>Ga0302314_10015430_pt1 | contig 12979 bp, 11 predicted proteins | sample III_Palsa_N2_3_FD_200533 | JGI IMG/M metagenome (GOLD analysis project Ga0302314, IMG submission 200533) | Peat permafrost microbial communities from Stordalen Mire near Abisko, Sweden - III_Palsa_N2_3 | ecosystem: Environmental > Terrestrial > Soil > Palsa > Peat permafrost | place: Sweden...
CATGGACCCCGGACACGGAAACGCCCGCCGGGCCGCAGGGCGGCCGGGCGGGCGTTTGTCGGTGCGGGCGGCGAAGAGCGCGAGGCACTTCGCCGGTAAAGGGCTTTCCCGCCTACTGCGAACAGACGGCGTAGGTCGTGATGTCCCCCGCGGGTCCGGTGCCGGTGACATTCACCACCCAGCCAGCCGCCGGGTCGTTGGTGCCGCTGAATACGGGCCTGTCGGTGAGCACGAGCTCCGCGTCACCGGAGTTGCTGTACCCTCCGCCAAGCGCGTACGGATGGCCGGACGGGCACAGCGCCTCCACGTCTTCGCCATTCGTGCCGATACCCCTGGCGACCACTTCATTCAGGCCGGCCGTACCGGCCGTGACATCCCCGGCCGCACCCGCCGGGCCAACCGGGCCGACCGCACCAGTCGGACCGGTCGCACCCGTCGCACCCGCCGCACCGGCCGGGCCAGCCGCACCGCTCGCGCCCGTGGCCCCCTTAGCCCCGGTCGCGCCCTTCGGACCGGTCGGGCCGGCCAGGCCCTTGGCGCCGATCTCAATCTCGGTGCCCTTGGCGCACTTCTGCTGCGCGGTCGTGACCGCGCTCGCGATCTGACCGGAAACCACGCAGGCGTAGACGGTCGTCGCTCTGGGCGCGGACGCGGACGTGGCCGCGTAGGCGATGCCACCGCCGGCCGCCAGGGCCGCGGCGAGCGCGGCGCTCAGCACTGCTGTCTTACGAAATCTCATGACGGCCTTCTCTTGCTCACAATCGAAGCGGGCGGCGACGCGGGTCGCGCGCCCGCTCCGTCAATCAGGAATGTCGGCTTAGCGGGAATAATGACGGTAGCGCCTAACGGCGCCGGCTGACGATGAATCCGCAGATGAGAGCGCCCGCCGGGCCGCGGGGGGGGTGCGGCCCGGCGGGCGTCCGTCGGGGGGTGAGGCGGGTGCGGCCCGGCGGGCGTCCGTCGGGGGGTGAGGCGGGTGCGGCTAGGTACTTCGCCGGTGCAGGACGGTGGAGACGGTGACCGCGATGACCAGGACACCGCCGTAGAAGACGTCGGAGACCCAGGGGGCGACGCCGGTCAGCTCAAGGCCGAAGATGCCGGTGTTCAGGAAGTAGATGCCGATCCAGGTGCCGATCGGGTTGAACCGGCCGGTCTCGATGATCGCGGTGCCCAGGAAGACCGAGGCGAAGACCGGCAGCAGGTAAGTGTCGGTCGTGGTCGGGTTGTAGCTGCCGAGGCCCGCGACCGCGATGACCGCGCCGACCCCGGACAGCAGCCCGGCGAAGACGAACGAGCCGAACCTGATCCGGTTGACCCGCACGCCGGACAGGCGGCTGACCTCCCGGCTGGCGCCGACGAAGCGCATGTGCCGGCCGAGCGGCGTGAACGCGAGAATATAGGCGAAGGCGAGCACCAGGATCACGCCGTACCAGAACGAGATCGGCATGCCACCGACCGGCTCGGTGGCGATGTCGCTGAACCCCGACGGCAGGCCGCTGATCGTGTTGAGGTTGGACATCCACAGGGCGATGCCCTCGAGGAACGTGGACATGCCGAGCGTTACCACGATCGTGTTCACCCCGACCACGACCACCAGGTAGGCGTTCACCGCGCCCACCGCCACCGAGCCGACGATCGCGACGATCGACGCGGGCCAGACGCCCCACCCGTGGTTGACCACCAGCACCGGGACGATGGTCGCGGCGAACCCGAAGACCCCCGGTACCGACAGGTCGACGAACTCGCCGACGCAGACGGTGCACAGCAGCGCCATCGTCATGAAGACCAGCGGCTGCTGCCCGCTGCCGAAGATGGAGTGGAAGGTCCCCCAGCTCATGAACGTGCTGGTCTCGGTGGTGCCGTAGACCGCGATCATCGCGGCCCAGACGACGAGGATCGCGTAGCGCGACGCGATGCCGCCCGGCAGCCGCGGGGACCGCCGTGGCGGCGGGGCCGCCGGCTTCACCCCGGGAGCGCCCTGTTGCCTGGTGGACATCAGCCGGCCGCCTCTTTCTTGATCTGCTCCACCGGCGCGCCGAACGTCGCGTGGATGATGTCGTCCTGGTTGAGGTGGCCGGTGAGCTCGGCGGTCACCTGGCCGTCGCGGAACACGATGACCCGGTCGCAGAGCACCGCCAGGTCGGCGGCGTCGACCGAGGCGATGACCACGCCGCAGCCGCCGGCCGCGGCCTCGCGGATCGCGGCGATGATGTCCTGCCTGGCCCCGACGTCGACCGCCTGGGTCGGCTCGTGCAGCACGAGCACGTCGGGCTGGCCCGCCAGCCACTTGGCCAGCAGGACCTTCTGCGCGTTGCCGCCCGAGAGCATGCCGACCGGCTTGCGCGGGTCCGGGGGGCGGATGTCCAGCTTGGCGATCATGGCGGCGGTCTCCTCCGCCTGCCAGGCGCCGCCGATCCGCATGCGCCCGCCGCGGCTGCGGACCCGCGGCAGGGTCAGGTTGTCGGCCACCGACATCTGCGCCGCGAGCCCCTGCTCGAGCCGGTCCTCGGCCACGTAGGCCACCCCCGCGGAGATGAAGTCCTCGGTGGAGGCGCGCCGCTGGCGCAGGTCAAGGGGGGTGCCGCCGACGGTCAGGGTGCCCAAACGGGCCTGCCGCGCGCCGCCGAGCGCCTCGGCCACGGCGACCGCTCCCGAGCCGACGAGCCCGGTGAGCCCGACGATCTCGCCCTTCCTCAGGTCAAGATCGAACTCCCGGACCGAACGTACCGTGAGTTCCCGTACCCGCGCCGCGGTCTCGTCCCTGACGTGGGTATCGACCCGCTCGTGGGTGACCAGGTGCCGTCCGAGCATCAGCCGGGTGAGGCCGGCCTCGTCGGTTTCGGAGGTCGGGATGCCGGTCTCGACCACGGCGCCGTCGCGGAGCACGGTGACCCGGTCGGTCACCTGGACGACCTCCTCGAGCTGGTGCGAGATCAGCAGCACCGAGGCCCCCGAGTCGATGACCCCGCGCACCAGGTCGAAGAACTGGGCCCGGGCTGACTTGGTCAGCGCCCGGGTCGACTCGTCGAAGATGATCAGGCCGCGGCCCGAGCGGTAGTCCTGCATGGCCCGGGCGATGGCGACCGCGGCCCGGTCCTGCGACGACAGCGACCCGACCTTGTCGGTGACGTTGAGGGACCGGCCCAGCCGGGTCAGCACCTCCTCGACCGCGAGCTTCTCGGCCCGGGTGTCGATCCGCCGGGAGAACCGGCCGGCCGCGTGATAGCGGCCGAGCCGGACGTTCTCCCAGACGGTCCGGTCGTCCACCAGGCCGAGGCTCTGGTGGACGACCGCGACCCCGGCCGCGCGGGCGTCCAGGGGACGGACGGGCAGCGCGAGCGGCTGCCCGTCCACCGTGATGGACCCGCCGCTGTCCGGCGTGTAGATCCCGGAGAGGATCTTGACCAGCGTCGACTTGCCGCACCCGTTCTGCCCGACGAGGCCGTGCAGCTCCCCGGGCGCGATCTGCAGGTCGATATTGCGAAGCACCCGTGCCGACCCGAAGGTCTTGGACAGGTGAGTGACCTCAAGACGCTGCGTGTCGGTCACGGTGCCTATCACTTCCCTGTCACCCAATGCCCCAGAGCTTCTCGAACGTGCCCTGGTAGGAGTCATTGCCGAACCACGCGCCCGAGGCCTGGGCCGCGGTCGTGACCTGGATCGTACCGATGTTGGTCTTGGTGAACAGCCGCGAGGGGAAGGTCTCGGTCACCGGCGCGGTCTTGGTCATCATGCGCAGGATCTCGTCGCTCAGCGCCCAGCCGGCGTAGGCCTGGTCAACGGCGACCGCCGCCTGCACGAGCGAGCCGCTCTTGAGCAGCCCGAGGCTGTCCACCGAGGCGCCCGCGACCGACAGCGCGATGCCGGTCTTCGAGGACTGCTGAATCCCCTGGATCGTCGGCTGGAGGCTGTCCTCGAACTCGGTGTAGTAGTAGGTGGCGCTCGGGTTCGCGAGGATGGCGGAGCTGGCCGCCGAGGCGATCAGCGAGCTGGTCGACGCGGTGATCGACTTGAGGGTGATCGTGCAGGAAGGGCAGTACTGCTTGTAGACCGCCATCGAGTTGGTCACGTACTGGATCGACGAGGGCGAGTCGGCTTCCTGCGCGACGATCGCGTTGGCCTTGCCGTCGGAGCTGGCGATCATCCAGTAGGCGATCTGGCTCGGCTGGTCGACCACGCCGGGCACGTAGGTCACCGCGTCGGTGTTGGCGGTGCCGGCGGTCGCCGGGTACTGGTCGGCGATGATGATCGGGATGCCCTTGGCCTTGGCCGCGTCGAGCGCGTTCTGGGCCATGCCGAACGGGACGGAGTCCATGATGATCCCGGCCGCGTTGGCCCCGGTGGCCTGGCCGACGCAGGCGGCGATCGCGCTCGGCTGGGCCTCGCCGTCGCAGACCTGGAGCTTGATGCCGACCTTGGCCAGCGCCGTCTTCATGGTCGCGGCGGTCACGACGAAGCCGGGGATAGACGCGACCAGGGGGATGTAGTACACGGTCTTGCCCGACAGCTTGGACACGCCCGAGACGCTGGCCGTGGGAACCGGGTAGTTCGCGGTCACGGCCTCGAGCGAGGTGACCTCCGCCTGGGCCTTGGCGACGCCGGACGTCGCCGTGCTCGAGGCGCTGGCGCTGGCCCCGGCACTGGCGCCGGTGCTGGCGCTGGCCGTGGAGCCGGCGCTCGCGGCGCTGCTGCTTGACGAACTGCTGCTTGAGGAGCAGCCAGCGATCACGGCCGCCGCCGCCAGCGCCGCGCACGGCGCGAGCCATCTCTTGGATCTATGCATCATTGCTATGGCCTCCATCACGAGATCCACGTCTCAGGCGTGAACGCTAGTTTTCTACTCCGTTACAAGGTGAATCGGGCGAAGGCTAAGCGTTCGCCATCCGCGCACTGGGCCGAATGGGCGGCCGAGCGCGGCAGGGGCACGAGGTCGAACCGGGTGCGCTCGGCCAGCGCGGGCAGCACCTGCCCGCTGAGCCAGGTGCCGAAGTGCGCCGATTCCCGGTGCGCTTCGAAGGCGTCCGCGCCGGTGTACCGCTCGAACAGCATGAAGACGGCGGGCTCACCCGGATCGCGGAACACCTGATAGTCCAGGTTTCCCGGCTCGGCCCTGGTCGGGCCGACCATCTGGCCGAGCGCGGCCTCGACCCGGTCTTCCTCACCCGCGCGAGCCCGGTACCGGGCGATGACGACGAATTCCATGAAGGCACTGTGTCCCCGTCCGGCAGGTTCGCGGAACAACATTGGCGTACATCTAAGGTTGCGCTGGACGTGGCTGACCTTAGCCGCTGAGCTTCTTAGGATGACCAAGCGCCGGGTCCAACCGGCCGCTGTCGCATTCGAGAGGAAGCTGGGGCTAATGCTGGAAGTACGGGACCCGGCCGACGTCCGTTCCGTCGTCGGGGAGGTGCCCGAGATGACCGCCGCCGAGGTCGCGGCGGCCTACTCCCGTGCCCGCGCCGGTTTCGCGACGTGGCGGCGCACCGGGGTGCTCGACCGGGCCGCGGTGCTGGCCCGGTGCGCGGGCCTGATCCGGGCCCGGCTCGACGACGGCGCCACCATCGTGGTCCGGGAGAACGGCAAGACCCGGGCCGAGGCCCGGGTCGAGGTCACCAAGACGGCCGACTTCCTTGATTACTACGCCTCCTTCGCCCGCCAGCCCTGGGGCGAGCTCCTCGCCGACGCCCGCCCGGGCACGCAGACCAGCATCCGGGTCGAGCCGGTCGGGGTGGTGCTGGCCATCTGCCCGTGGAACGACCCGCTGATCACCCCGGCCCGCAAGCTCGGCCCCGCCCTCATCGCGGGCAACGCGGTGCTGCTCAAGGCCGCGTCGCAGACCCCGCTGATCGCCACCTGGGTGGCCAGCCGGTTCGCCGAGGCCGGGCTGCCGGACGGCGTGCTGCAGGTGATCACCGGGCGCAACAGCGAGATCTCCGACGCCCTGCTGGCCGAGCCGGACGCGGTGACCTTCACCGGCTCGAACCAGGTCGGCGGCTACCTGCGCCGCACCCTGGCCGACCGCAACGTGCGGCTGCAGGGCGAACTCGGCGGCAAGAACGTCTCCGTGGTCCTGGCCGACGCCGACCTCGACATGGCCGCGGCCACCATCGCCAGCGCCGCGTTCGCCCAGGCCGGCCAGCGCTGCACGGCCACCAGCCGGCTGATCGTCGAGGCTTCGGTCGCCGCCGCCCTGACCGAGAGGCTGCGGGCGCAGGTGGCCGAGATCGTGGTCGGCCCGGGCCTCGACCCCGGGACCACCATGGGCCCGCTGAGCTACGCCGCCCACCGCGACGGCGTGCTCGAGCACATCGAGCTGGCCAGGAAGGAAGGCGCCGAGGTCATCGTCGGCGGGGCCAGGCCGGACGGCGCGGCCCTGGAGCACGGTTGCTACGTCGAGCCGACCCTGATCAACGTGACCCCGGCCCAGTCGCTGTGGCGTGAGGAGGTGTTCGGCCCGGTGCTGGCGATCACCACCGCGACCGAGTTCGACGACGCGGTGCGGCTGGCCAACGACACGACCTTCGGGCTGGCGGCCGCGGTGTTCACCAACAGCCTGGCCGCGTCGACCCGGTTCATCGACCTGGCCGAGGCCGGGCAGGTCGCGGTGAACCTGCCGACGGCCGGCTGGGACGTGCACCACCCGTTCGGCGGCTTCCGCGACTCCGGCTCGGCGTTCAAGGAGCAGGGCGCCCCCGGCATCCGTTTCTACACCCGCATCAAGACTGCCGCGGTGAGGTCCCAGTGGTAGCGGGGGTCAGCGACGCGGCTCCGGTCGGGATCATCGGGGCCGGGATCGTCGGGCTGGCGGTGGCCCGGCAGCTCGCGACCGCGGGCGTCCCGGTGGTGGTGCTCGAGAAGGAGCCGGCCGTCGCCGCCCACCAGACCGGCCACAACTCCGGGGTGGTGCACGCCGGCATCTACTACGCGCCGGGCTCGGCCAAGGCCAAGATGACCAGGCACGGCGTCGGCCTGCTGCGCGACTACTGCGCGGCCAAGGGCCTCATCTGGGACGAACGCGGCAAGCTGGTGGTCGCCCGCGACGAGGGCGAGACGGTCAAGCTCCGCGAGCTCGAGCGCCGCTCGACGATCAACGGCGTGCCCGGCGTGCGCTGGCTGACCGCCGGTGAGCTGAGCGAGCTCGAGCCGGACGTGGCCGGGGTGGCCGCGCTGCTCTCCCCGACCACGGCGATCGTCGACTACCCGGCCATCGCCCGCTCGTTCGCCGACGACGTGGTGGCGGCGGGCGGCCAGGTGCTGACGAGCACGCCGGTGACGGCGCTGCGGCTGATCGGGTCGGGCGGGGTGGAGGCAGTCACCCCGGCCCGTTCATTCCGGTTGTCTCGGCTGGTGAACTGCGGCGGCCTGCAGGCCGACCTGCTGGCCGCGATGGCGGGCGGCGCGGCCGCGCCGGAGATCGTCCCGTTCCGGGGCGAGTACCTGCGGCTGCGGCCGGTCGCGGCCGGCCGGGTGCGGCACCTCATCTACCCGGTCCCCGACCCGCGGTACCCGTTCCTCGGGGTCCACCTGACGCCGCGGGTCGACGGCTCGTCCGACCTCGGCCCCAACGCCGTCCTCGCGCTCGCTCGCGAGGGGTACCGCCGCACCGACGTGTCAGCCCGCGAGCTGGCCCGGCTGGCCCGGTCGGGCGCGTTCTGGCGGCTGGCCCGGCAGCACTGGATGACCGGGGTGCGCGAGTACCGGGGGTCGTTCTTCCGGCGCGCGTACCTGGCCGAGGCCCGGACGTACCTGCCCTGGCTCACCCTCGGCGACGTGACCTCGGCCCCGGCCGGGGTGCGCGCCCAGGCCGTCGACGCCGACGGCGCGCTCGTCGATGACTTCCGAATCCAGCGGGTCGGTGACGTTACGTCGGTTCGTAACGCGCCGTCCCCCGCGGCTACAGCGTCGATGGCCATCGCCGAGCACATCGTCGCCGAACTCACGCTTCCGCTCGGCCCAGAAAGGTAGCCACTGTCGTGTTCATTGTTGACTCCCAGGTTCACATCTGGAAAGAAGAGACCCCGGACCGCCCCTGGATCAAGGGCGCCAGGGAGCGCATGCGGCTGAACGGGCACCGCGAGAAGGCCTTCACCTACCAGGAGTGCGCCGCGCTGATGGATGAGGCGGGCGTGAACCGGGCGCTGATCCTGCCGCCGTCGTGGGAGGGCGACCGCATCGACTACGCGCAGGAGGCGTGCGAGGCCCACCCCGAGCGGTTCGGGATCATGGCGCGGATCCCGCAGAACAAGCCGGTCGAGGGCGCGGCGATGATGCGCGACTTCGCTCAGAACCCGCACGTCAAGGGCACCCGGCTGACCTTCCACCGGCCGATCGACCGGAACTGGATGATCGACGGCACCAACGACTGGTACTGGCCGCTGGCCGAGGAGCTCGGCCTCGTGACGATGGTGCACGCGCCGATCTGGAAGGCCGAGCTCGGCCAGGTCGCCGACCGTCACCCCGGCCTGAAGATCATCATCGACCATATGGGCATCATGGCCCGCTGCGTGGACGACGCGATCGGCTACTGGACCGCGGAGACCGCCGACCTGTACGAGCGGCCCAACATCTACGTCAAGGTCTCGGCCATCCCCGGCTACTCGACCCACCCGTTCCCGAACCTGAACATCGCCAAGTACGTCCGCGAGATGGTCGACAAGATGGGCCCGCAGCGCTGCTTCTGGGGCACCGACCTGACCCGCCTGATGGAGCACGGGCTCACCTACACCGACACCATCGAGCAGTTCACCAAGCACTTCCCGTTCACCGAGGAAGAGCTCGAGTACATCATGGGCCGCGGGATCTGCGAGTGCCTCGGCTGGCCCATCCCCGTGAACGCCTGAGGCCGGACCCGGGCTGACCGGGGCGCGGCCCCGGTCAGCCGACCATCGAGCTCACCGAGAACGACGTGTCCCTGGCCGGCACGAAGCCGAACTGGATCATGTCATCGACCACGCGCTGCAACTGGTGCACGGAGACCGCGAGCGGGAACTCCGGCACGGCCATGACCGCCGCGGTCAGCGGGGGCACCTTCAGGAACTTCTCGGTCGCGAGCTCAAGCGCCCGGCGGTCGGTGTCGGCGACCCGCTGCCCGGCGGACAGCGCGGCCACGAACGCCCGGAGCGTGTTGGGGTACTTCCGCGCCCAGGCCTGGGTCACCGCGAACCCCTGGATCGGGAAGTTCGACGTGGCGCCCTCGTCGAAGTCGGCCAGGGGCTGCATGCCGTACTGTTCCTCGCCCTCGCTGACGAACGGCTCGGGTACCGGCCCGGCGTCGATCGCGTGCTTGCTGAGCAGCGCCGGGATGGCCGGGAGGGCGAAGCCCGGCTTGACCGTCACGTCCTTCAGCGGGACGTCGTCCTCGGACAGCAGCGAGTCGATCAGCAGGGTCGCGATGTCGTCATGCCCAGCGACGGCGACCGTCTTGCCGATCAGGTCCTTGACCTGGTTGATCGTCGAGCCGTGGGCGACGAACAGCTCGAGCTGATCCGGCTCGAGGGTGGACGCCTCGGCGATGATGCGCAGGCTCGCATGGTCAAGGAGCTCGTTATCGAAATAGGTAACGTAGTCCGCACTCGAGATGTCGGCGGTGCCTTTTTCGATGTCGGAGACGGTCTGCTGGCTGGCGTCCGCGTCATTGATCGTGACGTTCAGCCCCTCGTCGCGGAAGAAACCATCCATCTGCGCGATATAGAGACCGGCGGAATCAACCGACGGGAAGTCATCGACGGTGATGTTCGTCTTCTCGAGGTTCGCCACGAGGACCGGCGCCGACGACGACGCCTGGGAACTCTGCCCGCTTGAGCAGCCGACGACCGTCAGCGCGAGCGCGACGGCGGAGAATGCCACTGAAATGCGCTTATTGAGATATTTCAATTCCCGCTCCGGCATTTCGGTTGTTACGGCCCTGTAACTGCTGATGCAGGATTTATAGCGGAGTGACGGGGTTCACCAATGCGGAACAAAACGCCGGAACACGAAACCTAAGGTTTCACGCCGCGGCGGCCGCGGCGATCGCCCCGGCGCGCCGGGGCGGCCCGTCGCGGCGTACATCTAAGGTTGCGGCGCGGGACGCTGACCCGGGGCACCGCGGCTTCTTAGGATGGCGACGCCGGCCCCGACGGGCCGGCCGGTGCTTGCTGAGAGGTGAACGCGTACATGGATGGTGGAGAGGCCCTCATCCGGGCGGCCGGCGACCTGGGGGCGGACTACATCTTTTCCTCCTCGGGGTCCGAGTGGGCGCCGGTCTGGGAGGCCTACGCCCGCCGGGCCGAGGAAGGCGCCGAGACGCTGCCCTACGTGGACGCCGCCCACGAGACGACCGCGGTCGGCCTGGCCACCGGCTACGCCGCCGTGACCGGCCGCCCGCAGGTCGTGCTGCTGCACGCGGCCGCCGGACTGCTGCAGGGGGCCAACGCGATCCACGGCGCCCTGCTCACCGGCGCGCCCCTGGTCATCTGCTCGGGCGAGTCCACCGGGTACGGCGACGGGGACGGCCCGGACCCCGGATCCCAGTGGTACCGGAACCTGTCCGTCGTCGGCGGCCCCCAGGGGGTGGCCGCGCCGTTCACCAAGTGGGCCTGCGCGGCGGCCGACGTGAACGTGCTCTACGGCATGGTCAAGCGGGCCGGGGAGCTCGCCGCCCAGGCCCCGGCCGGCCCCGTCTACGTCAGCACCCCGGTGGAGACCCTGCTGGCGCCGTGGCACCCGTCGGCGGCCGACAAGCCCGCGCCCGCCCCCGGCCGGACGGTCGCCGACCCCCGCGACGTCGAGGCGGCCGCCCGGCTGATCGCCGCGGCGAAGAACCCGGTGCTGGCGACGGAGACGGCGGGCCGCGACCCCGAAGCGTTCGCCGCCCTCGTCGAGCTGGCCGAGCTGCTGGCGATCCCGGTCGTCGAGCCGCAGTCGGCGCTCTGCGCCAACTTCCCCCGGACCAGCCCGCTGCACGCGGGCGGCGAGCTCGGCGCCCTGGCGGCCGGCGCCGACCTGGTGATCCTGCTCGGCTGCCGCGCCCCGTGGTACCCGCCGACGGCCAAGCCGGGCGACGCGACGGTGCTGGTCGTCGACGAGACCCCGCACCGGCCCCACCTCGCCTATCAGGTCCTCACCGCGGACCGGTACGTCGGCGGCGAGATGGCCGCGACGGTACGGGCGCTGACCGCGCGGCTGCGCGAACTCGGCGTCGACGCCGCCGCCGTCGCGGCCCGGCGGCGGCGGCTCGCGGACGCCTACGCCGCGGCCGATGGCCAGCGCCGCGAGGCCGAGGAGAAGGCCCTGACCGCGGCGGACGGGCCGGTCGACCCGGCCGGCGCCGCCGCCGCGCTGCGCGACGCCATCGGGCCGGACGCGGTGGTCGTCGACGAGACGATCACCCACAGCCGCCTGATCGCCAAGCACCTGATGGCCGAGACCCCCGGCCGCTACCGGTACGTCCAGGGCGGTCTCGGCCAGGGCCTCGGCGTCGCCCTCGGGGTGAAGCTGGCCCTGGGAGCCGACCGCCTGGTCGCCTTCACGGTCGGCGACGGCTCCTGGCTCTACAACCCGGTGCTGCCCGGCCTGATGGCCTCGGCCCAGTACGGCCTGCCCGTCCTCGTGGTGGTGTTCAACAACGGCAAGTACCTGTCCATGCGCCACAACCACCGGCGCGTGTACCCGGAAAGCGTCGCGGCCCGGACCGGCTACCAGCTCGGTGTCGATCTGTCGGCCCAGCCGGACGTGGCGGCCGTGGCCGCCGCCAGCGGTGCCGCCGGCTTCACGGTGACCACGGCCAAGGAACTCACGCCGGCGCTGGACGAGGCGATCGCCACGGTCCGCGGCGGCCAGACCGCCGTCGTCAACGTCATGCTGACCCGCTAGGAAAGAGTCACTTATGCCTACTGAAACGCCGAAGGCCGCGAAGGTGCTGATCAGCGCGAACGACCTGCGCACGATGGTGGCGGGCATCTTCGGGGCGCGGGGCACCCGCGCCTACGACGCCGAGGCGATCGCCGACGCGCTCGTCTGGGCCAACCTGCGGGGCGTCGACTCGCACGGCGTCTCCCGGGTGCCGCGCTACATCGAGCTGTTCGACAAGGGCCAGTCCGTCGCCGACGCCACCCCGACGGTGACCAGGCCGCGCTCGGCGATCGCGATCGTCGACGCGCATGCCGCGCCCGGCCCGGTGGCGATGAACCTGGCCGCAGACGAGGCCGCCGCGGCCGCGCGCGAATGCGGCATCGGCTGGGCCTCGGTCAGCGGGACCGTGCACACCGGCGCGATCGGCTACTACACCAGCCGGGTCGCGGCCAACGGCATGGCGGCGATCGGCGTCGTCGCCGGCGTGCCGAACATGGCCTACACCGGGGCCAAGGGCGCCGCCGTGGCCACCAGCCCGCTGTCAGTCGCCGTCCCGGCGGGCAAGCACGAACTCGTCCTGCTCGACATGGCCACCGCGGTCATGGCCCTGGGCCGGATCGCCCAGCTCAAGGCGGCCGGGAAGGAACTGCCCCCCGGCGTCGCGCTGACCGCCGAGGGCGAGCCCACCACCGACCCGGCCCTGGCCAAGGTGCCGGCCCCGGTCGGCGGGGCCAAGGGCGCGGGCATGTCGCTGGTCTTCGAGATGCTGGCCAGCGGCCTGGCCGCGAACCCGATCGTCCCGGCCTTCCACTCCGGCACCAAGGAAGGACAAAAGCACCGGCAGAACGGCTTCATCCTGGCGATCGACGTCTCGGCGTTCCTGCCGCTGAAGGAGTTCACCGAGTCGGTCGACGAGTCCGTCGACGCGATCAAGGCGCTGCCGGTCGCGGACGAGGCCAAGGAGATCCTCGTCCCCGGCGAGCGCGGCCGGCGCAGCTACGCCGAGCGCGGCGCGGCCGGCATCCCCCTCGGCCCCCAGGTGTGGCGCGAACTCGCCGACACCGCCACCGCCCTCGGCGTGAACGTGCCGGCCCCGCGGGGCTAGCCCGCGGGCCACCGGAAAAAACGAGGGCGCTGAAGACCTGAC
>Ga0302314_10015431_pt1 | contig 12978 bp, 14 predicted proteins | sample III_Palsa_N2_3_FD_200533 | JGI IMG/M metagenome (GOLD analysis project Ga0302314, IMG submission 200533) | Peat permafrost microbial communities from Stordalen Mire near Abisko, Sweden - III_Palsa_N2_3 | ecosystem: Environmental > Terrestrial > Soil > Palsa > Peat permafrost | place: Sweden...
AGGGCGGCGCTTGCCGCCTGGCTCTAGTAACTCTTATAATAAGAGTGACTTCGAACCGCGCAAGGGGTTTGTCGGCAAAAGAGGTGAGGAGACCCGCGCCGCCGGAGCGCTCGGGGTTCAAAATCCCTCGCGCGAATTGACCTGATCGCGAGACCAGGCCCACTCTTATGATCAGAGTTGCGAGGCTTTCGCCTCGGACAATTCAAGGAAAGCGACATGCGCTCGAAGGGCTTTGACGGAATGGTGTGCTCGATCGCCGGCGTGATGGCCGCAATCGGCGATCGCTGGGGCTTGGTGATCCTGCGCGACCTCGTCTTGGGACTCAGCCGGTACGAGGACTTGCGTCATTCGTCCGGCGTGACCAACGCGACGCTCAGCGACAGACTGAAGCATCTCGAGGCCGCCGGCCTGGTCGAGCGGCGGCGCTACCAGGAAAACCCGGACCGTTTTGAATATCATCTGACCGCGAACGGGCGGCAGATCGCCCCTTTAATGCCGATGCTCGCCCAGATCGGGGATCGCCTGGATGTCTCGGGCGCCTCGGCGCCGCCGCTCAAGTTCGTGAACCGGAAGACGGGGGCCGACATCGGAGTGGGTTTCATCGACCTGAGCACAGGCGAGCAGCTGAACGGCGCCGATCTGGCTATCGAGGCGGGCCCCGGCGCGGACGATCTGGTCCGCTGGCGATTGTCGCGCGGCAGGCAACGTCACCATGGCGTCACCGACCCACCCGTTACGCCCGATAGCAAGACGTGAAAGTATCAGAGGCCGTGAGCAGATAGCGACAAGGTCCGCATTCTGGAGACAATCGAAGGACCGCTTGTGGCGCACACCCGCCGCCGCGCCGGCTATACACGCCACCAAGAGACTGGAGGTCCGGAGCGACAGGGCATCGGTATGCCGTTCTTCAGAGCCGTGGCGGCTGGCTCATAAAGACGGTGCTATCGCCAAGCCACTCGTCGAAGCCGACGAAAACGGTCGCCTCGGCCACCGTCCTGCGTTCGGAAACGACCGCGTTCGCCGGGAAGGTCTCGTCGGGCCAGCCCAGGGCGATGCTCTTCATGATCAGCGTGGTCCGCCTCGTCGAGCAGCCCATCTGGAATGCCGTGGGACACCTCGTGTCTGCGGTGATGGGGGCGTCGATCTATGTCGAACCGACGCGATCCGGCGAGACGGGGGCCGCGGTGTTCGACTGAGCGGAACACGGCGAAACCGAACACGATTGGAGTGCGCCGGAACTCGCAGGTGTCCCCACTTCAGGCGAGTCTCTTCTGATCGCGGGGCGGTCTTTGCGGAAAATGTCGGTAGATTTTTTTACGCAATGATTGACGCGTTCCGCGGCGTTAAAGTAGAAAGACTTGCTGACGCTTCGTCAATTCACATGGGGAGTGGGGTGTGCGTAGACTTCATTTACTTCTGTTTGCCGCATTGGCGGCGGTTCCGGCCACGCCCACCTTGGCGGGCGGATCGAAGGTCCTCAACACAAACATCTATACGACCTACAATTTCTCCAACGGCGCCACCTCGATCAGTTGGGTGACGTGCGGTTCGACGCCGCAGTCGGAAGGCTGTTTTCAGAGTGGCCAGATCGACGGTTTCGGCAAGGTTTGCGCGGTTCTCGATACGCCGCCTCTTGTAAACGGGACGACCACGAAGCAGAAACTCTACATATTCGACAGCGGCGCAAGTAAGGCGGCCAGTCTGCTCCTGGATGTATATGAAAAAGTGGACGTGACGACCAACGACTACGACACCACGGTATTCACTCTAAAAACGAAGTTGACGTTGCCGATCCCCGCGGGTTCCGGCGCGAAGTGCTTTGCGGCCGCCAACAAGGGATACATTTTCGCCGGGACGAGCAAGAGCACGAACGCCGTGGAAATAAGTAAGGTCGATCTTTCCCAGACTTCCATCGGCGGTTTCTCCCCGCCTATCCCGGTTACATCGATCGACCCTGACCCGGTGGGCAATGTGTCGATCAACTTCGGCAATGGTAGCGAGACGGGGTTTGTTCTGATCGGTCCTTCGGGATCCGGCCTCGAGGATGGCGGCGGCAACGCGATCATCTTCAACGGGACCACCGCCTATACTCCGTAGTGGTTCGCGGCGGGAAGCGGGCTCCGCCCGTTCGCTCGGCGGATCGTCCGCCGGCGGAGCCACGTCGGCTTCGTGCGCCCTTGGTTGATGGAACGCGGCCGATAGCCTTGCTCACGCGCCCCCTCCACCGCTTCGCGGTCCCCCGCTGCGCGGGTGAGGATTAGAGCCGGGGTCGCCGAAGAACACCGTCTGACGGCGTCTTGCTCTGCGTCACATGAGGCGGAATCCTCGCGGCGACCGCGCCCTTGGCGGTTTCGCGCCGAACCGACCCTATCGCGCCGCGATTGTCGCCCCCTACTCGTCGAAGCCTACGAAAACAGTCGCTTCGGCCACCGTCTTGCGTTCGGATACGACCGCGTTCGCCGGAAAGGTCTCGTCGGGCCAGCCCAGGGCGATGCTCTTCATGATCACCTGGTCGTCGGCGACGCCGGCGAACTCGCGCACGACGGGCGACTGCATGATGCCCTGGCTGTTGACCACCGCGCCCAGGCCTCGCGACCAGGCGGCGTTGACCAGGGCGGTCGCCACGGCGCCGCAATCGAACGGCGCATCGTCCATTCCGTGCAGGTCGCGGTCATAGGTCACGATGATGCAGACCGGGGCGTCGAACTGGCGAAAGCCCCGCATCACCCAGTCCTGGCGGCCTTCCTTGTCGTCGCGCGCGATGCCCATCGCGGAGAACAGCTGTTTGGCGACTCCCACCTGGCGGTCGCGGTGTTTGCCGGCGAAGGGGGCCTCGCCGATGCGGAACTCCCGAGACTGCGGCACGCCGGCCAGGTTGCGTTCGGTGTTGCCTGCGCGGATCCTGTCCAACGGCTCTCCGGTGATGACGTAGAAATTCCAGGGTTGGACGTTCATCGACGATGGCGAGCGCATCGCCAGGCCGATGATTTCCTCGATCAGCGCCCTGGGCACCGGATCTGGCTTGTAACCGCGGATGCTTCGGCGACCCAGGACGACGTCATCGTATTCCATGGAGGTTCCCAAACTGGCGGCCTCGGCGGAACACCGTCAGCCGCAATTGCCGGTCGGCTTGCTAGCCGAATCGCGCGGCGTCGACCAGGGCGCTCGCCGATGGATCGTTCATCGCCGTCACGGTCCTTCTGCGTCGGCGGCGGGAGAAGACCTTCCTGCGAAGCAGACGGATGAGGGGTTCGTTCCGACACGAAGCTCTAGATCGTCGAGTCGGTTGGGCTGATCGGAGAGGCCCCCTCATCCGGCCTTCGGCCACCTTCTCCCGCGAGGGGAGAAGGCTCTCAACACGATAAGCCTTTTGGTCTGAAACCGCCGTCGAGGAAAGATGTGTGCGCACGCCAGCCCTGGATGAGACTGAGGTTGCACGCGAGGTAATTACGGAGTCATTACTTGATCATGAAAGTCGCCATCGTCGCCATCGGCAATTCCCGTGGGGTCAGGCTGCCCAAGACCGTGCTCGACCAGCTCGGCTTCGGCGGCGAGGCTGAACTGGGCGTCGAGGATGGGCGGGTGACGCTCACGCCGCTGACGACGCCGCGGCGTGGCTGGGCGGAGGCGTTCGCCGAGCACCCGCCTGAACCGCTCACGCCGGAAGACAGCGACTGGCTCGACGCTGAACTCCTCGGCGCCGGATGAAGCCAACGGCAGCCTGCGAACCGTACTGATCGCACCCTTGACCTCGGTGCGGCGGGCCTGGCCCACGCGCATTCCGCTCCTCGTCAACGGAGTCGAAGGCGACGTCGCGCTCGATCAGTTGCGCGCGGTCGACAAGCGACGGCTGGCGAGGCGGCTCGGCGAGCTGCCTCCAGGCCCGTGCGAGGCGATAGCCGGACGCCTGCAGGAAATGTTTCGCCTTTAGCGGGACCGCAACGCCGCGTGGAGACCTCCATGACAGTGCGATCCTTCTCCGTCGGCGGCGGGAGAAGACCTTCCCCGAAGGGCCGGATGAGGGGTTGGTTCCGACACGAAGCTATAGATCGTCGAGTCTGTTGGGCTAATCGGAGTAGAGAACTTTCAGGTGACAGGAGCACCTACCCCCAATCCGTTCACGCGGCATCGAGCCGCGCTTAGGCAATCGGGGTATGGTGCTCTTGTCACCTGATAGCCCGCTCTGGGAGGGGCGCGGTCCACGTCGACGATCGCGATACGGAAGGTTACGTCCTGGCCTGTTATCGCTACATCAAGGCCAACCCGGTGAGGGCCCCGATGGTGGAACGCGCGGAGGACCACCGCTGGTCCAGCCATGGCGTCAATGCCCTCGGCAAGAGCGATCCCTTGGTGACCCGGCATGCTTGTTACCGCGCGCTCGGCGCGACCGCGCGATTGCGGCACGCCGCCTATCGATCGATGTTCGAGGACGATCTTGCCGACGAAACGATCGAAATCATCCGCGACGCAACCCAGCGCGGGTGGGTTCCGGGCCGCCAGGCGTTCCGCGATCAGATCGAGGCCGCGCTCGGTCGGCGAGTGGATGCGCCGGTTCGAGGCCGGCCACGTATGGCGTGGAAGATGGGCCGATGGAGCCACCCGGCCAGGAGCGCCTGCCTTTTGATCACGCGAACAGAGCGAGTTAAATGACTCTGACCTCTGTCTTACTTTCTTACCGCCAAGGCGCTCGACGCCTTGAGCACGAAACTCGACGAGGCGACGAAGGTGCTGGCGGGCGGCTAGTTTTCTCGACGCGCGGGACCGCGCGTTCTCTCAGCCGCGGGTGCGGGCGACCAGGACGTGGCCGCCGCCCTGGGCGGAGCCGCGGGCCGCGCCGTCGAAGTCGGTGATGTCAGCGAACCCCAGCGCCTTGAGACGCGCATGCAAGATCGCGGGTTCGAACCAGGTGATCCAGGGCTCGCCGAGGGCGGCGACGGCGGCGGCGCGGGTCTCGATGTAGGCGCGGGCCCCCGGCGAGCGTGTGTGCGGCGGTTCACCATAGTCGAAGACGACATGGCCCCCTCCACGACGGGCGGCGATCATCTCCAGAGTGGCGAATATCGCCGATGTGGTGAGATAGGGCACGACGCCCAGCCAGACGAAGAAGGCCGGACGCGCCGGATCCAGGCCGGCGCAGGCCAGCCGTTCCGCCAGGTCGTCGCGTTCGAAGTCGACGCCGACGTAGACGGGCTCGACGGTCGGGTGAATGCCGGCGGCCGCCAGTCGGTCACGCTTCCACTTGCCGGTGGCTGGATGATCGACTTCGAAGACGCGCAGTTCGGGTCCGTGCGCATGGCGATAGGCAAAGGTGTCGAGGCCGGCGCCGAGGACGACGACCTGGCGCAGGCCGTCCGCGACCTCCCGGTCCACCGCGTCTTCGGCGATGCGGGCGCGGGCGCAAACGAAGCGGCGCATCGGCGCGGCGCCCGGACGAACCTCCGCCTTGATATCCTCCTCCGATCGGCCGAGAACCCTCACGGCGAGCGGATCGGTGAAAATGGCGCCGCCCTCGAGCAGTTGGTGCGCTGCGCGGTGGGCCGCGGCCCGCAACGCCGTGCGGCTGGGTTGGCCTGAGATCATGGTGGCTTCCTTGCCTCGAACGGAACAAAATCGCAACCTGTTGCAGGGTCGTTGCACATATGTGCATCGCCGTGCATCATTGTGCGGGCGCGATCCCGCGCGGGATTTTCCGGCGAAGCGATCTCATGGAGCAACAGTTTTCGGCCAAGCTGACGTTGGTCCTGAAGGCATTGTCTCTAAGTCGCGGCCAATTGGCGAGCCTGCTGGAGATGGACAAGTCCGCCGTCGGCCGGTGGCTGACCGGCGCGGTCAAACCCTCTGCGCATAGCCTTGCGCAACTCAGCGCCGTCGTCGCCGCGCGGATTCCGGGGTTCGCCGTCGTCGACTGGGACCGATCCCTCGAGGCCTTGGCCCAGTTGCTGGGCGTGCCGCCTGAACTGGCTCCCCCATCGCGCGCGGTCCGCCTCGCCGCCACCCTGCCGGCCTCGCTGGTCGACGAGCTCCTCGACACCACGGCGAAGCGCGCGGCCACCTACGAAGGCTTCTATCGCTCGACGCGGCCGTTCGCTCAATTTCCCGGTCAATTCATCCACGATCAGATCATGATCAGGCAAGAGCCGACCGGTGTGCTCGGGTTCACCATGGGCACCGGCAATGTCTTCGTGAAAGGCTGGGTGCTACGCCAGCAGAACCAGCTGTTCATCATCGCGGCGGAGCAGACCAGCGGCGCGCTCGGTTTCGGGATTCTCAACGGCGTGAACACGCCCCAGGCCGGCGCCATGGACGGGATCGTGCTCAACTGTTCGCTGGACGCCGGCCGCACGCCAACCGCGTCGGCGATGTTCGTGGAGCGCATCGGTGAGCTGAGCGATGATCCCGCGGCCGACGACGCCCATCTCGCCGCCTTGGCGGCGCTGCCCCCGATGGCTCCGGAGGGATCTGTCCCCGCGGATCTGGCGCGCCACCTCGTCCGCGACATCGGCCCCTCTTCGCTGGCCGGCGGCGGTGACTGGCTGCTGTGCATGCCCATAGCCCGCTCCCTATCGCGAGGCCTGCCGCCGGGGTCGCCGCGCCTTCCACTGCGTCTCGAGTCGGAAGTCGGGCAGGGCGGGTGAAGGGCCAGCGCTCTAGAAGAACAAACTCGCCGTCACCGTCAGCGCGTCGGGATGACTGGCCAATCGCGGGAACGCCGCGTATCCAGGCCGCTGGAAGGTCCAGGCGGCGGAAAGCCCAACGCCTTTGAAGAGCGTCGAGACGCCGAGACGGGCGTCGTATTGCTCACGGGTCGGGTAGTAGGTGGTGGGCGCCGCGAACGGGGTCAGGGCCCCGATGTGCGCGAACAGCCGCCACGGTTTGGCAAGCGGGAGCGAACCATCGATCTCCGCATACAGGGATCCAACACCATCTACAAAATAATGCGGCGAATAGCGAACGTAGTAACTTAAGAAATGCGTCCTTAGACCCGCGTAGATTTCGGGATCATAATTCTGAGAAACTTGATCATAGTCATAGGTCAGCACCGTATTGCTGACCCCGAAATCCCAGCTCGTGCTCCGCCACGCCGGACCGGCGATGCCAATGGATTCGCTATGTTCGAACACCTGCAACCCGGCGCCGGGAAACTGACCAACCGTAACATCGCCGGCGAAATATCCGTCAAGCCGATTCGCGACCGGCGTGTCGTAGGCGACGTCGACGCTCACCGCCGGTTGGTCGCTGCCGAGCGACGCGCCTCGATAGCGATAATCGCTGGTGACCGACGCACTCAAGGCCAGTTGCGCGCGCACGGACGTGGTGAAAAATAGCGCGAGCGACCCGGCGGCAAACGCGGCGACGCTTCGCCACCCAGAGCTCTTATGGGCGGGCGGCCGATCGCGGGCCTGGCGTGCCCCCGGCTGGCCTCGCGCACCCGCAGTCACAAGGTCCCGCCACACGCAGGAGCGAGGCGCAGGAGTCGACTGTCCGCTGTCCAGCATCCGCGACCACCAGGCTCAGCGGCGCCGCGGTTTTCGCACGCTCCCTGAGCAACGCGAACAACCCGCTGACGTGCGCCGCGGCGTAGGAGCTTCCATTGACCAGAAACCATCGTCCACCGGGCTCAGTCGTGGGCACGTCGCGTCCAGGAGCACTGTATACACCGGGTGGGACAGGCGTCATCGACTCATCGGCGACGGCGACGACACCGGCGTGCGAAGCCGGGAACCCACCGTGCGGCAGGCCGCGATCAAAGGCCGCGACCACGATCAGACGCCTGGCGACCGCGACGTCGATCAGCCTCGCCAGCAGAGGGTCGGGTGGTCCGGCCAAGCTGAGGTTGATCACCCCGGCGTCGTGTTCGATTGCATAATGCAGCGCCTGCGCCAGGCTCAGGCTGTCACAAACGGTCGACCTCTTGTCCACGGCCGAGGTCGGGCTCTGCCAGCAGGCCCTCAGCGCCATAAGACGCGCGCCCGGCGCCACGCCCACGATACCGACGCCGTTGTCGGCGCGAGCCGCGATGACGCCGGCGACCCCCGTACCATGATCCTCGGCGGCTGTCGGATGATCGGCGACAAAATTCTCGGCGAGGCCGACCTGCCCCAAAAGATCCGGGTGATCGCGCTCGACCATACTGTCGATGACGGCCACGGTGACGTTTCGCCCGGTCGCGATTTCGTGCAGTTCGGCCAGCCGCCATTCCCGGGCCGCCGGTTGCGCCCTGAACAATGGATCGCCACGCCCGCTCGACAAGGTCGAGCCTTCTCCCTTGTAGAGTCTCACGGGCTCGGCCCAGGAGACCGCCGGGTCCCGCGACAGGAGCTTCGCCTCCTGATCTATCGATCGCCCCTGGGGCGCCATCATGATGAAACAGTCGACCCCGACCAGCGGCATCGGCCAGTCGCCGATCAACGCCAATCCATGCTCACGCGCCAGCTTGCCGGCGATGCGGCGTCGGGCCGCCCGCGCCATGGCGTCATCATAGGTGTCGCCGTAGTCCGCCCCAGGCCGATAGTGTTCCGGGGCGAGGCGCAGCAGCACCAGCACCTCTCGATCGGGATCTCCGCCCACCGCCAACGGCGCCGCCTGAACGTGACCGGTGTTCAGCGCCATCAGCGTCAGCCACAGCACGAAAGCAAACACGAGGCTGGAGCGGCGTGCGGGCATCAGCGTATCACGCCCGGGTCGATCGGTTCGGCGAGCGCGACATCGGGCCGCTCTCGCATCCTTGTCAGGATCGCCGCGCGCTCATCAGCCGGCACATGGAGAACGTAGGCGCCGCTCGACGTAGGGCCATCGACGAGCCGGGCGTGGTTCGCCTCGAGGACGTCTCTGAAGCGGCCTTCGCTGGTGTCAGGATCGAACATGACCAGCATATTGCCGGCCGCGGACGATGGCGCCGCACCGAGCGCATGATAGGCGGCTTTGGGCGTCGCCGTCAGAAGCGAGGCGCCGATCGCCACCAGGGCAAGCCCCTGAGCCGCCGCCAGCGCCCAGCCCACGCCGGCAAGCGACGGCCGCCAATCCCCGAAGGCCTGATGGGCGGCGGCGACGAAACGGGAAAGCGCCGATGCGTTCGAACGTCCGGCCTCCTCCCGGACAAGGCGCTCGCGCAGCAGTAGCCAACTCGCCTCCGTCTCTACGGGAATGGCCGCCCATTCGGCCGCCAGGCGGCGCTCGCCCGCCAAGTCAGCCCTGCATTCAGGGCACTCGGCAAGATGCGCCTCGACGCGCGTGCGATCGGGCCCTTCGAGCCGCCCCGATACGTACCAAGGAAGCAGGGACTGCGCTTCGGCGTGCTGCCTGCCTAGCAATGCTATGATATTTCCCATTGTCGCGCCTTCATAACCAGTCCGAAGCTTGGCCGGCGAGCACGCGTTTCAGATGTCGTCGGGCATGGTACATTCGAGTTTTTACGGTGTCCACGGGACAGGCCATGATCTCGGCTATCTCGCGGTAGTCCATCTCGTGGAAATAGGTCAGATCCACAACCGCCCGATGGTCGGCGGATAACTTTGTCATGGCCGTCAGGAGCAGGTCGTGAATCTGTTGGCGTCCGAGCTGCTGTTCCGGTCCTTCTTCAGGGCTCTCCCGGCGTTCCGCGTCCTTGTCTTCGACAGGCTCCTTCAGGTTTCTTAGAGCATTCAGCGCGCGTCGGTAGGCAATCGCAAATATCCAGGTCGATACCTTGCTTCGCCCATCGTAGGTGTCGGCTTTGCGCCAGACGACCAGCAGGGTGTCATTGAGGATTTCCTCAGCGAGATGGGGGCGATGGACCATATTGAGAATAAATCGAGAAAGCCGTCTGTTGTAGAGCCGGTAGAGCTCCTCGAACCCGCGCAGGTCACCGTTCGCGATCCTGGTCAGGAGCGCGGCCTCGTCGTGGGTCGGCGAGAGAGGGGCCGCCTGCTGGGCGCTCCCTCCCCATCGTCGGGTCATGGTGTTCTCTGTTCCGTCATTGTGCCTCCTTAATCCCGGCCCGCGGCGGAAAGGTTCAAAGCCACGGCGCAATAGATGGCGACCCAAAAGTGTCGAGCGCCTCGCTCGCTTGCGCAACACGCCACGTAATCCTGCCCGGAGGAAAGAGGTTTTTCGGAAGGTGACGTGAACCGAAGGGCCCGACGTCGAGATTTACGGACGCCGCAGGACTGCTTCGGCTCGAAAAACATGAGGGAACATTATGATCGTCTCCAAAAAGCGCGCGACGCGGGCGCTCGCCGGCCTTGGCTTGGGGCTGCTGGCGTTGCCGGCGCTCGCCCAGACCTACACACAAACCAACCTGGTGTCGGACGGCTCGGTAGCCGCCGTCACCGTCGACCCGTCACTGATCAATCCCTGGGGGATGTCCTATGCGCCGGGAGGCGAGTTCTGGGTGTCCGACAACGGGACCGGCGTCAGCACGCTCTACAACGGCGCGGGGGCCAAGGCCGGGCTGACCGTCACCATCCCACCGGCACAGAGCGGCATCTCGGCGCCGACCGGCCAAGTGTACAACGGTTCCTCCACGGACTTCATGGTGAAGAGCGGCGGCGCGAAGGGCGCCTCGGTGTTCATCTTCGATAGCGAAGATGGCACGATCACCGGCTGGTCTCCGTCGGTGAACGGAACCAACGCGATCATCGCGGTCAACAACGGCAAGGAAGGCGCCGTCTACAAGGGATTGGCGATCGCGACCAAAGGCAAGCACCAATACCTCTACGCCACCAATTTCAACTCCGGCGAGGTGGAGATGTACGATCACAAATTCAACCTGCTGAAGACCTTCACGGACACCACCTTGCCGGCGGGCTATGCGCCCTACAATGTGCAAAACCTCGGGGGGACGCTCTATGTCACCTTCGCCAAGCAGAACAAGCAAAAGCATGATTCGGTATCCTGCGCCGGCTGCGGCTACGTCGACACCTTCAGTCTCATGGGAACTTTCGAGCGCCGGGTCGTCTCCGGCGGTCCGCTGAACGCGCCGTGGGGGTTGGATATCGCACCGACCGGCTTCGGATCGTTCTCAGGAGATCTGCTGGTCGGCAACTTCGGCGACGGCTGGATCAACGCCTTTGATCCGAAGAAGGGCGCCTACAAAGGTCCGCTCAAGGACACGAACGGCTCACCGTTCGCGATCCAGGATCTGTGGGGATTGATCACCGGCAACGGTGGCCAGGGTGGCGCGACCGACGCCGTCTACTTCACGGCCGGACTCGCGGGCGAAGCGCACGGACTGTTCGGCAGTCTCACGCTAGCCCAGGACGCGCCGAAGAAGTAGGAAGCGCGCAGACACCGTCTAAATCGTCGCCCCCGCGCCGGCTTGCTGAACCAGCGCCGGCGCGGGGCTTTCGGCCGGCCGCACGAGCGTTCGATGAGAAACTCTCAAACTCGCTTTTAGGCTCCTCCGCGGTACCCTTCGGGTGCGATCGGGGCTAAAGGGTCGCGCATGATCCGCCAGCGCCGCACCCGCATCGTCGCCACGCTCGGCCCCGCCAGCCGTGCGCCGGAGATGGTGGTCGAACTGGCGCGGATCGGCGTCGATGTGTTCCGCCTGAACTTCAGTCACGGGGCGCACGCCGACCACGCCGGGGCGCTGAAGGCGGTCCGCGACGCCGAGATCGCCATCGGCCGGCCGCTGGCCGCACTGGCCGACCTGCAGGGCCCGAAATTCCGGCTCGGCAATTTCGTGGGCGGCGGGATCGACCTCACCCAGGGCCAGACCCTGCGGTTCGACCTCGACCCGGCGCCTGGCGACGCCACACGCGTGCAACTGCCTCACCCCGAAGTGTTCAGGGTGCTCGCACCAGGCGCCAGCGTCGTGCTCGACGACGGTCGCGTGCGCCTGCGGGTCCGCGAGGCCGGCAAGGACTTCGCGGACGTCGAGGTGGTCAGCGGCGCCGCGCTTTCCGATCACAAAGGGGTCGCGGTTCCCGGCGTGACCATCCCGGTGCCGGCGATGACCGCCAAGGACCGCAGCGATCTCGATTTCGCGCTGCGTATCGGCGTCGATTGGGTCGCGCTGTCGTTCGTCCAGCACGCCGCCGACATGGCCGACCTGCGCCGCATCGTGAACGGCCGCGCGGCTATCCTCGCCAAGATCGAGAAACCGGCGGCCATGGACGATCTCGAGGCGATCCTCGACGTCAGCGACGGCCTGATGGTGGCGCGCGGCGACCTGGGTGTCGAGCTCGCCCCCGAGGACGTGCCGGTCGCCCAGAAACGCATCGTCCGCGCAGCCCGCCGCCGAGGCGTCCCCGTGATCGTCGCGACCCAGATGCTGGAATCGATGACCGGAAACCCCACGCCGACCCGCGCCGAGGCGTCCGACGTCGCCAACGGGGTCTATGAAGGCGCCGACGCCCTGATGCTGTCGGCGGAATCCGCCGTCGGCGCCTATCCGCGCGAGACGGTGGGCATAATGGATGCGATCATCCGCAAGGTCGAAGCCGATCCCCAGTGGCCGGGCCTGATGCGCGCCGAGCATGGCATGGACGCCGACGAGGACGTCGACGCGCTGATCGCCGCGGCGACGCGCGCCGCCGAAGCCCGATCGACCGCCTGTCTTGTCGCCTATACGACGACCGGGTCGACCGCCCGGCGCCTGGCGCGCGAACGCCCGGCGCACCCGATCCTGGCCATCGCGCCGAACCCACGCGTGGCGCGAAGCCTGGGTCTGGTTTGGGGCCTGGAGCCACGCGTCGGCTCGCAGCCGCGCGGCGTGGTGGCCATGACCGACGAGGCCGCGCACCTCTGCGCCGACCTTGGTCTGGCGCCGCCCGACGCCCGCATCCTGATCATCGCCGGCCCGCCGCTCGGCGCGCCCGGCGCCGCCAACCTCCTGCGCATCACCCATGCACCCCGAGCGAGAGCCAATCCGCCGGGCGCGTGACTTCGGCCGGCAGGGCGCGAAGCGCAACAATTGATCCACCTGCCCTCGCGCCGCACAACACCGCCCTTTGCGCTCTTTGTGTTTTCTTACTTTCCTGACCCCCTATCCCTCGA
>Ga0302314_10015433_pt1 | contig 12976 bp, 10 predicted proteins | sample III_Palsa_N2_3_FD_200533 | JGI IMG/M metagenome (GOLD analysis project Ga0302314, IMG submission 200533) | Peat permafrost microbial communities from Stordalen Mire near Abisko, Sweden - III_Palsa_N2_3 | ecosystem: Environmental > Terrestrial > Soil > Palsa > Peat permafrost | place: Sweden...
TCACCGGCCTGTTCATGCTGCTGATCGTCAGCATGCTCGTGTTCTCGCTGCGCGCGCTGATCAAAGCCTGGAACACGCCGACGCCAAGCGCGCACGAAGAACCCTATGTCGCGCTCGCCAGCGTGACGCATTGAGGATATGTCGATGACTCGATCAGCGATCACCCACATCGTACGGCAAGGCTGGCAGCGCCTCACGCAAACCGCCCGCCTGTGCTGCGGCGTACCCGATTACGAGGCTTACGTGCAGCACCTGCGCCAGCACCATCCCGAGCGCGGCGTGCCAAGTTATGACGCGTTCTTTAGGGAGCGGCAGGTCGCGCGATACAAAGGGGCGAGCGGCAGGTGTTGTTGATTCGCAGGTTGGTGGTGAGCGCAGCGAACCCCAACGAACCGGAGTCGTGATGTTGGGGTTCGCTGCGCTCACCGCCAACCTACCAAAGCCGCGTCACCGCAAGGATTATTAGCGCACCAATTCGCGCATCGCCAGCTCGATGCCTTTCGGCGTCAGCTCGAACATGCGCGGGCCGAGAATCTCGGTGATCAGGCGATTGGAGACGGTGTAGTTCCAGCTGTCCTGCGGCATCGGGTTGAGCCACGCCAGGCGCGGAAATTTGGCGGCCAGCCGCTGTAGCCAGATGCCGCCGGGTTCGGGGTTGTTGTGCTCGACGCTGCCGCCGGGGTGGGTGATTTCATAAGGTGCCATGGCCGCATCGCCGACGAAGATCAGTCGTGTATCCGGCGGATGCGTGCGCAGCACCTCCATTGTGCTGATGCTGTTGCTGTAGGTGCCGCCGTCGCCCTGCCAAAGGCGCTCGTAGACGCAGTTGTGGAAGTAGTAATGCGTGAGCCGCTTGAACTCGCCGCGGGCCGCGGTGAACAGCTGCTCGCAGGCATTGACATGGTCGTCCATCGAGCCGCCGATATCGAGCAGCAGCAATACCTTGATCGCGTTGCGGCGCTCGGGCCGCATCTTGACGTTGAGCAAACCGGCATCACGCGCGGTGGCGTCGATGGTGCCGCCGAGGTCGAACTCCTCCTGCGCGCCGTGCCGCGCAAAGCGGCGCAGCCGGCGCAAGGCCATCTGCAGATTGCGCACGCCGAGTTCGGCATCGTCGGCAAGGCCGCGGAACTGGCGCTTGTCCCAGACCTTGACCGCGCTGCGGTTGCCGCCCTGCCCCACGCGAATGCCTTCCGGATGAAAGCCGCCCGAGCCGAACGGGCTGCTGCCGCCGGTGCCGATCCACTTGTTGCCGCCGGCGTGGCGCTCTTTCTGCTCGGCCAGACGCTGGCGAAAGGCTTCCATCAATGCATCGAGGCCGCCGAGCTTTTCGATCGCGGCTTTTTCCTCGTCGCTTAGCTGGCGCATGAAGTCACGCCGCAGCCAGTCTTCCGGGATCACCGCTTCGGGCGTCAGCGGCTGGCTGGCCACGCCCTGCCACCACGCACCGAAGGCCTGGTCGAAACGATCGTAGTGACGTTCGTCCTTGACCCAGATCAGGCGGGTGAGTTCGTAGAAATCCTCCTGATCGGCGAAGGCGACGTGCGCCTTCAGCGCGCCGTGCAGATCCAGCAGCTCACGCAGGCTCACCGGTACGCCGGCGGCGCGTACGGCATTGAACAGGCCGATCAACATGCGCGATCAACCTCAGCGCGACTGGCGGCGATGCATAAAGGCGAGCCGCTCCAACAGCTGCACGTCCTGCTCGTTCTTGATCAGCGCGCCGTACAGCGGCGGAATCGCCTTGCCGGGATCGCGCTCGCGCAGGGCGGATGCGGGGATGCGATCGGCCAGCAGCAGTTTGAGCCAGTCGATCAGCTCCGAGGTCGACGGCTTTTTCTTGATGTTGGGCACGTCGCGCAGCTGGAAGAACATCGCCAGCGCTTCGTCGACCAGCGCCTTTTCGATATTCGGGTAGTGAACTGCGATGATCTTTTCCAGCGTGGCCGCATCGGGGAACACGATGTAATGAAAAAAGCAGCGGCGCAAAAAGGCGTCCGGCAGCTCTTTCTCGTTGTTGGAGGTGATGACGATGATCGGGCGATGGCGGGCGCGAATGGTTTCGTCGGTCTCGTAGACGTAGAACTCCATGCGGTCGAGTTCCTGCAGCAGATCGTTCGGAAACTCGATATCGGCCTTGTCGATCTCGTCGATCAGCAGCACCACGCGCTCACCCGACTCGAACGCTTCCCACAGCTTGCCCTTGCGCAGATAGTTGCGCACGTCGTTGACGCCTTCCACACCAAGCTGGGAATCGCGCAGGCGGCTCACCGCGTCGTATTCGTACAGACCCTGCTGCGCCTTGGTGGTGGACTTGATGTGCCAGGTGATCAGCCGCGTCTGCAGCGAGCGCGCCAGCTCCTCGGCCAGCAGGGTCTTGCCCGTACCCGGCTCGCCCTTGATCAGCAGCGGCCGCTGCAGCGTGATGGCCGCATTGACCGCGAGGCTGAGGTCGGCGGTGGCGACGTAGGTGTCGGTGCTTTGGAAGGTCATGGGGATGAAGGTCAGTGGGGGCTTGGATACAAGGTTAGCGCAGGCGCGTAACCACGATGTAGGTTGGGATGAGCGAAGCGACTGTGGAGGCAGGATGCCGGAACGAACATTCGCGGAGCGAATGGCCCGTAGGGCGAGCCGCAGGAGCGGCTCATAATCCCAGTGTCCCCGCAGCGTGTTGTTGGATATCGCTTCGCTCAACCCAACCTACAAAAGCTACAGAAGCGGCGTGCCGGCAACCCAATGCATTGCCTCAAGCTGATCCAGCAGCGTCACCACAGCCTGTCGGGCTTGGGTGCCGTGGGTCGGCAAGACCAGCATGTCGCCGTCCTGCGCCCAGGCGAGCAGGCCGCGGACGGCGTCGATTTCGTCGAGGCACTCGACCACGGCGTCGGCGGGGACGCCGCGAACGGCTAGCTCGTCACGCAGAATGTTGGCCACCTCGCCGGTACCACGGCCGCGCATGAAACCGTCAATATCTTTCAGCACGACGCGCTGAGGGTGGAAGCTCGCTGCGACCGCGGCAAGTTCGCGGATGTCGGCATCTTCGCGATTGCCGGCCTGGCCGAGCACGAGTCCGAGGCGGCCCGTCCCGTTCGCGCTCTTTGCCACACCCAGCAGACCACGCAGTCCTTCGGGATTGTGCGCGTAGTCGACGAAGACCTGCAGACGTCCGAGCTGCCAGCGCTGCAGTCTACCGGGGTTGTCGGCATGCGCGCGGCCGAAGCTGGCCAGCACCGTGACCATCGTTTCAGCGGAGATGCCGAGCGCCGTCGCGGCAAGAACGGCCGCGCACAGATTGGCTACGTTGTAGGCGGCGCTGCCGGCAAAACTCAGCGGCATCTCGGCAACGCTGCCCAGATCGTGGACAACGCCGAGATGGTGCAGCTGCAGACGACCCTCGCGCACGCCGCAGGTGCTGCCGCCGCGCGCGCGATGCGCCTGCAGCATCGGGTGTGCCTCATCCAACGCGAACCAGGCCAGCGGTACGCCGATCGTCGCGGCGTGCTTCACCAGCATCGCATCGTCGGCGTTGAGGACCAGCAGCCCAGTCGTGCCCAGCGCACGGGCCACGGTAAGTTTTACCTGGGCCAGGTCGTCGAGAGTGTGGATGCCGTATTCGCCGAAGTGATCGTCGCTGACGTTGGTGACCACCGCGACATTGGCGTGCCGCACGGCGAGCCCGCGGCGCAGGATGCCGCCGCGCGCGGTTTCCAGAATCGCTGCATCGACGGTCGGCTGGCGCAGCACTTCGCGCGCGCCGGCGGGGCCGGAAAAATCGCCGGAGTCGATCGCTTCGCCATCGATGAATACGCCATCGGTACAGCTATGCCCCGAGTGCCAGCCGTGCGCGCGCACCATCGCGGCGAGCAGGCGCACCGTGGTGGTCTTGCCGTTGGAACCGGTCACCACCGCGACGGGAATATCGTGCAGCGACGGCCAGTCCACGTCCCCCACGGCAGGCAGTTGACCGATCGGCCAGACGCGCGAGCCGCGGCCTTCGCCGATCGATACCGCATCGTCGTCCGCCAGCGCCGCGAGGCCTTTCGCCTCAGCCGCCTGCATCAGAGCGATGAGGCCGGGCCGGCGCTCCGCCGCCGCTAGCGCACGCAGCGTATGGAAGGCCGAATCCCGATCCCAGGTCGCCGGATGACCGGGCGCATGCAGGCCGACGTTCATCGCCAGCGCGTCGGCCAGCGTGGCCAGCCACGCCCACTCGTTGACCTCCGTGGCGCTGTAGAGCTGGTCGACCGGCGCCTCGAAGGCCAGCGCGGCGCCGCCCACGTGCGGCCGCTCGAACAGCGGCGCGTGCGGCCAGCCCAGCGCATCGCGGGCCAGCGACACGTTTACACGCCACGCGTGCCGCAGCGTTTCGTCCGGCAGCACGCCCAGCGTTTCGAGCACGGCGCCGGTGCCGGCGAAATACAGGTTGATGCCGGTGAGGCGGCGCGAGTCTTCGAACGGCAGCGGTTCGGATGACACCGGCGTGGATATTTCAGCCGTAAAGACGGCCGAATCGTTGGGCTCGATCGCAGGCATCGATCAGTCGTCACTCTCGCGCGAGAAGCGCACGCCGCGCTCGTCGCGCACCACGTCGCCGAGATCGGCAAAGCTCGCCTCATCGAAGCCCGGATCGATCACCGTTGGCGCGGGCGGGCTCGCCGACGTGTCGACGCGAACCTCGGGCGCACCCTCGGGCCGGAACTTGATGATCTGCTTCCACGAGCGCACCAGCGCGTCGGCGAAGATCAGCAGCAGGTCGCCCGGGCGGCCCATGCGCAGCGCGGCGTCGGTGGCCTTTTGCTCGTCAGGAATCACGGAGATGTCGTTAGCTAATACGCCCGCCGCCTGCAGCGCGCTAGACAGGATGCGCGGCACCTCGTCGCCGTCGCGGCCGCGCAGCGAATCGTCGCGGCGGCAGATGTAGTGGTCGAAGCGGCCGGCCACGGCGTTGGCGATGGCGACCAGATCTTCGTCGCGCCGATCGCCCGGACCGCAGATCACCACGATGCGTCGACCGCTCACCTCCAGCCGCTGCGCCAGATCCGCCATCACCGACACCGCATGCGCGTTGTGGCCGTAGTCGAACAGCACCTTGAACGGATGCTCGCTGTACACGTTCATGCGCCCCGGCGCCTGGAAGAACGTGGTGTCGAACGTGCGCAGGCCCTGGCGGATCGCATCGAGCTTGATGCCGAGCGAGAACGCCATCGACGCGGCGACCATCGCATTCTGCACGTTGTGCAGGGCGCGGCCTTCCATCGTCGCCGGAATCAGGTGCGTCCACAGCAGCGGAATATGGCTGCCCTTGTCGTACAACGTAATCATCGAGCCGTTCACGCCGGCCTCCAGTGCGCACGCCCGGCCACCCGCGCGCACGTGCTCGCGCACCAGCGCGTGCGAGGGATTCATGGTGACGTAGCAGATCACCTTGGCGTCGGTGTAGCCGGACATCTTCAGCACGTTCGGATCGTCGGCGTTGAGCACGGCGCAATCGGTGGCCACTTCCACCACGATGCGCTTGACCTCGGCCAGCTGCTCCAGCGTGTCGATGCCTTTCAAGCCCAGATGATCGGACTGCACGTTGAGCACCGCGCCTACATTGACCTTGGGCACGCCCATGCCGGCACGGATCAGGCCGCCGCGGGCGGTTTCCAGAATGGCGATATCGATTTGCGGATCGGACAGCACCATGCGCGCGGACACCGGCCCGGTCATGTCGCCCTCGACCGTGCGCTGGCCGTCGATATACACGCCATCGGTGGTGGTGAGTCCGGGCGTATAGCCGGCCATCTTGGTGATGTGCGCCAGCATGCGCGCGGTGGTGGTCTTGCCGTTGGTGCCGGTCACGGCCGCGATAGGCACCCGCGACGGCGTGCCCTGCGGAAACAGCATGTCGATTACAGGCCCGGCCGCGTCGCGCGGCGTGCCCTCGCTGGGGCTCACGTGCATGCGGAAACCCGGCGCCGCGTTCACTTCGCAGATGCCGCCGCCGATGGTCTTGTAGCTTTCGGTGATATCGGTGGTGAGAAAATCCACGCCACCCACATCGAGGCCGATCGCACGGATCGCGCGCACCGCCATGTCGCGGTTATCGGGATGGATCACGTCGGTGACATCGGTCGCGGTGCCGCCGGTGGAAAGATTGGCGGTTGAGCGCAGGAACACGGTTTCGCCAGCGTTAGGCACCGACTCGGCGGTGTAACCCATGCGCTCCATCATCATTTCTGCCTGGGCGTCGAGCACGATGCGGGTCAGCACTTTTTCATGGCCGACGCCACGGCGCGGATCGGCATTCACCGCATCGACCAGCTGCGCGATGGTCTGCGCACCGTCGCCGATCACGTGGCCGGGCGTGCGTCGCGTGGCAGCCACGAGTTCGCCATTGACCACGAGCAGGCGGTGATCGTCGCCGCTGAGAAAATTCTCCACGATCACCGAGCGCGAAATTTCGCGCGCCTCGTTGAAGCCGGCGATGATCTCCTCGTCTGTCATCAGATGAATCGAGATGCCGCGACCATGGTTGCCGTTGAACGGCTTGGTCACCACCGGCACGCCGAGCCGGCGCGCGGCGCGCAGCGCGCCCTCTTCCGTCGTGACCAGCTCCTGCTTGGGTACCGGCAGGCCGAGCGTGGCGAGAATCTTGTTGGTCTCTTCCTTGTCGCTGGCCAGCTCCACCGCGATATGCGGCGTGCGGCCGGTGACGGTGGCCTGGATGCGCTGCTGGTATTTGCCGTGACCGAGCTGCACCAGCGACTGCCCGTTCAAGCGCAGCCAGGGAATGTCGCGCTTTTCCGCCGCGTGCACCAGCGACGCGGTCGATGGGCCCAGTGCGCGGCGCTGCGCGTAGCGAATGAATTCGTCGCGCGCGCTCGGCCATTCCCAGCCCTCGGGCACGCTGTTGCGCGTGCGCAATTCCTCCGGCAGCAGGGACGAGAGCAAACGCAGCGCCAGCTCACCGGCGGCAATCCCTTCCTCTTTTTGCGCGTACTCGTACACCACCGAATACACGCCGGGTTTGTCGACGCTGCGGGTCTTGCCGAAGGTGACGTCCTCACCGGCCACGTTCTGCAGCTCGATCGCCACGTGTTCGAGCACGTGACCGAGCCACGTACCGTCGCCCTCGCGCATGCGGCGGATAAAGCCGCCGGGCTCGCGATATGAGCAGCCGTGTTCGGCCAGGCCGGGCAAGGCGGCGATCAAGCCATCGACGAAGGCCGCACCGAGGCGACCGGTCGGCCACTGCTCCAGCTCGCCCAGATCCAGCGTCAGCCGGATCACCGGAAAATGCGCGTACAGCGACGGACCGACAAACACAGAGCGTTCCAGAATGCGCATGGGTTTTCCTTGGACGATTGAACGGGCGGCGGCGGTCTCGCTGGATCGGTTTTACGTCAGTCGCTTTTTTTCGGTAAGGCCAGCGTACCCGCCGAGGCGTGGCGCGTCTGCATGTTGAAGGTGGCGCCGGCGATCAGCACGTGAATGGTCACGCCGAGCATGCACACCGGATCGTGTTCGCCCGCCTGCGCCATCGAGGAAAACTGCAGGTTGCCCGCGTCCAGCACGGTGACCGAGCCGCTGCCCTCCACTTCCACGGCGTTGTCCGGGCGGATGAACGCCGCGGTGTCCTCGTCCAGGCCGATGCCGACCGCGTACGGGTTGTACGCCAGTGCGGCCATCAGGCGGCCTAGGCGATCGCGCTGGCTGAAGTGCTGGTCGATGATGAAACGATTGGTCAGCCCCAGCCCCGGCGCCAGCCGCACGCTGCCGGCGGTTGGCGAGAGGCCTTCCTTGCCGAAAGCGATCATGTGCTCACTGAGGATGCTGGCGCCCGCGCTGGTGCCACCCACATGGACGCCGTGCGCGTTCAACGCGCGGATGCGCTGCGCCACCGGCGTGCCGCCCAGCATGGTCGACAGGCGCAGCTGGTTGCCGCCGGTAAAGAAGATGCCGGTCGCCCGATCGAGCCGCTGCAGCCGATTTTTTTCCTCCGTGTCGCGGCGCATGTCGAAATCGAGCACGCCAACCGTGCCCACGCCCAGACCGGTAAACAGTTTTTCGTAGCGCTCGCCCGTGTCGGCCAGCTGGCTGGCCGTGGGAATCACCACGATATTGGCGTCTTTGCCGCCACACAGCTCGACGAAGCGCTTGAGAATCCGCGGGTCGTTTTCTTTTTCTTCCGCGCCACCAATCGGCACGATCCAGCCCCGCTGCTCCCCTTCCACTACCCTGCTGGGACTCATTGCGTTCTCATCTTTATTCGAAGTCATGGGCTCTCTGAGTCTCGGAAATCAAGGGGTTTAGCCCATCGATCGTGACGCATCGAACGTCTGTTATTTGTTCACGGCATTCGTCGGCAGGCTGCCGAACCGAGCCAAGCAACGGCTATGGCGACGTGTCCTCGAACATGCCGTGGTGTTTGATTCGACCATCGCGCACGTGGACCACACCGCGAGCGATCACATCGTGCGCCGCGCCTGCGCTGTCCAGCGACACCATATCCGAGTCCGCACCGACGCCGATGTAGCCCTTGGCGGTCAGCCGCAGCAGGCGCGCCGGGTTTTGCGTGAACGCTGGAAGCGCGCGTTCCAGCGGCACGCCGCGGGCGACCACCTCGTTCAAGGTGTCCAGCAGCGCGCCGGATTCGCCCACGCCCATCTTGCAGACGTGGCCGTTGGCATCGAAGGTGGGCAGGCAGCCGCCGGCATCGGAACTCACCGTGATGCGCTCGGCGTGCGCGCCGCTGTCGAGATAGCGCAGCAGCGCATCGGCGGCGCTCCACGCGTCCTCGCCTTCTTCCACCGGAAACGCGGTCAGATCAATCGTGCAGCCGCGGGCAGTAAGCGCCAGCGCCTCGTCGAACAAGCCCTTGCGCCGATTGACGTGGGTGGGATGAAACACGCGCGGCGGCAGCTCGCTTTTCTCCAGCGCTTGGCGCACCAGATCGAGTCCGCGCAGGCCGTCGCCCAGATGCAGATGCAGCACGCCGGCCTTGCCGGTCATCAGCCCGGCCACGTGCGCGTCGGCGGCCAGCCGCATCAGCTCGTCCAGCGTGGGCTGGCTGGAGCGGTGATCGCTGATTGCTACCTCGCCGATGCCGATCAGGGCCTCGATAAACACCAGATCGCCGCGCACGCTGCCGGTCAGCGTCTGCGGCGGCACGTGGTAGCCGCCGGTAAACGCCAGCGCGCTGAGGCCCTCCTCGCGCAGCGCGTAAACGGTAGCCAGCAGGTCGCGCGGGCCGCGCGCCACGTCGTCGGTGCCGAGCAGGCCGACCACCGTGGTGATGCCGGCGCGGGTAAAGCGCGAAATGCCCTGCGGCGGCACGCGCGTGCGAAACCCGGCCTCGCCACCACCGCCGGTAACATGCACATGCGCGTCGATAAGCCCCGGGATGAGCCGGCGTCCTTGCAAGTCGATCGTCTCCACCGACAGCGCGGCGGGCAGATCGGCAAGCTGCGCGCCCACCCATAGAATGCGTCCACCGCCCAGCAGCAGATGCTGCAGGCCCAGCGGTTCGGGCGCATAAACCTGCGCATTGCGGAGAAGCATGAGATTCATCCCCGCAGCGTGCCGACCGTTGAAGGTGGCGTCAAGCCGGATCGCGCCCGGCAGCCCAGGCCTTGACTCGAAAAGCCGGTAAAAGTCCGGTGACCGTAAAGTTCTGCATCGACCATTCACCGGATAACAGCGACAATCCCAGGTTGGTTCATTGATCTGACGCCATGTCCAACATGTCCAGCACCAAAACTTCTGCAGAAACAGGCCAGCACACGGCCGGCAAACCAGCGCGGCGCGAGTCGCAGCACGGCGTCGGCTTGCGCGTTATCGCCATCTATAAGGCGGTGAAGACGGTGGGGCTTATCCTGGTCGCCATCGCCTCGTTTCATCTATACAAAACGCAGAATTTCGACGGTCTGGTGCACTGGCTCGAACATCTCTCGCTGGCCGACAGTAACGGGTTGCGCTGGAAACTGGTGCAGCTCCTGGAAAACATGGGCCCAAACAAGTTCGTCGCCATCGGCCTGGTGGCGCTGGCGTACGCGGCGATTTTCGCCACCGAAGGCATCGGCCTGTGGCTGCACAAATACTGGGCCGAGTGGTTCACCGTGTTCGCCACCGGTTCGCTGATCCCGGTCGAGCTTTACGAGGCCGTCCACCACTTCACCTGGCTCAAGCTGGCGGCCCTGATCGCCAATATTCTGATCGTGATTTATCTGGTGCGGATCGCGCTGCAGTCGCGCAAAGAGATGAAGAACGAGGGCTGAGGAGCATTCGTTTCTTCGGCGCAGCCGCACTCAAACAGAACGTCATGGCACGCAGCGCTAGGCAAGCATCCGCCCATCACACCTCGTGATGCATCGCCTCGGCCGGCAGCTCGTCGCCGTCGCGCCGCGGCATCAGCTCGACGGTGTACATCGCCGCCAGCACCAGGCCGCCACCGACCAGCATGCGCCAGGTGAGCATGTCGCTCCCGAACACCACGGCAAAACCGGCGGCGAATACCGGCTCGGTGGTCATCACAATAGCCGCTCGCGCCGCCGGCATATGCGACTGGGCCCAGGTCTGCATCAGCATCGCGCCGGCGCCAGCGACCAGCGCCATATACAGCACGGCAAACCATGCGGCGCGGTCCGGCGGCAGCGTCGGACCATGCGGCACCGTGGCGAGCAGGCAGACGACGGCGATTGCCACCATCTGCACGGCCGACATGCCGAATGCCTCACCGCTGCGCGACCACTGGCCTAGTCCGACAATATGCAGGCCATACATCAGCGCGGACGCCAGCGTCAGCCACACACCGAGGTCTACTGATACGCCATTGAGCGACAGCAGCGCGAGCCCGGCCGTGGCGAGCAGCACCGCCAGCCACACCACGCCGGGCGTGCGATGGCGCAGCAGCACGGTGGCAAGAATCGGCGTGAACACCACATACATGCCGGTGACAAAGCCGCTGACGCTGGGCGAAATCAGCGATAGCCCCCAGGTCTGCAGCAGCTGGCCGACGCCGTAGACGACCCCGAGCAACAGCCCGCGCAAAATCTGCTGACGCCCCAGACGCAGGACAGAGCGGGCAAACAGCGCCAGCATCACGAGGGCCGCCACCACAAAACGCACGGCCAGAAAATCCGCCACCGGCATGCGCGCGACCACGTCCTTGATCAGGAAAAACGTCGAACCCCACACGGCGGTCATCGCCAGCAGGCCCACGGTCGCTAGGGTGGTGGTGGAGCGGGCGTTGCTCATGCGTGTCTCGGTAACGGGAATGGTGAATCACCCACGCTGGTGCGGCGGTTGGCGGCTCATGGAATTCGGCAGAAAAAACGGAGCTTGAACGCGCTACGGCTCCCTGTTCCCGGGTCCTTGTTCTGCGCCTTTCGCTTCCCGCTTTCCGCCTTTCCGGCTCAGCAGCTGCCCCGGCACCTTCAACCAGTAATGCGTCCAGATTCCCAGCCACACCACGCCGGCGATAAGCGGGTTACGCGCGGCCGGATCGTGCTTGCGAAACCAGCGCCACATGCCGTGGTGCTTGTTGCGGCTGACAAACACCGGGCGATGCGCGCTGGACGTGCCCTTGGCGTGCGTCACGCGCACATCGCCGGCGAGCAGCACCTGGTAACCCATGTCGCGCACGCGTCGGCAAAGGTCGAGATCTTCGCAATGCAGAAAATAATCCTGATCGAAGCCGCCGACCCGGTTGAACACCGCGCGCGGCATCAGCATCAGCGCGCCGGAAACGGCTTCGGCCTCGATCACTTCTTCGGGAATCTCTTCAGTGATGTTGACCCCCTCGCCGGAGCGGCCAAACATCGTATTGACCGCGCGGCGCAGCAGCGGATCACGGCGCCACGAGGCCGGATCGGGATGACCCTCTTCGTCGCACACCACCGCGCCGACCAGCCCGGCCTTCGGATTGCGCGCCAGCACGTTGAGCAGATCGCGCAGATCGTCCTCGAGCACGAGACAGTCGGGGTTGAGCAGCAGCAGCGACTGCCCCCGCGCCCGCGTCGCGCCGATATTCATCGCCGGGCCAAAGCCCAGATTGGCGCGGTTATAGATAACCGTAAGCCGCGGGTCGCCCTGATAGGCACGCCCGATGGCCTGCGGCACGCCGTCGTCGGAGCCGTTGTCGACCAGGATCACCTCCAGCGCCAGCGTGGTGTTGAGCAGGCGACGCACGCAGTCACGCATCATCTGGCCGCTGTCGGCTGACACGACGATGACGCTTAAGACGGTCGCAAATGGCGAGCGAGAGGAGGATGAACTATTCACGCGGCGAGTATGCTTTAGGTTGAGTGAAGGGAGAACCTGGCCACGCGTGCATGTCGTGCGAAGCGTGCGCCGCGTCGTTGAATCGCATGGTGGCATCGCGTCATTTGGTCACGCGGCATCCGCGATGCGTCACTACCATATACGCAGTGCCGACCCAGTTGGCTCAGCGAACTCGATCTTCGGCCGCCGCATCGTCGCCCAGCACGGCGCGCAGTGCGAGCGGCATATCGCCGTGGCGGCGGATCAACCACGGCTGCTCGCGATACCAGCCGTCCAGCTGCCATCCGCGCAGCCGATGCAGCTTGCCAGTATCGCGATCGCGCAACACGATGCCACGATCATTCGGCAGGCGCGCGGCGAACCAGCGTCCCGAAGGACTGAAAGCGGCCCGCGCGCCGACACCATCGATGCGGGTGCCGTCATCGAAGCAATACGCGCCGTCCCGATGCACGACCCGACCGCCGTAGGGATCGTCGATACCTTCCGCGGCCTCGCACCAGCGTGGGGCCAGCAGTTCGATGATCTCCACGGGCGGCCCGACGTGCGCGCGCGGCCATTCGGATGGCTCTGCGGCGGGCTGATTGAGAGCGCCAGCGTCGAGCTTGACCGTGCGGCGCGCATCGCGATCGAGCCACGCCTCAAGGCCAGCCAGCAAGGTATAGCCGACCAGCATGCCGAGCAGCGCAATGACCCACGCGAAGACGCCCCC
>Ga0302314_10015434_pt1 | contig 12976 bp, 10 predicted proteins | sample III_Palsa_N2_3_FD_200533 | JGI IMG/M metagenome (GOLD analysis project Ga0302314, IMG submission 200533) | Peat permafrost microbial communities from Stordalen Mire near Abisko, Sweden - III_Palsa_N2_3 | ecosystem: Environmental > Terrestrial > Soil > Palsa > Peat permafrost | place: Sweden...
CCTCGGCATCGTGCTCCACCCATCCCGAAGCCGGATAGATCTGCTCGAACGCTTGCTGCTCGACCGCCAACATGTCGCCCGTGGCCGAGAAGCCGATGGTACGGCTCGAGCTCGTGCCCTGATCGATCGCGAGCAACACATCCTTCGACATGGCATTCCTTCCCCAATCGGCCCGTCGCCGGAATGCTAACATCCCGGCGAGCCTCAAGTTCTCCAGGGGATGCATGGACAAGCCTGCGCCGCTCGCCCGAATCCTGGGGCTCGGCTTCGGTCTGGCGATGGTGTTCGGCGGTACGGTCGGCGTCGGCATCCTGCGCTTGCCGGGCACGCTCGCCGCCACCCTGGGCGACTCGCGCCTCGTTCTGGTGTTCTGGATCGTGGGCGGCGTCTATGCGCTCCTCGGCGCGATGTCGGTCGCGGAGCTGGCAACCATGTTGCCGAGCGCCGGCGGTTTCTATGTCTATGCGCGCCGCGCTTTCGGCAGCGGCATGGGCTTCGTGGTCGGCTGGAGCGACTGGATCAACGAAGTCGCGGCGCTCGCCTACGGCTCCATTACTGCGATGACATTCCTTTCCTCACTCTGGCCCGCCGCCGCGCGCTACGCACGCCCAGGCGCGATGCTGATCATCGCCGCTTTCACCGCTCTGCACTGGGTGGGGCTGCGGATGGGCAGCTCGCTCACGCGGCTCATCAGCCTGTCGATCGGGCTCATGATGCTGAGCCTGATCGTCGCGTGCCTTTTCGTCCCGCCGGCCGCGCACACCTCCGTCCCCTTGCCGATGAGCGCCGCTGCGCTGCCGTTTTTTTCGCTGGGGGCGCTGGCGGCGCTGGTAAGCGCCATGCGCAACGTGCTGCTCACCTATGACGGCTGGTACTCGCCGATCTATCTCGCGGAAGAGAACACGGATCCAGGGCGCACTTTGCCGCGTGCGCTCATCGGCGGCACGATCGTTTTGATCGTGCTCTACGTATCGGTCAACGCCGCTTTGCTGCGCGTCCTGCCGCTGTCCGCGCTGGCCTCCTCGGATCTGCCGGCAGCCACGGCGGCGCGTATGGTATTCCCGCACGGCGGTGGGGAGCTCGTCACGCTGATCTCGCTCCTCACCGTGCTGAGTCTCGTGAACGCGACCTTGCTCATCGCACCGCGGGTGCTGCTCGCGATCGGCCGCGACGGCCTGTTCACCCGCAAGGCCGCCGCGGTGAGCGCCAGCGGGACGCCGCGCCTCGCGCTGGCGGTGTCGAGCGCGGCGGCTATCGCACTCATACTATCCGGCACGTTCGAGCAAATCATCGCGCTCGCCACGGTCTTGTTTCTCCTCAACTATATCTCGGCCTACGCGGCCCTGTTCGTGCTGCGGCGGCGCGAGCCCGGCCTGCCGCGGCCCTACCGCGCCTTCGGCTTTCCGTTCACCACCGGCATCGTGCTCGTCGGCAGCGTGCTCGCGTTGATTGCAGCCGCGGCGGAGGATCCACGCTCGGCGCTCGTCGCGGGCCTTTTGCTGGTGGCGTGCGCGCCGATCTACGCCGGGATCGCGCGCCGCAGGCGACTGACGGAAGCGCGGGCAGCAGCCGATTGATTCAATCGAAATCCGTGGGCAGGCCCGGTTCCCCGGCATGGCGGAACATGCGCTCGATCTGAGCGGCGGTGGTGCGTCCGACCGACAGCTCCGGCAACTCGTGGCGCGCAAAGAACGCTACGTCGCTGGTCTCGATGCTCGGGCGGGCGCTGCCGCCCGTAAGCTCGCAGAGGAAGAACAGCTTGTAGATGGAATCGAGGTGTCGCGGGCGATTGCTCTTGCGGTAGTCGTACACGGCGGCGAGCTTGACGGCTCGCGCCTCGAATCCTGATTCCTCGACCACCTCGCGCACAGCGCTCATCGACGGCGTTTCGTTCACATCGGCCCAGCCGCCGGGCAGCGTCCAGAGCCCGTCGCTCACTTCTCGAACGAGCAGGATCTTGCCTGCGTCAAACGCCGCGGCACGAACGTCCACCTTGGGAGTCGCGTAACCCGACTCGGCCCGAAATCCCTCGAGCACGGCACGCGCATCGTGGCCGGAGCCCGCCGCGATCACGGCCGCGGCCAGCGCTCGAATGCGCTCATAGCGCTCGCGGTCATAAGGATCGCGATTGAACGTGAGACCGATCTGGGCGATGGCCTTGAGCTCCCGGCCGATCGCGAGCCACGCCGGCTCGGGCATGGCGGCGCCGGCGACAACGCCGTCGTCGCTCACGGCGCCGCCGTCACCGCGGCACAGGCGGAATCGAGGAGCAATTCTCCCGCCGCGCTCGAGCTCGCGAGCATCAGAAAGCCTCGATCCGCGGTCGGCGCGCCGGTCACGACCAGCGTGTAATCGCTCATGCCGCGACCCGCCTCCGGCGGGTGCGAGGCGAGCAGCTTGAACGGGTCGTCCGCGTCGAGATCAGCCGAGGTGCTGCGGACCCAGTAGTTGGCGCCGGCCAGCGTGACCGGCGACCACGATGAAGATATGTGCCCGGCTTGCCGTGCCAGAACCTCGTACACGTCAGGCCGCAAACACTCGATGTGGATATGCAGCTGATCCTGGCCGCGCGCGTGCAGGGGATTGACCGCGAGGCCGACGAGCCGAGCAGGCACAGGCCGACCGATGACGGTATCCAGGCGCTCGTGTGCCCGCCATGCCGCCTGAAAATAGCTCGGACCCCCCGGCGCCTCGAGCGCAGGACTTTCGATGCCGCTGATGGTCACGGTCGGTATCAGCAGGAAGTGCGCTCCGCCCTTGCGGTCCGCGAGCACGGCATAACCCGCGTCGGCAGCTCCCTCGAGATGCACTTCCATGCAGGGGGCGGCGCTGTGCTGGTCACGCCAGTGCGTGAGACACTGGTCCTGCACGATCTCACGCAGCGCATCGCGGTTCGCGCACGAGGCCGCGGCTGCGAACAACGTGGCTGCCACGCTCGCTATCGACAGGACCGCCCAGCGGTGTTTGCGCAATGCGCGGCTCACCGGGAGTCGCTAGGGCTCCCCCTCGGGGAGAGTACGCAACGCCCGGGATACGGGAATGCGTACATCGAGGAGGCCGCCGGTAGGCGAGCCTGAAATGTCGAACGTGCCGCCGAGCGCGCGAACGCGATGGCGCATGGAGGCGAGCACATGGGCGCCGCTCGGCGAGTTTGCACTGGTAACTCCCTTACCGTCGTCCGCGATGCGAAACACCAGCATATCGTCATCGACGTCGAGCGTCACGTCCATCCGCTTTGCGCCCGAATGCTTGATGAGATTGGTAAAGGCTTCTTGCGCGATGCGAAACAGCGAGATGGCGGCATCCGAGTTGAGCTTCGGTTCCTCGTCAGGGAAATATTCGTTGCAGGTGAGCCCCTCGCGCGCGCAGCTCTCCTTCATTTGCCAACGCAGGGCCGCGAGGAACCCCACGTTGTCGAGCAGCGTGGGGCGCAGCTCCTCGATGATGCGGCGCTTGAGGTCGATGCCCGCCGATAGGTTTTGCTGCACACGGTTGAGCCGCTGGCGGATGTCGGTCTCCGGCGAGGTCAAGTGCTGCTCCGTCCACGAGATGTCCATGCGGGCGCCCACGAGCAACCCGCCGAGCTCATCGTGCAGCTCGCGCGCGAGACTTGCTTTCTCGCGCTCGGCCAGGCTCTGCAGATGGGTGGAAAGCTCGACCAGCTCGCGGGTGCGATCCTCGACCTCGTGCTCGAGTGCCAGTTTTTGCACGCGCAGCTCCTCTGTTTGCGCGGCGCGGCGGTGCAGATAGAGGTAGATGAGACCTGCCCCGAGCGCGAGCAGCACGATATTGACAATCACCGCGACGGTGGCGAGCGAAAGGCTCATGCGCCGCGCCGGCTCGTGGTGAAATCTCGCATGGTCATTGGAAATTCGATGTAGTGATCAGTATTGGTTCAATCTCGACGCAAATGGCGCAAAAAAGCAAGTCAGTATAATCCTACGGCCGCACCCGCTTCGCGGCCGGCTGACTCTGCGGAATTACCTCTATGCTGATTGCTCGTCTCGACAAGGTCTCGCTGCGCTACGGCTTGAGTCCGCTCCTCGAAGAGGCCGATCTACAAGTCTCGAAGGGCGAGCGCGTGTGCCTGCTCGGCCGAAACGGCACAGGCAAGTCCTCGCTGTTGAAGCTCTTGAGCCGCGAGATTGCACCGGATTCGGGCGAGGTGTGGATTCGCCCCGGCTCGAGAGCGGCGAGCCTCGCCCAGGAGGTATCTCCCGCCAGCGATGTGCGCGTGCACGAAGTGCTGCGGGCGGGGGTGTCCGCGCAGGAGGAGGAGTGGCGTGCCCAGCTCGAGGTCGATCAGATCGTCGCGCGTCTCGGTCTCGCCGGCGATGCACGCATGTCGGATTTGTCCGGGGGTTGGCGTCGGCGGGTAATGCTGGGTCGGGCGCTCGTCGCGCAGCCGGATCTTTTGCTGCTGGATGAGCCCACCAATCATCTCGATATCGAGACCATCGGCTGGCTCGAGGAGATGATGCTGGAGTTTCCGGGCGCTTTGCTGTTCGTGAGCCACGACCGCGCATTCATTCGGCGTCTCGCACCGCGCATCGTGGAGCTCGATCGCGGTCACCTCGTGGGCTGGTCCGGCAGCTACGACGACTACGTGCTCGAGAAGCGCGCGGCGCTCGACGTCGAGGCCAAGCATGCGGCCCTGTTCGACAAGAAGCTCGCGCAGGAAGAGGCATGGATCCGGCAGGGCGTCGAAGCGCGCCGCACCCGGAACGAAGGCCGAGTCCGCGCCCTCATACATTTGCGCACGGAGCGCCGGGAGCGGCGCGAGCGGCTGGGGCAGGTCGATATCAAGGCGCAGGACGCTGCGCCGTCGGGGAAGCTCGTGTTCGAGGCGAGCGATGTATGGTTCGACTTCGGCGCGGGCCCGGTGATCGCCGATTTCTCCACGCGCATCATGCGCGGCGATCGGATCGGCATCGTAGGTCCCAACGGTTGCGGAAAGACCACGCTGATCAAGCTCCTCATGGGGGAGCTCGAGCCGGTGCGCGGCTCGATTCGCCGCGGCACCTCGCTGCTGCCGGCTTACTTCGATCAGCAGCGCGCCACGCTCGACGCTGCGGCCTCGCTCATGGACAACGTCACGGGCGGCAGCGGCGACACCGTGATCATCGACGGCCGCGCACGCCACGTGTCGGGCTATCTGCGCGATTTTCTGTTTCCGCCCGAGCGATTGCGCGCGCCGGTGAGCATGCTATCGGGCGGCGAGCGCAATCGGCTGCTGCTGGCCAAGCTGTTCGCCAATCCGAGCAATCTATTGATCATGGACGAGCCCACCAACGATCTCGATGCGGAGACCCTCGATCTCGTCGAGGAGATGGTGGCGGAGTATGCAGGCACGCTGTTGCTGGTGAGCCACGACCGCGCGTTCCTCGACAACGTCGTGACCAGCACGCTGGTATTCGACGGGGGCGGCCGCATCGATGAATATGTGGGCGGCTACAGCGATTCCATGCGCCAGCGCGGCGAGCGAAGCGCAGCATCGCCCGGCGCCGCGCCGCCCGCCGCAACCGCAAGGCTGCGGCCCGCGCCGCGAGCGAAGCCCCGCAAGCTATCCTTCAACGAGCAGCGCGAGCGCGAATCGCTGCCGGCGGTCATCGAACGGCTCGAGGCCGAGCAGACCGCGCTCCAATCCTCCTTGGGTGATCCGGCATTGTTCCGGGAACGGCCGGCGGAGGCGCGCACCGCCGCCGCGCGCCTGCAGCAGCTGGTTGCCGAGCTCGAGGCCGCGTACGCGCGTTGGGCCGCCTTGGAATCTCTGCAATAGACTCTAGCGCCGCGGCCGTCCGCGCCCCAGTAGATCGCTCGGACTCGGTATCGAGCCGCCCGCCGCGTCCGGAATCACCAGTGAGGAGGCCTGCTCGCGCCGCATGTCCTGCAGCTCCCGCATGGTCTGCTGCACGGCCAGCTCAGCGGCTTCGCCGAATTTGGCGATGGCGGCGCTCAATGTGGATGCCTCCAGGTCGAAGCTGATCGGCAGCGCTCCCATCGGTGTCATGACCTGCGCCTGTCCGACATAGAGCACTGGACGCGTCGCATCGGCGGTCCCCTCTGCGGTCACCGGGCTCAGGCAGCGAATGGTGCCCACCCTGCGATCGGTGTACGTCTCCTCGCGATAGATTTGAGAGGAATCCATGATTGCCTGGCGGCCGTCAGCGGCGGAACTCATGTGCGATCACCTTAAGTTGTCCGGAGTGTCTAACCCTAGCAGTTTCCATATCTAGCTGGCGAGACCGCAACACGTGACGGCCTCCCTGCACGGCATCGCGGTACCCCTGATACGATACGCGGCTTGGCACTCCCGCACACAATTCGAAAGGTCCCGGCGTGGACGACGCTGTTCGGGATCGCCCTGTTCGTGATCGCGTTATTCTGGCTGCATCACCTCCTCGGTCAATACCGATGGCGGGACATCCTCGAGCACATGCGGGCGATCCAGACCTCCCAGCTCATGGGGGCTGTGATCCTCACGGCGGCGGGTTACGGCTGCTTGACCTTGTACGACGCCCTGGGGCTCAGGTTCGCGGGCGCGCGTGTGCCCTACCCGCGGCTCGCACTGATCTCCTTCATGGGCTACGCCATCGGCCACAACATCGGGCTCAATACGCTGAGCGGGGGAGCGATCCGATTGCGGGCGTATTCCGTTCTCGGGCTCCCGACCAAACAGATTGCAACCGTGGTCGCGTTCGGCACGCTCACCTTCTGTCTCGGCGCCGCGGCGCTGCTCGGGCTGTCGCTGTTGGCCGAGGCCCAGCTGTCCGCCTCGGTGCTGCATCTACACGCGTACATCATCATCGCCGCGGGCTGCATGCTGCTCGCGGTCGTCCTCGCCTATCTCATACTCGCTTGCAGCCGGCACGAGCCGCTACGCTGGCGCAAGTTCTGGGTCCCGGTGCCGAGCCCGGGCATCGCCTTCGCCCAGGTCGCGGTCGCGTCCGGGGATTTGCTGTGCGCCGCCGGGGTGTTGTACTCGCTGCTCCCTGCCCACACGCACATCGGATTCGCGGCCTTCGCCGCCATGTTCATCATCGCCATCGCCGCCGGCATCATCAGCAACGTGCCCGGCGGCATCGGCGTGTTCGAAGGGGTGCTGGTACTGCTGTTCCGCACGGTGCCGCTCGATCAATTGCTCGGCTCGCTTCTCGCCTACCGCATTATTTATTATTTCGTGCCGTTCGGCGTGGCTCTGTGCCTGCTGGGGGCGCACGAGCTCTGGATGCATCGGGGACCCATGGTGCGCATCGGCAAGCTCGCCCGCACCTGGCTCGGCGCGATGACGCCGCAGGCGAGCGCCATCGCCGTGTTCGGCGCGGGCGCCGTACTGCTCCTTTCCGGGTCGACGCCCGGTATCGGCGATCGCGTGGAACTGCTGCGTCGATTCGTGCCGCTGTCGATTCTGGAGTTGTCGCATTTGCTCGGCAGCGCGGTCGGCGTCGGATTACTCGTGCTTGCGCACGGGCTGTACCGTCGGCTCGACGCTGCTTGGTACCTGACCATGTGGCTGCTGTGCGCCGGCGTGATCTTGTCGCTCTTGAAGGGATTCGACTACGAGGAGGCCATCGTGCTGGGCGCCGTCGCGCTGCTGCTCGTCTCCGCACGCGCGCGTTTTCGCCGGCGCGCCTCGATCATCGAGCAGCGCTTCTCGGTCTCATGGGTGGTCGCAATGCTGCTCGTGCTCGGCGCCGCCGTGTGGCTGGTGCTGTTCGCGTATCGGCACGTCCCTTACAGCAAGGAGCTGTGGTGGGAGTTCGCCTTTCGATCGCCCGCGCCGCGAAGCTTGCGGGCGTTGCTCATGGCCGCGATGACGGCGGCCGCCTACGCGTTGTACCGCTTGCTGCGTCCGTCCAAGCCCGCGATGCTGCCGCCGAGCGATGTAGACCTCGAGCGCGCGGAAGTACTCATCCAGAGCGCGCATGACGCCACGGCGAATCTTGCGCTCCTCGGCGACAAGAACTTGCTGTTCAACGAGGAGCGCACGGCCTTCATCATGTATCAGGCCTCTGGGAGCAGCTGGGTGTCTATGGGCGATCCTGTGGGACCGTCTTCCCTCTTCGAGTCGCTGGTGTGGACCTTCGTCGAACGGTGCGACGACATGGCGGTCGAGCCGGTGTTCTACCAAATCACCCCGGATAATTTGCCGCTGTACATCGATTTGGGGCTGACGCTCAGCAAGCTCGGCGAGGAGGCGCGTGTGCCGCTCGACACGTTCTCGCTGGAAGGCGCGGCGCGGGCGGATCTGCGTCATCCCCACCGGCGCGCGAAAAAGGACGGCGCCGAGTTCGAGATCGTCCCGCGCGGGCAGACGGGGCCGATCATGGCCGAGCTGCGTGCGGTGTCCGAGGCGTGGCTTGCCGAGAAGCAGAGCGCGGAGAAGCGCTTTTCGCTCGGGTATTTCGACGAGCGCTACTTGTCGCACTTCGACATTGCCGTGGTGCGCCGAGCGGGCGCGATCGTCGCATTCGCCAACCTTTTGCGCGCGGGCGCAGACACCGTCATTTCCGCGGATCTCATGCGCTATAGCGCCGCCGCGCCGAAAAGCGTCATTGATTTTCTGCTGGTCGAATGCATGCTGTGGGGCAAGTCGCAGCACTACCAGTGGTTCAGCCTCGGAATGGCGCCGCTGTCAGGCCTCGAGGAACACGCGCTCGCCCCGGCGTGGCACAAGCTCGGCCGCATGGTTCAACGCTATGGCGAGACGTTTTATCCGTTCGAAGGACTGCGCAAGTACAAAGAGAAATTTCTGCCCGTGTGGCGCCCCCGCTATCTCGCCGCGCCGGGGGGGCTCGGTCTCGCCGGCGCGTTGCTCGATGTGACCTCGCTCATCTCGGGAGGTGTGAGCAAGGTGCTGACCAAGTAGGCTGCGCGAATTCCGCCTCGATCTTCACGGCTATTTCGCGCATCTTCGGCAAAAATTGGTCAATCGCAGTACGTAGTGGTACTGCCGTGGCCGCGAACCGGAGGACGAGGGTGCCGAGCACCCGCTCGGCAGCGCGCAGGGGCAGGGCGAGGGCGATCTCCTGGGAAATCCGCCGGGCGCGCTGCGACAGACCGAAGCCCTGCGCGCGGCTTTCCTGCAAGATACGCTCGATTTCCAACCGGTCGCGTGCGAGCCGCTCCTCGGGCGGGGCGGTTCGCGCGAGAGAGTCCAAAACCGCCTCACGCACCGCCGTTTTCGAGAAGGCGAGAAAGGCCCGCCCCGCCGCCGAAGTGAGCATCGGCAAGAGATTGCCCGTGCCGGCCGACTCCAACGCGAGCGGACTACGGCTAGTCTCGCGCACCAGCATGGCGGTTCCCGCGGGTGTGGCGATGTCCATCGGCCAGACGATTTCCTTGGCGAGCGCAGGCAGGTAGGACTTGCCGATGTGGGCGATCATGGCCTCATCGTCGAAGCCATCCGCTAGCGCGCGCACGTGCACGGTCGGGCGATAACAGTCGTCGTGGGCGTCGCGTTCGACGAATCCGGCCAAGCGCAGCGTCTCGAGAATACGAAATGTCGTGGTGCGCGGCAGGCGCACGGCACTCGACAGCGTATGAATAGGCGCGCGTTCCCGACGATTGAGCTCGGCGAGCACCTCCAGCCCGCGGCTCAAGGCGCGGATGGGCCGGGTCGGCTGTCGGGGCGCGGGAGGGGGGGTCGGGATAACTTGAGCATGCATGTGACGATCCTTGGTGCTTCACTCGTACAGATTAATACTGATCATAGACTGTACAAACCATATACGGCCCGGCGTCCGGGTTCAAGTCGGTGTCCGCCGGCGGTTTACCCCCGAATCGTGGCGAAGGCCCGTAAGGCGCGCTGACGCGCCGAGTCGTGATCGACGAGCGGCTTGGGGTAGTCGACACCCAGGTGGACGCCTGCGGCGCTAAGCACCGACGCAGGGGCCGCCCAGGGCTCGTGGATCCAACTATCCGGCAGGGCCGCAAGCTCCGGAACCCAGCGGCGCACGTAAGCCGCCGCGCCATCGAACCGGGTGCCCTGGGTGACCGGGTTGAATATTCGGAAAAAGGGCGCGGCATCGGCGCCGCAGCCGGCGACCCATTGCCATCCGAGCGTATTGGAGGCGAGATCGGCATCGACCAGGGTGTCCCAGAACCAGCGCGCACCGCAGTTCCAGGGCAGCAGAAGATCCTTGACCAGGAACGAGGCGGTAACCATGCGCACGCGGTTGTGCATCCAACCGGTGCGCCAGAGCTCGCGCATGCCGGCATCGACGATGGGGTAACCGGTCTTGCCACGCTGCCAGGCGCGCAGCGATTCGGGGCTCGATTGCCACGGAAAGCGCTCGAAGTTCGCCCGCAGCGGTCGCTCGGGGGTGTGCGGAAAATGATAGAGCAAATGATGCGCGAACTCGCGCCACCCGACCTCGGCCAAGAATTGCGAGTCGCGCCAGGATAAGTTCCGGCCTTGCGCGAGCGCCGCGCGCCGCACCGCATGCCAGATCTGGCGCGGCCCTATCTCGCCGAAATGCAGATGCGGAGAGAGCCGCGAGGTGCCGCGCGTTCCCGGCTCGTCGCGCCGGCTCGAGTAGTCCGCAAGCGCCTCGCCCGCGAACCGCTCGAGCCGGCGCAGCGCCTCGTGCTCGCCCGGTGTCCAAACCGCCGCGAGCCCCGCCGGCCAATCGAGCGCCGGCAGGAGCGCAAGACTCTCGATCGTTTGCGAGGCGGGCCACGTTGTGGGCCCCCGCAACATTTGCGGCGCAGGCAGCGGCTCGGCCGGGTCGGTGAGCGATTTGCAGTGGCGCCAGAACGGTGTGAACACCTGATACGGGGTGCCGCTGCGGGTGCGGACCGACCAGGGCTCATGCAGCAGCGCGCTTGCGTAGCTGTCGGCCTCGATGCCCTGCTCCCGCAGAGTCCGCTTGATGATCTCATCGCGCGCTCGCAGCGAAGGCTCGTAGCGGCGATTCCAAACGACACGCGTCGCCGCGCACTCGCGTACCAGCCGTTGCAAGCCGGCAAGCGAGTCATCGCTCGCGCGCACGCAGAGCCCGGCTCCCAAAGCCTCCAAGCTCTGGCGCAGCTGCGTCAAGCTGTGGTGCAGCCACCACCGGGATGCGCCGCCGGGCTCCCAGGGGCCTTCTTCGCCGGGGGCGTGGATGTAGACGGGCACGACCGCTGCGCCCGTCGCGACGGCTGCGGACAGCGCGGCATTGTCGGCGAGGCGAAGATCCGAGCGAAACCAGACGAGCGTGGTCATCGCGCGGCAGGGTGTCGCAGGCGGCAGTATCCGCGCAATCAGCCTCGCGCGCGGCGACCATCCCGCAGACGCGGGACCATTCGGCTACAATTCTCTGAGTTTTTCCCTTCGAGGTTAATGCGTCCATCATGTCGGATACTATCGAGGCGCCCGTCGCCAGCGGGGAGGCTGCCGCCTCCAACTACGTGGAAACGGCCATCATCGGCGCCGGGCCCGTGGGCATCTTTCAAATATTCGAGCTCGGGCTTTTGGGCATAGGCTCGGTGATCATCGATTCGCTGGCCCAGGTCGGCGGCCAATGCACCGAGCTCTATCCGGACAAGCCGATCTACGACATTCCGGCGCTGCCCGTGTGCGGCGCGCAGGAGCTGATCGACCGGCTGCTCGAGCAGGTGAAGCCTTTCAACGCCAAGTTTCATCTGGGTCAGGAAGTCACCGAGCTTACGAGACTCTCCGACGGCAAGTTTCACGTGGCAACCAGCGCCGGCACGCGACTGACGGCGGGCGCGGTGGTGATTGCCGCCGGCGTGGGCTCCTTTCAGCCGCGTCGACTGGTGCTCGAGGGCGTCGAGCACTTCGAGGGCAAGAGCGTGCACTACCGCGTGAAAGCGGCGGCCGATTTTCACGGCCGCGATCTCGTGATCTGCGGCGGCGGGGATTCCGCCCTCGACTGGACGGTCGCCTTATGCGAGAAAGCGCGCTCGCTCACGCTGGTGCACCGGCGTGCGGAATTCCGTGGAGCGCCCGCGACGGTCGCGCGCATGCGCGAGCTCGTGGCCGCCGGCAAGATGCAGTTGGTCGAGGGCCAGGTGATGGCCCTGCACAGCGACAATCAGAAGCTCACCGGCGTCGTGCTGAAGAGCAACGACGGTCACACGACTCTGCAGGTGCCCGCCGATCACGTGCTGGCGTTCTACGGCCTGCATCCCAAGTTGGGGCCCGTGGCCGATTGGGGCCTCGAGATGGAGAGGAAGGCGCTCAAGGTCAACACCGAGAGCTTTCAGACCAGCATTCCCGGCATTTTCGCGATCGGCGACATCAACACCTATCCGGGAAAAAAGAAGCTCATTCTGAGCGGCTTTCACGAGGCGGCGCTGGCGGCCTTTGGCATTCAACACCACTTGTATCCGCAGAAGCGGCAGTTTCTGCAATACACCACCACGAGCCCGATCATGCAGAAACGGCTCGGTGTTTCCGATTCGGCGGATTCTCATTGATCCGATGAACCGCCTGCTCGAGGATCTGCTCAAGGTCATGACGCTCGAACGACTCGAGCTCGACCTGTTTCGCGGCGAGAGCCGCGACATCGGCAGCCCGCAGGTCTTCGGCGGCCAGGTTCTCGGTCAGGCGCTCATGGCGGCCACGGCCACGGTGGAGAACCGCGCCGCGCACTCGCTGCATGCCTATTTCTTGCGTCGCGGCGACTTCAATTCGCCCATCGTCTATGAAGTCGATCGGGCGCGCGACGGCAATCACTTCTCCACGCGCCGCGTAGTCGCCATTCAGCACGGCGCGCAGATCTTCAACCTGTCCGCCTCGTTCCAGTCGGCAGAGGAAGGGCTCGATCACCAGCTGCCGATGCCGCAAGTTCCGCCGCCCGAGACGCTCGACACGCTGGAGACGCATTTGAAGGATGTGCTCGCGACCTTACCGCCGGTCATGCGCCGAGGCGTCGAGCAAAAACGTCCGTTCGAGTTTCGCCTGGTGGAGCCGCCGTTCTTTCTGAGGCAGGGACCCGTGGCACCGGTGCGTCACGTCTGGTTCCGC
>Ga0302314_10015436_pt1 | contig 12974 bp, 14 predicted proteins | sample III_Palsa_N2_3_FD_200533 | JGI IMG/M metagenome (GOLD analysis project Ga0302314, IMG submission 200533) | Peat permafrost microbial communities from Stordalen Mire near Abisko, Sweden - III_Palsa_N2_3 | ecosystem: Environmental > Terrestrial > Soil > Palsa > Peat permafrost | place: Sweden...
CTTCACCCGCGCCGCGCTCTCGGGCAGGTCGGCGCCGAAGGCGCGCTGGAAGAACTCGGCCACCGTCGGCCGCTCGAGCTCATCGCACTTGTTGAGGAAGGTCATGCGGAAGGCCAGCGCCAGGTCGCCGGCGAAGATCTCGGCATTCTGCGCCCAGGTGATCACCGTGCGTGGGCTCATGACCGTGGAGATGTCGCCGTTCATAAAGGCGTTGCGGGTCATGTCGGCGACGCGGACCATGGCCGCGATCTTGCGCCGGCCCTCCGGCGTCTTGCCGTAGGACGGCGCCTTGGCCAGGACGATCTCCGCCTCCACGTCATGGGCCAGATAGTTGAGCGTGGCCACGATCGACCACCGGTCCATCTGCCCCTGATTGATCTGCTGGGTGCCGTGGTAGAGGCCGGTGGTGTCGCCCAGACCGATTGTGTTGGTGGTCGAGAACAGCCGGAAATAGGGGTTGGGCCGCAGCACCCGGTTCTGGTCCAGCAGGGTGAGCTTGCCCTGGGCTTCGAGCACACGCTGGATCACGAACATCACATCGGGGCGGCCGGCGTCGTATTCGTCGAACACCAGCGCCATCGGCCGCTGCAGGCACCAGGGCAGCATGCCCTCGCGAAACTCGGTCACCTGCTTGCCATCCTTGAGCACGATCGCGTCCTTGCCCACCAGATCGATGCGGCTGACGTGGCTGTCGAGGTTGACCCGGATCATCGGCCAGTTGAGCCTGGACGCCACTTGCTCGATGTGCGTGGACTTCCCCGTGCCGTGATAGCCCTGGATCATCACCCGGCGGTCGTAGGCGAGGCCGGCGCAGATGGCGAGCGTGGTCTGGGGATCGAATCGATAGGCCTCGTCGAAATCCGGAACGTGGCTGTCGCGCTCGGAGAAGGCCGGCACCAGCATGTCCGAATCGACGCCGAACATCTCGCGGATCGACACCTTGCGATCGGGAACGAGGGCGAGCAACTGATCGGCGGCGGGGTCGGTGAGGCTGGTCATGACCGGCGATCACTAGACCGCCCGTTTGAAGGACGCAAACCCGGCGAGGCCGCGTCGGCCCGTTAGACGAGCTTGGCCTTGCGCAGAGTCTTATAGGCCTTGATCACACGCTGCAGCTTGTGCTCGGCGGAGCGATCGCCGCCGTTGGCGTCGGGATGGCAGCGCTTGACCAGCTCGGTGTAGCGCGCCCGGATCGCCGGCCCCATGGCGGTGGCGTCCAGGTCGAGGTCGGCGAGGGCGGCGCGCTCCAGCTTGCCGAGGCGCCGGTCGTACGCCGCCCGCTCGTCATTGGCCCTCACGGTCCCGAAGATGCCGAACGGATCGCGGAACACGCCCCGCGTCGCGGCCGCCTCTCGGTTACGGGCGCCCGCCTTGAACGACCAGGTCGGTCGCCCACCGGTGGACAGGTCCTCGGTGATGCGGTCACGAACTTCCGTCTCGCTCATACCGGCGAAGAAATTCCAGGAGCGGTTGTATTCGGCCGCGTGCGGCTGACAGAACCAGTAGTGCTCACTCAGCAGATCCCGCGACTTGGGCGCGCGGGTGAGGGCCGGGGCGCGGCAGCCCGCATGGTCGCATGCTCGCTCTCCGGGCTTCAGCATGGTGACGTCTTCAGCCGCCTCTTCCGCCTCCGGCGGCTTGGGCGGGCGCACGCGGATGTCGACGAACCGAGGTCGATAGCGGAAGGCGGCGGTCATGCGACAAACTATGAGCCCGAAATGTTACAGTTCAAGAATTGACAGGGGACGATGAAAGGAGAGGATATGGGCGCCGTCGCAAACGCCATTTACGCCAAGCTGATGGCGGCATTGACGCCGACCCACATCGAGATCGTCGACGATTCGGCCCGGCACGCGGGCCACGCCGGCGCGGCGCCCAGTGGCGAAACCCACTTCAACCTTGCAGTGGAGAGCGCGGCCTTCGCCCCGCTGAGCCGCGTCGAACGCCAGCGCCTGGTTTTGCGGCTCCTCGCCGAGGAACTGGCCGGGCCGGTTCACGCCCTCTCCATCCGGGCGACGGCGCCCGGCGAAGGCTGAGAGTCAGAGCGCCGTCTGCCGAAGCGGGCGCTGGTTGGGCGATCAGACGGCGCTCAAGCTTGTGAACGGGGACGAGCGGCGCCCCCCTCCGTCGGCCCTCAAGGGCGGGCCGCCGCGAGCGGCTAATCGATGCACACATCTCCGCTGCGCGATGTTGCGAGCGCCGCACTCCGCTGGAGCCCCCTACCCGCCTTCGGGCGTACTCCTCCCAACCGGGGGAGAGAGGGTTCGTTGTCGCCGCTTGCTCCACGCCTCTCTTCCCCTTGGGGGAAGTACCGGCGAAGCCGGGCAGGGGGCTCCATCGGAGTGCGGCCCTTCGGTCACAACAATTATCGCCGATCAGACGATTGCGTCTGATCGGAGTTTGCTCTCGCGGAGAGGCCTAGCGCCTGGTGAAGCGCCTGCTCCAGTTCGCCGGCCCGGAAGGGCTTGCGCAGCACCGGCACGCCCTTATCGGCGGCGCGCAGGCCTACGTCGCCGTAGCCGGTCGAGAAGATCATCGGCGCCTGGCGGGCGCGCAAGGCGTCGGCGACCTCGAACACCGGGGTTCCGGCCAGATTCACGTCAAGGAGCGCCACATCGATCACGGCCGATTGGCCGGCCAGCTCCAGCGCGCTCTCCAGGGTGTGTGCGGGCCCAAGCACTGAACAGCCCAGATCAGCGAGCATGTCCTCGAGCATCATAGCGATCATGGCCTCGTCTTCCACGACCAGCACCTGGCGGCCCTTGAGACCATTGTTCTCACTCATGAATCGGGAATTCCCAGGGCCCTGACGCCGCCTGCGGTCACTCTAGATCACACTGGCGCGCGAATGTCTCGGCCAATTCCTGGCGCATCCATCAGCGCGGGTCACGCCTCATCCGCGCCGATCGGCGGGCTGACGCGCAGCGCGGTGATCTGGTTGCGCTGCCGGCGCAGGATCTGGAACCGATGGCCATGGAACAGGAACTTCTGGCCGGGCTCCGGTATCGTCCGCGCCTCGTAGATGACCAGGCCGGCGATGGTGACGGCGTGATCGTCCGGCAGGGTCCAATCCATCGCCCGGTTGAGGTCGCGGATGGTAACGTCGCCGTCGACGTCGACCCAGCCGTCCGGCTGGCGCCGAAGGCCCTGGATCGCCTGATCGTACTCGTCATCGATCTCGCCGACGATCTCCTCGATGATATCCTCCAGGGTCACCAGGCCCTGCAGCGCCCCGTATTCGTCGACCACCAGGGCCAACGGGCTCCTGCGCTTGAGGAAGGCGTTGAGCTGGTCCTTCAGTTTGGTGGTCTCGGGAATGAACCAGGGCTCGCGCATGATCGTGCCTACGTCGATGGCGTCGACGTCGCCCTGGGCGCGCGCGACCGCCCTCAGAAGATCCCTGGCATGGAGCACGCCCACGATGTTCTCCGGCTCGTTCCGATAGAGGGGCAGGCGCGTGTGCTCCGCCTCCATCGCCCGAGCCACCAACTCCTGTGGGGGCAGCCCCGCGTCGATCATGGTGATCGAGCGCCGATGAACCATGACGTCGGAGACGTCCATGTCCGAAAGGTCGAGGACCCCGCCCAGCATGCGGCGGTCACCGCTCTCCACCGCGCCCTCGGAGTGATGGTATTCCACCGCGCCCCTGATCTCCTTGTGGGCCGCCAGGACATCGGTCTTCATGTCCAGGTTGACGCCGAACATGCGCAGCGTATGACGCACGACCCATTGGATGGCGAAGATCACCGGCCCCAGCACCCGCACGACGACCAGCATCGGCGTGGAGAGCGAGCGGGCAACGTCGTCGGGATGGACGATGGCCAAGGTCTTGGGCAGAACCTCGACGAACACCACCACCAGCACCGTCATGATGGCCGTGGCCAGCGCCACGCCCCAGGCCCCGGGGACCATCCGGGTGATGAACTCCGTGGTCAGGGACGAGCTGAGGATGTTGATCACGTTGTAGCCGATCAGCACCGCGCCGATCATGGTCTCCTGGTCGGAAAGCAGCCGGTTGACGCGCCGGGCCGGGCCGTCGCCCTCCCGCTCGAGCTGATGCATCCGGCCCCGGCTGGCCCCGGTGAGGGCGGTCTCGGCGGCCGAGAACACCGCCGACACCCCCAGAAGCGCCAGAACGACCAGCGACATGATGCAGGCCGCGGCGATCACGGCGTCGCCCCCTCGGCGAGCAGGAATTCCCGCAGCGGTCGCGGCTCGACGCCTTCCGCCACGAACGCCTCGCCGATCGCGCGGGCGAGAATGAAGGTCATGCGACCGTTCCTTGCCTTCTTGTCCTGGGCCATGCGCGCAATCAGCGCGTCGGCCGAAAACCCGTGGCCGCCCAGGTCATCCAGGCGCGATGGCAGCCCAGCGGTGGCCACGGCCCGCCCTGCTCGATCGCTCTGCGCCAGAGGGCACAGGCCCAGGCGCGCCGAGAATCGGAACGCCAGGGCGCAACCCAGCCCGACGGCCTCGCCGTGCTTCACCGCCTCGCCAAAGCCGCTTTCCACCTCGATCGCGTGAGCGAACGTGTGGCCGAGATTGAGGAGCGCCCGCGCGCCGTCCTCTCTCTCGTCCCGGGCGACGATATCGGCCTTCATCTCCACCGAGCGCCGGACCGCGCGGTCCAGGGCTGCCCGATCGCGCGCCAGCACCTTGGCGCCGTTCGCCTCCAGCCACTCGAAGAACACCGCGTCGCCCAACAGGGCGTACTTGAGCACCTCGGCGTAGCCGCACCGCAATTCCCGGTCGGGAAGCGTGTCCAGCAGGGCAAGATCGGCCAGCACCAGGCGCGGCTGGTGGAAGGCGCCGATCAGGTTCTTGCCCCGCGGCGTATCGATGGCGGTCTTGCCACCCACCGACGAGTCGACCTGGGCAAGCAGGGTCGTGGGAATCTGCACGAAGTCGACGCCGCGCTTGAAGATCGACGCCGCGAAACCGGCCAGGTCACCCACGACCCCGCCGCCGAAGGCGATAATCAGATCGCCACGTTCGATCTCCAGCTCCAGCAGCCGATCGCACAGGTCGGCTAGGGACTCGAAGCTCTTGGTCTCCTCGCCGGGCGCGACCACGACCGCCTGAAACGCGATTCCGGCCGCGCCCAAGGCCCCGATCAGGCGCGGCAGATGCAGATCGCCGACGATCTCGTCGGTGACGATGGCGACGGTAGGGCGGCGAAGCAGGGGACCGATCCAGTCCGCCGCCTGATCGAGCACGCCCGGCCCGATCACCACGTCGTAGGGCTTGCCCGCCAGCCCAACGGTGACGGCGCGGTTCATGGCGCCGCGGCCATCCTCGCCGCCAGCGCCTTGATGACCGCGTCCACAGCCACCTGGTGCGCCGTCTCGCCGGTCTCCACGGTCAGATGAGCCTCGGCGTAACAGGGATAGCGCGCCTCGGCGTGGGCCTCGAGCACCGCGATGGGGTCCTTCCCGGCCAGGAGAGGGCGCGTGTCGCGCCGGCCCACGCGCCGGGCGAGCAGCGCCAGATCGGCCTTGAGCCACACCGAGACGCAATGCTCGTTGATCAGCCGCCGCGTTTCATCGTTGACGAACGCTCCCCCGCCTGTCGCCAGCACATGCGGCGGCTCCTTCAACAGGCGGGCTATGACCCGACGCTCACCCTCGCGGAACGCTGTCTCGCCGAACTGATTGAAGATCTCGGCGACCGAGCGGCCGGCGGCGGCTTCCACCTCGGCGTCCGCGTCCTTGAACGGCATGGCGAGCGCCAAGGCGAGCTTGCGGCCGATACTGCTCTTGCCCACGCCCATCAGGCCCACCAGGGCGATGGTCTTGCGATTGAGGGGGGCCAAGCTGCTCATGAACAAATCGGGGCTTTACACGACGCCGCCCGTGCGCGCCAAGTTTCGCCATGGTGGAGCGATCGCGGGGCGAAGACGGGGCAGGCGGCGCCTGGATCGAGGCGTTCCTTGAAATGATGGCCGCCGAACGCGCCGCCGCGGCCAACACCCTGACGGCCTACGCGGGGGACCTGGCCGACGCCCAGGGGCATGTGCGCGCCTCCGGCCGGGACCTCGCCGGCGCGTCGGACAGCGACATCGAAGCCTATTTCCAGAACCTGGGCGCGCGGGGGCTCTCGGCGGCCACGGCGGCGCGTCGCCGCGCGGCCGTGCGCCAGTTCTACCGCTTCGCGGTGGGCGAGGGATGGCGCCGGGACGATCCGTCGCGCCGGGTCACGGCGGCGCGCAAGGTCAGGCCGCTGCCCAACGTGCTGACCCGGGAGGAGGTGGAGCGCCTGATCGTCGCGGCGAACGCCAAAGACGGGGCCGACGGCGCGCGCCTGGCCGCCATTGTCGAGCTCATCTATGCGTCTGGCATGCGGGTCTCCGAGGTCACGGCCCTGCCGCTCGCGGCGCTGACGCCGGACCCCGGCCATCTGATCATCAAGGGCAAGGGGGGCAAGGAGCGCCTGGTCCCGATCAATCACGCCGCGCGCGAGGCGGTGAAGACCTACCTTGGCCACCGCAAGGCCTTTCTACCGCGCGGCGCGAAGGACAATCCCTGGCTGTTCCCCTCCCGCGGCCGCACCGGCCGGCTGACCACGAGACGGTTCGCGCAGCTCCTGGATGACGCCGCCGCCGCCGCCGGCCTGGACGCCGCGCGCGTCAGCCCGCACGTCCTTCGCCACGCCTTCGCCACCCATCTCCTCGAGGGCGGGGCGGACCTGCGCGTCGTCCAGACCCTGCTCGGTCACTCCGACATCGCCACGACGCAGATCTACACCCACGTGGCCCAGGACCACTTGCGTGAGGTGGTCGAGACCCTGCACCCCCTGTCCCGCGGGCGCAGGCCGTGAGCGGCAAGCCCCCGCGCGCCTTCTTCGCGCCGCTCGCGGCCGGCGCCCCCGCACCGTTGCGTGAACCGCCGACGCGGCTCGAACGCGTCATCCACTTCCTGCCGCCGCACCTCGACAAGCTCCGCGCCCGGGCCGGCGACACCGCGGCCGAGGTCGATGTGCTGTGCGGCAACCTCGAGGACGCCATTGCCGCCGACGCCAAGGACGCTGCGCGCGCGGGCTTCATAGAGATGGCGCGCCAGGTCGACTTCGCGGCAACTGGGACGGGCCTGTGGGTGCGCATCAACGGACCGTGGGCGCGCTGGCACTTCGACGATGTCACCCAGATCGTCGCCGCCTGCGGCGACGTGCTGGACGTGATCATGGTTCCCAAGGTCGAGGGGCCCTGGGACATCCACTACTTGGATCAGCTGCTGGCGGTGCTGGAAGCGCGCCATGGCCTGCGGCGGCCGATCCTGCTGCACGCCATCCTGGAGACCGCCCAGGGCGTGACCAATGTCGAGGCCATCGCCGCCGCTAGTCCGCGCCTGCAGGGCATGAGCCTGGGGCCTGCGGACCTCGCCGCCAGCCGGGGCATGAAGACCACGCGCGTGGGGGGCGGCCACCCCGCCTACCGGGTGCTCGCCGATCCGGGGACGGACGGCGCGGCGCGCGCCTCCGTCCAACAGGACATCTGGCACTACACCCTGGCACGCATGGTCGACGCCTGCGCGGCGGTGGGCATCAAGCCCTTCTATGGCCCGTTCGGCGCCATCGACGACGCCGAAGCCTGCGAGCAGCAGTTCCGGAACGCCTTTCTCCTCGGCTGCGCCGGCGCCTGGAGCCTGCACCCCAGCCAGATCGCCATCGCCAAGCGCGTGTTCTCCCCCGACCCCGGCGAGGTCGCGTTCGCCCGCCGCATCCTGGAGGCCATGCCGGACGGAGCCGGCGTGGCGATGATCGATGGGCGAATGCAGGACGATGCGACGTGGAAACAGGCCAAGGTCATGGTCGACCTCGCCCGCCAGGTCGCCGCCAAGGATCCCGCCATGGCGGCCGCCTACGGTTTATGAAGTTGACCGAGCGTCGCGGTGTGCAGGTGTTCGCGCCCGGCTATCGCCTGAAGACCGACGCGTGCGTGGTGGTGGAGGGGCTTTTCTCACCACGAAGACACGAAGGACTCCTCTTCGCGCGAAGCGCCGAAATACCGTTCGGCTTGGGTCCGTAGCGGAATTATTGCGCTTCGCGCAGAGCGCAATCCCTCACCTTCGTGACCGACTTCGTGACCTTCGTGTCTTCGTGGTTAACCCTTTCCTTTCCCTGCCTACCCGACCCCCTTCCCTCCCCATCGCCCCCACCCCTCAACTTGCTCAGCTCTGGCATCCCGCCTAGGGTCGCCCGCTTTACGAGCCGGGCAGTTTCAGGGATCCATGGCCGCTCACTACCTGGAATTCGAACGCCCGATCGCGGAGCTCGAATCCAAGATCGACGAGCTCTCCAAGCTCTCCGAGACCGCGGGTCACGGCGCCTTCGACGCCGACATCGCCGCCCTGCGCGCGCGCGTGACCGAGCTGCGCGCCGAGACCTACGCCCACCTGGACGCCTGGCAGAAGACGCAGATCGCGCGCCACCCGGGTCGCCCGCACTTCCTCAACTACGTGGGCGGCCTGATCGAGGAGTTCGTCGAACTGCGCGGCGACCGGGTCTTCGCCGACGATCAGGCGATCCTGGGCGGCCTCGGCAGGTTCCGCGGCCAGCCGGTGGTGGTGATCGGGCAGGAGAAGGGGCACGACACAACTTCGCGCATCAAGCACAACTTCGGCGCGGCGCGGCCCGAGGGCTATCGCAAGGCGATCCGGCTCATGGACCTGGCCGAGCAGTTCAACCTTCCCGTGCTCAGCTTCGTCGACACCGGCGGCGCCTATCCCGGCATCGGCAGCGAGGAGCGCGGGGTGGCCGAGGCGATCGCGCGCGGCACCGAACGCTGCCTGACCCTTGGCGTTCCGATGATCGCCACCATCACCGGCGAGGGCATGAGCGGCGGGGCGATCGGCATCGCCGCCGCCAACAAGGTGCTGATCCTGGAGCACTCGATCTACGCAGTGATCTCGCCCGAGGGCTGCGCCTCGATCCTGTCGCGGGACCGCGCCATGGCGCCGGAAGCGGCCAGGGCCATGAAGATCACGGCCCAGGACCTGATCGCGCTGAAGGTGGTCGATCGGGTGATCGACGAGCCGGTAGGCGGCGCCCACGCCGATCCGGCGCTGGCGATCAGCCGCGTGGGCGATGCGGTCGAGTCGGAACTGAAGGGGCTGCTGCCGCTTTCGCCCGACACCCTGCGCGACCGCCGCGCGGAGCGGTTCTACGAGATAGGGCGCCCGTAACGGGCGGGGGGCGCCGCGCCGATGGCTAGTGCTGGCTCTCCGGCATGCGCACGATCAGGCCATCGAGTTCGTCAGACACCTTGATCTGGCAGGAGAGGCGCGAATTGTCGGCGACGTTCTCGGCGAAGTCGAGCATCGACTCTTCCATGGCCGATGGCGTGCCGGTCTTGCTGCGCCAGGCCTCGTCCACATAGACGTGACAGGTGGCGCACGCGCAGGCGCCGCCGCAGTCGGCATCGATGCCCGGGATGTTGTTCTTGACCGCGCCTTCCATGACTGAAAGTCCGTTCTTCACATCGATGACGTGCTCGGCGCCGCTGTGCTCGATGTAGGTGATTTTCGCCATGGACTCCCCGCGCGATTAGGCCGCGACCTCTTTCATGGAAATGGACATATCCGCAAGCCTCGCGCGCGAGATCGGACGCCTCTGGGCGATCAGCTGACGGCCACCCATGAACTCGGCCGGCGCGTTCACCGCCTCGACCGCCTGGATCAGATCGCCCTTGAGATGAAACACGGCGAACTTCGGCTTGGCCGGGTCGCCGCGCACCAGCACGGTGTCGGCGTCGAACGGCAGCCCGGCGAACTGGTACTTCAGGTCGTACTGATCCGACCAGTTCCAGGTCACCTCGCGGGCCGGCGCGGGCCGGCCGGTGATCGCCGCCGCCGCCTGCCTCGCCTGCTCCAGGGCATTGGCGACGCTCTCCAGCCGGAACATGCGCTCGTACAGAGGCAGCGGCCGGTGGCTGACATCGCCGATGGCGAAGATGCGCGGATCGGACGTGCGGGCCCGTTCGTCGACCACGATCCCCCCGGCGCACTCGAGGCCGGCGGCCAGGGCCAGCTCGTCATTCGGCGGCGCGCCCACGCCGATCAGCACGGCGTCGCAGGCGATGACCCGCCCATCGCCGAGGCGCACGCCCGTGACCTGGCCATGTTCGCCCGCCAGCGCCTCGACCACCGCGTCGACCTCGAAGACGACACCGCGCGCGCGGTGATAATCGGTGAAGAAGTCGGAGAGGACCTGGCAGGCCACCCGGGCGAGGATGCGCGGTTCGCGCTCGATCACCACCGCCTCGGCGCCCAGCGCCCGGGCGGAGGCGGCGGCCTCGAGGCCGATGTAGCCGCCGCCGATCACCGCTAGGCGACGTCCCGGCCCCAAGGCCGCCTTCAGGGTCTCGGCGTCGGCAGCGGATCTGAGGGTCATCACACCGGCGAGGTCGGCGCCTGGAACCGGCAGCGAACGCGCCCGCGCGCCCGTGGCGATGATCAGCGACTCCCAGGGCAGCCTGCGTCCGTCCGACAGTTCGACGCTCCGCCCCTCACGATCGATCGAGACAACGCTGACGCCGAGTTCGAGCCCGATGCCGGCCTCGGCATAAAAGCTCGGTGGCTTGAGCATCAGGCTGTCGGCGTCCGCCTCGCCCTTCAGCCAGGCCTTCGACAGCGGTGGTCGTTGATAGGGCGCGATCGGCTCGTCGCCGACGAGCGTGATCGGCGCCTTGTAGCCGAACTGCCGCAGCAGAGCCGCGGCTGTGCCACCGGCGTGCCCCGCACCGGCGATGACCACGCCTGCCTGCCCGTCGTTCATGGCGTTTCGATGCCGAGAATTGGCGCGAGGGTCAATGTGTAGCGCATACGAGCCGCGATCGGGTCGTTGGCGGCGTCACCCGCCGATCGCCGCCCGCTGCAGGACCACGAGCGCCTCGATCCCATCGCGCGCCAAGGCGAACAGGGTGTCGAACTCGGCGCGGCTGAAGCCGCGCTTCTCGCCGGTGGCCTGGATCTCCACGATGTCGCCCGAACCGGTCAGGACGAAGTTGGCGTCAGCTTCGGCGTTGCTGTCCTCCTCGTAATCGAGGTCGAGCACCGCGGCGCCTTCGAACAGGCCACAGGAGATCGCGGCCACGTGGTCGAGCATCGGATCGCGCGCGAGGACGCCCTCCTCCACCAGCCCCCTCATGGCCAGCTTAAGGGCCACCCAGCCGCCGGTGATGGCCGCCGTCCGCGTGCCGCCGTCGGCTTGGACGACGTCACAGTCCACCGTGATCTGGCGCTCGCCCAGGGCCGCGAGGTCGGTCACCGCCCGCAAGGAGCGGCCCACCAGGCGCTGGATCTCCTGCGTTCGGCCCGACTGCTTGCCCTGGGCGGCTTCGCGCCGTCCGCGGGTGTGGGTGGCGCGCGGCAGCATGCCGTATTCCGCCGTGACCCAGCCCTGGCCGCGGCCGCGCAGAAACGGCGGCACGCCGTCCTCAAGGCTGGCGGTGACCAGCACCCGGGTGTGACCGAAAGAGACGAGGCAGGAGCCTTCCGCATAGCGGTTGACCGCTGTCTCCAGTCTGACCTCGCGCAGCGTCGATGGCTGCCTTCCGGACGGTCGCATGGTGGTGACTCCCAGGAGGGCGGCGCCGGCTTGCGCGGCGAGTGGCGGCGCTTATCCTAAATCCCGTCCATGACCAACCCGCTCGTCAGCCATATCGTCACCCGCGGCCCAGGCCTGGCCGAACTCGACGCGCGCGCCAGGGACATCTTCCGGCGCATCGTCGAGACCTACCTGGAGACGGGCGAGCCGGTCGGCTCGCGCACCATCTCGCGCACCGGCGTCCAGCTGTCTCCGGCCTCGATCCGCAACACCATGCAGGACCTCACCGACCTGGGCCTGCTCGGCGCGCCGCACGCCAGCGCTGGGCGCCTCCCCACCCACGCCGGACTGCGCCTGTTCGTCGACGGTCTGTTGGAGTTGGGCGATGTGGGTGAGAGCGACCGGCGCAACATCGAGGCGCGGCTCTCCGCCCACGGCCGCACGTTCGATGACGCGATGAACGAGGCCAGCGCCATCCTGTCGGGCCTTGCCGGCGGCGCCGGCGTGGTCGTCGCGCCGATCCGCGACGCCGGCGTCAAGCACGTGGAGTTCGTGGCGCTCGGCCCCGGCCAGGCGCTGGCGATCATGGTGTTCGAGGACGGGCTGGTGGAGAACCGCCTGATGCGCCGCACCGCCGGGATCACGCCCTCGGCGCTGCAGGAAGCCTCCAACTTCCTCAACGCCCGCCTACGCGGGCGCACCTTGGCCGAGGCCAAGGCGGAGATCACCGCCGAACTCGCCGGCGCCAGGCGCGACCTCGACGCCGCCGCTCACCGGTTAGTGGAAGACGGGCTCGCCGCCTGGAGCGCGGGCGAGGGCTCCGACCGCGCACTGATCGTGCGCGGCCGGGCCAATCTCCTGGGCGACCCCAACGTCGCCGCCGACCTTGAGCGCGTGCGCATGCTGTTCGACGACCTCGAGCAGAAGGAGCAGCTGATCGGCCTTCTGGATGATGTGCGCGGCGCCGAGGGCGTGAGGATTTTCATCGGCGCGGAGACACGTCTGTTCTCGCTGTCGGGTTCCGCCTTGATCGCGGCGCCCTATATGTCCGGCAGCCACAAGGTTTTGGGCGCGATCGGCGTGATCGGCCCGGCGCGTCTGAACTATGCCCGGGTTATTCCGTTGGTCGACTACACCGCCCGTGCGCTCGGGCGGCTCATGGATGGATGAACAGGAACGCATGACGGACGAAGACATCACCGCCAACGGCCACGACTCGGCCGCGGAACCGAACACGGAAGACGAGACCTTCGCCGCACTACGCGCCGAGACGGCGGCCCTGAAGGACCAGGCGCTGCGCTACGCCGCCGAGGCCGAGAACACCCGCCGCCGCGCCGAGCGGGAGATCAACGACGCCCGCGCCTATGCGATCCAGAAGTTCGCCAAGGATCTGCTGGGCGTCGCCGACAACCTGTCGCGCGCGCTTCAGCACG
>Ga0302314_10015440_pt1 | contig 12973 bp, 10 predicted proteins | sample III_Palsa_N2_3_FD_200533 | JGI IMG/M metagenome (GOLD analysis project Ga0302314, IMG submission 200533) | Peat permafrost microbial communities from Stordalen Mire near Abisko, Sweden - III_Palsa_N2_3 | ecosystem: Environmental > Terrestrial > Soil > Palsa > Peat permafrost | place: Sweden...
GGGCGCAATTGAACCGCGAAGGGCGCGAAGGACGCGAAGAACCCGCGAAGGATGTCGAACATCTTGCGACGGTGGTTGTCGACGCGGGCTTGAAGGTTCATCGAGCACTTGGCCCGGGACTATTGGAATCCGCTTATGAAGCGTGTCTGGCGCACGAACTGACTTCTCGCGGGCTTGTTGTCCGCAAACAGGTTGCTCTGCCGGTTGTCTACGAGAACATCATCCTGGATGCAGGCTACCGTCTCGACCTCCTCGTCAACGATCGGATCATCGTGGAGGTGAAGGCAGTCGAGGCGCTTACGCGCCTCCATGAGGCGCAAATTATTACCTACCTAAGGCTCTCCAAGCTCCCCCTGGGCTTCCTCATGAACTTCAATGTCGAATTGTTCAGGCAAGGTCTCAAAAGGTTGGTTCTGACTTCGCGTCCTTAGCGTCCTTCGCGGTGAATTCGAACTTCGCCGCGTCGCCGGCGCCTCCCGCATTGCCCCAACCAACCCAACCTGCTAAACGCCGCCGCTTCCTTCGGCTCGCCAAAGGAACACTAAATCCGTGGGAGGGGCGCCAACCCCAGCTACACCACGGCTCATCAACCCGGCCGGATAATCTCCGGCCCCACATGAGGACATCATGGCCAAGAAAATCTTGGGCTACGTGAAACTGCAGGTGCCCGCGGGCTCCGCGACGCCTTCGCCACCCATCGGGCCGGCGCTGGGCCAGCGCGGCGTCAACATCATGGGCTTCTGCAAGGAGTTCAACGCCCGCACCGAGAACGTGCAAAAAGGCACCCCCCTGCCGACGGTGATCACCGTCTATCAGGACAAGTCGTTCACCTTCGTCACCAAGACCCCGCCGGCGACCTACTTCCTGAAGGAAGCCGCGGGCCTGAAGTCCGGCGCCAAGCTCACCGGCCGTGAAGTGGTCGGCCAGGTCACCCGCACTCAGCTGCGCGAGATCGCCGAAAAGAAGATGAAAGACCTGAACGCCAACGACATCGAAGCCGCCGCCCGCATCATCGAGGGCTCAGCCCGCGCGATGGGCCTCAAGGTTGTGGAGGCCTAGGCAGATGACCAAGCAAGCCAAACGCATCCAGGCCTGGACCGGCGATCGTAACGCCGTCCATGGCCTCACCGACGCCGTCAAACTGGTGAAGGCCAACGCCACCGCCAAGTTCGACGAGACAGTCGAAATCAGCGTCAACCTGGGCGTCGATCCGCGCCACGCCGACCAGAACGTCCGCGGCGTGGTCAACCTGCCCTCCGGCACCGGCCGCGACGTCCGCGTCGCCGTCATCGCCAAGGACGCCAAGGCCGCCGAAGCCACCGCCGCCGGAGCCGACATTGTCGGCGCCGAGGACCTGGTGGAACGCATCCAGGGTGGCTTCATGGAGTTCGACCGCGTCATCGCCACCCCGGACATGATGGCCCTGGTAGGCCGTCTGGGTAAGGTGCTGGGCCCGCGCGGCCTGATGCCCAACCCCCGCGTCGGCACCGTCACGCCCAACGTCGCCCAGGCGGTCAAGGACGCCAAGGGCGGCGCCATCGAGTTCCGCGTCGAAAAGACCGGCATCATCCACGCCGGCATCGGCAAGGCCTCGTTCACCGACGACGCCATCCTGGCCAACGTCCGCGCCCTGGTCGACGCCCTCAACAAGGCCAAGCCCTCCGGCGCCAAGGGCGTCTACATGAAGCGCATCTCCATGAGTTCCACCATGGGCCCCGGCGTGAAGGTCGATATCGCCAGCATCGGCGCCTAGGGCGCCAAGCTGATCTTTTGGGTCCCCGCTCGGCTGATCGCCGGGCGGGGATTTTCCGGCTTGACAAAAGAACAAAAAGGGAACATACAGGGGCCGATCAGAAGGAATTCATGTGACCGCACCGTTCGCCCGCCAGGACAAAATCGCGACCTCACCAAGCGTTGGCCTGGTGTTTGACGATCAGGGGCTGATGCTCGGGCCGGAGGTAGTCGCGTGGTGCGAGGACGGGCGGGGTGGCCAACGCCGCTACCGGATCAAGCCGGCCGCGGAGATCGCTCGGACGCTGCGGCTGGCCTACGGCGAGGCGCCTGACGACGTGATCGTGCGGTGCGCCCGAAGCTTGCAGCGCGTCGTCGACCTGCTGAAGGATGGCGACGAAGCGCGGGCGGGCGTGCAGGCCGTCCTGGCGCTACTCCCCGCGATATCCTTGGAAGGACTGGCCAAGCTGGCGGCGTCGCAAGACTTGCGGAGGGCGAGTGACGCGTATCTGACCGAGGATCGCATTTCGGCCGATGAGGCCGGCGCTGGTGAGTGGACGAGTGATGGTGGCGGAGCTGTGGAACCCGATCTTCAGCCGGCCGAATTCAAGGGCGCGACGCCCGCCCGGAGGAGGCCGTTTGTTCAGTTGCACCTCGCGGACGCTTTGGCCGGCGCGAAGCTGTTGCATGTCCCGGTCGAAAACATTCTGGGCCTATCGGCGTTGGAATCCTCCTGGGGTCTGGGAAAATTTGCCACCGTCAAACGCAACAACTTTTTCAACATGCATTTCCCGGCGCCATTCAGTAACGGATGGGTATCGAGTGATGGTGGAACGCGCGTAGCGACATTTGCTACGTATGCAGATAGTTTGAAGTCATTCATCAAAGTAAGCGGCGCGCTCGTTGCTGGCAAAACTGATCCGGCGGACTTTGCGCGGGTGCTTCAAGATGCGGGTCTGTTTGGGATCAATCCCGACGGTTCGAAAGTCGCTACATTCGTGCGCAGCACCGCTCGGACCATGATTGGAATTCGGGCGCTAGTTCGAGGCAATCAGACGTGAGAATCGCGATCGACGCGGTCGCATTGTGGCGCGCGCGATTGACCGCTTGGGTGATGGTCTGCCTCTGGGCGGTAGCATTGGCCGCGCCCACGCTCGCCGCCAAGCCAAATTATTCCGCGGATTGGCAAAACTGGTCGAACGCAATTCACCGTCAATGCCCGAGCCACCATGTGGATTGGATAGGGGATGGTGGCTGGGACGACCTACTTGGCAACTTTCATCGAACCCTGTCGACAAGACTGCAGCGCCAAGTGAGGGCTCGAGAGAGGGCGATACAGACGCGCTGCGCTCAGACGAACGGCTTCTCCTGCGAGATGGCGGCTGACCTTGAAATATATGCCCAACTCGGTTTGGCGAACCGCTTTGTGGAGTTTGGATGCCGACACTTCCGATGCACGGATATCGCAGTGTGCGCCCGGACAGGACTTCCCAAGGAGTAGCGCCGATGAGGCGCGTTGCGGATGATCACAGGTGGGGTTTGGCGCGCCGCCTTGGCATCGCGCTTGTCTTTCTGTGGCTATTCACACCGAGCGTGTCGTACGGCGCAGATCACGCCCTGACATTCGTCAAGACAATCGGCGTTGGCTGGGGACAGGTTGTCCTTGCCGATGTTCGCACGGGCAAGATTCTGGCGCGCCGCAAGGTTTCGGACATGGGCTGCGGATCGGTCGCGTTCAGTCCCGATGGCCGCTACCTGATCACACCGTCCACGGGCGGGCTGATCACCTGGCCATACGATCGGGGCGGGGCCATCCGAGTGTTCAGGATCGCGCGCTAAGGAGATACCTGCGGTCGCCACCCCTCAAACCGCCGTCCCGAACAGCGCGCCCACGCCTGAGGTCACCGCCATCGCCAGGGCGCCCCAGAAGGTGACGCGGATGGCGCCGGCCAGGATCGGGGCGCCGCCGACCCTGGCGGCCAGGGCGCCCAGGCCGGCCAGGCCCGCCAGCGACGCCGCGGCCACCAGCGTGATGATCAGGCTGTCCGGGCTGATCACGGTCACCAGTAGCGGCAGGGCCGCGCCGGCGGAGAAGCTGGCGGCGGAGGCGAGGGCGGCCTGGACCGGGCGCGCCTTCAGGGTTTCGGTGATGCCCAACTCGTCGCGGGCGTGGGCCTCCAGCGCATCGTGCGCCATCAGCTGCTCGGCCACCTGTTTCGCCAGCGCCGGCTCCAGCCCCCGGCCGACATAGATGGCGGCCAGCTCCCGGTGTTCGCCCTTGTCGTCCGTCGCCAGCTCGCGCTTTTCCAGTTCGAGGTCGGCCTTCTCGGTGTCCGCCTGGGAGTGGACCGAGACATATTCTCCCGCCGCCATGGACATGGCGCCCGCCACCAGACCGGCGACGCCGGCGACGACAAGGTTGTGGTGGCTCCCGTGGGCGGCCGCGACCCCCAGCACCAGGCTGGAGGTCGATAGGATGCCGTCGTTGGCGCCCAGCACCGCCGCCCGCAGCCAGCCCTCCCGGCCGCTGTGGTGCCGTTCCGGCGGACCCTGCGATTTGGACGTCGCCATGGACTATCGCCCCACGAATACCGGCGCGCGTTTCTCCAGAAAGCTCTTCACCCCCTCGCGGTGGTCCTCGGTGCCGAACAGGCGGTAGATCACCTCGATCGCCCAGGCGCCGACCTCACGCGGGTCGCCGTAGGCGGTGCGGGCCAGGCCCTCCTTCATGGCGGTGAGCGCCAGCGGCGGGTTGGCGGCGATGCGGGCGGCCAGGGCCAGGGCGCGGGGCATCAGATCGGCGTGCGCCACGACCTCGGACACCAGGCCGATCCGGCCTGCCTCGGCGGCGTTTATCGGATCACCGGTGAACAGCAGCTCGGCCGCCTTGGCCGGGCCGACGATGGCGGGCAGGCGCAGCAGGCCGCCGACATCGCAGATCAGGCCGCGCTTGATGAACAGCTCGGCGAACACCGCCTTGTCAGAGGCGATGCGGATGTCGGCGTAGAGGGCCAGCTCCATGCCCCAGCCCACCGCAGCGCCATTTACGGCCGCGATGACCGGCTTGCGGCACTCCAGCGCCGCCATGGCCGCCGGCGTGGCCTTCGGCTTGGCGCGCTCCGGGCGGGGCGTTGCGGGCGCCTCGCCGGTCATCATTTCCTTGACGTCCTCGCCGGAACAGAAGGCCGGGTCGGCGCCGGTGACCACCACACAGCGCACCTCCTCGTCCGCGCCAGCGTGCAGGAACGCCGCCTCGATCTCGGCATAGGCGCGCGGGTTCAGGGCATTGCGCCGCTCGGGCCGGTTGAGGGTGATGCGGGCGATATGGTCCTGGACCGCATAGAGCACGCAGGTGAAGTCAGAGACGGCGATAGCAGCGGGGGGCGCGGGCATGGGTTCCTCCTTGCGGCGCCGGCCCTTGGGGAAGGCTTTCAGGCGGCTCGGTTGCAGGAGTATGAAGGCCGACATGACCGATCTCCAAGCCCTCTCATCAAGCCAGCCCTCCATCAGCGAGGTGCGCGACAACCACCGGTTTGACGAGGCCCGGCTGTCCGCCTGGCTCAAGACCAATGTCGCCGATTTCACCGGCGCGATCGAGGTCAGCCAGTTCAACCGGGGCGCCTCCAACCCCACCTTTCTGGTCACCGCCGGCGATCAGCGGCTGGTGCTGCGCAAGAAGCCGCCCGGCCAGCTGCTGGCCAGCGCCCATCAGGTGGATCGCGAATACCGGGTTATGAAGGCCCTGGGCAGTGTGGGTTTCCCGGTCCCGGTCATGCGCGCCCTGTGCGAGGACGACAGCGTCATCGGCACCGCCTTCTATGTGATGGACTTCCTTGAGGGCCGCATCTTCCGCGACGCCCGCCTTCCGGGGATGGCGCCCGCCGAGCGGACCGCCATCTACGACGATCTGAACGCCACCCTGGCCCGCCTGCACGCGGTGGACTATGCGGCCATCGGCCTGGCCGACTACGGCCGCCCGGGCAACTATTTCGAGCGCCAGATCGGCCGCTGGACCAAGCAGTATCGCGGCGCCCAGACCGAGGAGATCGCCGACATGGAGCGGCTGATCGAGGCGCTGCCGACCCAGATCCCGGCCGACGACACGACCACCATCGCCCACGGCGACTACCGGCCCGAAAACGTCATGTACCATCCCACCCAGCCGCGCATCATCGCGGTGCTGGACTGGGAGCTGTCGACCCTCGGCCATCCCCTGGCCGACCTCGCCTACAACTGCATCCTCTGGCATTCCCAGTCGGAGAGCTGGGGCACGTTCGACGGCATAGGTGACCTGAAGGCCGCCGGCCTGCCGACCGAGGCGGAGTATGTCGCCGCCTACTGCCGCCGCACGGGGCGGGCGGGCATCGACAACTTCAACTTCTACCTGGCCTTCTCCCTGTTCCGCCTGGCCTCGATCGGCCAGGGCGTCTTCAAGCGCAACCTCGACGGCATCGGCACGGGCAACGCGTCCAGGGACAATTCCGGGACCTTTCTGCTGGCCCGGTCAGCGGTCGAGGTGTTGGATCGGTGAGGGCGGTCAAGCGGGTCCCTGAGCATCGCCGGAATCCAACGCTGCAAGTTTCTCATCAATCTTGGCGATAGCTGCGATCAGTTTGGGCCATTCAAGAGAATGCCCGCTGAAGTTCAGCCCTCTAGGACCAGCCTCATACATCGCAATTCGACACTCAAGGTCTGATCGCTCCTCGATAAGTTGCTCACGAGGAGTCTTCTCTGGGACGAGCTTTTTCTTCCACCACATTCGGTGGAGAATAGCGTCAACAGCCCCTGCACGCCAAGCTGATCTACGGCCGCGGACGTCAAGCTGAGATCCCATGTTCAGCCCCGTGCTCTTGAGTTCTGCGCCCTGATCGTTTAAACGCGCCGCTTCTTCGGCGTGGGGCTAACCCCTCGCGCCATCCTGTCCGAGAACTACGGGGACCCGGGGCCGCCGGGACCATAAGCGAGGAAGAGCCCTTCCTCACCGCTGGGAGACGGGGAGCAGAGACCGGCGCGAGCGCGGCCCTCAACCAGGGTCCCGAGGCGCGGGTGCGATGCATCCTTGCGGACAGTCTAACGCCGATGACCCGCGCGGGGTCTTTAAAAACCCGCGCGCGCCAGACGCATCAGGTCGCCGGATTGGCCGGCGCCCCGACTAAAGTAACGGAGACCGCAATGGATCGCGCTCAAAAAGCGGAATCGATCGAGACGCTGAAAGGCGTTTTCGCCGATGCCGGCGCCATCGTGGTGACCCACTATATGGGCCTCACCGTTGCGGAAATGACCGATCTGCGCGGCCGCCTTCGCAAAGAAGGCGCCTCGTTCAAGGTGGTGAAGAACCGTCTGGCCCAAAAGGCGCTGAACGGATCCAGTGACGGGGCCATCGCCCTGTTCAAGGGACCCGTAGGCATCGCCTTTGGCCCCGACGCGGTCTCGGCCGCCAAGGTCTCGACCCAGTACGCCAAGGACAACGAGAAATTCTCGATCGTCGGCGGCATGATGGGCGAGATGGTCCTGGACGCCAAGGGCGTCGACGCGCTGGCCAAGCTGCCCTCGCTCGACCAACTGCGTGGCAAGATCGTCGGCCTGCTTCAGGCTCCGGCGACCAAGATCGCCGGCGTGCTGCAAGCTCCCGCCGGGGCGCTCGCCCGGGTCGTGGGCGCCTACGCCGCCAAGGACGCCGCCTAAGGTCATCTTTCGCAAGAACCCTCTAACGCTCCCCTTTCCCCTAAGGAACCAACCCATGTCCAAGCTCGAAAAACTCGTCGACGAACTGTCCTCCCTGACCGTTCTGGAAGCCGCTGACCTCTCCAAGCTGCTCGAAGAAAAGTGGGGCGTCTCGGCCGCCGCGCCGGTCGCCGTGGCCGCCGTCGCCGGCGGCGCCGCCGCTGCCCCGGCCGAAGCCGCCGAAGAGCAAACCGAATTCACCGTCGTGCTGACCGCCGGCGGCGACAAGAAGATCAACGTGATCAAGGAAGTCCGTTCGGTCCGCCCCGACCTCGGCCTGAAGGAAGCCAAGGACCTGGTCGAAGGCGCCCCGCAGAACGTGAAGGAAAACGTCTCCAAGCAGGAAGCCGAAGAAGTGAAGAAGAAGCTGGAAGAAGCCGGCGCCTCCGTCACGATCAAATAAGCTCGGTCTCAAAGCCGATCCGCATCGGGCCCGGGAGCAATCCCGGGCCCTTTGTTTTGGCCGACGCCTCGACGAAGGATTGAGGCGGACGGGGAGGGTGCGATGGGAATTTCGGTGACAGAATTTCGGTGACAGTGCACTTAATTCAGCCACCACAACCGATCGGTCAGCGCAGGCTGAATTAAGTGCACTGTCACCGAAATTCAGGCCCTCAGAACGGGACCGTCAGCGTATCCAGCACCGTAAACCTCGGGCCATAGGCGGCCTGGGCGATGCCGATGCCTTCGGGCAGTCGGATCAGGTTGGTGCGGTCGAGGGCGTTGACGATGGTCAGCCGGTCGACGATCTGACGGCCGCCCGGAAGCCTGAAACGCCCCTCGATCGCACCGTTGATCTGCATCATGGCGGGCAGGGCGGTCAGGTCGTCGGTCCCGCCGCGCAGGCCGCTGGAATAGATGCCGCTGACGCTCAGCAAATAGGGGCCGGCGCGGTAGCTGACGCCGGCCGACACCCCGGTAGTGGGTTGATGGTCCAGGGGTATGAAGTGGGTCTTGATGTAGAACAGCTCGAACGGATCGAAGTTGAACTGTCCGGTCAGCAGACCCTTCTGCCAGTTCTGTCCGAAGGTCAGATTCAGATAGGCGGAAAGCGCCGCGCTCTTGTAGTTGAACGCGACTTCAGAGCCCCAGATGTAGCCGTTGGCATAGTTGAACGGCGCGAAGATCGGGATCGATCCCAGCTGGCCGGTGTCCAGATAGCGATCGGTCTTTTCGTAGTAGTTGTCCTCGGAGACGGTGAACCTTGCACCGATCGGGATGACCACCCCCACGTCGACCTCCTCGTCGTCCTCGGTCAGCGGCGAGGCCGTGCCCAACAGAACCGCGCCGGTGGTGCCGCCAAAAGAGCGCGGCGCGCCCGGCGAGATGCCCTGGAAACTGGGGACCTGCATATAGCGGGCGTAGCCGGCGTGCACCGTCGCCTCACCCGCGATCCGATAGGACAGGTTGAAGGTGGGATCGATCTGGTCGTGCCTGGTGAAGCCGGTCAGGCCATCGAAGCGGATGCCGAAGTTGGCGCTCAGCCGGTCGGTGATCCGCCACAGGTCGTCCAGATAGACGCCGGTCAGGATGTTGGTGGCGGCGATGTTGTTGATGATCTGCTCGGGGGTGGTGCTGGACTGCTCCGGTTTGGGATTGTCCTGCGGGCTGCCGGCCGCCCCGCCCGCGGTCGCGCTCAGGCCGGCCCCGGTCCGCTGTCCGGTCAGGAATGCCGGGAACACCAGGGAGCTGTCGTCCACCGTCACCCGGTAGTCGCCGAGATAGATCCCGGCGCTGAGGTGATGGCGTCCGATGTCGCCGCCGACATCGGCCTCCAGCGTATTGTCCACATCGAAGTGGGTCGCGGTCGAGGCGACGCCCTGGAAGATCAGCTCGCCGGGATTGTCCGGGCGATAGTCCTGGCTGATGTAGTGGGCCGAGTAGGCGAGCTGGTAGGTCAGCCCGCCGCCCGTCTGACCGTTCAAGGCCAGGATGGCGAGATAGTCCTGGAAGTTGAGGTACGAGTTTATCTGGCCGGACGAATAGTTGGGTACGCCCGCCAGCTGGTAGTCGACGTCGAGGCCGGGCACGTCCGGCAATTGGTTGGTGCTCGCCGCCGCCGACACGATCAGGCTGAGCTTGGTGCTGGCGTTGGCCTGGTAGGCGAAGGACCCGAACGCCTGGCCCTGCCGGGTGCGGTCGTGGACCGGGTCCGGTCCCGGCGTCGCCGAGCTGAATGCGGTCTGGCCCTGGTCGTAGAGGCCGCTGACATAGTAGCTGAACTTGCCCGCGCAGCCGCCGAACTGGGCGCTGGGCTCGACCACCTCCCGCTGGCCGACTTCCACGCCCACCGAGCCGCCAGGCTGTTCACAGCCGTCCTTGGTGGTGATGTTCACCACCCCGCCGGTGGCGTAGCTGTAACGGGCCGGCAGGACCCCATCCATCAGATCCAGCCGCTTGATGAACATGGGGTTGATCATCGAGATGAAGGGCGGGTTGGTGTTGATGTCCAGCGGCACCAGCACCCCGTTGATCTGATACTGGAACTGCGGCCCCTCGGTATTGCGGATGTGGATCTGCTGGTTCTGGTCGATGGCCACGCCGGGGATCTGCGTCAGCACGTCGGTGAGCGGGCTGGCGGCGCCGGTGGGCAGGCTGTCTATGTCTTGGGCGGTGACGGCATAGTCGCTGGACGCCGTCGCCGAGGGCACGGGGCCGTGCTGGCCCGCGCCTGTCACCGTGACGCCGGTGACGACGGTGCTGTTGTCGGCCGCCGTCGCGGTCTTACCCACGCCGGCCAGGGCGAGCGCTCCAAGGCACGCCGTCAGCCGCCAATGGCGCAAACGATCCGCTGAACCACTCGGTGAAAACACGGTCGCCCCATTGTTGGCGAGTACCAGACCGGTGTGTTCTGTTATATCCGCGAGGAGCGCTCAACCCCGCTTCAACGCCGTCGCGCATTTCCGCCGCGGCGGCAGGATTCGCGCCCTGTTCGGAAGATATTAAAAATTCGCGTCGGCCCCCTTTTCATTCCCGCGCCAAGCGACTACATACCCGCTTCCTCGCACACACCCTGACTCTGAGTCGCTTTTGGCGACCCGATGCCCGTGGCGGTTTGTGAGTTACGCCCCGAGGCGCGGTCCGCCGCCCTCTGACCAGCGCGAAGGGGCGCTCGATCTTGTTGAAAGATCGGGAAAATTCCAGCGTCCGGCGGACGGTAGGCGAATTTTCGCTCCGTCCGATCCGAGGGTGGACGCATGGACATTACGCCCGGAAACCGTCCGGACGTTCAAGGGAGCCACGATGGCGCAATCGTTTACCGGCAAGAAGCGGATCCGGAAGTCTTTCGGCCGCATTCCCGAGGCTGTGCAAATGCCGAACCTGATCGAGGTTCAGCGCTCTTCCTACGAACAGTTTTTGCAACGCGAAGTCCGCCCCGGCCAACGGCGCGACGAGGGCATCGAGGCGGTCTTCAAGTCCGTCTTCCCGATCAAGGACTTCAACGAGCGCGCCACGCTCGAATACGTCTCCTACGAATTCGAAGACCCCAAGTACGACGTCGAGGAGTGCATCCAGCGCGACATGACGTACGCCGCGCCGCTCAAGGTGAAGCTGCGCCTGATCGTCTTCGAAATGGACGAGGAAACCGGCGCCCGGTCCGTCAAGGACATCAAGGAGCAGGACGTCTACATGGGCGACATCCCGCTCATGACCGACAAGGGCACCTTCATCGTCAACGGCACCGAGCGGGTGATCGTCTCCCAGATGCACCGCTCGCCGGGCGTCTTCTTCGACCACGACAAGGGCAAGACCCACTCGTCGGGCAAGCTGCTGTTCGCCGCCCGGGTCATCCCCTATCGCGGCTCCTGGCTCGACTTCGAGTTCGACGCCAAGGACATCGTCTATGTCCGCATCGACCGCCGCCGCAAACTGCCGGCGACCACCTTCCTCTATGCCCTGGGCATGGATGGCGAAGAGATCCTGACCACCTTCTACGACGTCGTCCCCTATGAGAAGCGCCCCGGCGGCTGGGCCACCCCCTACAAGCCCGAGCGCTGGCGCGGCGTGAAGCCGGAAGTCTCGCTGATCGACGCCGACACCGGCGAAGAGATCGCCCCCGCCGGCACCAAGATCAGCGCCCGCAACGCCAAGAAGTTCGCCGACAACGGCCTGAAGACCCTGCTGCTCGCGCCGGAAGCCCTCACCGGCCGCTACCTGGCGCGCGACGCGGTCAACCACGCTACCGGCGAAATCTACGCCGAAGCCGGCGACGAGCTGGACGTCACCTCGATCGCGGCGCTGGAGGAGCAGGGCTTCACCACCGTCGACGTGCTGGACATCGACCACGTCACGGTCGGCGCCTACATGCGCAACACCCTGCGCGTGGACAAGAACTCGATCCGCGAAGACGCCCTGTTCGACATCTATCGCGTCATGCGCCCCGGCGAGCCGCCGACGGTGGAAGCCGCCGAGACCATGTTCAAGGGTCTGTTCTTCGACCCCGAGCGCTACGACCTGTCCTCGGTCGGCCGGGTGAAGATGAACATGCGCCTGGAGCTGGACTGCCCGGATGATATGCGCGTCCTGCGCAAGGAAGACGTGCTGGAGGTCTTAAGGACCCTGGTGGGCCTGCGTGACGGCCGCGGCGAAATCGACGACATCGACAACCTCGGCAACCGCCGGGTCCGTTCTGTCGGCGAACTGCTGGAAAACCAGTACCGCGTCGGCCTGCTGCGCATGGAGCGGGCGATCAAGGAGCGGATGAGCAGCGTCGATATCGACACCGTCATGCCGCACGACCTGATCAATGCGAAGCCGGCGGCCGCGGCTGTGCGGGAGTTCTTCGGCTCCTCGCAGCTGTCGCAGTTCATGGACCAGACCAACCCGCTGTCGGAAATCACCCACAAGCGGCGTCTGTCGGCCCTCGGCCCCGGCGGTCTGACCCGCGAGCGGGCCGGCTTCGAAGTCCGCGACGTGCACCCGACCCACTACGGCCGGATCTGCCCGATCGAGACGCCGGAAGGCCCGAACATCGGCCTGATCAACTCGCTCGCCACCCACGCGGTGGTGAACAAGTACGGCTTCATCGAAAGCCCCTACCGCAAGGTGGTCGACGGCGTGGCGACCGACGAGGTCATCTACATGTCGGCCATGGAAGAGGCCAAGCACGTCATCGCCCAGGCCAACATCGGCCTCGGCCCCAAGGGCCAGCTCTTGGAAGACCTGTCGCCCTGCCGCATCAACGGCGACGTGACCCTGACCGCGCGCGACCAGATCACCTTCATGGACGTCTCGCCCAAGCAGGTGGTGTCGGTGGCCGCGGCCCTGATCCCCTTCCTGGAAAACGATGACGCCAACCGCGCCCTGATGGGTTCGAACATGCAGCGTCAGGCCGTGCCGCTGATCCAGTCGGACGCGCCGCTGGTCGGCACCGGCATGGAAGGCATCGTGGCCAGGGACAGCGGCGCCACCGTGGTCGCCCGCCGCCCCGGCGTCGTCGAACAGATCGACGGCACCCGGATCGTCATCCGCGCCACCGAAGAATCCGACCCGACCAAGCCCGGCGTCGACATCTACC
>Ga0302314_10015441_pt1 | contig 12972 bp, 11 predicted proteins | sample III_Palsa_N2_3_FD_200533 | JGI IMG/M metagenome (GOLD analysis project Ga0302314, IMG submission 200533) | Peat permafrost microbial communities from Stordalen Mire near Abisko, Sweden - III_Palsa_N2_3 | ecosystem: Environmental > Terrestrial > Soil > Palsa > Peat permafrost | place: Sweden...
TTCGCGCGTGAGCGCAGCGCCTCCGACCTGCGCCTGAGCCTCCAGCACGAGCACCGAGCGGCCACTGCGCGCCAGGGTCGCGGCACACACCAGACCGTTGTGGCCGGCGCCCACCACGATGCAATCGTAGCGCCCGCTCAATGCGCTCTCCCGAGATCCTTGAGCACTGCACGAGCGGCATTCGCGCCGGGCGCGCCCATGACTCCCCCGCCTGGATGCGTGCTCGAGCCGCACATATATAGGCCGCGCACCGGCGCGCGGTATTGCGCGAAACCAGGCACCGGCCGATTGAAGAGCAGCTGATCCATCGTGAGCTCGCCTTGGAAGATGTTGCCCTCGGTCAAGCCGACCTCGTTCTCGATGTCCCAGGGCGTGCGAATCTCGGCGTGCAGTATGAGATCCTTGAAATTGGGGCTGTGCCGCGCAATGGTCTCGATGACCGTATTGCCGAAGCCCTGGCGCTTGTCGGCGTTCCACTCGCCGTCGGCGAGCTCATACGGGCAATACTGCACGAATACCGACATGTAGTGCTTGCCGTCGGGTGTCATGGTCGGATCGATCTGCGAGGGAATCAGCATGTCGATGTACGGAGCACGCGACCAGCGCCCGTCTTTCCAATCGTCGTAGGCACGCTCCATCATCTCGAGGGTATCGGTGACGTGCATGTCGCCGCGCGTGCAAGGCGACCCTTCCGGAATGGCAGGCCATCGCGGCAGGCCGTCGAGGGCGATATTGAGCTTGCCCGAGGAGCCGCGGATTTTGAAGTTGCGTACTCGATGCACGAAATCCTGCGGCAAATCCTTCGCATCCACCAGCTTCAAGAACGTGCGCCGCACGTCCAGATTGGAGATCACCAGATTGGCGTGAATTTCCTCGCCGTTCTCGAGCACGACGCCCGTGGCGCGGCCGCCTTTCACGAGCACCCGGCTGACCGGCGCCGCCGCACGGATCGTCCCCCCGCTCGCCTCGAACGATTTGCCGAGCGCACTGGTGACTGCCCCCATGCCGCCGCGGGCGAATCCCCAAGCCCCCACGGTATCGTCGATATCTCCCATGTAGTGATGCAACAAGACGTAGGCGGTGCCGGGCGAGCGCGGCCCCAACGCCGTGCCGATGATGGAGCTGCCGGCGAAATGCGCCTTGACGATTTCGCTCTCGAAGTACTCGTCGAGGAAATCCGCGGCGCTCATGGTCCAAAAGCGCAGCGTCTCGTACATGCGCTGCTCGCCGAGATTGTGGAACCGCTGACCGAGGTACAGGAGCTCCTTGATGTCGCGCAGCTTGAACGAGGTCGGATCCGGCGGCTCGCGCATCAACAGCGGCTTGATGAACTTGCACTGCCGCATTACATCGCGCGAGTAGCGGTCGTAGGCCTCCGCATCGCGCTTCGAGTGCCGCGAAATCTCGCGGCGCAGCGCGTCGTGATTGTCGTAGAGCGCGAGATGTCCACCGCCCTGCATGAACGTGCAGCCGCCCTCGTACGGAATCACCTGCAAGCCGTGTCTCGGCAGCTCAAGTGCGCGCATGATCTCCGGGCGCAACAGGCTGCAAACGTACGAGCAGTTTGAGTACGTGAAGTTCTTGTAGAGCTGCCTGCTCACCGCGGCGCCGCCGATGAACGGCTGGCGCTCCAGCACCTGCACCTTGAGTCCGGCCCGCGCCAGATAACAGGCCGCCACGAGCCCGTTGTGGCCCGCCCCGACGATCACCGCGTCGAGGGGCTCGCGCGCCGCCACCACGGCGCTCAAGCGGTGACTTTGTGAGTGGCGCCGCCTGCGCGGAGCGTCGTGTCCACGGCAATCTCGAAGCCCTTCAAAGTGTCGCTCAGACACTGTGCATCGTGCGCAGCCGACACGAACCACGGCTCGCGCGAGTCGGGCTCGCACAGCACGCCCTCATCGTGCAGGACCTGCGCCATCGCGTCGTAGAAGGAGTAATCGCTGCTCTTCCACGCGCGATAATTACGCGGCGGATTTTGCGCGAAGTACAGTCCGCTCATGGACGGATGACCGACGAAGCTGTGGGCGATGCCGCGGGTTTGCAGAATCGCACGCATGCCCGCACGCAGCTTCGTGCCGTAGTCGGCAACGCGCTCGAGCGCATCGGTCTCATCGAGAATCTCCAAGGTTTTCTCCGCCGCGGCCAGCGACACCGAATGCGCGGTGTACGTCCCGCCGTGCGCGACGCCGCGCCCGATCTTGCGCATGATGTGCTCGCGGCCGGCGAGCACCGAGATGGGATAGCCGTTGCCGAGCGCCTTGGCGAACGTGCACAGATCCGCATGCACGCCGTACAACTCCTGTACTCCGCCGCGCGCGACGCGAAAGCCCGTCTTGACCTCGTCGATGAGCAGCACGACGCCGTACTTGTCGCACAGCTCGCGCGCCGCACGCAGGTACTCGGGCTCCGCCGCGATGCCGAGACAATTGCCCATGATGGGCTCGATCAACATGCAGGCGATCTTGCCGCCGTGGCGCTTGAACACGTCCTCGAGCTGATTGGCGTCGTTCGCCTGTACGAAGTGCGCGAAGCTCTTGGTACTCACCGGCACCCCTTCGCTGTAGGGCTTGATCTCGGGATCGCCGATCTGCGTCCACTTGTCCATCGGCGTAAACCACATGGCCGCATCGAACAGCCCGTGGTAGCCCCCCTCGAGGATCACGTAATCGTCCTTGCCGGTGTGGGCGCGCGCGAGCCGCAGCCCCGCCATGACTGCCTCGGTGCCCGAGTTCGAGAAGCGCACGAGCTCCGCCGCCGGCACCATCTTCGCGATGCGCTCGGCGACTTTGAGTTCACGCTCGGTGGCGAGCGCGAACACGCCCCCGACGCTCATCCCCTCGCGCGCGGCTGCATCCACGCGCTCGTCCGCGTAACCGAGAATGGCCGGCCCATAGCCCATGCGGTAATCGACGTACACGTTGTCGTCGAGATCGGTGATGCGCGCACCCTTGCCGTGCTTCACGTAGATCGTCCGATCTTCGCCCCAATAACGGAAGTTGGAGGCAACGCCCAACGGCAGCCGCTTCACGGCGCGTTGGAATTGGGCATTGTTCTTGGTCAGTTTTCTGGCCATGGCGCTCTCCTTTTTTATGTGGGCTGGAGCGCGTTGCGCGTCCGGCCGGGACGGGGAGTTTATATGAGTATATAAACGATTGCACCTGTCCGTCATGCACTCTCCGGGTGCGCGCAAAGCCCTTGTTTAATGCGTTTTTCAATGAATATTCTGCTGCACCGCCACTTGCCAAGTAAAGCACCCGCGGGTAAATTGAATGACCATATAGGCGACGGAGAACAATCATGAACGGCCTGTCCGCCACGCAGCTCGACGTCGACACCCTCGCCTCCGAGCTCCCCGCCCCGAGTCGCCGCGCGCTGCCGGCATGGGTATACAGTCACCCCGCGCTCGCCGCGCTCGAAATCGAGCGGGTGCTGCTGCCGAGCTGGCAGATCGTGTGTCATGTGAACTCGATCCCTCGGCCGGGCGATTACGAGACCTTTGATTTGGGCCCGGAGAGCGTCTTCGTGGTGCGCGACAAGGACGGCTCCATCAAGGCCTTCCACAATGTGTGCCGGCACCGCGGCGCGCGCCTGCTCGATGGCGCGGGCACCTGCGCGGCGACCATCACCTGCCCTTATCACGGTTGGAGCTATCGCCAGGACGGCGGCCTGGTGGGCGTGCCGATGCGCGACACTTTCCCCGGTCTCGATCGCGCCGAATATGCGTTGAAGCCCGCGCGAGTCGACACGGCGCTCGGGTTCGTCTTCGTCTGTCTTGCGGGGGACCCGCCGCCGGTCGCCAAGACCTGGGGAAAGCTCGCCGAGGAGCTCGCACCCTATCGTATCGAGGACATGGTGCCGCTCGCGCCCATCTCGACGGACGTGTGGAATGTCGACTGGAAAGTCGCGATGGACAATTATCTCGAGTCCTATCACGTACCCATCGGCCATCCCGGGCTCTATCGCATGTTCACCCCCGACTACGAGGACCAGGCGCAGGTCCCCGGCGTCGCACGGGGCTTGAGCTGGATGCGGGACAAGCCTTCCTCGCGCTGGTCGGAGCGGCTCTATCAAAGCATCATCGGCGAGGCGGCCGGCCACCTGCCGGAAGCGCTGCGGGGCTGCTGGCGCTTTTACAGCGCGCTGCCGAACCTCGGCATCGACGTATTCCCCGACCAGATGGACTTCTTCCAACTCCTGCCCGGCGGTCCCGGTAAGTGCATCGTGCGGGGCACGACGTTCGGCCTCGCCGATGCGAGCCCGGCACTGCGCGCCGCGCGATTTCTGTCGAACCGCATCAACGTGCAAGTGAACAATGAGGACAAATGGCTGTGCGCACGCGTGCAGCGCGGACTCGCCTCGAGCAGCTACCGGCCCGGTCCGCTGTCGAAGCTGGAATGCTACATGCACGAGTTTCACAACCTCCTGCGCGAGCGGATTCCCGAATTCCGGCTGGCGACTCCGCCCGAGACGTTCGCCTAGCGGGGGCGCCCGTTGTCCATCACTCGCTCCGCCGCCGCCAAGACTTCCGGCTGCATGAGGCGGGCATTCACGCCCATTCGATCATAGCTCGTATCGACGGGGGCCCAATGCGTGATGCAGCCGCAACCCTTGCAGCGATGAAACTCGAGCCGCCGCTCGCCCCACAGGTAGACGTCGGTGGCGCCGCGCGCAGGCGAGACCTCGACCAGCTTCGGCGAGTAATACGCCCAAAGCGTGCCGTAGCGCCGGCAGATGGAACAAGTGCACTCGTTCACCGTCTCCGGCGCCTGGGGAACGCCGATCCGGACCCGACCGCAATGGCACGACGCTACGATCATGGGCTAACCCTTGGCGAGGCGGCCTACCCCAGGTTGATCCAAGCCGACTTGGTCTGCGTGTAGGAAATCAGACTCTCGACGCACTTGTCGCGTCCCTGTCCGGATTGCTTGTATCCGCCGAAGGGTTGAGTCATGTCGCCATGATCGAAGCAGTTCACCCAGATGACGCCCGCCTCGAGATCGCGCACCGTTTTGTGCGCCACGGTCAAATCCCGAGTCCAGACCGAGGCCGCGAGGCCGTAGATCGAGTCGTTTGCGACCTTGAGGCCTTCGGAGATGCCGTCGAACTCGATGGCCGCCGCCACCGGTCCGAAGATCTCCTCCTGCGCGATGGTCATGCCGTTCTGCACGCCGGTAAAGAGCGTCGGATTGACGTAAGCGCCCGGCAGGTCGGGCGCGCTGCCCCCGAACTCGAGCCGCGCACCCTCGCGCTTACCCTTCTCGATGTAGCCGAGCACGCGCGCGCGATGCGCCGCGGTGACCATCGGACCCAAGTTGGTCGCCGGATTCAAGGGGTCGCCGGCACGGTAGGCATCCTTGCCCTTCTCGACGAAGCGCTCGATGAATTGCTTGGCGATCGGCTTGTCGATCAGCAGACGCGAGCCCGCATTGCAGACCTCGCCCATATTGCCGTAGATGCCGTTGATGGCGTACGTGACCGCGGCGTCCAGGTCGGGCAAATCGCGCAGGAAGATCTGCGGTGTCTTACCGCCGCACTCGAGCGCCACGCGCTTCATGTTCGACTGCCCGGCATACACGAGCATCTGCTTGCCGATCTCCGTCGAGCCGGTGAAGGCAATCTTTGCGACATCCATGTGCAGCGCCAGCGCCGCACCGGCGACCTCGCCGAGACCGTTCACGACGTTGAAGACTCCAGGCGGGCCGCCCGCCTCCACGAACAGCTCCGCCATCACAAGCGCCGAGAGAGGCGATTGCTCCGCCGGCTTCAGAACCACGGAATTTCCCGCCGCCAGCGCCGGGGCAACCTTCCACGCCGCCATCAGCAGCGGATAGTTCCACGGCACGACGCAGCCCACGACACCGAGCGGCTCGCGCAGAATGTAGTGAAACGCATCCTGCGCCGTGGCCGTGACCTGACCGTCGATCTTGTCGATGAGCTCGCCGAAATACGCGAAATTCAGGGCCGCCGCGGGCACGTCGATGGTGACCATATCGGTGATGGGCTTGCCCATGCACAACGTGTCGAGCAGCGCGAAGCGTTCGGTATTCTCCTTGATCAAGCGGCTGAAGGCCGCGAGCACGGCCATGCGCTCGCGCGGTGCTTTTCTACTCCACACTCGCGAGTAGTAGGCCTTGCGGGCGGACGCCACGGCCGCATCGATGTCCTCTTTCGTGCCTGCGCTGACCTCGCACAACACCGTCCCGGTCGCGGGATTGACCACGCTGAAGCGGCCTTTTTTTACCGAGTCGACGAAGTTGCCGTCGATGAAGTGACGGGTCTCGTAACGCGCGCGCGTCGCGCGGCCTTGCCAATCGCTGGTGCTCAAAGAAGTCAGATCCATGTCATTCTCCGAAAAAAGCCGCGACCGGTGATGCGGCCGGCGGATTATAGTGAATTCCGCTACGCAGGTGCTCGCTCGAGCGCGAGCGCCGGCACGTGAGCCGTCAGATAACGGCGAAACCAGCTCAAGGCGGGCGCGAGACCCGGACCGGCACGATATCCGAAGTCCGTCATTCCGCGCTGCGCGGACTCCGCGACCGCGCGCGTCGAGGCCCGTGTCCAGTGCGTGAGCCTGGTCGCCAGGTAGTGCCCTGCCCGCGCCTCCGGCCCCTCGGGTCCGAGCGCCACGCTGATGACCCGCAGGCGGCAGCTCCGGGGCGAGGCCGGGATCGTCTGGATGATCGTGAGCCCGTCGGGACGCCATTGCAGCAATTGGTTCGGCGCAACGAAGCGCTGCAGCCAGGGCTCCTCGGAAACATCCTTGACCAACGATCGATAGCAGCGCGCGCTGAAACTCGCAGCGGCTTCGAGAGGGCGCGAGGACCAGTCGATGGTGTCCTCCGAAGCTGCCGCGGCCGGATCGGCCGGCACAGCCTGCAGCCATTGCTCGACGAGGAGTTTCCAGTTCGCGGCGACCTCGATCTCGCGCTCCGTGATGGTCGTGACGGCGCCGATTGTCTCGCACCCGCTCGGCGCATCCGCGCCCTGTCGTCGCTGCGCTTGCTGCGTCCGGGGTGGTCCAACCCATACCAGATGGTCGGCGGTGTGCAGCCCGAGTCTCGTCAGATTGCCCCGCCCTGCACCGATGGAGCGACCCTCGAAATCGAACTCGACGCCGTGCGCACGACAGCGGAATGTGCCTGCGGCGTGTCCGCGACTTTCGACCACCAAGGCGTGGGGCACTTCCGTGCAGCTATTGCGCAGCGCCTGCAGGGCACCGTGGGAATCGCGCACCACCACCACGCGCTCCGCGCCGAGATCGACCGTCACGAAATCTCCCGACCGGGGAATCTGCGCGACGTGCGCGGCGATCTGCCACGCGTCTCGAAACAGCGCGTCGCGCTCGAGCAGCGCGGCTCGCGGATTACCGTACACCCATCCGGCGAGTCCGCCGGCGGCGGCGCGCGGCGGGGTGGCGCGGGCACCGGCCGGCGGCGCGAACCGGCCGGGAAATACCGAGCGCAGGTAGGCCATGCAGCGCTGCTTGGCTGCCGCCCGATCGATGTCCTCCTCGCAACGGAATGCAAAATCCTGCCAGAGCATCTCGAGCGCCCCGATGAGCCCGAGCGCGATTCCGTCGGGATCGAGTTGCGGCTGCGAGGTCTCGTCGATCAGCCGGCCGATGAGCTCGCGTACCAGCGTTGCGAAGCCCTCGTCCTTCTGTCCGCAAATGTCGTAGTATTCCTGGCGCGAGCTGGCTTCGCCCCAGAAGGCATACCAGACGGAAACCTTGCGCGGGCTGGCGATCTCGGGATCGAGATAGAGATCGACCAAGAGCTCGAGCGCCGGCACCGGGGTCGACTTCAGTCGGGCGACCGGCTGCAGCACCTTCTCCTCGAACTCCGCGGAGAGGAACTGCAAGGAGGCGACGAGCATCGCGGCTTTGGAGTCGAAGTAGAAACGGACGATGCCGGGGGACATTTTGGCGATCGCGACCACTTTTTCGACCGTGGTGCGCGACGGACCGTGCACGTGCAGGGCCGAGATGCACGCGTCGATCAAGCGTTGCCGTTGCAGGCCGCGCGCGGCACGTGCGCGGGGCGCGCGGCCGGCTGCGGGTTTCTTCTTGCGCGCACTCACGCGGGGGAATGACGGGGTATGAGGCACGACGGGATCGATAGCGAGCAGGAGCTGATTGCGGCGCCGCGCCGTCGCGGCGACTGGCTCATGCGCCATGGCAAGTGGTTCATCATCCTGCCGCCGATGCTGTATCTCTTGGTATTTTTCCTCATTCCATTCTTCTTTGCGCTGAAAATCAGCTTTGCCGACACGGCGTTGCGCGTCCCTCCCTTCACCGACATTCTATCGATCGGTCCCGACCGGCACATTCATTTGACGCTGAGCCTCAGTAACTTTCAATATCTGTTCACCGACGAAGTCTACGGCCTGTCCTACCTCTATTCGATCCGCACCGCGTTCTTTTCCACGCTCGTCTGCCTCGCCCTGGGCTACCCCATGGCCTATGCGATCGCCCGCACTTCGAAAAGCACGCAGAACGTGCTGCTGCTCATCATCATCTTACCGTTTTGGACCTCGTTCCTGCTGCGGGTGTACGCGCTCGAGGGGATCATCCGCGAGACCGGGCTCCTCAACTCGGCGCTGCTCTGGCTGGGATTCATCCACCAGCCGTTGAAGATCATGCACACGACCCTGGCCGTGTATCTGGGCATCATTTATTCGTATCTGCCCTTCATGGTGCTGCCGCTGTTCGCGACGCTGGAGAAGCTCGAAATCCCGCTGCTCGAAGCGGCGGCGGACTTGGGGAGCCCGCCTTGGCGCACGTTCCTCGACGTGACCTTACCCCTATCCATGCCCGGGATCATCGCCGGCTCGATGTTGGTGTTCATTCCGGCGGTCGGCGAGTTCGTCATCCCGACGCTTCTCGGCGGCCCCGACAATCTCATGATCGGACGCGTGCTCTGGGACGAGTTCTTCGGCAATCGCGACTGGCCGGTCGCTTCCGCGGTTGCGGTGGCGTTCCTCGTGCTGCTGGTCGGTCCGATCGCGCTGTATCAGCACTACAGCACCAAACAGCTCGAGGCCTGACGTGCAAGACCGCCCTTCAGTGCTGCTCATTTCCATCCTGTGCGTCGGTATCGCGATCCTCTACCTCCCGATCCTCGTGCTGATCGGCTACTCGTTCAATGCCTCCGCCCTGGTGAGTGTTTGGGGAGGATTCTCGACGAGCTGGTATCGCCAGCTCCTGCACAACGATCAGTTACTGGACGCCACATGGCTATCGCTCGAGATCGGGATCGTCGTATCGACCGGGGCCGTGATCCTGGGCACGCTTGCAGCCATCTCGCTGGTGCGCTTCACTCGGTTTCGCGGACGGCTCCTGCTCACCGGCATGGTGAACGCCCCGCTGGTGATGCCCGAGATCATCACCGGCATCACGCAGCTGTTGCTGTTCATCTCCATGCTGCACGTGATCGGCTGGCCGCATCGCGGCTTCACCACCATCGCCATCGCGCACATCGCGTTCTGCACGGCGTATGTCACCATCACCGTGCAATCGCGACTGTCGAGCGCGGACCGCTCGCTCGAGGAGGCGGCCATGGACTTAGGGTCGGGCCCGGTGCGCGCGTTCGTCGATACGACCCTGCCCATCATCATGCCGGCGCTCGCCTCGAGCTGGCTGTTGAGCTTCACCCTGTCGCTCGACGATCTGGTGATTTCCAGCTTCGTATCCGGACCCGGCGCGAGTACCCTGCCGATGGTGATCTTCTCCAAGGTGAAGCTCGGCGTGAGCCCGGACATCAACGCGCTCGCCAGCCTGATCATCTGCCTGGTCGGTGTTTGTGTCCTGGTGGCCGGCTATCTCATGCGCCGCACCGAGCGGCAACGGCTGCTGGATGCGCAGATGGCCGAGCGCTGACTCGAGGTCAGCCCGCTCCGACGAAGCGCGGATCCCACGCCTTGCGCGTGAAAATCTCGCGCACCAGGGGCTCGAAGGATTCGAGCGGCTCTGAAGTGTAGCTCGGGTCGAACGAGCTCTGGTCCCAGTTGGCGCAAAAGTCCGCGCATGCCCGATACCAGCGGTGCTCGCGATGCCGCTCGCGCCCGTGGCGATCGCCGCCCGTGTGATGCGCGTAGTAATAGCTCTGGAAGAGGCCGTGCTGCTCGACGATCCAGGTCACTTCCGGGCGCACGAAGGGGCGCAACGCCGCGGCTGCAATCTCCGCGTGACTGAAAGGCGCCAAATCGTCGCCGATGTCGTGAATCAGCGCAGCCACGATCATCTCGGTGTCCGCCCCGTCGCGCCGCGCACGCGTTGCTGCCTGCAGGGAATGTTCCAGACGTGTGACGGGATAACCTCCGAGCCCGCTCTGCAGGCTCTCGAGCGCGCGCAGGATGCGGTCTGGGAGCATCCGCAAGTAGTCCCGCTCGTGAACCTCGAGCAGCTCGTAGTCCTCGCGGGTTCCATCCTTCATTTGCGTGAATCCGACAATGCGGCCCAAATGCGATCTGTCGTCAATCACGTCAACCTCATTTCGCGGTCTTGATCCGCGTCCAGGTGCGGGTGCGAAGGCGCTCGGTGGCGGCATCGATTTCCGCAGATTTGTAGAGCCTCGCCTCGATCTCGGGCGTGGGATAGAGCGTGGCGTCGGCGAGTATGCGCGCATCGACAAGAGGCCGGGAAGCGATGTTGTCGTTGCCGTAGTAGATGGTATTGGTGACCCCGGCGATGACGTCAGGCCGCAGGATGAAATTCATGAATTGATAGGCGGCCTCGGGGTGCGGCGCCCCCGCGGGGATGAGGAGCGAGGCGAAGTTCTCGTTGGCGCCTTCCTTGGGCACCGTGAACGCGAGATTCACCTTGACGCCCGCCGCGCGGGTGCGAGCGCGCGATATCGCGTAGTCGGGCGACCACGACATGGCGACGCACACCTCCTTGTTCGCGAGACCGTTGATGTACTCGGAGGAGTCGAACGAGCGGATGTACGGGCGCACCTTGAGCAACATCTCCTCGGCGGCCTTGAAGTCCTCGCGGCGAGTACTGTTCGGATCGAGCCCGAGATACTTGAACGCGAGCTGGATGACGTCCTCGGGAGAATCAAGAAACGTCACTCCGCAGTCGGCGAATTTCGCGACGACTTCCGGCTTGAACAGCATGTCGAGGCTGTCGACCGGCGCGTTCGGCATGCGCGCCTTGACCATGTCGACGTTGTAGGCGAAGCCGTTGATGGAATGCAGGTAGGGCACGGCGTGAGCGTTGTTCGGATCGTAGGCGGCCTGGATGGCCAGAACGTGCGGGTCGAGATTCTTCCAGTTGGGGAGCTTCGATTTGTCGAGCGTTTCGAAGACTCCGGCCTTGATCTCGCGGCTGAAGTAGTCCGTGGAGGCGCTGACTATGTCATATCCGGATCCTCCCGCGAGCAGCCGGGCCTCCATGGTCTCCTCGGCATCGTAAACGTCGTAGGTGACCTTGATTCCGGTGAGCCGTTCGAACTGGGCGATGGTGTCGGTACCGATGAAATCGGTCCAGTTGTAGATGAAGAGCTTCTTCTCCTCCGCGGCGAAACTCGGCGCGGCAAGAGCCCAGACAAAAAGCAACAGTACTGCGAGAATCGGCGAGCGGCTGCGCGGCATCGGCATGAGTGTACCATCGCTTGCGGTCGGCCAGGCCCGGCCGGGTAGGCGCGGTGGCGCGGCGCGGCCTGCGCGGACAACGAAGCCAACGGAGAGAAGCATGCGCCACACTCGATTGCGTCACACCCTGCTTTGCGCGCTCATCGCCCTGTCGAGCGCGGCCGGGGTTGTAGCCGCTCGCGCGCCCACGCGTCCGGCCCCCGCCACCGCTCTGCCGCAGCCGCGTGCTCGGGACCTCGGCATTCCCTTCGACGGCAATACGGGCCCTCTCAATGCCATTACCGACGTCGCGGGCGTGCTGGTCGGCCACACCACGCTCATCTCGGGCGCCGGCAAGCTGAAGGTCGGCAAAGGCCCCGTGCGCACGGGTGTCACGGCCGTCCTGCCGCGCGGTGCCGACTCGATCACCGATCCGGTCTTCGCCGCGTGGTTCGCGCAGAACGGCAATGGCGAGATGACCGGCACCACCTGGGTCGAGGAGTCGGGGTTTCTCGACGGACCCGTGATGATCACCAACACGCACAGCGTCGGCGTCGTACGCGATGCCGTCATCCAGTGGCGGGTGAAGCACGGCAATTCGGGCCCGGACGATGATCGCTGGTCGCTGCCCGTGGTCGCAGAGACTTGGGACGGGTGGCTGAACGACATCAACGGTTTTCACGTAAAGCCGGAACACGTCTATCGGGCGCTCGACGGCGCTCGCGGCGGCGTGGTCGAGGAAGGCAGCGTCGGCGGCGGTACCGGGATGATCTGCAACGGCTACAAGGGCGGCATCGGGACCTCTTCGCGGCGTCTCGCGCCGAAGAACGGCGGCTACACGATCGGCGTGCTCGTCCAGTGCAACTACGGCACACGCGACAATTTGCGCATCGCGGGTATCAACGTGGGTCGCGAAATCGAAGCTCCCGAGCCGTACGTGTTCATCCCCTCGGACAAGCAGGAGCTCGGCTCCATCATCGTCGTCGTCGCGACCGACGCACCGCTCCTCGCGCATCAGTTGAAACGGCTCACCCGGCGGGTCACGCTCGGACTGGGCCGCAACGGCAGCATCTCCGGCAACGGCTCAGGCGATATCTTCATCGCGTTCTCGACCGCGAATTCGGGCGCCGCGGCCGCGGACCGCGTGGTCGATCTGAAGATGCTGCCGAACGACTTGCTCGACCCCGTGTTTCGCGCCACCGTCGAGGCCACCGAGGAGGCCATCGTAAACGCCATGATCGCCGCGCGCGACATGGTCGGCGTGGACGACCACAAAGTCATCGCGCTTCCGCACGACCAGCTGCGCGCCGTGCTCAAGAAATACGGGCGCCTGATCGAGTGAGCGGCCGAGCCTGCGGGCCTGGACGAACCGGCCTGGACGGGCCGGCGTGGGGCCCCGCC
>Ga0302314_10015443_pt1 | contig 12972 bp, 13 predicted proteins | sample III_Palsa_N2_3_FD_200533 | JGI IMG/M metagenome (GOLD analysis project Ga0302314, IMG submission 200533) | Peat permafrost microbial communities from Stordalen Mire near Abisko, Sweden - III_Palsa_N2_3 | ecosystem: Environmental > Terrestrial > Soil > Palsa > Peat permafrost | place: Sweden...
GCTTTCCACCATCGCCTCGGGGCAGGGCTCGCCGTATTTCTCCAGCAGGTCGCGCTCCAGCGAGCCGGCATTGACGCCGATGCGCATCGAGCAGCCATGGTCGCGGGCGGCCTTGACCACCTCGCGCACGCGCTCGGCCGAGCCGATATTGCCGGGATTGATCCGCAGGCAGGCGGCGCCGGCCTCGGCGGCCTCGATCGCGCGCTTATAGTGGAAATGGATGTCGGCGACGATCGGCACCTTCACCTGTTTGACGATATGCTTCAGCGCTGCCGTGGACTCCTCGTCCGGGCAGGACACGCGGATAATGTCGACGCCGGCTTCCTCGCAGGTGCGAATCTGGGCGACCGTCGCATCGACATCGCTGGTCAGCGTGTTTGTCATCGTCTGCACGGTGATCGGCGAATCGCCGCCGACCGGCACATTGCCGACCATGATCTTGCGGCTCTTGCGCCGATGGATTTCGCGATAAGGGCGGACGCTCATTCTGTCCTCGTGGAAATTCTAAAGGTCCCGGCTGATTCGGCCGCAGCTAAACGCAACTTGACATCAATTGGCATGCGTCACGGCGCCAAGCAAGTGATCGGGATCAAGGGAGACGTTGCGGGCCACGCGGCCGAGGTCGCCGATGCGCGGGGCCGCCATCCCATCGACAGTGATGTCGATGCCGCCGGCATTTCCGGCGATCAGCGTCAGCCCCTGCTCGTTCGGGACGTTATAATGCTCGCCGGGCTTCAGCACCCGAGTAAATAACAGGTTGCTGCCCTTGTCGCGTACCTGGACCCAGCTGTCGGCGGTAGCATGCAGCACGACGCGCGCCTGACCGTCCGGTGCGCCATAGCTGGTGTCGCCCGCTTGCTTCGGCGCGTCGCTGGCGACGGCCGGTTGGGTCAGGTCCGGCGCCGGCGGAAGCGCGGTTGCGACCGGAGCCGCGCCCGGCTTGTTCTCGACCGGCGGCACGCCGTCTACGGCGGCCTGTTGCGTGGTGGTCTGTGCCGTGCCGGTTTGCGGTGTCGCAGCCTGGACGGGCGCCGGGGCAGGCGTCGCCGATGGCGCGGTGGTCGGCACGGCCTGCGGGGCCGTCTCAGGCGTCGGTGCCGGCGCTGTTGCCGCCGGCGCCACGGTCGCGTCGTTCGCGGGCTTCGGTGCTTCCTTTTGCGGCGGCGGCAGATTCAGCAGGTGCAGCAGTCTTTCCGGGACCGTGGGAGTCAGATCGGCAAGCTGTCCAGGTTGGGCGGACAGGTAATACCAGCCGCCATAAGTCAGAACGGCCAGCAGCACGCAGATGATGAGCAGCGGGCCGGTAGGAACGCGGCTGTCGCGGATCGGCAGGGGAAATTCGAGATGCGGCCGGCGGGCGATTTCCGCCGTTTCCGTCTTGAATCTCACCACCAGGGCCTCGGCGTCGAGCCCAAGATAGGTGGCATAGGACCGCACGAACCCGACCGCATAGGCGGGACCGGGCAATTCGTCGAATTTTCCATTCTCGATGGCGATCAGGACGGCCGGGCGAATCTTGAGGATTTGCGCCACATATTCGATCTCAAGGCCGCATTCGACCCTGCGTCCGCGCAGCGAATCGCTCACGCTGACCCGACGGGGCACGATCGGCGCCTCGATGACGTTATTATGGACCGGCGGAGTATCGTCCGCGTCCCTGTGCTTGCGTACAGCCATGGTCAGCCTGCTTTCCGCACGCCTTGACCGCCTTTGCCGCGGGCGGCATCCGGTCGAACGGCAATCAACGGTCGAACACCCGAGGATACCGATCGCTCAAATAGTCATATTGAAATGAATAGCAAACTTCATACCGCAACCGCAACATCGTCAATCGCCGTATGATGGTCGCGGGCGAAATCGTGAAGCTTATCCCGCAAACTATGGTCGCGCGATTTGACCAACGGCGACAGGAACGTGCGAACCCGCCCGGCATTCATGCTGCGCACCAGCGCCTTGATGCTGCCGACGGATTGCGGCGTAACTGACAATATCCGCGCGCCCAGGGCGATCAGCGCCATCGCCTCGAGCGGGCGCGACGCCATCTCCCCGCACACGCAGATCGGCACGCGCGCCGCGCGGCAACGTTCGAACACCGTCATCAGCGCGTCGAGGAACCCCGGCGACAGCACGTCATAACGCTGGCCGATGCGCGGGTTGTTGCGATCGGCGGCATAGAAATATTGCAGCAGGTCGTTGGTGCCCAGCGAGACGAAATCGACGCTCTTCAACAGCTGGTCGAGCTGGAACAGCAGCGAGGGCACCTCCAGCATCACGCCGACTTTGATCTCGGTCGGCAGGGTTCGCTGCTCCGCCCGGGCGCGATCGAGTTCGATATTCAGTATGTTCCGTGCCGCATCCAGTTCCGCAACCTCGGCGATCAGCGGGAACATGACCCTGAGCTCGCATCCCGCCGTCGCCCGGATCATGGCGCGCAGCTGCATGCGCAGCATCGCCGGCCGGTCGAGCCCGATCCGGATCGCGCGCCAACCCATGGCGGGATTCTCTTCTTCGTGTTCCGGGAAATAAGGCAGGGTCTTGTCGCCGCCGACATCCAGGGTGCGGAAGGTGACGGGACGGCCACCCGCCAGGTCCAGGATCGAACGATAGGACTCGGTCTGCTGGACGACGTCGGGATATTCGGCGCGCACCATGAACGGAATTTCGGTGCGGTAGAGGCCGATCCCCTCCGCGCCGGTCGACTCAAGATGCGGGACCTCGATCAGCAGGCTGGCATTGATCAGTATCGACAGAGGCTCGCCGTCCTCCGTCACCGCCGGCAGGTCGCGAACCTCGCTATAGAGCCGCCGGCGCTCGGCACTGAGTTGGCTCGACCGGTTGTAGCTGTCGACGATGTCTTCGCTCGGGCGGATAAAGACCTGGCCGTTGGCGCCGTCGATGATCAACGGGTCCAAGGGTTCGATCAGCGACAATGCGCGGTTGCAGCGTGTGATCAGCGGAATGTCGAGACCGCGGGCGACGATCGCGACATGGCTGGTCGCCGATCCTTCCTCGAGGATCAGTCCGCGCAGGCGTCCACCGCCGTAATCGAGCAATTCCGCCGGCCCCAGCGAACGGGCCACCAGGATGGCATCCTCGGGCAAACCCAGTTCGATACCGGAATTCTTGCCGGCAAGATGGTTCAGCAGGCGGTTGGTCAGATCGTCGAAATCGTGCTGCCGTTCGCGGAAATAGGGGTCGGCGATCTGTCCCAGCCGCGCCCGCATCTCGTTCTGGACGCGTTCGACCGCGCCCTCCGCCGACAGCCCCTGCTGGATCGCCTCGCGGATGCGGCCCAGCCAGCCGCGATCCTGGGCGAACATGCGATAGCTTTCCAGAATGTCGATATATTCGCCCGAGCCGCTTGCCCGGCTGACCACGACCAAGTCGTCGATCGCGCTGTGCATGCTGGTCACGGCGTCGCGCAGCCGGTCGAGCTCGACCTCCGGGTCTTCCGCCACCATCTCGCGCAGCGTCAGCCGCGGTTGATGCAGTACGGCATGGCCCATTGCCAGCCCGCCGGAGAGTGTCATCCCCTTGATACGCTGCGGCAGCAGGCCGGCATCCGAGGCGGTGGTGATTTCCTGCGGATTGACCAGTTCGCCGGACCCGACCAGCTCGGCAACGACCATGGCGATCGTTTCCAGCGTCTCGATCTCGTCATCGACATAGTTGCGGCGCTGGCGGTTCTGGATGACCAGAACGCCGCGTACACGGCCGCTGCGGATCAGCGGGACGCCGCACAGCTACTGATAGGGATCTTCACCGGTTTCCGGCCGATAGGCGAAATTGGGATGGCTCGGCGCGTTCGACAGCGCCAGCGACCGTGCATGGGCGGCGATGTCGCCGACGATGCCCTCGCCGATCCGAAGCCGCGTCTGGTGCACGGCTTCCGGATTCAGGCCGACGGTGGCGAAGAGTTCGAGCACCTCGCCAGCGCGCATCAGATAGCAGGAGCACACCTCGGCGACCATTTCGGCGGCGATCAGGCTGACGATCTTGTCCAGCCGTTCCTGCGCCGTGCCCGACCCGGCCATGAGATCGCGCAGCCGCGACAGCAGCCGCCGGGCGCTGATCGCGCTGGGTGGGGGTGGTTCCAGCGGCCGGCGGCGCGGCGCTTGCCGGCTGCCTAACTCGCCGTCATCGGTGGCGCCGCTCATACCCGCCACATCCCACGGCGGATATGTGCACCGCGGATGGTCACCCTCGCGCCTCGCGGCGTCGCATCAGCGCGGTTTCGGCCTGGGCCATGAGTTCGGCCAGGATTTCCGCGACCGGCTGCTCGGATTTGACCAGACCGACGCTTTGACCGGCCATCAGCGATCCGTTTTCGACATCGCCGTCGACGACCGCCCGGCGCAGGGCGCCGGCCCAGAAATGCTCGATCTCGAGCTGGGCGGCCTTCTGGTCCAGCAATCCCTGGTCGACCTTGGCGATGACCTCGCGCTGGACCTCGGTGAAGCGCTTCGTCCCGGCATTGGCGATGGCGCGGACGGGAATCACCGGAAAGCGCGGATCGAGCTGGACCGACAGCGTGGCATCCCTGGCTTCGGCGCGGATGAAGGCCTTCTTGAAGTTCTCGTGCGCGATCGACTCGGTCGCGCAGACGAAACGCGTGCCCAACTGCACGCCGGCCGCGCCCATTTCGAGGTACGAGACGATCGCCTCGCCGCGGCCGATGCCGCCGGCAACGAAAACCGGCACCTCATGGATGACCGGCAGAATCTCCTGCGCCAGGACCGAGGTGGTCACCGGGCCGGTATGGCCCCCGGCCTCCATGCCCTCGATCACCAGGGCGTCGGCGCCGATCCGGACCAGTTTCTTCGCCAGGACCAAGGCGGGGGCAAAGCAGATGGCCTTGGCGCCCGAATCCCTGATCCGCCGCACGGCCGCCGACGGCGGCAGACCGCCGGCCAGGACGACATGTCCGACATTCAGCCGGGCGCAGACATCGATCAGCGCCTCGAGTTGCGGATGCATGGTGATCAGGTTGACGCCGAACGGCTTGTCGGTCAGCGCGAAAGTGGCCTCGATCTCGGTCGCCAGCCGATCGGGCTCCATCGCCCCACAGGCGATCACGCCGAAACCGCCGGCATTGGAAATGGCGGCGACGAGATTGCGCTCGCTGACCCAGGTCATGCCGCCGCCCAGGATCGCGATATCGACCCCCAGGAAGTCGCAGCCGCGCGCCCACAGTCTGTGAAGTTCTGTACGGGCCAGCGCCATCGGGCTGATATCGCCCCGTGCGACGACGGGATGGGCCAAAATTTGGCTCATGGAGCGTCGAGACCGTAGACGGTGTGAAGGGCGCGCAGCGCAAGCTCGGTGTAGTCCTCGGCGACCAGGACGCTGACTTTGATTTCCGAGGTCGAGATCACCTGGATATTGATTCCCTTCTCGGCCAGAGCCTTGAACATCCGCTGGGCGACGCCGGCATGGCTGCGCATGCCGACCCCGATAACCGACAGCTTCACCACATTCGAATCGGCGATAATGCGATCATAGCTCAATTGGTCGCGCGCGCCTTCCAAAACAGACACCGCGCGGTTCAGATCGGCCTTCGAAACGGTGAAGGTCATGTCGGTGGACTTGCCGTTCGGCGCCACGTTCTGGACGATCATGTCGACATTGATCGCCGCGTCGGTCAGCGGACCGAAAATGGCGGCGGCGACGCCGGGGCTGTCGGCAACCCCCAGCAATGTGACCTTGGCTTCGTCACGGCTGTAGGCAATTCCGGTTACGACTTCCTGTTCCACGATCTCACCCTCATCGACGACCAGCGTTCCGGGAAGGTCGCTTCCGACCTGGTCGGCGAAACTCGACAATACCTGCAAACGCACTCTGTGATTCATCGCCAGCTCGACCGACCGGGTCTGTAGCACCTTGGCGCCCTGGGATGCCAGTTCCAGCATCTCCTCATAGGTGATCTTCTTGAGCTTCCGCGCCCGCGTCACGATTCTGGGATCGGTCGTATAGACGCCATCGACGTCGGTATAGATATCGCAGCGATCGGCCTTCAGGGCTGCCGCCATGGCGACCGCGCTGAGGTCACCCGCGCCCCGGCCCAGCGTGGTGATGCGTCCGCGGTCCGACAGGCCCTGGAAGCCCGATATGACCGGAACCTCGCCGTCCTTCATCCGGCGTTCCAACTCCTCGGTCTCGATCGACAGTATCCTCGCCTTGGCGTGGACATCGTCGGTGCGGATCGGAATCTGCCAGCCCAGCCAGGATCGCGCGTTCACCCCCAGCTTCTGCAGGGCGAGCGCGGTCAGCCCGGCGGTCACCTGTTCGCCGGTGGCGACGACCGTGTCGTATTCCCGCGCATCGAACATCGGGCTGACCGCGCTGCACAGCTCGATCAGCTTGTTGGTAGCCCCCGCCATCGCCGACACGACGACAGCGACCTGATGACCGCGGTCGAGCTCGGCCTTGATCTTGTGAGACACACGGATGATGCGGTCGATATCGGCAACCGACGTGCCGCCGAACTTTTGGACGATGCGGGCCACAATGCTCAACGAAAAAAGAGGTGCGCGCAGGCCGGGATTGCTTGCGCGAAGGGGCGTATCCATACTCCGCGTCAATTGAGGCGTGCAAGCTTAGGGTGCGATTGAATGACCGCTGCCAGGACCGTCGATGCGGCCGAGGTCGAGAAATTCAGCCGGATTTCCGCCGATTGGTGGGACCCGACCGGGCCGTTTCGCCCGTTGCACAGGCTGAATCCGGTCCGGCTGTCCTATATCCGGGACCAAGCGGCGGCGCATTTCGCCCGGGACTCCAGATCGGTTTCGCCGTTCGCCGGCCTGTCCGCGCTCGATCTCGGCTGCGGCGGCGGCCTTGTGGCGGAGCCGCTGGCGCGGATGGGAGCGGGTGTGACCGCGGTCGACGCGGATGCCGTCGCTATCGGGGCCGCGCGCTTGCATGCCGTCGAGCGCGACGTGGCGGTTGACTACGAGGTGGGCAGCAGCGACGAGCTGGCGGAGGCGGGGCGACGGTTCGATCTCGTGCTGGCGCTGGAGATCGTCGAGCATGTCGCCGATCGGGACGAGTTTCTGGCGACACTGGGCGCGCTGGTTGCGCCGGGCGGTCTGCTGATCCTGTCGACGCTGAATCGCACGCTGAAATCCCTCATGCTGGGCGTCGGCATGGCCGAGCATGTGCTGCGCTGGGTCGAACCCGGAACGCATGACTGGCGGAAATTCGTCAAGCCGTCGGAACTGGCGCGCGGCCTGCGTGGCATCGGCTTCGGTGTCGGCGACCTGAGCGGCTTGGTGTTCGACCCGCTCAAGGGCGAATTCCGGTTGTCGGACAGCGATGTCGGGGTGAATTATTTCATGACGGCGACGCGGGCGGCTTAGGTTGGTTCTTTACCGCTGTGGCGTCGGAAACGCCACGACGCCGCGATGCCCTTGCGCATCGACGGCGCGCACGCCGAACAGCCAGTTATCCTTGGAAAAGGGCAGGGTGATGGTGGTCGCGGTCCCTGCATCGGTCACGCTGGCCCAGACCGCGTCGGTCGTCTTGCGGCGGACGACTTCATAGGACACCGCGCTCGGCACCGCAGCCCAGCTAAGCGTCGTCTTGTTGGTCAGATCCTTGGCGTCGATGAAGGCCGAGGCCGGGCGGCCCGGTCCCAGCGCCAGCGAGGCCAGTACCGCGACGTTGTAGCGGGTGACGCGGGCCAGATAATCGAAGTCCATGTACTTCATCTGGTCGCCGTATTCGACGCCGTTTTCGGTTCGCGGCGTCTGATGCTGATGGGCGAAGGTCTCGACCGGTTCGACGAAGCGGATGGCGGGGAAGCCCGCGGCATTGAACGATTCATGGTCGCCGCCGCGCAGGAAACGATCGGCGCGGAAGATCAGGTCGCCGTGGAAGCCCTGAACATAGCGGTCGCCGGTTTCCTCGGCGAAACGCGCCAGTTCCCGTGACGGTGAATCGTTCTCGTTGCCCAGCAGATTGACCTTGGCCGGGTCCGCGCCGGCCGGCAGCGCCTCGGAGAAGATCCGCACCAAATCCGGGTTCTTCTCGCCGGAATCGCCGACCGAGGCGCCGATGATGTCGTTATTGAGGTCGCCCTGGACGTCCGCACCGGCCGCTTTCAGGCTTTGGGCATGATGGGCCGAGCCGAACAGCCCCTGCTCCTCCGAATCGTAAGTCGCGAAGATCACCGTCGCATGGACGGGGACCGCGGCCAGGGCACGGGCGGCCTCAATGACCGCCGACGTGCCCGACCCATTATCGTCCGCCCCGGGGGCATCCAGCGTCCCGTCGGCATTGTCGGAATTGCGCGAATCGTAGTGGCTGGAAATCACATAGGTTCGCCCGCCCGGCTCGTCCCCCTTCAGCATCGCAATCACGCTCGATATCTCGACATCGCGGGGTATGCGCTTGCCGTCGGCTTTCTGGACATAGCTGTCATAGGCGACGGTCATCCGCCCACCCGACGCCTTGGCGATCTCGCGGAACTGATCGGCGATCCAGGCGCGAGCGGCGAACACGCCGCGTTTGTCGCCGAGATTTTCGGAAAAGGTGCTGCGGGTGCCGAACGCCACCAGGTGCGCGTCATCGGCTTTCAGCCGGTCCGGCGAAATCCGGTCGACGATCAAGGCGATCTGAGGATCGACCGGCGCCGTCTCAGCCTGGGCGCTTGCCCCGGCGAGCGCGATAATCGCGGCGGTTGCGAGACGATAGCGCATCGTAGTTCCTCCCGCGCGGTTGAGCTGCTGCGGCGTTCAGCTGTCGCTGCGTCGGATCCAGGGCACGGCGGCCACGGTGATGCCTTCGTCGCGCAGCTCCGCCGCTTCCTTGGGCGAGGCTTCGCCATAGATTTCGCGGTGCTCGGTCTCACCGTAATGAATTTTGCGGGCTTCTTCCGGGAAGGCCTTGCCGACATAGTCGCAGGTGCTGGCGATGTGCTGGTTCAGTTCGGCAATCTTGCTCATCACCATGCGCATTTGCTCTGGGTTGATCTGGTCCGGCTGTGTTTTCGCCGGCATCTGTTCGCGCGACTCCGATTTCGAGCGGCCGATGCGCGGGGCCATCGGCGCCTTCGAGACATCCTCGACGCCGCAGATCGGGCAGCTGATCTGATGGGCGGCATGCTGCTGGTCGTACGCTTCCGAGTTGCGGAACCAGGCCTCAAAGCCATGGCCGGCGGTGCAGCGTAATTCGTAGACGATCATATCAGGGTATATTGCATGTCATTGTTCAGAATTTGAACGAAATGTTATCCGGTCGGCGTCGGCGTTGCAAACGGGCGGCCGTGGTGGAGCGAACGGATCATCTGCCGCGCCTTGGTCACGCGGTCCATATCGCAATCGGCGGCGACGAAGCCCTCAACCTCGCCACCATCAGCCAGCACCTCGCCCCAAGGTGCGACGATCAGCGAATGGCCATAGGTGAAGCGATTGCCGGCATGCTCGCCAACTTGGCCCGGGGCGACGACGAAGGCTCCGGTCTCGATCGCGCGGGCGCGCAGCAGCACATGCCAATGGGCCTTGCCGGTCGGCACGGTGAAGGCGGCGGGTACAGTGATCAGCGTCGCGCCGCCCTGGGCCAGGGCGTTGTAGAGCGCCGGGAAACGCACGTCGTAGCAGATGGTGAGCCCGATCTTGCCGAAATCCGTCTCCGCGACGACGGCCTTGTCGCCCGGCTGGAAGGTCGCGCTTTCACGATAGGCCTGGCCGTCGGTCGGGTCGGCGTCGAACATGTGGATCTTGTCATAGCGCGCGACGATGCGGCCTCTGGGATCGAAAAGCAGGCTGCGGTTCGCAAGTTTTTCATCCGTCAGCTTGATCGTGATCGATCCGGCCAGCAGCCAGACGCCGGTCGTCTCGGCCAAGGCGGCAAAACGGGCGATGGCGGGGTGGCCGTCCTCGGGCAAAGCCGAAGCGATCAGCGACCGGCGGTCGGGATACATGCCGCTAGTATTCTCGGGCGTCGCGATGAAACCGGCGCCGTCAGCGTGCGCCGCGCGAATCCAATGCTCGACCTCGTCGAGATTAGCGGCCAAATCGGGCTTGGCGTTGGGTTGTATGCAGGCGACGCGCAGGATCATGAAGCGGAGGATAGGCCCAACAGGGTGTCGAGTTCGCCTTTGCGGTTCATCGCCGCAATGTCGTCGGACCCGCCGATGCCCTGGCCGTCGATGAAGATCTGCGGCGTGCTGCTGCGCCCACCGGCGCGCTCGATCATCTCGCCCCGGCGTGCCGGCTGCTCCATGATGTCGATCTCTTCATATTCGACGCCCTTGTCGTCGAGCAGCTTCTTCGCCCGGTAGCAATATCCGCAAAAGGGCTGGGTATAGATTTCGATCCTAGGCATGGCCCGAATATGGGGATTTTCGCGACCGGGGTCCAGGCCGTGAATATGCGACCGTCACTGCAAGCTATTCTTAGTGCATTTGCGCTGTCGTGCGTGCGAGTGCGATCTCGTGGGCGAAATCGATATCCGCCGAAGTGCTGTTCAGAAACCGCGTATCGACGATGAAGCTGGGCGTCTCCTTGATCCTGAGCGCACGAGCAAGATTGAAATTCGCCAGCAACTGGTCCGCGATCTCGGGTTGGTCCATGTCCTTGCGCAATCGGTCGGTGTCGAGGCCGACGCTCTTTGCGATCTCCCAGACATCGTCCATCTCGAGGCGGCCTTTATGCAGCATCATGGCTTGGTGGAACGCCTCGTACTTGCCTTGCGCGACCGAGGCGAGCGCCGCCTTTGATGCGGCCAGCGAAACCGGGCCGAGGATCGGGAACTCCTTGATCACCAGCTTCCAATGCTTGTCATCCTTCAACAGCTGCTCGATCCGCGGCTCGGTCGCCTTGCAATAGGGGCATTGATAGTCGAAGAACTCGACGACCGCGATATCGCTTTCCTTGTCGCCCGACACCGGGGTTAGTGGATCGTGCAGCAGCTGCGCCGATTTGCTGGCGATAGCGGCGGCATTCTGCTTGTCCTTGTCGGCCTGAAGCTTGTCCGCATAGTCCTGGACCGCCCGGTCGACGGCCGCTTTCACGGTGGGATCGGCGGGGGTTGGATCCGCTGCGAATCCAGTCGCGGGCGGGATCAATAGAAGTACAAGCACGGTGACGATCGTGCGCCAGGAAGTCACGAACATCTCGGCCTCTCCTGTAGGGATCGAAGAATCGAGCGTGTCAGATCGCCAGCCTAGAGGCAAGGAAGATGCCCTGAAGCGCTAATTCGGTTGTGAGACTGCGGCTTATTCCGCCAGCACCACGCGGGCCGGCGTCAACACGTCGATCCTCGCCGCGCCGCCGCGGCGCAGCACCCGGGCGCAGGCGCCGATGGTGGCGCCTGTGGTCAGCACGTCGTCGACCAGCACGATGCGCGAGCCCTTGACCCGGTCGGCATGGCGCGGGTTGAGGCGAAAGGCGCCGGCGACGTTGCGTGCCCGCGCGGCTCGTCCCATGTCGCCCTGGCTCGGCGTCGCGCGCTGGCGCTCCAGCAGGTCAGGTAGATGGGTCACATCGGCGTGCCTTCCCGCATGTTCGGCGATCAGCGCCGCCTGGTTATAGCGCCGCTTGAGCAGCCGCCAGCGATGTAGCAAAACCGGCACGATCAAATCGGCATCGGCCAGCAGTTCCGCCCAGCGGGGGCTGTCCAGGCGCCGAAGGCCGGTGCGCCGTGCAGCCGGTCGCCATGCTTGAAGCACAAGATCAGGCCGCGGCTGCCCTCGTCATAGATAACGGCGGCCCGCGCCCGGTCGAACGCGGGCGGTGCGGCGTAGCAGGCGGCGCAACGGCGGACGCCTTCGACCGCGAAATCGAAGGGCGCGCCGCAGCAGTCGCAGAGCGGCGGCGCGATGAAGGTGAGCTTCGACCAGCAGGCGGCGCAGGCCAGCCCCGTCCTGTCGACCCGCTCGCCGCAACCGATACGGCGCGGTGGCAGTGCAAGGTCCAGCGCCGTCAGCGCCAGGCGGCGCGTGCGAAGGACCAGAGGCGACGGCGGGGCTGGCGGCATACGCGAATTCTAGGTCTCGTCGGCGGCGGAGGTAAATGCCTCGGCGGCCAGCTTTTGGGCATGGTCGCGGATATCGACCGGCCAGCCGCCGGTCATCGCGTCGAAGCGCACGTGGCTGCCGGCGAACAGTGCCCGGGTCGCCTCCTCGAAGCCGGGGCGGTCGCCCGCCATGATCGACATGAAGCGATAGGCCGCCTCCTGCGCCTGACGGATACGGTCGCGGGCCCGATGCGTGTGCCGCGCTTCTTCCACCAACTTGCGCAGCGCGACCGAGGCACCGCCCGGCTGGCGGTTCAGCCAGTCCCAATGGCGTGGCAACAGCGTAACCTCGCGGGCCACCACGCCCATTCTCGGCCGCCCGCGTCCACGCGGCGCATCGGGATCGATCTTGGGCGCGGCCCGGGGCAGGCGGGCCAGAATGAAGTCGATGCTGTTACGAAAATCGATTTCGACGCGCTGCGCGTCCAGGTCGTCCAGCACCATGACCGGCTCGGCGCTGCCGCCGTCGATCGCTGCCTTCGCCGTCGTTACGACATCGGCGAGTGCGCCAGAAGCGATTCGCCTCGTCCCCTCGAAGGCGGTCCAGCTTTCTTCCGGTTCATCCATGGCGCGACCCTAGTGGGATCGCGTTGAGCAGTCAATAATACCCGGGTAAATTGATCGTGCTGGTGCTCGCAGGAGACATGATATCCTGCAGGCGAACGACGATTCCGCGAGCAATAGAGTAGCGATCATCGACGGCGTTTATGGTTTTCCCGATGCGGATCTGGCGGCGGCCGGGCCGGATGCAGTGCAATTCTCGCCGCTGGTCCCCGGCAGCAGGCGGCTGGAGGAGCTGGCCGACGGATCGTGCGCGGCGATGACCGTGTTCGCGCCTCAAGGCGTGCTGGAACGCTGTTACACGCTCGCCCATGCTTTGCGCATGCTCTACCCAGGCGGACGGCTGACCGCGCTGGCGCCCAAGGATCGCGGTGGCCAGCGCCTAGCCAAGGAATT
>Ga0302314_10015444_pt1 | contig 12970 bp, 10 predicted proteins | sample III_Palsa_N2_3_FD_200533 | JGI IMG/M metagenome (GOLD analysis project Ga0302314, IMG submission 200533) | Peat permafrost microbial communities from Stordalen Mire near Abisko, Sweden - III_Palsa_N2_3 | ecosystem: Environmental > Terrestrial > Soil > Palsa > Peat permafrost | place: Sweden...
GAGCATCACAGCGTTGAAAATTGCCGCACTTCCCGTAACGGCTGCGATGGTGCCGCGTCGTTCGCCGAAGCGCAGGCCGTGTCCAACGCTCGTCGTCACGGGTACCCACGCCAGGGCGGCCGCGGGTGGCCCGCCGAACGCGAAGCACACGGAGAAGACGACCTGGTCAAGGATGACAGCGGCCCATTGCCGCGCAGCTCGCTGTCCAATCTCGGTGGTGACCACCCAGAGCCAAGCGTAGGCGTAGGCTACATACGCGATGACGCAGGCGAGGGCAACGACTAACGGGGCGGCCCAGCTACTCAGAGCAGCGACGATGCAGAAGAGGGCCAACGCTCCTGAGCCCATCCAAAAGCGGAAGAACGCTTGCCCTTGTTCCGATTCGACTAGTACGCCTTGGCGCGAGGGGAGAAGTTTCATGAGTCCAGGGATTGGCTGCGTTGTCGCGCGCGGTCAGTTTACTGACACACTGAGCCACTTTTGTCGTCAGCGAGCGTCGAAAAGATGGAACAAATCCACCTGTTTACCCTTGAGCAATCGACTGACATCGCTTCCCCAACACAAGCCCAACACTTTGGCTGCAGTCATGTCATCCGGTCACCAACGCTCGCGCGTGTTTGGTCGGACGCTCAGACGAGGCGGAGTGCGCCTTGAAGGCAATATATGCACGCCCACGCGACCGGTCTGGCGTCAAAGGTCGTGGATGTTTCCACGAGCTAGTTCGCGGCGTCTTGATTCTTGGGCGCATTCCGCTCTAATGCAGCATCTCGCATTTGATGGAAATGCCATGTCCCGCAACGATGACCTCGACAACCACTCCAACCAGCTCAACCCGAACAATGACGCCTACCACTCGTCACGGGGTGGAAGCGGTAGTAGCGACGATGACGGCGACGGTTATGCGGTCGCGCGAACCTACTACCGGCCTCCCGCACCGATGCCGGTGTATTCACTCAAACAAGAGTTCGAGTTCACGGTCGTCACGCTGAACGGTCAGGCTTGCCTGGGCAAGGTTCGGATTTCTGACACCAGCCGCTCGAACAAGAACTTGCACACGAAAGTCGAGGAAAGGGCGTTGGACCTGCGCAAACAGCTGTGTGATGGCGTCAGTCGTCTTACCGGCGCCCCAATCGCCTACGCGCACCTCAGTGTCGGTCGACACACTGTTGAGGAATTAGCGCCCTGGGAGCCGTCGATGCCGGCGGGCTGGAGCAAGCAGTGGGCGCGCGTTGACCGCAAGCAATGGCAGCGGATGGAACGCACCCGCTCCTACCGGCAACAGGCCATCGCAGCACGCCAGGTCGTCGACCAAGCGGCTGCCTTGGTTGAGAAAGAGCTGGTTCGATTGGCTGGGTTAGCCGCCTCAGCACAAGCACGGGCCCTGTCGAACGCAGCGATGGTGTTCAGGAACTTCTCGAAAGCTCCGATTTTCCGCGCCACGGCGTTTTGGACGAAGGCAGTCGACCATGCCCGGGCCGTGGATGCCAGTGACGAGGTTCAGGCCGTCATCGAGACCATTCCTGGGTTCGGCCACGCGTTGCGAAACGTTGACGTACTGGTTCGAGCCTCGAATGCGCGAGCTCCTGCGTCGTTGCGCCACCCGGCCTCGTTTGGATATTGGGTGCATGAGTCGGACGCATACGGCGACTACTTTGGCGGAAACGCCTGCAGCACACGACTGGCTGAACTCAACATCTGGTTCACCAAGGGCGAGCGTCGCCTGCGCGCAGTGTTGTCTGCGCTCAAGTCTGGAAAACCGAAGGCCCGTTACGACTTCGGGTCGTACGACATCACGATGCAGCCAGACTTCCACATTTCCAAGGCAGCTGTCGAGCGCGCCATGCAGCCTTCGAAACGGCAAGCAACCGTCAAAGCCAGCTGAAAGCCGGCGGCGAACCGTCAGCCCCTTTAGTCGGCGACCATTTGGGTCTCGAGGGCAGCAAGCCGGCGGTTGGCGTCACATTCGCGCCGCCATGTACCGTGAACGCCCATCGGCCGTGCCTTCAACAGGGCATCACGCATGCCGCTCTTCAAGCCAGTGCGTTCCCTCACCAGCGACCTCGTTCCCCGCCTCGACCACGATAGTGAGTTCGCGTCGGCTCTCCGGGGTGTCCGGAAACCAAACGCCACCGGCGATGGGCTCCCCGGCTTCGTTCTCATGAAGCCCGAACTGCCATGCGACCCGAATCTCGGTCATCGCGTGCTCTTTCCCGGCGTTCAGGCCTGTGCCGGAAGGCTCGCCAAGGGTGGCGTCGAACTCACTGTCCGGCGATATCCCTCCTTCCAATCCTTCCTGAAGCCGGCGGATTGCGTCGTCAGCTTGCTCGCAAGAAGAGCAGTTGCGCAGTTCGTTCGGCACAGGGCGGGTCCCCGTCGTACGAAGGAACCCGGGCTTCCCGCAGCGGCGACAGGTGAACAACGGCATGGCCGACAGTACCTCCGACTCAGTGAAAGTTGCGTGACTCGGTCGTCAGACGCCCAAGCAGCGGAGTCAAGTCCTCGATGCGACCTGCGATGAGGTTCATGACCTCGCCTTCGCGCTGCCAGGTGCCGTGCACACCCATGAGGCGAGAGTGCAGCAGCGCGCTGCGCTGGTTCTCACGGATGCTCTTCCAGCAGATAACTTGGACGACGCCGCTCTCGTCCTCCAGCGAAACGAAGATGACACCGTTTGCAGTTTCGGGCTGTTGGCGCAACGTGACAATACCGCAGGCGTGCGCAATCCGACCGTTCGGATAAACGGCGAGCTCCGAGGCTGTCTTGAACCCTCGCTCCTTGAGCAACTGTCGCAGCAGCGCGAGCGGATGGCGTCGAAGCGTCAGCCCGGTCGACGCGAAGTCCCAGACGATTTCCTCGCCCTCCGGAGCCTCCGGCAGCTCGAGCACGTCCTCGTCGACCGGAGCATCTCGCAACAGGGCAGGGGTCGACCGAAGAGCGGAGGCATCCCAAACCTGCTGACGACGATGCCCGCTGAGCGACATCAACGCATCGGCCGCTGCGAGCAACTTCATCTCGTGCAGCTCCAACCCCGCCCGGCGCGCCAAGTCTTCGGCGCTCTCGAACGGCGCTTCCGCACGCATGGCAACGATGCGTTCCGCGGACTCTTCCTTGAGGTCCGAAATCTGTCGCAAGCCGAGGCGAACTGCCGGCGGATGAGGCAAGCCTTCCAGGGTGCAGTCCCAATCGCTGAACATGACGTCAACACTTCGAACCTCGACGTCGTGACGTTTGGCGTCTTGAATCAGCTGCGAGGGGCTGTAGAAACCGAGAGGGTACGAGTTGAGCATCGCGGCGAGGAACTCTGCCGGGTGGTGGCACTTAATCCAGCACGACGCATAGACGATGAGGGCAAAGCTGGCGGCGTGCGACTCGGGGAAGCCGTACTCCGAGAACCCGTGGATTTGCGCGAAGATTTGCTCGGCGAACTCCTTGGTGTAACCGCGCTCGGTCATGCCAATGACAATCTTGTCGTAGTACTTGTCGAGGCCGCCTTTGCGTTTCCAAGCAGCCATCGACCGACGCAACTGGTCGGCCTGACCCGGCGTGAAGCCGGCGGCCAGGATGGCCACCTGCATAACCTGCTCCTGGAAAACGGGGATGCCCAGCGTGCGACCAAGCGCCTCTTCGAGCGCCGCGCTGGGGTAGGTGACCGGCTCCTTGCCTTGGCGGCGGTTCAAGTACGGATGCACCATGCCGCCCACGATGGGGCCTGGCCGAACGATGGCGACCTCAATGACCAAGTCGTAGAACTTCCGAGGCTGCATGCGCGGCAACATGCCCTGCTGGGCGCGCGACTCGATTTGGAACACTCCCACGGTGTCGGCCTTGCAAATCATGTCGTAGGTGGCTTTGTCCTCGCTGGGGATGTCCTGCATCTCAAATCGGTAGCCCTTGCGAGCGCCGATGAACTCCAGGCTCTTGCTGATGGCCGTGAGCATGCCGAGCGCGAGGATGTCGACCTTGAGCAGGCCCAGCGCGTCCAGGTCGTCCTTGTCCCACTCGATGACCGTGCGGTCGACCATGCGGGCGTTCTCGACGGGCACCATGCGCGTCAACGGCCCCTTCGTCAGGACGAACCCACCCACGTGCTGGCCAAGTTGTCTCGGCAACCCCATGAGCTGCGAGGTCAGCGTCAAGAGCTGGCGCACGATGAGACTTTCCGGTGACAGACCCGCCTCGACCAGACGCTCAGGCATCACCAGCTTGCCGTCAAACCACATGTGGCTCTTCGCGACCTCGTCGACGATGTCCGGGTCCATGCCCAGCGCCTTGCCGACATCCCGGATGGCCGACTTCGGCCGGTAGCTGGTGACGGTCGCCGTCAGTCCTGCGCGATGGCGGCCGTATTTGGAATAGAGGTACTGGATGACTTCCTCACGCCTGGCGTTCTCAAAGTCGATGTCGATGTCCGGCGGCTCACCTCGCTCTTTCGAGATGAACCGCTCGAACAGCATGTGCTGGCGGGCCGGGTCAACCTCGGTGACTCCCAGGCAGTAGCAGACGACGCTATTGGCGGCGCTTCCACGTCCCTGGCAGAGGATGTGGCGAGACCTGGCGAAGATGACGATGTCGGCAACGGTTAAGAAGTAGTGTTCGTAGCCGACCTCTGCGATGAGCGTCAGTTCGTGCTCAATCTGAGTCTGCACCTTGGCGGGCATCCCGCTTGGCCAACGGCGTCCCGCTCCTTCGTACGTCAGCCTTCGCAGGTGACTCGTGGCGGTCTCGCCCTCGGGAATGACTTCGTCGGGATACTGGTACCGGAGCTCGTCCAAGGAGAAGTGACACATGCCGGCAATGCGCACCGTCTCTGCCAGCAAATCATCCGGGTAGGTCTGCGCCAGCCGAAGCCTTGTGCGCAGATGCCGCTCGGCGCTTGGCTGCAGCTCTTTGCCGCACTCGGTGAGCGGTCGGCCGACCCGAGTTGCGGTCATCACATCCTGCAGGGGCTTGCGAGACCGAACGTGCATGTGAACATCGCCCGTTGCGACCAGAGGGATGGCCGTCAGTTCCTCGACCTCGCGCAGCTTGTAGAGCCACATCTCGTCGTCCAGGAGCTGCAGCAGTTCGACCGCAAGCCAGCAACGACCGGTGAAGTGCGTCAGCATCCAGCGCGCAACCTTCACCAGCTCTTCGTAGCTGGCGCCGCGGTCAGGGGCAACGAGCACGAGGCAGTCGTCCAGCTCTTTGCGCGTGACGAGCTCGAGCGGCAGGTGATAAGTGCCCTTGGGCGCGGACATGCGCAACTTGGAGATGAACTCGCAAAGGTTGCCGTAGCCGTTGAGGTTCTGCGCGAGAACGACGAGCGTGAAGGGCGCATCCGCAAGCTTGAACTGGCTGCCAATGATGATGGGCTGCTCGACCTCCTTGGCGGCCACGTGCGCTCGAACGACGCCGGCGACGGAGCATTCATCGACGAGGGCCAGCGCCTCGTAGCCCAACTGCTTGGCACGCTCGACCAACTCCTCGGGACGGCTGGCGCCCCGCAGGAACGAGAACGCAGTCAGGCACCGGAGTTCGGCGTAGGCGGGAACGACGTACGACACGGCAAACGCTCAGGCGAAGATGCCATGGAGGAACCAAGCCGCATCGTCGTCAGCAAGGCGTTCCTGGTAGACCCATAGAACGCCGGCGTGCTCACTCAGCGCAACCCAGTAGTCCCGCGCCACCTGCTTGGTCGCTTCGGCGCCTTCGTCCTCGACGCGGTGCCACCAGCCACCCTCGATGCGATGAGGGCCTGCCAGCATCTGCAGCGTGCCTTGGTAGAGCGGGCGATGATTGCGAACGGCGAGCCTCAGCGGCTCCGGCAGTACCCAAGAAGGCTGCGGCACGTCGATGGACGAAGTTTCGCGCGGCAACTTCTCGGCGGCCGGCCGCCAGAACTGGGCCCATTCGATGCGGTGGTCTTCCGTCATCACGGGGCGAACGACACGGTCCGGGCCAAGCCGTGCTGAAATTCTCTCCAGCACCTCGCAGAGCGTCTCTCCCTGGCGGACAGTGTCGGGGAGCAGTGACGCGCTGACCTCCTCAAGAGGCTCGACGTCTACGGCTACCAGGGTCAGCTCGCCGACTGGAGCAAGCAGCTCAGTCTTGGCCAGGTTCTCGCTCAGTAGGCGAGACAGGTGGCCGACGTTGCGCGTGAAGGCCCCTGTTCGGACGGTCAGTTCGCCGCCGAGCCCCGCCGTCTTCGAGCGCATCGTGTCATGGGCCCACTTCAAGGTGAACGCCGCGGTCCCCGCGTGTCGGGCTGCGAGCCAACCGCACATCTGCAGAAGCAGCCGCCGAGCCCCGAACATCAACGCTTCGGCTTGCTCCACGCGGAAGCCCAGCTCCAGGCGCGCGCTGAACGTCTCGGGAAGCTCCTCCCAACGGTGCACCGCTGGCTTGATGCCGTAAGCCTGGTCAAGCGCGCCCAGCAGCTCTTTGTCGAACCGCCGGCTCACGCCCACACGAGGGAGTCGACGAATGTCGCCCAACGTCTTGCACCCGAGACGGGCGAGGGTGGGGCGGTGAGGCTCGACGACCGACAGCACTTCCATCGGCAGCCGGTCGAGACCCTCTTGAAGAGGTCGCGCGAACCCGTTCTCGACGTCGGCGCGAGCGAATGCCAATGCGCCCAAGGCAGTAGGCGCCCAAGCAGCGATGGCTACGCCCAGCTCCGCGCCTTCGGAACGGACGCGCTCCTGCAGGGCACGCTTGCCGCCAAACAGACGCAGGCTCGCCTCGACCTCCATGCAGACGGCGTCGTCGACGATTGCAACGCGAGGCGTGAACTGGAGCGCCCAGGTGGCAAGGCCGCGAAGCTCGTCATGCGTGGACGCGTCGCCTGGCGGCTTGTCGAGGAGTAGCGCTGCCCAGTACATCGGCACGCTCCCGGTTCGCGATGAGCCGGCTTGGCGTCATCAGGCGAGGGGTAAGCACAGCTTCGAGCCCGCCCGGAATGGACGGCAGGTGCAACACGCCCTCGTGTCGAGGGCCCTTGCGCTTGAGGATGTGGACGTTCAGCTCCCAATCCAGGCCGAAGGTCGCCGTCACCCGCAGAGGGGCCGCTGACGCCTCATGCTGGGCAGCAATGGGCCGGAACAGGATGACCGGGCCCTCGCAGGCCTGCGCGCAGACCTGCAGCCGTCGTAACTGTTCCTGGCGAGCCTGGGGAAGCCAGGACAGCAATGCACCACAAGCGTTGGACTTCACGAGCTGTTCAGTCACCCACAGGCGTTCCGCGGGCGTGTCGGCTTGCACCCAAACGAAGTGCTTGTCATCAAGGCCGGCGTGGCGCAGACCAGGGAGGTGAGGGCGCTTCGGCGGCCCAACGACCACGATGGTCTGACCGGCCGCCACGAGCTTGCGCAACGCGGGGCCCATGAGACGCCATTCGCACAGGGACGGCTGCGCCTGGAGCACCTCCGTCACCGAGCGGCAAGGCCAACCGCCTCCCGGAAGCTCACTGTCGAGCTGCTCCCAGCCGGTTGCAACGACCTCTGTGACTGGCGTTCCCAGCTCCGTTGCCCTCCAAATCGCGGCCTCTACCCGGGGCGGCAGCGCTGGGAGCGCACTGTCGTCCGCGAGCGGCTGCTTGACTACTGGAGGGGCTGGCGGCGGGGCAACCGGCCAGAGCGGAAGGGAGGCTTGCATGAGACAAAGACTGTATGGGCATCCAGTATCGCCGAAGCGCGAATCCTGTCCAGCCTTGTTGGCAAAGCAGAGGTCAATGCGCGACTTTTGCACCGAACTTGGGCGCCGTGTGCTCGGCTACTCGACGGGAGGCTCAAGGGGTGAGCTCCAGGACTGATTAACGCGGAGTTCTTGCGCAGGGCATACAGCCATCCACAGGCTGTACGTAAAACCAGCCCGCGTTACAATAGCTCGACCGTACTACATGATTTCGCCTTGGTGTGACGTCGCTGGTTCTACGGCCCCCATGGCCCTTTCTGTTTCCAAGGATTTGCCGATGCCAGCCGTTCAGACCCAGTTCAACGCCTTCCACGCCGCCATCAAGCTCGATGAGGACGACGAGAAGGAGACGCTCCAGACCAAGCGCGACACGCTGCTGCGTGCGCTCAAGGCGAACCTGCCGAGCACTGCACCGAAGTTCACCAGCTTTCACCAGGGAAGCTACTCAATGCACACGGGCGTCGTTCCGCTCAACGGCAACTTCGACATCGACATCGGCATCATTTTCGAGTGCGAGCGCAAGGCGTACCCCGACCCGGTCGTCTTGAAGAAAATCGTTCGTGATGCGCTCGACACCCACGGCCGGACCGTGAACATCCGCCGGCCGTGCGTGACCGTCAACTACATGACCGGCGACGTTACCAACTACCACGTCGACCTGGCCATTTACGCGCAGCGGGCGGACGGCCTGCTCGACCTCGCCAAGGGCAAGGAACACTCGGCGACCGAGCACCGTGTCTGGGAAACGTCTGACCCCGAGCAGCTGACCAAGCTGATTTGCGGCCGGTTCAGCGACGACGCCGAGCGGGCACAGTACCGTCGCTGCATCCGCTACATGAAGCGCTGGCGCGACTACCAGTTCCTGAAGGGCGGCCCACTGAGCATCGCCATCACGGTCGCCGCGTACAAGTGGTTCCAGCCCAAGAAGGCCGCCACCGGGACCTATCTCGACCTCGAAGCGCTCCTGGCGTTCGTCGAGGCGATGCTCGCGGGGGTGACCTATCAGTCTACCGACGAGGGCCTGCACAAGCGCCTCAGCGTTGCGCTGCTGGTCACCCCGTACGGCGACTTGACCGCCAAGATGTCCAAAACGCAAATGGAGACCTTCCTGACCGCGCTGCAGAACTTGCGCGACGCCCTCGTCAAGGCTTCCAACGACCCTGTGCCGGAAGACGCTTGCAAGGTGCTTGCAGGCCAATTCGGTAGCGCGTTCACCATCCCCGAGAAGGCGGACACGGCCAAGGCAGTCCGCGCCCCGGTCGTCCATACGGGAAACTCGGCTTGACCCAGGACGCGCCCGACCACGGCCCGGAACTCGATGCGTGCTTCGGCAGCATCGAGCGGCTGTGCGTCGAGCGCGGCATCCCGGTTGGCCGGCAGCTGCCGGCCCCGTCGGAATCCCTCCGGTTCACCGTCGTCTTCGACAGCCAGGTCTGGACGCTGGAGGTGGACTGCATCGGACCGAGGTACAGCGCGCTGCCCAAGGTCAGGCTACTCGCGCCGCTGCCGCTGCTCGCACATGTCAGTTACGAAGGCGGCGTCTGCATCAGCGACTCGCAGGGCCTGTCCATCGACATCGACCGGCGTGCCGATGTCGTCGCCTATTCGGTGGGCCTGGCCATCGACCTGCTGAAGAATTCGCTCGCCGACGCCGCGGGCGACCGGGCCGAGTTCTACAACGAGTTTGAAGGCTACTGGCACGGCATGCCGGCGGCCTACATGGCACGTTCCACGTTCGAGGTTGATGACCGCGACCGCCTCCTCACTGGTCACATCGAGTCGCGCGGCAAGATGCGGTACTGGTACTTCACCGAGAAGGACACGCCGCTACATGACGACTTCCGGGTCAAGACTGCCGAGAAGTTCCGAGCTCTGTACGTCGTGATGCCCAAGCCCGAGCGGCCCCCTGCGCCGGGCGAAGAACTCGGTATGGCGTACGTCGAGCGCATCGTTGCAAAGTTCACGCCCGACCAGGCCGCCCTTTGGGACGAGCTGCTGGGCCCGACTATGAACAGCCGCAAGCAGGTCGTGCTTCTCGTCGCGGTTCCGCGCCGCGATGGCGGGTTATCCGTCAACGGCATGGCCTTCAAGGTCTACAAGCGCAAGCTAGAGGCAACCGAACGCGTATTGCCTCTCAACATCAGACGGCACACGGGCGCCTACATGCGCGCCCGCGGCGGCGCGTCGGGCGCGCTCGCCGCGAAACACGTTGTCGTCATCGGCTGCGGCTCGGTAGGTTCCGAGGTCGCCGACGCACTTGCCAGCTCCGGTGTGGGGCACCTGACTTTGGTCGACCCGGACAGGTTCAGCGAGGACAACGTTTTCCGGCATGTTCTGGGGCCAAGCTGGGCCGGATTGCGGAAGGCCTATGGTCTCCAAAGCGTTCTGGAAAAGCGCTATCCGGGCCTGAAGGTTGAACCGTACGACGCCTATGCGCAGGTGTGGCTGCCGACCGGTGACCTCGCGACGGTCGACGGCATCGTCTTGGCCATAGGGATGCCAACCGTCGAGCGGATGCTGCTGCGGCAGCTTCGTGAGTCGGGGCGCGACATTCCTGTGGTCATTGCCTGGCTCGAACCCTTAGACCTGGGTGGCCACGCCGTTGGCGTTCGCCTGCAAGGGGAAGGGTGCCTGGACTGCCTCTACCGTGATGAGGAAGGCACGCCTGACCTGGTACCGCGAACTGCGTTCATGGTGCCTGGCCAGAAGGTCAGCCTAAACCTGACGGGCTGCGCAAGTGCATTCGTGCCGTATGGCGCATTGCAGTCGCGCAAGACCGCGCTCCTGGCGACCGAGTTGATGTTGGACGCACTGGGTGGTCAATCCATGCCGGCCTACCGGTTCTACTCGGGTTCGGGGACGACGGCTGCCGCCGAGGGCCTGCAAACAACCTACTGGTGGCAAATGGCCAAGAGCACCTCAAGCGCCGAAGGCACAGCGGTGGTGTTCGGCCGCCCGTGCGCGCACTGCCGGAGCGGGCCATGAAGATGGTGTTCCAGGTGACGCCCCGTCAGCGCCTCGTTTTTACGGAGAAGGCGGTGGCGCAGATGAACGCATTCCGCCAGCGAACTTGGATGCAGTCCGAGGCCGGGGGCGTCCTTCTGGGAAGACACCTTCTAGAAACGCCGGACATGGTCGTGGACGAGGTTACGGTACCGCAGAAGCTTGACCTCCGAAGCCGCTTCGCGTTCTTCCGGTCGAAGCAGCATGGTGAGGTCGCACTTGCCCGTTGGCTGACCGAGCGGCACACGCTGGCCTACCTGGGCCTGTGGCACACGCACCCGGAGGCCGACCCGATGCCCAGCGGCGTTGACCGCAATGACTGGGAACAGGCCGTGGCCAAGGACAGCTTCGACGGCGACCGGCTGTTCTTCCCAATTGTGGGCATCGAGCGCATCCGCGTCTGGACGAAGTCGCGCCGAAGCGGCATCCGAGAACTGAGCCTGGTAGGAGAGGCCCATGGCTGAAGCGAACGTTCGACTGGGCATCCCCGACAAAGTGAAGGCAGAACTGTGGGTCGCCGCTGCTGGCCATTGCGAATTCAACTGCTGCAACAAGCCGCTCGACCGCACGGTGCTAACCCAGAAGAAGCTCTTCATGGCACAGCACGCCCACATCATCGGCGACAGCGTCCACGGGCCCCGGGGCGATGCCGCGCTCTCGAAGATGCTGTCCCAGGACGTGAACAACCTGATGCTGACCTGCCGGGACTGCCACTGGGAAATCGACCGCCTGCCCGACGATTACCCGGTCGACCTGCTACGCCGCATGAAGAAGCGGCACGAGGACCGCATCCAGCGGCTGTACGCGCTCGACGAGACCAAGGACAGCATCGCGGTCATCCTGCGCCACCCCATCAAGCGCATCCACGTCCCCAATTTCACGGACACCGACGTGCATTCGGCCATCCTGGCGAATTCCGACTTCTGCCACGCGCCAGGCGAGCACATCATCCAGCTCGACTACCGAAGCCGGGCGACCCGGGAAGGCGACCCTGCGTACTGGTCCGAGCTTGTCACACAGATGAAGGACGACTACGACCGGCAGTTGCACCTGGCCAGCGTGGCAGGGCACCAGCCCCACCTGTCCATCTTCGCCTTCGCGCCGATGCCGTTGCTGATGCAGCTCGGCGCCTTCATCGGCAACAAGGTCGAGGCTTCGACCATGCAGTGGAACCGGGTTGCCGAAAACTGGAAGCAGCCTGCGAAGCGCGAACTGGAGCCGCAAATCATCGCGTTCGAGGACGTGCCGCCGTCCGAGGGCAGGGCGCTTGCCGTTCGAATGAGCCTCAGCGGGGAGGTCGGGCTCGCGGCCGTCGAGGCGGCGGTACCGGGCATCCCCATCGTGCGGTTTGGCGTCCCGAGTCCGACCCCGTCGCTCGTCGAGAGCACCGACGACACCCGGCACTTTCGTTCGCGCTTCACGGCGTTCATGGCCGCGGTCCGCAACGCAGGCTATCGCGAGATGCACGTGTTCCCCGCGATGCCGCTGTCGCTGGCAGTTGAGTTTGGGCGGCAGTTGCTGCCGAAGGCCGACCCAGCGGTCCATGCCTGGGACTTCCAAGGCGGCGCGTTTGTTCGGCTCCTGACGTTGGCTGTCTAGCAAGAGCGCCTTAAGTGCAAAGTACGTTATGGACCTCGACAAATTTTCGTTCGACATCAGCTGCCCCCAATGCAGGTTCTCGCTTTCTGTGCGATACCGGGATGCGAGACTGCGGGACGTGCTCATCTGTCGGGGCTGCAAGGCCAACATTCGGCTTGACGACAACATGAACCAGTGTCGAAAGGCGCGTCGCCAGTTTTGCCAGGCGCTCGACAACCTCCGCGCCTCCCTCGGAAATCTCAGCATCACTTTGAGGCATTGACAATGGATTCGAAGTATCTCCAACAGCAGAGGTTCCAGCTGCAAAAGCGGTTTCGCCGCATGAATTCTTGCCACCATTTGGTGTTCCATAGCGCGTTGATTCAGCTATGGAACTACCTGCACGAGCAGCCGCTTCTGCAGGGTGTTTTGCACCGACTAAAGGTCGAGAGTCCGACCTTCACCGACGAAATCGCTGCTCTTCCGAGTGGGACCATGCAGGTATTCGACACCGAGAAGGAGTCGCTCTACTTCGTCTTTCGCGTGCTGGAGCACTGCTGGTCTGTGGGTCTAAACGGTAGTCGGGAGCCTGAGCAGAGGATGGTGCAGGCTTTTGCTTCGGCAAACGAGATGCTCGACACGTTTCGGGAGCTCTACCTCGACCCGTTCTATGAATATCTCGACGAAGCGCTCGACAACCAAGCCGCCGTGCTTTCAC
>Ga0302314_10015447_pt1 | contig 12968 bp, 9 predicted proteins | sample III_Palsa_N2_3_FD_200533 | JGI IMG/M metagenome (GOLD analysis project Ga0302314, IMG submission 200533) | Peat permafrost microbial communities from Stordalen Mire near Abisko, Sweden - III_Palsa_N2_3 | ecosystem: Environmental > Terrestrial > Soil > Palsa > Peat permafrost | place: Sweden...
TAGCTAGCGCCAGCAGCTTATCCGTATCCGCCACCAGGCGTTTTTGCCGCTCCGTGCTCCGGGCTTCTTCCTGTTGCTCCAACCTGTGCGGGTCAACATTCGGATCTAGGTCATTCGACTGGTGGGTCTGTCCAGGAAAACGCCCCTGCTGAGTCTGTTGCTGAAGCTGCCCACCGCTCACCGGACCCGACGCTACTGCCGACAAAACAACCCCAATCATTGCCAATCGAAGCACTCTCATACCATCCTCCATCCGGCTCGCCGCACGTCCCCACCCCTGCCTGAATTGCATCTTACAAACAGCTGACGCATTCTGTTTACAGTATTCTTTCTCGAAAGCGAGACGCCGCAATCATGCTCCTTCTGGTAGTCCCCCCGCAAGATGAACGCATCTTTCAGGTCATCAAGCACGACTGGCACGCCGACATCATCTTGTTCCTGCAGAACAAGCTACCCAAGATCATCGTCGTCCTCATCGTCATCTTCGCGCTCCAGCGCGTCGTCCTCTTCTTCGTCAAAAAGATGCGCACCCGCGCCGACCATCAGGTCGCGAACTTCCACCGAGCCGCCCAGCTTCGCACCATGGCCTCCATCCTCCGGGCCACCTCCTACGGAGTTCTCGGCTTCATCGCCTTTCTGCAGCTTCTCAACATCTTCGACATCCCCTACCAACCCATCCTCGCCTCAGCAGGTATCGTCGGCGTCGGCATAGGCCTCGGCGCGCAATCCATCTTCAAAGACATGCTTAACGGTATCTTCATCCTCGTAGAAGACCAGTACAACGTCGGAGAAGTTGTCTCCATTGCGGGCCTTAAGGGTACAGTCGAGGACCTCTCCCTCCGCCGCACCACCCTCCGCGACGGCGACGGCACCCTCTACATCATTCCCAACAGCCAGATCGCCACCGTCTCCAATCTCTCCCGCGATTACTCCCTCGCCACCCTCCAGGTCTCGGTCGACGCCAGCGCCAACCCCGACAAAGTCATGGCACTCCTCGGTAAAGTCGCCGGTGAAGTCCGCAACGACTCCGCCTTCAAAGACATTGCCATCGCCGACCCCATCATCCTCGGCGTCGACAAGATCGAAGGCCGCGCCGTCACCTACCCGGTGCAGATCCGCGTCCGCGCCAATCAACGCGACGGAGTCCTCCGCGAACTACGTCGCCGCATCATCATCGCCTTCGAAAAAGACGGCATCCCCCTCGGCAACGACCCCGCGAACATGCTCATCCTCCGCGCCCCCAACCCCACCGCCCCACCCGCCCAGCAACCCCTGATAGGCAGCTAGCAGAGCAAACCGACCAACGGGAGGAGCAACCGAAGGGATACACAAGTCACGAAGTGACCGCGACGCGCGTAGCGGGCCCGTCCGGCAGGACAAGACGCCGTAAGAGAAAAAAGAAAAAGTAATCCCGCCTCACAAAGCCTTATTCATAGCCTCAATCAGCTCATCCACACTGGACACCGGCGGCAAACAGCCCTTCCCGCTGCAAACCACCGCAAAGCTCCCCTCACCCTCAAGCCCAGGCAGATGCGGCAGCGTCTCGGCCAACGAAGGAGGCAGCGCCCCAAGCTGATCCCTCCGCAACCGGATCACGCTCTTATTCACCGCATACCGAGCCAAAGCCACCGCCTCGAGTCTCCTCGCCGCGGCATCATCCCCGATTACGCAGATCTCCACCGCCCGCAGCACCATCCTCTGCAGCGCGAGCCCGTAGCTCGCCGCATACAGACCAAAGTGCTCCACCACACCGGCAAAAGTCTCCAGCGTCTCCAGAGCCTTCACCGCATAATCTTCCCGCCCATTCAACGCTTCCAACCGCAGCAACAGCGCTGCCCCCACAGCATTCCCCGCAGGCGTCGGAGAATCCTGCAGCGGCTTCCTGCGCGTCACAAGCGCCCCCAGGCGAGTCTCACCCTCTGCAACACTCTCCGTGTCGAAGAACGCGCACCCAACCGGATCATAAAACTTCACCAGCGCGCTCTCCATAATCGCCCCTGCCGCGGTGTAGTACCTCATCTCCCCGGTCAACTCCCACGCATCCAGCGCAGCGTGCCCCAGAAACATGTAGTCATCGAGCACGCCTGCCACTCGTGCACCGCTCCCACCCTGCTCCCCATACGCAACCACATGCGCGAGCCCAACCTTTAGGTCCCAAGCCTCCGCCAGCACGCGATCCAAAGACTTCAGGGCAAAGGCCCGAACCTCCGGGATATCCAGCACGCGCCCCGCCTCCAGATAAGCCGAGATCATCATTCCGTTCCAACCTACGTAGATCGTCTTATCCACATAGGGCGTTGGCCTCTTCAACCGCGCTTTATAAAGCTTCTCCTTCGCACGCGCAAGCAACTCTCGTGCCTGGACCACAGTCATCCCGTTCGCTTTAGCGACGCCCTCCAGCGTGCTGCGAACATGCAGTACATTCTTCGCCGGGTTGTGGTGCATATCGCCGATCTCGCCAATATCGTAATAAGCGCTCGCAATCGTCATCTCACGAGCACTCAGCACCTCGGAGGCCTCATCGCGAGTCCACGTAAAGTAGTCGCCATCGTCTTCCAGCGAAAAGTCCGCATCCTGCGAAGCATAAAAACCACCGCGCTCCCGGTCGCTCAGCCACTCATCGATCCACTGAATCATCTCTCGCGCCACCCGCGCAGCGTCCGGCTCCACAAACGTCTGGAACGCGTGAACATAGTTCTTCAGCAGCTCGCTGTTGTCATACGACATCTTTTCAAAGTGAGGAACAACCCACCCCTCATCCACCGAGTAGCGATGAAATCCCCCCGCCAGATGGTCGTAGATGCCACCCCTCGACATCTTCTGCAACGTCCCCATCGCCGCAGTCTTCGCAGCCTCGCTCACATTCTCCATCCCGGCGGCCGAAACCCGCGAAGCCACATCCAGCAGCAGATCGATCGCCCCCGAATGAGGAAACTTCGGCTGCGACCCAAACCCGCCCGACCGGGCATCGAACTGCTTCAGCGCTGACGACACCAGCTTCGCCACCAGCTCCGGCCCGGGATTTCCGCTCCTACCCATAAACGATTCGTTATGCTCAATCGCCGCCATCACACTTCCAGCCGACTCATTCACCTCATCGCGCCGATTCTGAAACGCCTCCGCCATCGTCAGCAACACACGTTGAAACCCTGGCCGGCCATGCTGATCCGCTGGAGGAAAATAAGTCCCTCCAAAGTAGGGCTTCCCCTCCGGAGTCAGAAACGCAGTCAACGGCCACCCACCCTGCCCGCTGATCGCAGACACCGCAGCCTGATAGCGCGTATCCACATCCGGCCGCTCATCCCGATCCACCTTCACCGCAACAAAGTTGTCATTGATGATCTTCGCCGTCGCCGCACTCTCATACGACTCGCGATCCATCACATGACACCAGTGGCACCACACCGCGCCGATATCCAGCAGGATCGGCTTATCCTCAGCCTTAGCCTTCTCAAACGCCGCCTCACCCCACTCCTGCCACTCCACCGGCTGATGCATCGCAGACCGCAGATAAGCCGAAGCGGCCTTCGCCAAAGAGTTCAACTGTTCAGCATCGCTTCCCACTACTTCCTGATCTTTACTCATAGAATTCCAGTCTAGTTCAAACAGGCTCTTCTCCACCGTCACGCCATACCGCTGTCGCTTGTTCTTTGCGGTTGCTTGTACTTTGCTGTTGCTCGTTCTTTTGTTGTCATTCCGCAGCGCAGCGGAGGAATCTGCTGCTCGTTTCCGCTAATAACACACGAAAACCACGCCGCAAAGCCTGCGCTATAGCCCACAAAGCATCACACCTTCACAAACAAAAAGGGCTCGAGCCGAAGCCCGAACCCTCTCGTCATCCATCATCCATCTACTGCTGCTGTGGCGGCACTGAACCCGGATCTACATTGATCGGCTTTGGCGCCTCAGGAGCCTTAGGAGCCGTCAGACCAGGAATCACCGGAGCCTGCCCCGGGAGACCCTGTGCCGCACTCTCGATACTGATCCCATAGCGGTCCAGCGTATTAGCAAGAAGCTGGAACAGCTGCGCCCGGTCTCTCGCGTACGCCGCCGTAGCAGAGATCAAATTGTTCTCCGCCGTAGCAAGATTCCTCCCCTGCTGCAATACATTCGCAGTCGTGGACGCGCCCAGCTTGTACTTCTTCTGTTCTGCATCCAGACTCTGTGCCCCGAAGTCTCTCGCCGCCTGAGCAGCCTGCACCTGTGCCCGGTCGTTGGTCAACGCGTACTGCTGGTTCGTTACCTGAATGCGAATCAGCGTGTAGAGCTGTTGCAATCGCATCTGTGACTGCCGGTACTCCATTTGCGAACGAGCCTGGTCAGCCTGCGCCGTGCGATTCCGCAGCGTAATCGTCATGTTCACCCCAACACCCTTATCCGGAGCATTGTTGTTGAACGTATTCTGAAACACATCGCCATACCCAACCGAAGGAAACGTTCCCGGGGGATACGGCGCATTTGTATTGAAGTTAATCGCGTTCGGATTCTGAGCACCACCCAGCGCGCTTCCACCATAGAACGCATACGCATCGACCACGGGCAGCAAACCGTTCTTGAACGCCTTGATCGTGATCTCGTTATTCTTCATATTCAACACCGCCTGCTCGATCTGCGGGTTGTTCGCATAGGCCTGCTTCACCAGGTCCTCTACTTGGACATCTTCTTCCGGCAGTCTGTCCAGAGCCACGCGGTCGGTAGGAATCACCGGAGCCTGCGACAGTTGCGGATCATTCAGGTTCCGCACAATCGCCTGCTTCATTAGCAGCTGCTGATACTCAAGGTTCGTCTTCGACGCCACCAGCGCCTGCTTGTCGCTCGCCACGGCGCTGTCGGAGTTCACCACATCGAGCGGCGCCAGCGTGCCAATCTCCAACTGCTTCCGGTTATCCGAGGTCAACTGCGTCGACTGCGTCAGCTGACGTTCCTTCGCCTGCTCATCTTCATAAGCGCTCACCAGCGCCCAATAGATGTTCTCGACCTGATTCACGGTGTACAGAAGCTGCTGTCGAAACGCCGAGTCGGTTATCCGCCGGTCGTTCTTCGCCTGCACGATAAACCGGCCATTCACGCCCCAGCCAAAACCCTGCAACAGATGCTGCGTCGCCGTCGCGCGAAAGCTCGTAGTCAGCGAAGGGCTGTAGTTGCTGAACGGATTATCCGTCGTCACGCGCGTATTGTTGTACCCCACCGTCAATTGCGTACCAGTAAGAAATCCCTGCGCATAATTGAAGTTGTAAGTCGCTGTATCCGTCGTCAACACCGACAAGCCACCGCTGAACAACGTATTCAACTGCGGCGCCGTCGCAGCTTCATACTCCAGCTGCCCCGTCAGCACCGGATCCAGAGTCTCCGGCACAGGTCCGCCGCCGTTCGTGCTCACAACAATCCCGCCAACACCAGTACCGCCGCCGCCCGCACCCGCTGAGGTCGCTCCCGGTCCGCCGCCTGTCGTAATCGTAGTCGTCGTTCCGCCAATCGTGTTCGTCAGCAAGCCCGTCGAAACACCGCGAAGCGATGACCCAGCCTTCGCACGCAGCAGGTCCGTATCCGCAATATCCAGATTGATCCGCGAGATCGCAATGTCATAGTTATTCTGCAGCGCGAGCGTCACCGCATCAGCCAAACTCAGATAGATCTTCCCGTCCTTCAACAGCGCACCAAGGTCCGTATTTCCCATCCGAAAAGTCGGAACCTGGATCGGCGTATACGGCGCAATCGGATTCCAGATATGGCTCTTCGGCTTCGTGAAATCGCGGCTCGTGTCGCGCAAAAACAGAGGCTCTGTCAGCTTCGGCGCGGGAGCCTGCGGCAACCCAGGCGTCCCCGTCGTGTCATTCACCACTGGCTGCGCCGCTGCCGGCGTCGCCGGGTTAGTCTGCGTCTGCTGCGAAAATCCCGGCTGCGTGCACAAACTCATCAGCAGCAGTGAAATGCTCGCCGCCCCCTGCATATCCTTTAATCTCACGATTCGCTCTCCAACTCTTTCCTAAAGCTTCTCGACGCTTACCGGCAACGCCCAACATAGACACGGACACCTTGCCGGACTACGGAACTCACAACATTCCCAACCCCGCACAACCAGACGAGGGCCAGCCTCACAACCAGATTTTGTAATTCTTACTCAGACGCGCAGCACCTTCCCAACGACTCTTAAAAGACAGACAAAGACACGTGATCAACCCAGGAAAATCCTGCTAACCCGAACATTGCTCAACAGAAGCGCTGCTTGGGGCTGTGCACAGATACGCACCCTTCCCTCGCTTCGTTCCCAACATCTTCAGTAAAAGTTCATTCCCGGATACGATGCGCTAAGTATATCAACCCCTTGTCCTTACCAAGCCCGGACCTCACGGTGCTCGGCAGAGAAATTTTTCTCGCGACCAACGGATGCTCCAACCGAAGGGGTATACCCATCACAAAGTGACCGCACGACCTGGGTCCACCCCAACCGTGATACCGTCCAAAGCAGCGCATGGCTCACTGGAAGATCACTCTGACCTACGACGGAACTCCCTACAACGGCTGGCAGATCCAACCCGCTCTCCCCACCGTTCAGGGCACACTCGCCCAGGCCCTCCATCGCATCACCGGCGAAACCGTCCTGCCGCAGGGCTCTGGCCGCACCGACACCGGCGTCCACGCCCTCGCCCAGGTCGCCACGTTCTCTCTCACCGTTCCCATCCCATCAACAAACCTTCATCGCGCGCTCAACCGCGCCCTTCCACCCAGCATCCGCGTCCTCTCCGTCGAACCAGCCCCCGAAGACTTCCACGCCCGTCACAACGCCCGTCGCAAAACCTACGAGTACCGCATACTCCCCTCCAGCTCGGAAGACTCGGAAGACCGTATCTGCTCCCCCATGCTCGCCCCCTACGTCTGGGCGTGTCGTCTTCCTCTCGAACTTGCCCTACTCCAACAAGCCGCCGCCCACATCCTCGGCACTCACGACTTCACTTCCTTCGCCGCGGTCGATCCCGACCTCACCACCCGAACCAAATCTCAATCAGAACCTTCTCTGGATGACTCGCATCCATTCACCTCTGCCGTCACAACTGCATCTGCAACGAGCCTCTCCGCTTTCTCTCTTTCTCAACGAAACAAAGAGATCGTCATCTCGACCGAAGCTATGGACAGTCCTATCGTCCGTAGCGAAGTGGAGAGACCCCCGCATCTTTCCTCCACCTCAAGCAAAACTCCCACCATCCCCACCGACAACACCCGTACCATCTTCCACTCCTCCTGGCACCAGCAAGACGACATCCTCATCTACCGAGTCACTGGCTCCGGCTTCCTCCACCACATGGTCCGCAACCTCGTAGGCACCTTCGTCGAAGCAGCCGCCAACCGCCTCTCCCCCGACGCCATCCCGAAGATCCTCGCCGCTCGCAACCGCTCCGCCGCCGGTCCCACCGCTCCTGCCCGCGGCCTTTTCCTCGTCGAGGTCGAATACTGATGCCCGCCACCGCATCCGCCCAGCGCCGCATCTCTCGCCTCGCCACTCTCACCGCCGTCCACCGCGCCTTCCACTGGCTCCATCTCCATCAACCCCAACTCCGCCAGTGGCAACTCGAACTAGTCCGCATCCCCGCTCCACCCTTTGGCGAATCCACCCGTGCCGCCTGGTTCCTCGACCGCTTCCACGCCCTCGGCCTCACCAACATCCACCTCGACGACGCAGGCAACGCCCTGGCCGAACTCCACCCCGATGCAGCCTCTGCTTCACCTGTCCCCATCTCGACCGCGCCTATCAATAACGGCATCTCGACCGAAGCTATGGACAGCCCTATCATCCGTAGCGAAGTGGAGAGACCCCTGCACTTCGCCTCCCCAGCCCCCGCCTCCAAAGTAGCAACCCCCTGCATCCTCCTCTCCGCGCACCTCGACACCGTCTTCCCCGCCGACACCCTCATCGACCCACTCGAAACCAACGACTCCCCCCGCATCCTCGCCCCCGGCATCTGCGACAACGCCGCCGGACTCACCGCTCTCCTCGCCATCGCCGCCGCCCTCCGCTTCGCCAACATCGCCCCACCCATCCCCATCCTCTTCGCCGCCAACGTAGGCGAAGAGGGCGAAGGCGACCTTCGCGGCATGCGTCATCTCTTCGAGCGCGGCCCTTATCGAACCCGCATCGCCTCCGCTCTCATCCTCGAAGGCGGAGGCACCGCCGTCGCCATCAACCGGGCCCTCGGCAGCCTGCGTTTCCGTATCACCATCACCGGACCCGGCGGCCACTCCTGGGCCGACGCCGGCACCCCAAACCCCATCCTCACCCTAAGTCAGGCCCTCGCCGAAATCGCCACCCTCAAGCTCCCCACCGCCCCCCTCACCACCCTCAACGTCGGCCACATCTCCGGCGGAACCTCCATCAACTCCATCCCCGAATCAGCCTCCACCCTCATTGACCTCCGCTCCACCGACCCCACCCAACTCGTCTCCACCGCCACCACCGTCCACCAGATCTTCGACGAAATCGTCACCGCACAATCCACCACCAACGCACCACTGAAACTCCACATCGAGACCATAGGAAACCGTCCCGCCGCTACCCTCCCCGACAACTCCCCGATCCTCCACACCCTCCGCGCCGTCGACCGCCACCTCTCCCTCCGCACCGAACTCCGCCTCGGCTCCACCGACGCCAACATCCCCCTATCTCGCGGCATTCCCGCTCTCGCCCTCGGCAGCGGCGGCATCGGCGGCGGCATCCACACCCTGCAGGAGTGGTACGACCCCACTGGCCGCGAGACCGCCCTCCGCCGCATCCTCCTCACCCTCCTCGACACCCTCCAGGTCACCGCCGACTCCCACCCCACTCATTAATTCTCATAGCATCTCTTCGGAGCAATCGATGAAGATCATCACCCAGCTTTGCAACACCGCTACCCTCACAACAGCACTTCTACTCAGTCTGACGCTCAATATCGGCACGCGGAGTGCCCTCTCTCAGCCCACTCGCGACCCTCACACACCCGGCTACGTCACAGCAAAAGAGCTCCCCGACGGCACTAATCCTCCACCCCACGCCGATGGCAACTTCATCATCGGCCCAACTCACAACCCTGCACCGGAAACCTCTCCCCAGCAAGGCGTCCCGCGAGGAGATATCTACACCTTCGTCTTGGATTCCACCGAGAGCAAGTTCTACCCCGGTATCGCACGCGACCCGCACACCTTTGGCACACCCGACCCCAATGATCCAGCCAAACTCCTTGTCCCCACCAGCCATCCCGCTCCCTACACGCGAAAAGTCACAGTCTACGTTCCGAAGCAATACGTCCCCGGCACTGTCGCACCGTTCATCGTCGGCGCCGACGGCCCCGACCCATTACTCTTCACCGTCCTCGACAACCTCATCGCGCAACGCCGTCTTCCCGTCATGATCGCTATCTCTATCAGTAACGGCACTGGCGACGCTCAGGGAAGCGAACGCGGCCTCGAATACGACACCATGTCCGGTCGCTACGCTGAGTTCGTCGAAACCGACATACTCCCTCGCGTCGAGCAGCAGTTTCACGTCAAGCTCACCAAAGACCCCAACGGACGAGCAACCACGGGCAACAGCTCCGGAGGCTCATGCGCTCTCATCATGGCCTGGTACCACCCCGAGCTCTACCACCGTGTTCTCACCTACTCCGGCACCTACGTCAATCAACAGTGGCCCTCTGATCCAGCCACTCACCACGGAGCATGGGAGTTCCACGAGCACCTGATCCCGGGCACTTCAGCCAGGCCCATCAGAATCTGGATGGAAGTAGGAGACCACGACCTCTTTAACCCCAACGTCATGCGAGACAACATGCACGACTGGGTTCTGGCCAACGAGCGAATGGCGCAAGTCCTCGCCGCCAAGGGATATCACTATCAGTTTGTCTTTGCCCGCAACGCCAGGCACGTCGACGGCGGAGTTCGGCAACAAACCCTGCCCGAGGCTCTGGAGTACCTCTGGCAGGGCTATCCCATCACAGAACCCAAAAAATAGTCAGCACCCTTTGTGAATCCAACGGCCTGCATCCCTGTGGAAAACTCGGACGCACAGCCTTCACTGCGCTGAACAGACAGCCGTTAGCTCTGGTCGAACAAACCTATATGCTGATGGGCCAGAGTTAAGCTACTATCTTGCCCAACAACTCGCTCTACATACTGGCACGTCTCGAGATCAACCCCCGCGATCCGGCGAACCGAAGGTGTAAGGTCACACGGTATGCAGTAATCGTGTGTTGAGGAGGCCCCCCATGAAGCGCACTCTTGCCTTGTTGCTGATTGCTCTGCCCATCTCTCTCACCGCGGAGCAGTTGATTCCAGCCGGTTCGGTCATGCAATGCATGGTCTCCGACAAAGTCTCCTCCAAAACCCAACACATCGGCGACCCCGTCCTCTGCCAGGTCAGCCACGTCGAAATGTACGGCCGCTCCGTCTTCCCCTACGGCAGCTACATGGTCGGCCACTTCGAAGACTACAAAGACCCCGGACACTTCGTCGGCAAAGGCTGGATGGAACTCAAGTTCGATCGGATCATCGTCGGCAACGACACCGTGATTCCAATCTCAACTCGAGTCGTCGCCAGCTCCGGAAAAAACCCAGTCGACAACAATGGAAGAATCGTAGGCACCGGACACGCGACTCGCGACACCGTCGAGTGGCTCATCCCCGTCCTCTGGCCGCTCGATCTCATCAACCTCCCACGCCGCGGACCATATCCAGTCCTAAAGCCCGAGACCCGCCTCACCGTCAAACTCCTCGACGACGTAGGCATCCCCACCAAGTCAGAAGTCCTGCACCAGCCCGAGATGATCTCCCGCTTCAACTACGCCGACCCCACGCCAGCCCCAGTGGAACGGCAGGCCGCACCAATTCAACAAGCCTATCCTCAGCCGGTCCAGCAGTCCTACGCACCGCAGTACCCGCAACAGAACCCATCAGTCGTCGTAGTCCAGGCTGCAGCGCCTGCTCCAACCTACATTCAACAGGCTGCTCCCGTCATCGTGCAGCCCCGTCCCGTAATCTACGGCTACCCGCCGCCTCCACCCCCCTACGGCTACTACCCAGCTCCCTACGGCTACTACCGCCCCTACTAAAGAAATCCGAGCCGAGCGAGCGCGGTGGCATGTGCTAGCTCGGCGATACCACTGCGCTATTCAAAATAAGAGTTCGCCGCAAAACAGCGACAGCGTTTGCCCACGCTGCCGCTGTTTTCCTTGCCTCTACTATTGCTGCCTTTGCTATTGCTCACCCTGAAAATCGTCATCCTGAGCGAAGAGATTCACAGTCTCATCGTGAATCGCGCAGCCGAAGGATCCCCGTATTTGTATTTGCTTTTGCTTTTGTATTTGTTTTTGCCCTTGTAGCTCTTGTTCTTGTCGTTGCCCGTCCTTTTGTTTGCCATTCCGTAGCGCAGCGAAGGAATCTGCTTTCTGTATTTGCTGCCGCTCTCGCCGTTGCCAGTTCTCTTGGCAGTCGTTCCGACCACACCGGAAGAGGGCTGCTGTTAGCGTTTAAAGATGGTCACTGGCCTCAATCACGTCACGCTTTCGGTAGCCGACCTGGATCGAGCATTCGGCTTCTACACCAATATTCTTGGCTTGCAACCGGTAGCACGTTGGTACAAAGGCGCACACCTCGCTGCAGGTGATCTCTGGCTATGCCTCTCCCTGGAAGCGGACATCCCAAAGCGTCCGCAGAATCCTGCCTGCGACCACATCGCACTCTCGGTATCGGAGAGAGATTTTCAGCCGCTCAGTGCCCGCATCATCGATGCTGGCGCCAAACTCTGGCAGGAGAATCACAGCGAGGGCGATTCGCTCTACTTCCTCGACCCTGACGGTCACAAACTGGAGATCCATGTCACCAATCTCAAGAATCGCCTCGAAGCATTGAAGCAACACCCACCCAAGGAACTTGACCTCTTCGATTCGCCGAGCTGATGAAAAGACGAAAAACCTGTCAACCCCCAAAACACACAAAACCCGCTCCAATCGCCTACTTCCGCGTGGCGTATCAGTTATAGCCAACCGGCTATAATGGATGTAACCGGTAAACTGAGGCATAACAAAGCAAATCATCAACCCAGGTTGAATGCTCAAGGCGAAGAAGCAACCACAAGCACAACAAAACAAGTATTTTGCGCGCAACTCATTTGCCTTCTATATTTTACAGCCACACCCTCTCCGTAACCCCATGAATCAAATACACTTCCCTGCAAGATACCCCTCAGGGGGGAGGGGGTAAACCGCGCTGAAATCCTCACACCTCCGAAGAACTCCGCGATACACTCCACTCGTGAAACCCTTCACTCTCACCGCAATCCTGCTCCTCACCACCCTCGCTCAGGCACAGAATGCCCCGCCTGACACCATCTATCTCCACGGAAATATCCTCACCGGAGCCCATCTCCGTCCCAACGACCCATCCCCCACCCCCGCAAAAGTTCAGGCCCTCGCCATCGCCAACGGAAAAATTCTCGCCGCCGGAACTGACGCCCAGATCCTCAAGCTGAAAGCCCCAAAGACCCGCATCATCGACCTCCACGGCGCCTTCGCGATGCCCGGCTTCAACGACGCCCACACCCACATGGCCGCCGCTGGACAACAGCAACTCTCCATCAACCTCGACGGAGTCAAATCCCTCGCCGAGATGCAGCAACGCATCCGCGCGGACATCGACCAAGTCACAGCCGGCCACCCCTGCATCCTCAGCCGGGTAGACGGCCACATGGCACTCGCCAACTCCGTCGCCCTCGCCGCCGCCAACATCACCGCTGACACCCCCAACCCCGCCGGCGCCAAGATCGATCGCGACTCCTCCGGCAACCCCACCGGAATCCTCCGCGAAACCGCAGCAACCAGCCTCGTCTTCAGCAAAATCCCATCCCCCGGCCCCGAAATACGAACAAAAGCCCTCAACCTCGCCATCAACGACGCCCTCGCCCACGGCGTCACCAGCGTCCAGGACAACTCCGAATGGGAAGA
>Ga0302314_10015449_pt1 | contig 12968 bp, 6 predicted proteins | sample III_Palsa_N2_3_FD_200533 | JGI IMG/M metagenome (GOLD analysis project Ga0302314, IMG submission 200533) | Peat permafrost microbial communities from Stordalen Mire near Abisko, Sweden - III_Palsa_N2_3 | ecosystem: Environmental > Terrestrial > Soil > Palsa > Peat permafrost | place: Sweden...
CGGCCGCGGATCCGGCATCGTCGCCGCTCGTCGCGGAGGCAGCCGAGGTCGAGCTGCTGCCGGGCCGGGGGCACGCCTACCTGCTGGGCGAGGCGACTGTCGTGCTCGCCATGCGGGAGCGGCTGGCCGCGCGGGGGCTGCCGCAGGATCAGATGTCGCCGAAGGCGTACTGGGGCCGCGGTCGCGCCAATGCCGGCCATGGCGAGCCCGCCAGGGACTCCTGACGCCATTTCGGCCGCCGTATCCGGGCGTTCCGCGACAGCAGGCGCTGAACTAAGCGGCCGTTCTTTCTCACTATGCCCGAAGCTGCTTCATAATGAGGTGACCAAGCCGTGGTCAGCTCTGCCGGAAAGGAGCACTTCGGTGGCATCCGCAGTGGCGGCAGAGGTTTCAGCGGTACTGGCTAATACCTCGACCCGGACGCTCATTCTCGGGATCGATAAGGCAGGCCGCATCCGCCAGCATGACCGGGGGGCCGGTGATGTGCTGGCCGCAGAGCCCGCCACGCTCATCGGCACTGATCTCGGCAGCCTGCTGGCGACGCCGGAGGGTCCCGCCGCCGCGACACTGCAGTCCCTGATCGACGGTGCGTGCTCCAGCCGCGAGGGCACGACCGTGCTCTCGTTCCGCACTGCCAACGGCGCGGACGCCGACGCGGTCGTGACTGTCCAGCCGATCAGGTCAGCCGATCCGGAACTGGCCGCGCAGGTGATCATGCGCATCGCGCCCCCAGTGCAGGAGCGGTTCCTTGACCCGGCCGTGATGCGGCACCTGATGGTCGACGGCGCGGTCCGGCGCATCGGCGGCGCGCTCGATATCGACCAGATGGCGCCCGAGCTGATCAACATCATCGTGCCGCATTTCTGCAACGCGGCCGGGCTAGTGGTGCTGGAGAGCCTCGTCGGCGAGGACGAGTTCCCGTCGGAGTCGCTCGACGGCACCCAGCTGGTCCGGCGGCTCGCGGTGGCGCATGACGACGGCGACGTCGCCTGGAACGCCGCCTTCCCCACCGGGGAGATCCTGCGCTACCCGCCCGGTACCCCCTACACCCGCTGCATGGATTCCGGCCGCCCGGTGTGCGAGGTCGTCAGCCAGGACAGCGCGAATGCGATGGCCGGAGCCTGGATCCGGCGTCCGGTAGCCGACCTGCTGTCCGGCGTGTCGATGCTGCTGCTGCCGCTCGTCGCCAGGGACGTGATGCTCGGCTTCTTCGTCTGCATCCGCCGGGTCGGCTTCCGCCGGTTCGATGCCTACGACATCGAGATCGGCATGGAGTTCGCTGCCCGCGCTGCCATCTTCATGGACAACGCGCAGCGCTACAGCCGGGAGCGCGCCACCGCGCTGACCTTGCAGCGCGCGATGCTGCCGACAGGGCTATCCGCGCCGTCGTCGGTCGAGGTCAGGCACCGCTACCTGCCCGGCAGCAAGCTCATCGAGGTCGGCGGCGACTGGTACGAGTCGATCGCGCTCCCCGGCGGGCGAGTCGCCCTGGTGGTCGGCGATGTGGCCGGTCATGGTGTGCGCGCCGCGGTCACGATGGGCCGGCTGCGGACGGCCATCCACACCCTGGCCATGCTCGAGCTGCCCCCGGCCGAGACACTGCAGCAGCTGAACGAGCTCATGCAGGAACTCGGCGTGCGCGAGCCGCACTTCGCGACCTGCGTGTACGCGATCTTCGACGCCGTCGCCGGCACGTGCGAGCTCGCGTCTGCCGGTCATCTGCCGCCGCTGCTTGTCCACCCGAATGGCACGAACGAGCTGCTCGACGTGCAGCCTGCGCCGCCCCTCGGCGTCGGCACCGGGCTGATCCAGAGCCGCGTCCTCGACATTGAGGACGGCAGCCTGCTGGTGCTCTATACCGATGGCCTGGTGGAGAAGCGGACGAGGGACATCGACGAGGGCATCGGGCGCCTCCGGGACATCTTCGGGCCTGGCTCGGCCCAGCAGCCGCTGGAGGATCTGTGCCGGGCCATGCTGGCCGGCGTCTACGCGGACGAGCATCGCGATGACATCGCGGTGCTGGTCGCGCGGCTGCGCCGGATACCCGCCGAGAATGTCGTCAGCTGGACGCTGCCCGCGGAGCTGACCTCCGCCAGCCGCGCCAGGACGCTGATCAGGCGGCCGCTGCGGCGCTGGGGGCTGACCGAGCTGGTGCCCACCGCCGAGCTGCTGGTGTCCGAGCTTGTGACCAACGCCGTGCGGTACGCCCAGGGCAAGATCGGGCTGCGGCTCGTGCTCGAGGGCGGCCTGGTGATCGAGGTTCTCGACGACTCGGCGGCGCTGCCGAGACTGCGTCATCCCGACGACTCCGACGAGCGCGGGCGGGGCCTGCAGGTCGTGAGCCAGCTCGCGCAGCGGTGGGGCGCCAGGCGGGCGGTCTCCGGCAAGGTCGTCTGGTGTGAGCTTCCGCTGCCGTATTCCTGATCGCTGATCGTGCCGGGGCGCTGATGCGCGGGCCGGCTCCTCAGGCAGTGGGCGTGGGCTGTCTCCTGGTGTCCTGCTTGATGGCCAGCTTGCCGTTCTGCATAATGCCGATCCGCTGTGCCCGGCGCGCCACCGTGCTGTCGTGCGTCACCAGCACCATCGTCAGGCCGCGGTCCCGCCACAGCATCTCCAGCAGGCCGATGATGTCGTCCCTGGTGCCCTCGTCCAGGTTGCCGGTCGGCTCGTCGGCCAGCAGGACCTTCGGCTCCTTGACCAGCGCCCGGGCGATGGCGACGCGCTGCTGCTGTCCGCCGGAGAGCTCGGACGGCAGATGCCGGAGCCGGTCGGCCAGGGCAACATCGGCCAGTGCCGCCTCCGCCCGGCGCCGCCGCTCGGCGGTGGAGACATGCAGCGGCACCAGCGCGGCCTCCACGTTCTCCAGAGCGCTCAGCGTCGGAATCAGATTGAACGTCTGGAAGATGAATCCGATCGCCTCGGCCCGCACCCTGGTGACCTGGCTCTCCCGCAGCTGCGCCAGGTCCTCGCCGTCGTCGCCGTCGTCGCCGAACAGGACGCTGCCGGCCGTTGGCCGGTCCAGCCCGCCAAGCATCTGCAGCAGCGTGGACTTGCCGTGCCCGGTCGGGCCCTGGATGGCCAGCCACTCGCCGTCGTCGATGGTGAGATCCACGCCCTGCAGCGCGTGCACCACCCCGCGGCCCTTCGGGTAGTCCTTCGTCACGCCGGTCAGCTTGTACATGAAGTCTCTCCCTGGATGCCCTCGAATCCCGCCTTGCTCAGCCCGGCCGGGCGCATTCGCCCCGGCACCGCTGCCGCGCTCATTCGACCCTCGCCAGCGCCGCCGCCGGCCGCAGCCTGGCCGCCCGCCAGCCGCCGAACCCGCCGGCGATCAGGCCGCCGAGAAGTGCCAGCACCACCGCGGCGGCGATCGCGCTTGCCGTGACCGGGGCGCTGAGGTGCACGGTCACTGGGTGCGCGGCAGCGCTGGCGTTACGGATGCGGTCGAATCCGCCGCCGCCACCGCCGCCGCCGCCGAACCCGCCGCCGCCGGTGAAGGTCCTGGCGCCGCCCGGTGTCGCGGTGCCGGTGGTCGGGGCGATGGCCGCGGTCAGCGGCGACGTGAAGTGCCCGACCAGGGCCGCGCCGAGGAATCCCAGCCCGACGCCGGCGATGCCGCCGATGATGCCGATGGTGATGGCCTCGCCGACAACCTGTCCGACGACCCGGCGGCTGTTCCAGCCAAGTGCCTTCAGGGTGCCGAATTCCCGCACGCGGCGTGACACTGCCGAAGCTGTCAGCAGGCTCGCCAGCAGGAATGCGGCGATCAGCACGGCGATCGCCAGCCAGCGCCCGAGGTTGTTGGCCAGGCTGGAGGCCGTGCTCACCGAGCCGGTGAGCTCGCTGGCCAGGTCGGAGGAGTTCGTCACTGTTGTGCCAGGCAGCGCCGCGGAGATGTCCTTCGACACGCTGGTGATGTTCGAGGCGCTGTTCGCCGCGACGTAGATGGTGTTGACGTCGCCCTTCAGGCTCTTGCCATCGGAGGTGCCGAGTGCCTGGGCGCGGGCCAGCGGGATGAACACGTCCGGCGGGCTGCTCGCCGCCGACTGGCTGACGATGCCGACGATCTTGAAGCTGGTCTTGGCCAGCGTCACCGTTGAGCCCACGGCGAGCTTGCTGGTCTTGGCGTAGGTCGAGTCGACGACTGCGACGTCGGCGTTCGCATCAGCGCTGGCGAAGGTCCGGCCGGAGGAGAGCTTCGCCGAGCTCAGCGGCCCGAGAGCCGCGCCCGCTCCGGAGACGCCCACGCCGTCAACGCTGATCGGCGTCGGGAAGTGGCCGGAGCCGCTGAACCCGCCGCCACCGCCGAACCCGCCGCTGCCGGAACTCGAGCTGCTCGGAACGGTGAAGCTGAGCTTCGTGTCGTTCAGGGTCAGGCCGCCCGCCGCGGCCGCCACGTTCTTCATCTTGCTGACCGCGGTGACGTCGCTGCCGCTGATGGCCGCGAGCCCGGTTGCGGTGAGGTTGTCGATGCTGACCGTGCTTCCCGCCTTCGGCCGGGTGCCGGTCCCGGAGGCCCCGGCGCCTGCGCCCCGGAAGGAGAACGAGCCGCCGCCGCTGAAGGTCGGCGTCTTGGTCACGGTGATATCGGTGTCCTGCCCGTACAGCGAGTGCAGGACCTCGGCCTGCGCGTTCTTGACACCGCTGGACAGGGCGGTCACGGTGATGACCAGCCCGATGCCCAGGGCCAGGCCGAGCGCGATAATGCTGGCCTGGCGGGCTCGCCGCCGCAGCTCGCGTCTCAGGTAGGTAAGGAACATCCGCACTCCTCGTACGCACAAGTGATTGCCCGGCCCTGAACGCAGACTGCCGGGCCGCTAAGGCTGGTACGGCGTGCACCGCGATGTGCCACGCCATTGCGTGCCGTAACAGCTATCTGCCGGCGGTCTGCGGCCGCATCGTCGCAGTCCTGCCGCAGGTCAGTGATCTGCGGCGATACTGATGATGGAGCAGGTTCCTGAACGGACCCTGAAGGTTAGCCATGAGCTAGCAGCGGGCCTTTCTGTGGCGCGCAGCCGGCCCGGCCGGTCTGCGGCGCGCAGCCGGCCCGGCCGGTCAGTGAAGTGGTGCCCCGGCTGCAGTCGGCACCGTCTCGGCGGAGCTCAGCACAACCGCATACTGGCCGAGCGCGGCAAGCGGCTGCAGCAGCCCCGGCGTCAGCGGGCCCCGGCGACGGCTTCCTGCCTGCGCGCCCGGCCGCGTCGCGTCGGCGCTCGCGACCTGCCATCCCCCGTCGGCGTGCTGTGCCCGAACGAGCCAGTCGGCAGCGAGGTCAGCAGGGTCGGTGACCTCGGTACCGCCGGCCGCCAGCAGCGCCGTCAGCGCCAGCGCAGTGGCATCAGGATCTGACCGGCCGCGCCCTTGACCCCGGCCAGCACGGGCAGCGGCAGTACCAGGCCACCCGGCGTCCAGGTTCTGCCGGGAGAGCAGCCAGCCGACTGCGGACCTGACCGGCGGCTTGCCCGGCATCACCCCGGCCGCGAGTAAGGCCGGCACGGCGGCGGCGGTGACGCGGAGGTCGGCAGCGCCATCCTGGCCTGCCCACGCGCCGTCAGCGCGCTGTGCCCGCAGCAGCCAGACCACGCCGCGCCGCAGGGCCCGGCCGTCGCCGGCGCCGTGCGCTGCGAGGGCCTGCACGGCGAGCACGGTGCTGAGCGCTGACCGTTCCCAGCAGCCGTCGCGTCCCTGAGTCCCGGCGAGCCACCGGATCGCATGCAGCACAGCGGGCGCGCCGCTGGCGCCTGGCAGGTCGATCCGGCTGAGCGCGAGCAGGACCTGAGCGGTGCCGGCAACGTCCGGGTAGCCGTCCCGGCCGAACGTCCACCCGTACGGTCCCGCATCGGGCTGCGGTCCGGTGCCGTCGGCTGGGCCCTCGACTCGCTGGGTCAGCAGCCAGCTTCCGGCGCCGACCAGCGCTGTGGCGCCGGCGGGCAGGCCCGCATCGGCGAGCGCGAGCGCGGCCAGTGCGGTCTCCCTGACCGGAGGCTGCCGCTCAGCCGCCAGCCGGACGTGCCTGCCGGACGTGCCGAACGCCGGTCCGTCAGGCCTTGCGGGCGGCCGCGGCCGGGCTGTGACCGAGTCAAGCCAGGCCAGCCCGTCGCAGAGCACAGGCTCGCGAAGCGGGTATCCGAGCACGTGCAGCGCGATGAGCGCGGACGGCAGGACCGGCCGGCGCCCCACCAGCGGTCCGGCGCGCTGCCAGTCAAGCAGCCACTGTCCGCACCGCCGCAGCGCGGCACGCTGGGCCACCGACACCGACACCGTTAGCCCTGCGGAGCGAACGGTCATCCGCGCTGAACGAGCCCGGACGTCCTGGACCGCGCGGCTGTCTGCGAGCAGCTCGGTCAGGCCGGCCGCCAGCCGCCGGACAGGGCGCAGCGTTCCGACGATACTCAGCGCCACGGCTTCCTGATGACCGCAGCCGGTCCAGCCGCCTCCGGCCCGGATCTGCCGGGCTGGCAGGAAAATGCCTTCCGGGGCCGGCACTCGCACGTCGGCCCAGCTGATGAGTCCGAACACCGCGAGCCACATCCGGGTGCTGAGCCCGGCCGCAGCAAGGCCGCCCGCGTCACGGATCCAGCCGGCCGCGACCGCCATGTGATAAGCATCCGGCGAATCCCCGGCCAGCCGGAGCGCCAGATAGGCCAGAACCGACGCCGGAAGATCGCAGCTGGCGTCGGGGTCCGGGCCGCCGATCCAGCTGCCTTCCGGCTGCTGGAGCGACCGGATCCGCTGCGCGGCCGCCTGAGCAAGTGCCGGCGACCCGGTGCCGAGAAACTCGCGGACAAGCACCGCCTCGGCGTCGAGCGTGACGTCCCCAGCCTGCCGGCCGGACCACCAGCCCTGGTCATCCTGTCGCGCCAGCAGGATCCTGACCGCGCGCCGGGCGGCTGCCCTCGCCGCCGCCTGCTGGGCTTCGCTGGCCTCCGGCGTCCGCCCTTCGGCCTGCCTGTCCTCCCGCTTACCTGCGCTCTGGTGCCGCGCTTGCGACTGCGACTCGTCTGGCGCCCGTGCCTTCAGCGCAGCTGCCGTCTGCCGCCCTGCGTGAGTTCCTGACGGCGTGCCGACCGGCCGTGAGCTTTCGCGTCTCATATCGCCTTGGCCAGGTCCGGGGGTGACCCGTCGCCGTCAGCGCGCGCGGCCGGCCCGAGCGCCCTGCCGTCCGGGCCAGTGCCCTGCGCCGGAACGCTGATATCTCCCGCACCAAGGTCGGCAAGCAGTTCCCTGGCGGCTGCCTGCCCGCTGCGGACGGCGCCTTCCATCGTGTCCGGCCAGCTGGCGTCCGTCCATGCGCCCGCGAGTGCGAGTCCGGCCAGACCGCAGGCCGGAGCCATCCGCAGCCGCTGCGCCTCAGATTCCTGCCGGATTCTGGCTCGCCGTTCCCTGGTAATGAAGAAGTCCTGCACCTCGGTGCCAGCAGCTGCCGGGAACAGCCGTCCCAGCTCGGGCAGCAGCTCCGCCCTCAGCTGGGCAGCCGGCAGGTCTGCGTAGCGATCCGCGGCCGGGACCGTCGCCGCCAGGTACTGCCCCGAATGCAGCCCGGCCGGCCCCGACTTGTCGATGACCCACCGCAACGGGGACCCCGCTACGGCTGCGTACGGCAGCCGGGTCACGCGCGCGCTGTAGATCACGTGCAGGCTGATAACAGGAGACGGCCGGAGCCTGGCCCACCGGTCAGCGTCAGCGGCCAGCTCAGGCGGCGCAATCGCAGCGGCCTCCCAGGCCGGGATTGCCAGGACGACGCCGGCGGCGTGGATGACGTCCGGGCCTGATGCAGCAGTACCTGATGCGTCACCGCCTGATGCGGCACCGCCTGATGCGGCCGTGCCCGATGCCCGGTCAATCCGGACGTCGAATCCGCCCCCGCGGGCAGCCTCGACGGTTTCGGCCGTTACGCCGAGTTCAACGGTGACTCCAAGCCGGGTCAGCAGTTCCGCGGCCGGACCGGCGTGCAGCTGGCTGAACGGGATGGCAGGCACGCCGATGTCGGCGCTGTCACGCCTGCCGAGCAGCGCCGACCTGAGCACCGTGGCAGCCAGCTGCAGGTCGGCCTCGTCGGCCGGCAGGCCGAGTGCGCTGCCGGAGAGCAGGTCCCAGAGCACACGCACTGCGTTCTCGCTCTGGCCCCGGCTCGCCAGCCAGGAGCCGAAGGTGGCACCGGCGTCACCGCGCCGCCCCGGGCTGGAGTAGCGGAGCATGATGGCGGCGACCGCTGCCCTGATCCGCTCGGCTGGCGTCAGCAGCCGGAAGCTGGCCAGGGACCTGGCCAGATGCAGCGGCGCGGGCAGGCCGGACCGGCGCAGTAGCGCCTGCCCATCCGGCGCGAGCACGGTCAGGTCGAGCCTGTCCTGGATGACCGCGAAGCTGGTGACACCCAGCCTGGCCAGCAGGTCGCGATACGCGGTACAGCACCGCAGGAAGGCATGCTGGCCGTTGTCGATGGTCAGTCCCCTGCGGGCGAACGAGCACGTGGCGCCCCCAAGCCACGGGCGTGCTTCGAGCACGGTCACGCCCGCGCCGGCCTCGGCCAGCTCGATGGCGGCGGTGATCCCCGCTAAGCCCCCGCCGATCACGACCACGTCTGCCCGGCTCTTCGCCAGCGTCATGCACGATCCCCCGTCACGCCGAAATCCCCGCCGGTTGCCTTCGCAGGCGCTGTTTCCCCGCAGCGCTGCTGCCCGTTCTGCGTGCTGTGCGAGGGCTGCCCGGCCCCCGGACCACCCGCGCCAGCGGCGCGGCCAGCAGCCGGAGTCTAGCCAATGTGAGCGCGCGGCTCACCGGTCGTGCAACAACGCGGATTCCGGCCAGAATTCGAGTTGCTCATCCCGTTTCAACTCTTGGCAGTGCAATCGGATGTTACGCTCCGATATCGTCTGCCATCGGTTTAGCGAGCGGGCACGACCGCGAATACTTCTCACTCTGGGGCCTCAGCCATGGGATTGCGTCACCGGTCCATCCGACTGAGGGTCGGACTTCTTATCTCAGTTCCGGTGCTGTGCCTGCTAGCCCTCTACGGCTTCGTTGCCAGCATCACTCTCGGTAGCGCCATTACCCAGCAGCATGCGCGCCTGCTCAAGAACGATCTGGCTGAGCCGGTTAGCGCGTTCCAGCTGGAGGTGGCGCAGGAGCGCGCACTTGCCCTGCAGAGCCTCGCCAACCCGACGAACACGCAGGTCGCCTCTGCCCTGGGCGTGCAGGAAAGCAAGACCCAGCAGGCGCTCGACACTCTCACCAGGGCGCTGCATGCACCGAGAGTCATGAGCTATGCGGCCGGGCCCGAGCAGGCGGCAATCAACAACATGCTCAGCCTCGCCAGCATGAGCAATCTCAGCGCCATCCGGGGCCGGGTCGCTGACGACGCCATCAGCATGCGCGGGGCACTCGCCGAGTATGACGCCGTGATCAACTCCGGCTATCAGGTCATCGACGAGGCCATCGACCAGCAGACCAACGTGCCGTTTGTGACCCAGGCGCTGGACGTGGTCAATCTCGACCGGGCGGCGTCGGCAACCCAGGAGGAATGGGACCTGCTGACAGCCGACATGGCGCAGAGAAAGTTCCCTGACGCTGACCGCCTGGCCTTCGCGGCGATCGTCAGCCAGCGGCAGGCACTGATCAACAACACGGTCCCGGAAATGAGCCCGCAGTACAGCGCCATAGTGGCCAGCAATGTCACCCCGGCTGTGGCTGCCGCGATGACCGCCGCCGAGAGCACCGTCATCGACACGCCCTGGCGGCACGGCGTGCCTCCTGCTCAGGTTGCCGCCGCCAGCAAGACCTTCCTCGGTTACTACGGCGCGCTCGGGAAGACCCTCACCGAGACTGGCGACGCGCTGCAGAACCAGGCCAATCACGACGCCGATATCGTGCTCCTGCAGCTGATCCTCGCTGCCGGGCTCGGGCTGATCGGCACGATCCTGTCGGTGGCGCTGTCTCTGATGATCGGCCGCGGTCTCATTCGTCAGCTGCGCGAGCTGCGGGAGTCGGCGCTGACGCTGGCCCACGAGAAGCTGCCGGATGTCATCACCCGGCTGCGGTCAGGCGAGCCGGTCGACATGGCCGACTACGCGCCGGACGCGGTCTCGAGCTCCAACGAGATCGAGCAGGTGCAGAATGCCTTCGAGATCGTGCAGGAGACCGCCGTCCAGTCCGCCGTGGATGAGGCGCGACTTCGCCGCGGCATCAGCGACGTCTTCAGGAACCTGGCCGGGCGGAGCCAGTCGCTGCTGCACCGCCAGCTCACCCTGCTGGACGGCATGGAGCGCCGGGCGACCGAGCCTGACGAGCTCGAGGACCTGTTCCGGATCGACCACCTCACCACCCGCATGCGCCGTCACGCAGAGGGCCTCATCATCCTGTCCGGTGAGGCTCCGGCCCGCGGCTGGCGGCAGCCAGTCCCGCTTGTCGACGTGCTCCGGGCCGCCGTAGCGGAGGTCGAGGACTACACCAGGATCCGCGTACTCTGCCGGACCAGCGCGGCCGTCGCCGGCCACGCGGTCGCCGACGTTATTCACCTGATCGCGGAGCTGGCGGAGAACGCCACGGTGTTCTCTCCGCCCAACACCCCGGTCCGGATTCAGGGCGACGTGGTCGGCCGTGGATTCGCGATCGAGATCGAGGACCGCGGCCTCGGCATCTCCGCAGCCCGGCTCGAAGAGATCAATGCGAATCTCGCGAATCCGCCGCAGTTCGACCTGTCCGGCAGCGATCGGCTTGGCCTGTTCATCGCTGGCCAGCTAGCCCAGCGGCACGAGATCAAGATCACGCTGCGGCCATCGGTGTACGGCGGGACAACCGCGATCGTGCTTATCCCGACTGCGCTCGTCGTCGACGGGGACACCTTCCAGCGCGATCCTGCGCTGGCTGCGGCGGGCGAGGAAGGCGTACTGCTGCCAGACGCGGTCTCCGGACGGCACGCTGCGCTGGCACAGGCGGGCGGGCCGCCGACTAACGCACTCGCCGCCGGAAGCTTCGGCAGCAACGTGATCGAAGCGGGCAGCTCGGAAGGCAACGGCTTCGGCTCCGGCGGCTTCGGGAGCAACGGCTACGGCACGAGCGCCTACGGAGCCAGCGGGCCGGGCAGCAACGCCTACGGAGCCAGCGAATCCGGCAGCAACGGTCTCGGAACCGCTGGTTTCGGTACTGGCGGCTTCGGAACCAGCGGCTTCGGGACTAACGGCTTCGCTGGCTCAGGTGCCGGCGACCGCACGCCGGAGGGCGATCGGCCAGAAGCGAGCGGCGCTGGCACTACTAATGGCTTCGCAGGCACGGGTGGTTTCGCAGGCACGAGCTACGGCGACGGGGGAACTGGCGGCGGTTCAGGCAGTCCCGGTTCCGGCGGCGCGAGTGCGGCTGGCGGCGGTGCCGGCGAGCCGAGCACAGCTGCCCCTGGCTCCGGCGGCTCTACCTCCGGCAGCCCTGGCTCGGGCTGGGGCTTCGGCGGGAGGGGCTTTGGCCGGAATCGCCGGGCCAGCGCGGGCTCCGGGCCGGATTCCGCCGGCCAGGCCGGTCCGGCACCTACCGGTCCGGGACAGACCAGTCCGGCACAGACTTCTCCTGGCGAGACACCGCCTACGCAGAGCACGCCAGGCAGCGGCGGTCTCACCGGCATCGGCGCAGGCGGTCCTGTGCCTGGCGGAAGCGCTCCTGGTGCAACCGGTGCGGGCGGCAGCGGATCCGGACCACGGACCCGACTGTCCGGTGATGGCCTGCTGCTTCCCGAGCCGCAGGAGGGCGCGGACTACCTGGGCCGCGGTTTCTCACTCGGTGGTCGTTCAGCTTTCCCCCCAGCCGGACGGGCCCCCTCTGGCAGTTCCGGCGGCTACCCCCGTGCGGACAGCTTCCCCAATGCGGACAGCTACCCGAGTAGTACACCCTTCCCGGCGGACCCCCCCGCCGCTGGCAGCTACGAGGCAGCCAGTCGTCGCCCTGTCACGGACGACCCTGCGGTTCCCGGCAGCGCTGGCAGCCCGAGCATGGGCGCCAGGCCGACCGGAGGCGCCCTGCCGCGCCGCGCCGTCAGCCCCGACGACGCTGGCAGCACCGGAAACCCGGACACTACAGGGTCGGATTCGAAGGTCAGCCCGGCAGATGTTGCCAGTCTCGGCCTGCCCGTCCGGGTCAGGCAAGCCAGCCTGGCGCCGCAGCTGCGCAGCACTCCGCCGCGGCCAGCGGCCAGCGAGCCTGGATTCGGCAGCTCCGGATTCGGCAGCTCCGGATTCGGCAGCTCCGGATTCGGCACGCAGGGAGGCGCGCGCCCCGGCTACGGCGGGCCTGCGTCCGGCCCCGCTGCGGCCAGCCCCGGCGCAGACGCGCCGCCGAGCAGCGCCCCGACCGGAGCGGCCCCGGCCTCGCCCGAGGCCGCCAGGAACACGGTCAGCGCGCTGCAGCGCGGCTGGCAGCTAGGCCGATCCGCAGCGGAGTCGGGCCCGCAGGAGTCCGTCTTCACGCCCCGCCGATCCCCGTCGGGGCAGCCGTTCGGCCCTGACGAGACAGACCCCGGATCAACCGGACCGGAACGCGCCGACAGCGCTGAGGACCAGCGCGACGGTGAGTAAGCACAGCTATCACGGAAAGGGGGGGCCGACATGAGCCGCACCGGGGCGCTGGACTGGCTGCTCGACGATCTGGTGACGCGAGTCGCGCAGATCGACAAGGCGGTCATCCTGTCGCGAGACGGCCTGGCAATCGGGGCATCCGCAGGTCTGAGCCGGGAAGATGCCGAGCATTTGTCGGCCGTCGCGTCTGGCTTCCAGAGCCTGGCCAGGGGCGTCGGCCAGCACTTCGGCGGCGGGCAGCCCCGGCAGACGATTGTCGAGATGGAGGCCGCTTTCCTGTTCGTTACCGCCGCTGGCGAAGGCAGTTGCCTCGCTGTGCTGGCAGCGGCGGATGCAGACGCAGCCGGTCACATCGCCTACGAGATGGCCGTCCTCGTCCGGAGGGTGGGCGAGCACATGGCGGTGAATGCG
>Ga0302314_10015451_pt1 | contig 12966 bp, 12 predicted proteins | sample III_Palsa_N2_3_FD_200533 | JGI IMG/M metagenome (GOLD analysis project Ga0302314, IMG submission 200533) | Peat permafrost microbial communities from Stordalen Mire near Abisko, Sweden - III_Palsa_N2_3 | ecosystem: Environmental > Terrestrial > Soil > Palsa > Peat permafrost | place: Sweden...
GAACAGGGTGGCCTGCGCGGACTGTCGAATGTGTGCCTGCACCGCATGTCGGTGTTGCTCGAAGGCCGCGGCAACGTCAGACGTATCGTGTGCCCGTATCACGCATGGAACTACACGCTTGATGGCGCGCTCGCCGGCGCGCCCATGATGGAGCGGCAGGCAGGCTTCTGCAAGGAAAGCTACCGTCTGCCTTCGATCCGCTGCGAAACCTGGCAAGGCTGGATTTACGTCACGCTCAATCCTGACGTGCCACCCATCGCGACACAGCTCGAAGAACTCACGCGTCTGATCGAGCCGTACGGCATGTCCGACTACGTCGAGGCCTACTACGAAGAGCACGTGTGGGACACCAACTGGAAGATCCTCGCGGAAAACTTCATGGAGAGCTACCACCTGCCCATGCTGCATCGCGCAACGGTGGGCCCGCATTCGCGACTCGAAGAGATGGAGTGTCCGCCCGGACGGGCGGCCTTCAACTATCATTGGATTACGAAGGAGGCGTCGCTGCCGATCGGCAACGCGCACCCTGACAACACGCGTCTACAGGGACACTGGCGGCGCACGACCGCGCTCCTTGCGATCTACCCGACGCATCTCGTGACGCTCACGCCGGGCTACTTCTGGTACCTCGTGCTGCAGCCGCGCGGCGTGGGTCAGGTACACATCCAGTTCGGCGGCGGACTCTCGCCCGAGTTCATCGACGATCCGAAAGCGGCCGACTACATGGACACTCTGAAATCCTTGCTCGATGAGGTCAATGCGGAAGACCGGCGCGGTGTCGAAGCGGTGTTTCGCGGCGTGCAGGCCCCGCTCGCGAAACCAGGCAACCTGAGCCCTCTCGAGCGACCGAACTACGACTTCGCGCGCTATCTCGCGCAGCGAACCGCCACGTCATGACGCGCGCGAGCCGCGTAACCGATGACCACACGACTGTGTCCAACCCATCGTTCATTTCGTTCGCAGGTGTCAGCAAGTCTTATGACGGCGTGCACAGCGTCGTCGAGGGTCTCGAACTCGACGTCGCGCGCGGCGAATTCGTCTCGCTGCTCGGGCCGTCCGGTTCAGGCAAGACCACGACGCTGATGATGCTTGCAGGATTCGAGTCGCCGACGCGTGGCGAGATCCGCCTGAACGGCAAGCGGCTCGACGACAAGCCGCCGCACCAGCGCGATATCGGCATGGTGTTCCAGAACTACGCGCTGTTCCCACACATGACGATCGCGCAGAACGTCGCGTTTCCGCTGTCGGTGCGCAAGATCAGCCGTAGCGAACAGAAGGCGCGCGTGGCACGGGCGCTCGAGATGGTCGAGCTGCCGCACCTCGCGGCGCGCAGGCCTGCCCAGCTCTCGGGAGGCCAGCAGCAGCGCGTCGCGCTGGCGCGTGCACTGGTGTTCGAGCCGAGCGTGGTGCTGATGGACGAGCCGCTCGGTGCGCTCGACAAGCGCCTGCGCGAAAGCATGCAGTTCGAAATCATGCGCCTGCATCGCGAGCTGTCGCTGACGGTCGTCTACGTGACGCATGACCAGAATGAGGCGCTGACAATGTCGGATCGGGTCGCCGTGTTTTCCGACGGACGTATCCAGCAGGCCGCGACACCGACCGAACTCTACGAAAACGCCGCGAATGCTTTCGTTGCTAACTTCGTCGGCGAGAACAACGGATTGACTGGCCGCGTCGTCGCGAGCGACGGCGAATGGGCCACGCTGCAGCTCGCCGACGGCACCACCATCAGCGGCCGTGCGGGCGCCGAACTGCGCGTCGACGGCGAAGCGATGCTCGCATTGCGGCCCGAGCGCGCTCACATCGCGACGAGTGCCACTGTGACGGCCGATGCAGCAAACGGCGAAGGCGATTCGAATGTCGTCCGTGCGCTCGTGGAAGAACTCGTCTATTGCGGTGACCACCACCGCGTGCATCTGAAACTGGCACACGGCGAGAGCGTCGTCGTGAAGGTACCGAACACGCAGCATCGCGATCTGCCCGCACTCGGCCATACCGTGTCCGTGACGTGGCGCCGCGACGACTGCAAGGTACTGGCCTCGCGTAGCGCATAGCCGTCCCCGCTGGCGACTACACCGTATTTCGCCTTCATCGTCCGCATCGCCACTCATCGCAGGAGTCAACTAAAATGCACGCTAATCGCTCCCCTCTCCGGCACGGCGCCGTTCTCACCGCCGTCACGGTCCTCTCCGTCCTGTCGTCGATGGCGCATGCCGCCGAGACGCTGTCAGTGGTCACATTCGGCGGCGCCTATGAAGCCGCCGCCAAACAGGCCTGGTTCGAGCCGTTCACCGCGAAAACCGGAATCGGCTTTTCGGCGGAATCGTACGACGGCGGCCTCGCGAAGCTGTCGGCGATGGAACAGGCGAAGAACCCCACGTGGGACCTGATCGACCTGGAAACCAACGACGCCATCACGGCGTGCGACGAAGGCCTGCTGCAGAAGTTCGACCGCAAGCAGCTCGGCAATACCAGCGACTTTCTGCCGGGCTCAATCAGCGATTGCGCCGTCTCGGCGATGGTGTGGTCGACGGTGTTTGCCTACGACACGACGAAGTTGACGACGCCGCCCACCACCATCAATGATTTCTTCGATCTGAAGAAATATCCCGGCAAGCGCGGCATGCGCAAATCGCCGAAGGTGGCGATGGAATGGGCGCTGATCGCCGATGGCGTCGCGCCGAAGGACGTCTATAAGGTGCTCGGCACGCCCGCAGGCGTCGAGCGTGCATTCAAGAAGCTCGACACCAACAAGTCGAGCATCGTCTGGTGGGACGCCGGCGCGCAGGCGCCGCAGCTGCTCGCGGACGGCGCGGTCGTGATGACGCAGGCTTATAACGGCCGTATCGACGATGCTGCGCACAAGGACGGCAAGCCGTTCAAGGTCGTCTGGGATGCGCAGGTGTATGACTACGAGTGGTGGGGTATTCCGACGGGCGCGAAGCACGCCGCCGAGGCGGCGAAGTTCATCGTCTCGGCATCGACCCCGCAGGCCTACGCGGACCTGTCGAAGTACATCGCCTATGCGCCGCCGCGCAAGGACGCGATTCCGTTGATTGACAAGAGCCGCGTCGGCGACCTGCCGACCGCACCGGCCAACTTCAAGCGTCCGCTGCAGATCAACGCGACGTTCTGGGCCGACAACGCGGATGCGATCAACAAGCGCTTCCAGGTGTGGCTCACGCAATGACGAGAATGGGCGAGTCCATGAACACGCCACTTCAGCCCACGGTAGCGATCGGCGCCAGCGCCCGCGGCGGCGATCGTCATGCCTGGAAGCGCTCCCGTCGCAAGGCGGCCGTGCAGGCGCTCTTGCTGGCGTTGCCGCTGCTCGTGTTCCTGCTCGCCACCTTCATCGCGCCCATCGCAAGCCTGCTTGCGCGCAGCGTGCAAAATCCCGAACTGCGTGCCAGCATGCCGCAACTGACAGCCGCGCTGCGGGCGTGGGATGGCAGCGGCGTACCCGGCGAGCCGGCATTTGCCGCGCTCGCGCAGGGTTTGCGCCAATCGGTCGAGGCCGGCGAACTCGGCAACCTCGCGCGCCGGATGAATTTCTATCAACCGGAATTCCGCAGCCTGCTGATGAAGACGGCACGCGAGACGCGCTCGCAGACGCCCGACGCGTGGAAGCCGACGCTGATCGAGATGGACCCACGCTGGGGCGAGACCGAAACATGGCGGCTCCTAAAACGCGCGGCCACGTCGCCGACACCCGACTACCTGCTCAACGCGATCGATGCGCAGGTCTCGCCGAACGGTTCCGTGTCGTCGGTCCCCGCGGACAGCGCCATCTATCGCGCCGCCTTCCTGCGCACCATCCAGATCAGTGCAACCGTCACGCTGTTGTGCCTGCTGCTCGGCTACCCGGTCGCGTATCTGCTCGCCACGCTCCCGCCGAAACCGGGCAACCGGCTCATGCTGTTCGTAATCGTGCCGTTCTGGACCTCGCTGCTGGTGCGCACGACCGCCTGGTACGTCCTGCTGCAGCCGGGCGGCGTCATCAACGCCGCCTTAATGCGCCTGGGCATCGTCCATCATCCGGTGCCGCTGATCTTTAACCGCACTGGCGTGCTGATCGGCATGACGCACATCCTGCTGCCGTACATGATCCTCGCGATCTACTCCGTGATGAAGGGCGTGCCGCCGGTGTACGTGCGCGCCGCACAGTCGTTGGGCGCGCATCCGGTAACGGCGTTCGTCCGGGTCTATATTCCGCAGACGCTGCCGGGTGTCGGCGCGGGCTGCTTTCTCGTCTTCGTGCTTGCGCTCGGCTACTACATCACGCCTGCGCTCCTCGGCGGCGCGGGGGACGAGATGGTCAGCCAGCTGATCGCATCGCAGACGAATGAGCAGCTCAACTGGGGACTCGCGGGCGCGCTGTCGTGCTATCTCGTAGTCTTCACCGCCCTCTTCTATTTCGTCTTCAACCGGCTTGTCGGTATCGACCGGCTGCGATTCGGCTAGCAGGGAAACCAGCATGCAACCCCAACGTCACCAAACGCTGTCCGAGCGTATCGCACGCGCGGGACTGCGCGTACATTGCGCGTTGATCTTCCTCTTTCTCGTCGCACCGATCCTCGCAATCGTGCCGCTGTCGTTCAACTCGGGCGCGTTCTTTTCATATCCGATGGACGGCATTTCGCTGCGCTGGTACGCGCAGGCGTTCGGCTCGCACGATTGGCAACTCGCATTCGCGAACAGCATCGGCATAGGCGCGGTCGCGACACTGATCGCGACCTGCCTTGGGACGCTCGCGGCTCTTGGGCTGAGCCGTTCGGTGTTCCCGTTTCGCGCGATTGTCATGCCACTGCTGATTTCACCGATGATCATCCCTATCGTCGTGGTCGCAGCCGGCTTCTATCTCATCTTCTCGCCCCTCGGACTGGTCAACTCGTATCCAGGCGTGGTGCTCGCGCATGCGGCGCTTGGCACGCCGTTTGTGGTGATCACGGTGACCGCCTCGCTCCTATCATTTGACCAGAGCCTGTTGCGTGCCTCCGCCGGTCTCGGCGCGCGACCGTGGACGACGTTCCGCCGCGTCACCCTGCCGTTGATCGCGCCGGCTGTCGCGACGGGCAGCGTGTTCGCGTTCGCCACGTCGTTCGACGAGGTGATCGTCATCCTGTTCATCGGCGGTCCTGAGCAGCGCACGGTGCCACGTCAGATGTGGAGCGGCATCCGCGACCAGATCGATCCATCGATCCTTGCGGTGGCCACGGTGCTGATCGTGTTCGCGACGTTACTCTTCACCGCGATGAACTGGTTGCGCGGCAGGGCGGCGACCGCGTCCTCAACCTGACTGCCCGCCTGGGCACCGTGACTGGTGCCGATAGCGCTGCCCGGTCGAGCGGCCGTCCTGCATAGCGCCCGGCCGACTCTGGCTGTGCTATTCGCGAGATACCCCAATCATTCGACGATAGACTCTTCAAGAGTCGTGGCAAGCGACAGCCTGATTTTGCCGCGCCAAATCGGCCGGTCGCCGTCCGTTACTCGAGCTTTTTATGAAGCTCCTAACAAACGCCCCTTTGTCTGGACGGCTACTGCCGATTCGACCCTCGCTAAAGTCCAGCGTCTATGTAAAATTATTTGCGGGACACAACACTAGCAACATACGTCGCGATGCGCACGCAACCACGCATACCACGCGTCCATCCCCTCACCCGTCTCGGCTGAAACCTGAAAAATGTCGATCGACGGATTGACGCGCCGCGCGTAGTCGACGCAGCGCGCCACGTCGAAGCGCAAATGCGGCAACAGATCCATTTTATTCAGCAGCATCAGGGAGCTCGCGCGAAACATATGCGGATACTTGATCGGCTTGTCCTCCCCTTCCGTCACGGACAGGATCAGCACCTTGGCCCGCTCGCCCAAATCGAATAGCGCCGGGCATACCAGGTTGCCGACGTTCTCGATCATCACGACCGACTGCAACGGCGGGTCGAGTTGCATCAGACCGCGGGAAATCATGTCCGCGTCCAGATGACAGCCGGTGCCGGTGTTGATCTGAATCACGCGGCAGCCCATGGCGCGAATACGTTCTGCATCGTTCAGCGTGGCCTGATCGCCCTCGATCACCGTCAGCGGCAACGTCTGTCCAACGTCGCGGATAGTGCGTTCGAGCAGCGTCGTCTTGCCCGCGCCCGGCGAACTCATCAGGTTCACGGCGAGGATCGAGCGCCCGGCAAGCCACCCGCGATTGCGCTCGGCCAGCAACTGGTTCTTCGCCAGGATGTCCTGTTCGAGTTCGATCGAGGTGCGATGCTCGTGCCCGTGGGTATGAGCACGGTCCAACGCGGCAGGTTGGCCAGGCACGTGGGCGTACGCGTGCTCATGTTCGTGCTCGTGCTCGTGTGGATGGGAATGCGGATGAAGATGCGTATGCCCGTGCGCATGCTCATCACTATGTTCGTCCACGCGCCGATAGACATGCCCATGCTGATGAACCGTGCCGCTTTGTTGCCGTTGCTGCGCTTGCGTCTGCACGGATTCCTCTTCGTCCGGGTCGGTCACCGTCGCGCCTTGTGTGCCGGAGCATCCACATGTCGTACACATCACATTACCTCCATCTGCCTGATCTTCAACTGCTGGCCGGAAATCAGCTCCAGGTTTTCGCTGCCACATGCGCACTGGCCGAACGGCACCGCGAGCGCCAATGTCGCGCCGCACGCGAGACAACGCGCTTTTCCCGGCGTCTCGATGATGTCGAGCGTCGCCCCTTCGACCGGCGTATCTTTCGCACACACATCGAAGCAGAAGCGAATCGCATCGGGCATCACCGCCGATAACTGGCCGATCTCCAGCGTCACGCGCGTCACCCGTGCGCCCTGCGCCTGTTCGGCGCAGATTTCGACGACGCTGTTCGCAATGCTCAACTCATGCATGACAGTTCCCCCGCCACGAACACTGCCGTGTCCATCCGTCTAACAGATACGCGGCAGTTGCTCTCCCACCAGCATGTCGACGATGCGCTGCCCGCCGAACACCGTATGCAGCACCACCAGTCCGCCTGGCCCCTCTTCAACTTCGCCGATCGCCGCGGCCTGGCGTCCGGCCGGATGCGCGCGCATCGCCGCCAGCACGCGCTCGGCGGCCTGCGCTGGCACGAGTGCCACCAGTTTCCCTTCGTTCGCCAGATATAGCGGATCAAGGCCGAGAATTTCGCACGCGCCCTTCACCTCCTCGCGCAGCGGCACGTCTGCTTCCCGAATCCGGATCGTCACGTTCGAACTCTGCGCAAATTCGTTGAGCACGGTCGCGACACCGCCGCGCGTCGCATCGCGAAGACAGTGGATCTGCGGACACGCATCGAGCATTGCCGCGATCAATCCGTTAAGCGGTCCGCAATCGCTTTGCACATCGGCTTCGAGTGCGAGTTGCTGGCGCGCCACCAGAATCGCCGCACCGTGGTCGCCGAGATACCCGTTGACGATCACGACGTCGCCGGGCTGCGCGTGGCGCGCGGAAATGGCTACGCCACGACGCACCACGCCGATCCCTGCGGTGTTGATGAAAAGGTTATCCGCGCAGCCACGCTCGACCACCTTGGTATCGCCCGTCACGATCGCGACGCCCGCTTCGAGCGCGACGCGTTGCATACTCGCCGCGACGCGCCGCAAGGTCTCGACGGCCAGTCCCTCTTCGATCACCATCCCGCACGACAGGTACAGCGGCGTCGCCCCGCACACCGCCAGATCGTTGACCGTGCCGGACACCGCAAGCGTGCCGATATCGCCACCGGGAAAGAACAGCGGATCGACCACATAGCTGTCGGTCGTGAACGCGAGGCGGTCCCCGAGCGAAGCCAGCTCCGCCATTGGAAAGACCGCTTGATCCTCGAGCGTCGCGAGCGCGGGATTGTCGAACGTCGACACGAACACGTCCTCGATCAGATCGCGCATTGCGCGGCCACCGCTGCCGTGCGCGAGATTGACCGACGCGTCGCGCACGTGCCGCACGCGACGCGGCGCCAACGGCTCCGCCGGCGCCCTGGTCGAATCGAGCGGATCGGAAACGCGATCGTTCATACGGCCTGCCCTCCTTCGATGGCTTGAGAGACAGTCTCGTCGCCAGAAACCATCAAAGGCTTCGCAACGGATGCACCGCTCGCAGCGCCCAAACCACCCGCGTTACCCGCACGCCCTGAACCACTTGCCCCACCGCGCCGTTCGATCCGCGAGGTGTCGATCCGGCCGTAGTTGAAATACGCAGCGCATGCTCCCTCACTCGATACCATCAACGACCCAAGCGGCGATTCCGGCGTACAGGCCGTGCCGAACACCTTGCACTCATGCGGCTTGATCACGCCTTTCAGCACCTCGCCGCACTGGCACGCCTTCGGATCGGCGATCTTGAGGTTCGGCACCTCGAACTTGCGCTCGGCGTCGAAATCGGCAAACGCCTCGCGAATCCGCACACCGGAATGATCGATCGAACCCAGTCCGCGCCATTCGAAGAATTCACGCAGTTCGAACACCTGCTGGATCGCCGACAGCGCCTGTGCATTGCCATCTCGAGGCACGATCCGGCCGTACTGGTTTTCGACCTCGCAGCGCCCTTCGGCGATCTGGCGTAAAACCATCCACATCGACTGCAGCACATCGAGCGGTTCGAAACCGGCCACCGTGATCGGCTTGTGATAGTGCTGCGCAATAAATTCATACGGTCGCGTGCCGATCACCATGCTGACGTGACCCGGGCCGAGAAATCCGTCGAGGTGCAGGTCGGGCGAGTCGAGAATCGCCTTGATGGTCGGAATGATCGTGATGTGATTGCAGAACAGAGAGAAATTCCTGATGTGCTGCGCGCGCGCCTGCAGCACGGTCATCGCGGTGCTGGGCATCGTGGTTTCGAAGCCTAGCCCGAAGAAGATCACCTCGCGCTGTGGGTTGAGTTGCGCGATCTTCAGCGCATCGAGCGGCGAATAGACCATCCTCACGTCAGCACCGTCGGCCTTCGCCTTGAGCAGGCTCTTCTTCGAACCCGGCACGCGCATCGCGTCGCCGAAAGTCGTGAAGATCACTTCCGGACGCTCAGCCAAAGCGACGCAATCGTCGACGCGGCCCATCGGTAGCACGCAGACCGGACATCCCGGACCATGAACGAACTCCACCTCGTCGGGCAGCAGTTGTTGGACGCCATAGCGGAAAATCGTATGCGTGTGGCCGCCGCACACTTCCATGATTTGCAGTGGGCGCTGCTTCGCGCGCGCGATTCCGTCCACTAGCCTGCGGATCGCGTTCTTGAGCGTCTGTGCCTTGTGAGGATCGCGAAACTCGTCGACATATTTCATCGCGCGCTCTCTTGCGCCAGACCGCCACGATCATCGGCGAGCAGCGTGTGCACCAAGTCCCACAGGATGTGATAGATCGCGACATGGGTTTCCTGCACACGATGAATGCTGTCGCTCGGCACCACCAGACAGTGATCCAGATTCGCTTCCGCTGCCATTCGACCGCCGTCATGTCCCGACAGCCCGATCGTCAGCAGTCCTATTTCGCGAGCTTTGGCAAAGGCAAAGAGCAGGTTCTCCGAATTGCCGCTGGTCGACACGCCGATCAGCGCGTCGCCGCGGCGCGCCTGCGCCACGAGTTGCCGGACGAAGATATGAGCGAAGCCGACGTCGTTACCGACCGCCGTCATCATCGCCGTATCGGCTACGAGATTGATCGCGGTCAGCGCCGGACGCCCGGTAGTGACCGGATGCAGGAACTCGACAGCGATATGCGCCGCGTCGCAGCTCGATCCGCCGTTGCCCATCGCAAAGAGACGGCAATCGCGCCGATACACGTCCGCGATTGCGTGGGCAACCGCGACCACTGCCGGCCCGTTCTCGTCGAAGAAGCGGCGTTTGGTATCGACGCTGTCCTGGGCCTTCTGCCGTACCGATTCCAGCAGCGTCGCGTCGAGCTTGCCTGCGTCCTGCCGCGCGCCGTGCAGAAAAGGATAGAGCCCCTGCAGGGATTCATGTTCGGGCATCGCGCGCCTCCGTAGTGGGTTCGTACGCGTCAGTGCTGCCTCGCATTTCGTCGAATTCGGCCTGCGCCACTCCCAGTTCGTGCAGCAACGCCAGCGTGCGCGCCGCCTCCTCTTCGTCGAGCCGGCTCATCGCGAAGCCGACATGCACCAGCACCCAATCACCAACGCACGCGCTCACGGGCCGATCGTCGTTAACGACAAACGCGATATTGATTACGCGTCGCACGCCGCCGACATTGACGAGCGCCAGATAATTCTCGGCGTCGGTCACTTCGACGATCTGTCCAGGGATGCCCAGGCACATGTTGCTCTCCGCAGAGTTTCAGGTCTTGCATCCACATGCCGCAGCAACGACGGCCTGGCCTAGCGAAAGGCCGCCGTCGCTCGCGGGAACCTGCGAATGCGTCAGCACTTCAAAACCCGCCGCGCCCAAACGCGCGGCGACCTGCTCCAACAGAATGCGATTCTGGAAGACGCCACCCGACAACGCGATAGTCCGCGCGTCGGCCAGTTCTTCGATCATCCGCACTATGGCGATCGCGAAGCCTTTATGAAACCGCGCCGCGATGATCGATGCCGGCGTGCCGCGCAGGAGGTCGTCAAGCAACGCTTCCCACATCGGACGTGGCTCGACGCAGCGCAATCCGTCGGGCTCTGAGCGAACGATCTCGAACGGGTACGCCCGCGCGTCGTCCACATCTCGCAGTGCGGCAGGGTCCACCATCGCTTCGAATTCCACCGCCGCCTGTCCCTCGTAAAGCACCCGTTCCCGACATACGCCCGCGGCTGCCGCGACCGCGTCGAACAGCCGGCCGGCAGAACTCGCGAGCGGACTATTGACGTGCGCCGCGATCATCGAATCCAGTGCGGCGCTCGGCCGACTCGCCAGGAACCCCTGCAAATCCAGCGCGGCATAACGCGTCGCAAAGCCACTCCAACCGAACGCCGCCATCAGATGCGCATACGTGTTGCGCCACGGTTCGAAAATAGCCCGTGCACCGCCTGGCATCACCACCGCTTTGAGCGCACCCAACCGGACGAATCCGCGATAGTCCGTCAGCATGAATTCGCCGCCCCACAACGTACCGTCCGCGCCGAAACCGAGTCCGTCGAGCGCAACGCCTATCACGGGCACCGCATCGAGCGCGATCCCGTTCTCGGCCATGCACGCGGCGATGTGCGCATGATGGTGCTGCACCTGAACGACGGGAAGCTGTCGCGCTTGGGCGAGGTCGTAGCCGATCTTGCGCGACAGATACTCGGGATGAAGGTCGACCGCGATGGTTTGAGGTTCGTGCTCGAACAAGCGCAGATAGTCGGCGGCCGAGCGCCGGTAGTCCGCATAGGTCAGCGCATCTTCGAGATCGCCAATGTGATGCGAGACGATGGCCTGACCGTTACGGAGCAAACAGAAGGTGTTCTTCAGCTCACCTCCCATCGCCAGCACCGGCTGTGCGTCGGTGAAGCCGGCGGGCAAGACCAGCGGCGCCGGCGCATAACCGCGCGAGCGTCTCAGCAGGCGCGGCCTGCCGAGAACCACGCGCGCCACCGAATCGTCGACGCGGCGCGCGACGTCGCGGTCGTGCATGAGGAACACTTCCGCGATACGGCCAAGACGGGCTCGTGCGTCGGCATTGTCAATGCATTGCGGCTCGTCGCTGGTGTTGCCGCTCGTCAGCACCAGCGGACCATCGAACGATTCGACCAGCAATTGATGCAACGGCGTGGACGGCAGCATGAAGCCGAGCGTACCGACACCGGGCGCCACGGCCGCCGCTACCCGCTCGGCACCGCCCGCATCCAGGATCACGATCGGGCCAGCCGCGCTTTGCAGTAGCGCGCGTTCTGCCTCACCCGTTGTGCAATAACGGTGGATCGTGTCCATATCGCGCGCGATCAGTGCAAACGGTTTGCGCTCGCGTCGTTTGAGTTTGCGCAAACGTTCGACCGCAGCGTCGTTGCAGGCGTCACAGGCAAGCTGGAAACCGCCGATACCCTTGATCGCGGCAATCGCGCCGTCCTGCAAATACTGGCTGAGCACGCGGCACGGATCGCCGGCATCATCGATGCGTATGCCGTCGGCAGCCTCTAGCCAGGCGCGCGGTCCGCATACAGGACACGCCACCGGTTGCGCGTGAAAGCGCCGGTCCGCGGGATCGTCGTACTCGTCGCGGCAGGCGTCACACAACGCGAACCCAGCCATCGTCGTATTGGCGCGATCGTAAGGGATCGCCCGCACGATACTCAGCCGCGGCCCGCAATACGTGCAATTGGTGAACGGATAACGATAACGGCGGGCCGACGAATCGGCAATTTCCGCCGCGCACGACGCGCACATCACGGCATCCGGCACGACGCCGGTTTGCGCGTGTCCGGCGACGCTCGCCACAATGCGGAAATCGGCGGCATCCGCCAACGCGGCCAGCGCATGGCGCTCGATCGCATCGATGCGTGCAAGTGGCGGGCATTCCGCGTAGAGGCGTGTGATAAACCGCTCAAGGGTCCAGACGTCGCCCCACGCATGGATCAGCACGCCGTCGCTGTCGTTGCGCACATCACCTACTAGCCCACAATCGTGCGCGAGACGCCACACGGTGGGTCGAAAGCCGACGCCCTGCACCAGTCCGCGCACGCGAATTTCCTCGCCGCCCGGCCGCATGGCAGCGGATCGGTGTTTGGCGGGCAGCGGGTGGGGACGCATTGCACACTCCTCGGCCGGTGTCCTTTACATGTTGCGTATCCGTAGATAGCGCTTGATGTCTTTCACATTCGCCAGAAAACCTACGACCAGCACCGGCAAAATCAGATATTTAAAGAATCCTTTCATCTCGCCTCCCACCTCAGAACAACGCAATCTGCCCCAACGCCGCATAAGCCGCTTAAGTCGCTTACGCCGTGCGCGTAGCTATCCTCTCCATCTTCCGCGCGATCAGCGTCTCGACCAGCTCCACTGCCGGCTCGACCGCCGCCTCGACCGCATGGCTCAAACCC
>Ga0302314_10015453_pt1 | contig 12964 bp, 9 predicted proteins | sample III_Palsa_N2_3_FD_200533 | JGI IMG/M metagenome (GOLD analysis project Ga0302314, IMG submission 200533) | Peat permafrost microbial communities from Stordalen Mire near Abisko, Sweden - III_Palsa_N2_3 | ecosystem: Environmental > Terrestrial > Soil > Palsa > Peat permafrost | place: Sweden...
GCGATTTCCGTCACTGCTTTGGGATATGAGTGCGCCCGTCGTAGTTGGCCCGATGAATGGCGGCATGGATTACCCTCCTGCGTTCCGTAGCGCAGAGTCAGCCTTGAGCCGGATCGCGATCGCCGCAGGCCGTTCGTTCACCAATGGTGTGAACGCTCTGCTACCCGGAAAGCTGCGTGCTGCGATCGTTCTGGTAGCTAACCAGCGCACCCGCGAGGCGTTGCCTTCAGGCATCACGGGTCGCGTGCTGGAGCTCTGCGAGAACGGCGTCGATCTATCGCAATGGGTCGCGCCCGGCGATGCTCCCATGGCCTCGCATACAGCTTCCGGCTTCCTCTTTGTGGGGCGCTTAGTGGATTGGAAGGCGCTCGATATCGTGCTTGAGGCAATGCAGCGTGTGCCTGACGCTAACCTTGATGTGATTGGCGATGGTCCCATGCTTGTCCCATGGCGCAAGCTGGCCATCGATCACGGTCTCGCAGACCGCGTTCATTTCCACGGCTGGCTTCCGCAGAGCGAGTGCGCCCGTTATCTTGCAACAGCTCGCGCCCTGCTGCTGCCCAGCCTGTACGAATGTGGCGGAGCTGTTGTGCTCGAAGCGATGGCCATGAGCAAGCCGGTCATCGCGACGGCGTGGGGCGGTCCTGCGGATTACCTCAATGAGAGCTGTGGCATTCTGGTTGAGCCGGCGAGCCGCGATGCAATGATCGCGGGATTTGCAGAAGCCATGCAGCGACTCATCGCATCGCCTGGCCTTGCTGAACAACTGGGTAACGCCGGGCGCACGCGACTGCTGGAGCACTTCGACTGGGAGAAGAAAGTAGACGCAATGCTTGAGGTCTATGAGTCGATGCTGCCGGTGCCTGATGTTGCAGCGGCTACCGGGCGTGCACCAGAAACTGCCAGGGTCTGAACGCTATCCATGCGGGATGTGTGCTTCTCGATGACCGCTTCCAAACTTTCTTTGCGACGGCCGCGGCGAAGGAAACGACGCTCTACTCCGTACCAGCTCGCAACGGCAGCGATGAGCGTGAGGGGCGTCGCATACGCGAAGAGCAGCACCGGCGCGACCGGGTGGCCGATGCTTCGCATCAACAACTGCATAATCGGAAACGCATAAAGGTACGTGCCATAGGAGAAGTCGCCGAAGCGGCCCGCGGCGTGCAGCGGAAGCCACGAAGCGAATGCGAGATAGAACACTAGATAAGTTCCCGCGAACGGAAACAGCGCCGCGCAACCATAAGGCACGCGGGCAGCCACCACCAGCAGCACGACAGACGCCAACGCTAACCATCCGCTCATCCTGATGCGGTCACGATAGAGGTAGAAAACCACGCCCGCGAGGTACAGCGGCAGCAGCCGTGCCCATAGCTGCGGCGAACTCAACACCACGCCCAGCATCTTGCCGCCGAAGACCCAGCCTTCCACCTGGAACGCCACGCTCACAGCGACGGCGAGCACGAATATTCCCAGCAGCCACGCTCGACGGCGTAGCAAGCCCAGCGTCATCAGGAACGCCACACCGATGTAACACCAGAACTCAAATTGGATCGACCACACCGAGCCATTGATGGCACCAGGATAGGGATTGCTCAGAAACGCGCCGGTGTAATCGAACTCCCGCAGGCGCAGCGTCTGCAGCACAAAATCACCGAACCTCATCCACCACGACGTGCCGACAATCGTCGCGGAGATCGACGGCAGCACAATCACCGCCGTCAACACAGCGCTGACGAGAAACGCCGGATAGATCCTCGCCACGCGCTTCTTCAGGTAAGAAAACACGCTGCTCGACCGTTCTGCGCTTGCGGATATGAGAAATCCGCTCATGACGAAGAACAGGTCAACGGCCACCGCACCGCCAGTCATCTGGCCGCGCGTAAAGGCGTGGAAGGGCTCGCTCTGCTCCGATCCCAGCCCCAGCGGAAAGCTGTGGGAATAGATCACCAGCACCGCCAGCGCGAGCCGGATGAAGTCGAAATTATTGGCCTTCGCCATCCAGTCGTTCTTCATGGCTCCCATCGCGAGGACGCGGAAATCCGCTTCTATCCAAGGCTAAATGCTCCGGCCCGGCCGCAATGTACTCCATTCGTTGCAGTGGTTCCGCTCCGAAGTGGAGTTCTTCTCACCATTGACATCTCTATACTTGAGGGGTGGAGACCCTGGAGCAGAGCCACCCTCGACTCGCTCACACAGCCGCGCTGAACGCGCAGCCCGCGGAACCGCGCGCCACGCGGGTCGCGTTTCTGCTCAGCCAGTACCCCGCCGTGTCGCACACCTTTTTGCTCAACGAAGTCCTCGGCCTTCGCGCTCGCGGGATGGAGATTGAAACTGTCTCCATCAACCGGCCCGACCGACCGTTCGACAAGTTGCCCGCGCTTGAACGCGCAGAGGCTCGCAATACCCACTACATCAAGGGCGGCGACTGGCTGCGCACTTTGTTCACCGTTCTCGCGACCGCTTTCGGCCATCCAGCCGTCGTCGCCAGGGGTCTCGCCGCCGTGCTTGGCCTTCGTGGCCTGCCTCTTCGCCAGCGAGGCCGCTGGCTCTTCTATCTCGCTGAAGCTCTGCTCGTCGGGCGCTGGATGCGCGAGCAGCGACTTCGCCATCTGCACGTCCATTTCGGTGGAGCAGTAGCTTCAGTCGGGCTACTGACTTCTCAAGCCTGGGGCCTTCCCTATTCACTGACCATCCACGGCCCCGAAGAGCTGCTCAACGTCGATGCCTATCAACTGCGAGCCAAGGTGCAGCAAGCCAGTTTCGTCTTCTGCATCAGCGATTTTTGCCGCAGCCAGCTTTGCCAGTTCACGCCTCCGGCGCAGTGGTCAAAATTCAGCGTCCATCGCCTTGGCGTTGATCCTGTTGTGCTGTCGCCTCCGTATCCGCTCAAGCATTCCGGTGAAGGTCCGCTGCGCGTGATCTGCACGGGCCGCCTCGTCGCCGCGAAGGGCCACCACATTCTTCTGCAGGCACTCGATCAACTACAACAACGCGGCATCGAACTGCACACCACCCTCATCGGCACAGGCCCAGAGCTCGCCAGCCTCGAAGCGTTTGTAAAAAGCCGTGGGCTCGGCCACAACGTCGTCTTCACCTCCGCACTGTCGCACGCGGAGACACTCAACCTTGTTCGCTCCGCCGATATCTTCGTTCTCGCGAGCTTCGCCGAGGGCATCCCCGTAGCGCTTATGGAGGCCATGGCCTTCGCCGTCCCATGCGTCGCCACCACCATCGCGGGCATTCCCGAACTCATCCACTCCGGCCAGGACGGCCTGCTTGCCGCGCCCTCCAATGTAGACGCGTTAGCCGATGCCATCGAATCGCTGGTCGTCGATCCCGACCTTCGCTGCTATCTCGGAGGCGCCGGCCGCCAGCGCATCATCCGCGACTACAACCTGCCGCTCAACCACGAGCGCCTCGCCGTCAGCTTTCAGCAGCTCGTCGCTGACGCAGCGGAGGCCTCCCGGTGAGCGCGACGATGGATCCTGTTACGACGGCGAGTATGACCGCGACCCCTCGCATGATCGCGCAGGCCGCCACTCAGCCCGAGCGCCGCAGCAGCCCGGACGTCTCCATCATCATCATCTCGTTCAACACTCGCGACCTGCTGCGCCAGTGCCTCACGTCTGTACTCGAAGTAGCCTCTTCGATTCACCATGAAATTCTCGTCGTCGAGAACGCCTCGCGCGATGGCTCCGCGGAGATGGTGAAAGCCGAGTTCCCCGACGTTCAGCTCATCCTCAGCGACGTCAATCTCGGCTTTGGAAACGCCAACAACGTCGCCCTCGCGCAGGCACGCGGCCGCTACTTCGTGCTGCTCAACTCCGACGCCTTCCTCGCCCCGGGCGCACTCGAACTCGCCGTGCAGCACATGGATCAGCACCCTGACTGCGGCCTCGGCGGCGCCCTGCTGGTGGGCCGCGACGGTGCCTGGCAGCCCTCCGCACGCACCTTCCACAGTGTCATCGGCGACGCCATCGTGCTCACCGGCCTCTCCGGAAAATTCCCCAAATCCAGGCTCTTCGGCCGCTTCGATCGCACTTGGGCCAACCCCAATGATCCTGCTCCCGTGGACTGGGTCCCCGGAGCCTTCTCCATCGTCCGCCCCGAGGCCCTGCACAAGATCGGCCGCTTCGATCCCGCTTTCTTTCTGTACTACGAAGAGGTTGACTTGTGCCGACGGCTCAACCGCGCTGGCTACAAGGTCTGGTATTGGCCCGACATCATCGTCACCCACATCGGCGGCGAATCATCACGCCAGTTAAAGGCGCTCGAGTTCTCCGGCGCCGCCGCGCAAGTAGCCTTGTGGCGCATGAGAAGCACCCTGCTCTACTACCGCAAACACCACGGTTCCAGCGTGCGGTTCGCTCTCTGGATGGAGCAAGCCCTGTACACTGCCACCGTCCTGCGCAACAGCATCAGCAGCGACCCGCGCCGCAAGGAACGCAAGCGACACTTCCAGGCCATGCTTCGCCTGCTGCGCCAGGCGTGGACCGATACGGACGGCGGACGCATCTCACCGCCGCGGCCGTGGTAGGCTGCAAGCTCGCATGAGTTCGAGCCTCCTCAAGCCGCTGCTGGTCTCTCCACTCCGCACCGCGCTGCGTCTCACTGCGGGTCTGCGTGAATCCATCAAGCGCCTCTACAGCCACGCCGCGCTCTCTTCGCAACTGCGCTCGCCCCTGCCATCCTCAACCGTCGTGCTTGGACACATCTTCGTCCACGGCACAGGCAACATCCGCTTCGGCAACAACGCTCTGCTCTACCCGCAGTGCCACCTTGAGACGCACAATCCCGCTGCAATCACCCTCGGCGAAAATGTAGTTCTCTCGCGCGGCGTGCATCTCGTCGCCATGTCCGGCATCACCATCGGCAACGGGTCCATGGTCGGCGAATACACGAGCATCCGCGACGCCAACCACGCACGCACTGACGGCATTGCCCTGCGCGATGCCGGCCACAACTCAAAGCCTATCGTCATCGGCAACGAAGTCTGGATTGGCCGCGGCGTCACCATCCTCGGCGGCGTCACCATCGGAGACGGAGCGACCATTGGCGCCAACGCTGTCGTCACGCGCGATGTCTCCGCGGGCGATGTCGTCGGCGGCGTTCCAGCCGCTTCCCTGCGCGCTCGCAAGCCATGAATAAGGCGCTCATCCCCGACGACGGCAGCATGTACCTCGTGCTCCCCGTCCCCTTTCGCAGCGTCGACGGCCGGCTCTATGTCGAGGCCCAGGCGGCCAACGGCCTCGACCGATGGGCCGATAATTTCTCCACCCTTACCGTCGCAGCGCCTGTCATCCCCGAGCCGTTGCTATCCACCATCGCGGGCTTCGTCTGGCGCGAAGTCGATTCTCTCGAACATCGCAGCCGCATCGTGTGCCAACCGCTGCCGTGGGCTTACTCACCCAAAGCATTTTTCAAGCGCTACAAGCCAACACGAAATTTGATTGCGAGCACCATTGCAGCCTCGCAGCATCTCCAGTTCGCCATCGGCGGCCTCGTCGGCGACTGGGCCGCTGTCGCCGCGCTTGAAGCCATCCGCCAGCGTCGCCACTACGCCATCCACACCGACCGCGTAGAGCACGAGCTCATGCAGAAAACCGCCTCGCGCGCCAGTTCATTGCGTCGCCTCAAAATTGCCGTCGAAGCGCCTCTCATGAAGCGCTACCATCGCCACGTCATCCAACACTGCTCTCTTGGCCTCTGGCACGGCGACGATTGCTTCCGAGCCTACGCGCCCTGGTGCAAGCAAAATCACCTCATCCACGACGTTCACACCAAGCAGGCCGACCTCATCACCGACGCGGACATCTACCTAAAGCTCGAAGACATCCGCTCCAACCCCACGCTCAATCTCTGCTACGTTGGTCGCCTCGATCCGATGAAGGCGCCGCTCGAATGGCTCGCCGCCATCGCCGCCGCACGCGATCACGGCATCAAGCTCCAGGCTACCTGGTTCGGCGAAGGCTCTCTTCTCGAAGCCGCGAAGCAAGAGTGCTCGCGGCTTCAGCTCGGCAACGTCGTGCGCTTCGCGGGCTTCATAGCCGATCGCAGCGAACTTCTCACGCACCTCCGCTCAGCCCACGCCCTCGTCTTCACGCACATCACGCCGGAGTCTCCCCGCAATCTGCTCGAAGCGCTCGTCTGTGGAACGCCCATCCTCGGCTACGACAACGCTTACGCCGTCAACCTGCTCGAAGCCACAGGCGGCGGCTCGCTCGTCCCCATGCATAACACGCAAGCCCTCGGCGGTCTCATCGCGTCGCTGGCAAATCATCGTGGAAAGCTGGCAAACCTCACCCAACAGGCCGCAACGGCAGGCCGCCGTTTCACAGATACAGCCGTTTTCAGCGAACGCAGCGAACTCCTCAAGCGATACGCCTGATGTCTCAACCTTTGAGCTAAGGAATTTTGTACTCCACAAGCCCCGCGCTCCGCCCGCGCCTGCGCAACCGGTGATAGCGCATCTGCCCCGCAAATATCGGCAACTGCTGCAGGTGCGAGTGAACCCCATACAGCAGCAGCGTCAGCAAGTCGTTAGACTTCCACCGGGCCTTCCACGCCGACCGCGCAGCCAGCAAAGCAAACGCGGCAACCATCATCACCAAGGGCCATACCGACCGCGTTCCCAGGCTCGCGACAACGCCAAGCAGCAGCATCGCGCAAAGCACCAAGGCACGCCGGCGATTGCGCCGCACTTCGTCGCTCCAGAAAGGCTCCGCGCTTCCCGCGAATCTTTCAGCGATCTCCGCATAAGCATGGCCGGCGCGCGAACACCGCCGCCAATACTGGCTGAATCGCGTGATGGCCAGATCATGCCCGGTCATGGCCCGGTCCACATGCAGCACTTTGTACCCCGCCGCCAAGGTCCTGCGACACAACTCCGGCTCCTCGCCCGCAATAAGCCGCTCGTCGAAGCCGCCAACCTGCGCCAGCACATCACGCCGCCACAGCGCATCGCCACCACAGAACGGCGTCAAGCCCGGCGCGTACACCCAATCCAGGTCCATCACGCGGTTGTACACCGAACGCCCAGGATGCGTCTCGCGTCGATGCCCCCACACGCAAGCCACCTTCGCTTCCCGGAACTCAGGCAGCGAATCAAACATGAACTCCGGCGCGAGCACAGTATCCCCGTCGAGAAACAGCACAACCTCGCCACCAGATGCGCGCCATCCCGCATTGCGCCCCAGTGCTGCCGTAGGATGCTGTGGACGCAGCGCAATGGTCTTCGCCCCCAGCGACTCCGCCAGAGCCACACTGCCATCGGTAGAACCGGAGTCCACATAGATCAATTCAACCGGCCATAATCCGCGATGCATCGCAAGAACGGACTCGAGGCAAGCACGCAGGCGCTCGCCCTCATTGCGGCCAATCACGACAACGGACAACATCGAACAAGCATCGGCACTCATCGCGAGAGCACCTTCTCAAGCTCATGCACCTCATCGCGATTGCGGCGGATCACCCGGGCCGGCACGCCCACGGCAATGCAACCATCGGGCACATCGCAAAGAACTACAGCGTTGGCGCCAATAGCAACGTCGTTGCCAATGCGAATCGGCCCCAGCAGCTTGGCGCCAGCGCCAATATCCACACGATGCCCCAGCTGCGGCGACCCGCGCTCGCCACGATGGCGAAGACCAACAGTGACACCGTTGCGAATCACGCAATCGTCGCCAAAAACCGCATCGCCGCTGATGACAATGCCGCCAATGTGCTCAATCGTAAACCGCTCGCCGATCACCGCTTCACAGGGGAGTTCGATCCCCAGCAGCGAATCCGCAAAGAACTTCATCAACTTGTAGAGAAAGGATAAGGGCATACGCAAGGCGCGAGGCTTGATGCCATAGCGCCAGTTGCCGAAGCGATACACCACCAGCGCCCAGAAGCCATGCCTGCTCCAGTCGCGGTTGTGCGTGTTCCAATCGCTCCGTATCCGTTCGAACATGGCTATCCCTTCAAACTTATCCGGCGGCCGCACGGTCCTTGGATTCGAGCTCACGCGTCATCAGCCGGGCGTTCGGCAACTCGGTGTCGAAACGGCTCAGAAGGCCCCAACGGCGCGGCTCGGGAGCCACTGACGGCGGATTGGGCGACTCCAGCCTGGCCTCGGAAGCTTCTTGCCGGCGCCTCGAGATCGATTGCGCCACAGCCTGTTCCGCGGGCGTCATGCGCGGCGCTCCGCTCAGACCTCCAGCCCGCATATCGCGGCGCAACGACATCGGCTGCACCATCCGCGACGGAACTTGAGGATACTGCAAGATCCGCGGAGCGCGCCGACGCTCCGCGCGAGGAGCCCAGGGCGCTACAGTCGATTCATCCAGCTCAGCCGGTTCGCTCTGCTCAAGCAATATCTCCTGCGTGGTCTTGGTCACGGGCACCGTAACTTCCACTAGCGACTCTTCAACACTCTCACCGACGGGCTGCTGAACATCCATCTTCAACTCGGCCTGCGTTGATTCCGATTCCACCAGCGACACTGGAGCAACCGTCGCCGCAACGACAGGCTCCTTTTCCGGACCAGCCGCCGGGCCGATGCTCTTGGCCGGCGCGACTAGCGCTTCCACCACATCAGCCTTCACGCTCTCAATAACTGGAGCGGGAACCTTTGCGCGTTGTTTGATCGAAGCTTCCCACACCATCATCCGTTGCACACGGACAGCGGCCTGCGCATGAAGCGTCGGGGGCGCAGTCTTCACCTCTGCAGCAACTAGCTCAGCGGCTTCCGCAACGACCGCCTGCTTCACATCCTCACGCGAGGCTTCGACCGGCATCGCCTCGCTGAAGTGCATGACCTCAGATTCTTCTTTAGCATCCGGCTCGACCGCAATCTCCACAGGGGCTTGTTCCACGAGCACAATCTGCGGCAGCGTCACCACCGGTTCCGTCTCCTGCGCCACCAGCGCAATCTCCAGCCTCTGCACCACAGGAGCGGCAACCCTGATTTCCTCACGCTGCGCCTCTACGAACGCTGCCCGCGCCTGCCGCTCATGCACCGTGACTTCCGGCCTGACGCGACGTTCCGCCGCCGCAGCCGGTCGCACCACTTCTTCCAGCCGCGCACTCTCCGCCGTCACCTCGTTGGGAGTCGTCGACATGGTTTCTTCAACAGCATCGAGCCGCTGGCGCACATGCACTGCACGCTCCGGACGTTGTTCAATCGCATCAATCGACGCACGAAACTCCGCAGGCCCATACTTCATCAACAGGTCATGCAGCACCACCCCAACGCCGCTCGCCTTCAGCCGTCGCAGCAGCCTGCCCGTCTGCATGACGTCAACACTCGTGGTGCCCGCGCTCTCAATCACCAGTATCGTCGCATCCGCCGAGCTCACCGCGTACTCCGCCTCAGCCGAGTGCAACAGCGGCTGCGCGGAAATCAGCACAAAGTGATTGTCCTGCTTCAGCCCTTCAAGCTTGCTCATCGCAAAGCTCTCGCCATGCGCAGGCCGTGACCGCATAATCTCGACACCACCGCCCACTTCTTGATTCATGCGCAGCGCTTCGCCCGCATCCAGCGCCACGGCCTTGAAGCCCAACTCCTGCAGTTTGCGCTGAATCTCTGCCACAAATCCGCTGACCTGCGTCGATGCGCTGGTCCCTGTAAACACAAAGCTGCGCGCATGGCTCACGCGATACGCGCGCTCCAACCCGGCCGCCAGGCGCAACAGGAATTCCTCCATCACCGCGTCCGAAACTTCATACGAAGACGGCATCACGCCGAGCGGGAGAAAGCCCAGCAACTCTTCCACATCATGCGCCGTGTAGACCAGCGGATCACGCTTACGCGCAAACACCGCTGCACCAATGCCAGCCAGCAAAGCCAGCGGCAACGACAGCCCCAGCAGCAATCCGCGCTTGCTCGCCTCGGGCGCCGTAGGCACCGAAGCCGCAACCGCGAGATGCGCCGTCCCAGGCCCATTCGTCTCCAGCGCCAACCCGCGCAGCGCGTCATCCACCGTCGCATAACGAAGCTGCAACCGAGCAATGTCCGCAGCCAACTCCGAAGCCCGCTGCAGCTTCGGCGCAGCGTTGCCGGCCTGCGCAATTGCATGCGCCAACTGGCCATTCAGCCGCGACTCCACATCGCCCGTGCGCTGCAACTCCAGCCGCAGCTTCTGCTCCACATGCTGCTCTGCTCCAGCGCGCAACTGCTGCTCGCGCGCGGCCACCTGGCGGTCCAGTTCCGCCAGTTCTTCCTGGTCCTGCTTGTACACCGGGTTCGCCGGCGTATACCCAGCCATCTGGCTGTTCAACGCAGCGCGACGCTGATTGATCGTCGCCTTCAGCGAACCCAGCCCCGGGTCGGTCGCAATCGCTTCGTCAGCCACAGACTTCAATCCCTGCGATGCCGGCCCACTCACCGAAGCAAGCTGCGCCGCGGCCACATCATGCGCCTGTTGCGCCGCCACCAGCTCCTCACGCAGCCCACCAAGCTGCACATCATAAGGGTTCGCCGTAGCGCCCACAGGATCGGCCACACCCAGCGTCGCCGCCAGCGTCTTTTGCTCGTCGCGGTCCTGCTGTAACTCAGCTTGGATGCGCTGGCTCTCTTCGGTCAGCAGCACCTGGCGGCCATCGGCACGCGCATGCTCATCCTTGCGACCCTTCTCAAGATAAGCATCGGTCGCCGCATTCACCACCGCAGCCGTCTGCGCGGCATTGGCCCCCATCATACTGATCGCAAGCTGATAGCTGGTGCCCACGCGGGCCACCTTCAACGCCGCGCCAAGACGGTCCGCGGCCGCATGAATGTCCTCGCCCGGCTGCTGCCAAGTGCCCGGCGGAAGCTTCGCAATCGCAGCCTCCAGAATGTCAGGGCGCGTCGCCGTCTGTATCTGCTGCTGCAAATAGGAGTCGTACCGCGAAGGATCGTAGTTGCCCTCGGAACCATCGCTCAACACCTTGCTCGACAACGGCTCCACATAGGTCAGGCTCTCAGCCTGGTACATCGGCTTGCGCGTCAACGCAAACCCCACCACCGCCACAAACACCGCCGCACCCACACCCGCAGCCAGCCACGGACGCATCCGCACGCTGCGCGCAATGTCCACCTTGAACGCAGGAGCCGCACCCGCACGCGTCCCCATCTCGCTCACCGTCGAGAGTGCCGTGCCGTCGTTTCTCATGTGGTCCCTAACCAGATCCATGAACCTTCCCGTCTTCTATCGTTACTGCGCAATGATGGCTGAAGCGGTAAACATCGTCACCAGCGGCGAAAGCTTCTCCACCACGTATCCCAGCTTGTTGAAGCCGCTCATCGGCACATACACGATGTCGCCGCTATGCAGCGTAATGTCGATCTTGCCCGCACTAAGCAACTGCTTCATCGCAATCGTGCGCGTCTTGCCCGTGCCCGGCTGAATTATCTGTACATCCGGATTGAACCCCGCCTCTTTCGTCAATCCGCCGGCGAGGCTCAACAGCTTCGGCAGCGTCGTCGTATCGTCCAACTGCAGCGCCCCCGGATGCTGCACCTGCCCCAGCACGGACACATACCGCTCCGCGCTCGAAGGCACATACACAATGTCATCGCGCTTCAACCGCAGGTCGGCCAGCGCATCGCCGCTATCCAGAAGCTTCTTCAACTCCACCCAGATCACCTTGTCCGACCCGCGATAGATCGCACACCGCTCCGGCACAGCAGAGATCGCCGGCAGCGCCGCAGCCGTCACGTTGTAGCTGCCGTTGTTGCCCATATTGCTCGGCCTTGCTCCGCCAATCGCACCGCCGCGCGTCACCACTTCCAGCAGCGTCGGCGCGCGGTCAAAGCTCTGCGGCCCGGGATGCTCGACAGCACCCAGCAGAAGCACCTGGTTGGACGTGTACTTGTCCACGCCCACGGTCACATTCAATCGCGAGTAGAACGGTTGCAGCGAAGCAACCACCACCTCCGCGGCCTGCTCGCGCGTCTTGTCCGCTACAGGGATCGACCCCGCCAGCGGCAGCGTAATTTTTCCATCCGGTCCCACCACCTGTTTACTATTCAGCTCCGGACGCCCACCAAAGTCGATAGAAATCACATCCCCGCGCCCAAGCTCATACTCCTGGTTCACCGGCGGCTCGAACTCCCGCAGTGCCACCGCGGGATTCGTCTTCAAGTCTGTGCTCGAAGCCTGCTGACCCAGTGCAAACCCGCACGAAACAAGGCAGATAGCCGCGCCTGCTGCCGTCCGCCCTAGGCTGTTGCGCATCTTCACTGTCTGCTTCAAGTCGCCCCGCTCCATGAGCCAGTACCGTTACCTTGGTTCACACTTCTAGCCTGAAGGTTCACGCCCTTCGTGCCTACTCCACAGAAGTGTCAGTCGGGGTACACAATCGAATTCAGTGAGCGGTAACAGCCAGGCAACCTACGCCGCCAAACGCTTCCGCGTGCCCGTCGCCAGCCGGTTCAAACCCGTTTCAGGCACGAACCGCTTGCGCCGTTCGGGCTGGCTCGAAAGCTTCAGAGCCTCAGGCGTCGTCGAAGCCATACGAATATGCTGCACCAGCGCCGCTGATTGCAACACACGGCGCACCGGACCGTTCACACCCGCAAGCCAGAAGGGCAAACCCGCGCCCGTCATCGTGCGACGCGCCTCCAGCAGACAACCTACCCCATCCGCCTCCACGCGCTCAGTCAACACCATGTCAAAAATCACCGACTCGCCCATCACCGTGGCCGTTTCTACCTGCGCTAATACTTCGGTGCAGTCATTGCCGGTAAGCACAGCCGGCATATGAAGCACGCGCGTGCCGCCCTCAACGCTTACTTCCAACGGCCAGTCATTCTTCATCTCCGGCTGCATCCAAACCGCGGCAACTTCAACAGGCAGGTGGCGAAGCAGCGCAGCCAGGTCACGAGCATAGCGCGGCAGCAAGCGGCGCGGCTCCTGCATCATGCGATACAGCCACTCCATCTGCAGAAACTGGATAAACTTCGGTGCCCGCTTCAGGCTGCCCGCAATCATGTCCAGCG
>Ga0302314_10015455_pt1 | contig 12963 bp, 16 predicted proteins | sample III_Palsa_N2_3_FD_200533 | JGI IMG/M metagenome (GOLD analysis project Ga0302314, IMG submission 200533) | Peat permafrost microbial communities from Stordalen Mire near Abisko, Sweden - III_Palsa_N2_3 | ecosystem: Environmental > Terrestrial > Soil > Palsa > Peat permafrost | place: Sweden...
CTGGAGCAACGCGAGGCGTTTGCGGCGCTCGCGTTCTTCTTCGAAAAGGTGCGCGTTCTCGATCGCCAGGGCGGCTTGGTGCGCGAACGCGGCCAGCATCTCGCGATCGCCGAGGGAGAACAGCCCTGGAATCACGCGCGAGTCGAGATAGACGGCGCCCGTGACCTTCTGGCGAACCAGCAGCGGAACGCAGGCGATCGAGCGCAGGTGCAACGCGGCGATCGATTGGCTGGCGCTCCATTTCGGGTCGGCTTGGGCGTCCGTCGTGAAGATCGGCTCGCCCGTTTCCAGCGCTCGCTCGACGATCGATTGGGGCGGGGCCCCGACCGCGTCGGCCTCCATGTTGTGGACGGCGACGACCCGCCGGCTGTCGCGCAGCACGATGAAGCCCCGTTCGGCATGCATGACCTCGACGGCGACGTCGAGGGCTTGGCGTAAGACCGTATCGAGATCGAGCGACGAGTTCATCAACTCTGCGGCTCGGCCGAGGCGCTCCGATTTGAGGATCGCTTCGGGATCGAGGCGAGCCTCGACCGCGTTCAACGCCGCGCGCGCGTTCGGATCGTCGGCGAGGCCGGGAAAAGCTCGAAGAAGAGCGAGCGCGTCGCTTACGACGCGCCCGCCTTCCTCGCTGCCCGGCTCGCCCACTCTCACAGGTATTCGCAGCACCAATCGACGCTGAACCCGGCGTCGCTCATCCAATGCGGTGTGAACTCGAATTTTGCCGACGTCACGCTCGCGGGCACGAGGAATGAGACCGTGATCCGCAGACCCTGGCCCGGCCCGACGATGCCCGGCTGCCGCAGGTCGAGCGCGCCCAGTCCCGGCCGAACCGACGGGAAGTAGGTTGAATCGTCCACGAGCAGGTGGAAATCTTTGGGCTCGAACGATTGCCCCGAGGAGCGCGACGGGTTGACGACTTGGACGGAATCGATCGTCACGTATTTAAATCCGGTCTTCGGTGAATCGCTCGTACTGACATCGCCAGCGCGTAGCCCGACAGGAATCAGAACCCGGACCGGCGTGGTCTCCGCGAGCGCCGGCAGAGCGAGCGCGGTGAACAACAGCCCGAGACGGATAAAAAAGTGCATCTTCTATCACTTTCTTTTTTCGGCGGTTCGCCTACCGGACGTTAACCCGGAGGCGGAAAGTAGGGCTCACATTGTACCTTAAGGAGGCAGTTTACCGGAGCTGAACCTGCGCGGCGAACGTAGCGTTCACGGCGCGGCCATGCGGCGGCGACCCCGCGTTCACGCGCTGGGCTTAGCGTGGACGCATGGATCTGATTCCGAGCGATCTGGCCGCCGCAGCACGCTCCGCGCGGGAGCGCCTGGGCACCTTTTCACGGGACGCCGCGGAGGCGCCGGCGCGCGGCGGCAAGTCGTCGCAGGCGGCGATGGCGGATACGGCGCGAGAGGCCGTTTTCGCCGATGCGTTGCTGGCGGCGATGCACGCGCGGCTTGAAGAATTGCGGAGTGTGGCCAAGTGAGCGACGAGTTCGACATCATGCGGGCTGCCGCAGCCGGCATGGATGCGCAGCGCGCCGCGCTGGATCTGGCCGCACGCAACGTCGCGGCTGCCGAAGCCGACGGCACGGCGTTCGAGCGCCTGGTTCCGCGCTACGCGGTCGCGGGGCCCGGCGACCAGGCCGGTCTACCTTTCGCCGAGCCCTCCGATACGATTGGCGACGACCCGGACTTGGTTGGCGATTCCGTCCCGGGCGGCGACGCCGCCCGCGAGGACTTGCCAATTCGGTTTCTGGGTGCGATGCGGCAGCGCGGTGTCGACACCGACGCCGTGACGGAGATGGTCTCGGTCCTCGAGGCGCAACGCGCCTACGAAGCAAACGCGTCGGTGTTCGACGTCGGCAAGCGTTTGGCGGAGCGTACGATCGACGTCGGCCGCCTCCAATGAGCCCGATCGGGATCCCGAAGCTCTATCCCGCGCTGCCTGACGGAGCGTTTTCCGCAGCACCGGCCGCCGAGCCGTCGTTTCTATCGTTCGTCGAGCAGGCTCTCGAGGGTGCGGACGCCGCCGAGAGGGCCTTCACGCATGGGCGCGGCGGCTTGCAAGAAATGGTCGTCGAGCGCGCACAGGCGGACGTCGCCCTCTCGATCGCGAGTGCGACCGCTTCACGCGCGACGCAAGCCCTGACCATGATCCTCGGAATGCAAGTCTAAGTGCCCGCACTGCTGCGACGTTGGAATGAGATGCATCCGAAGCGACGCGCCGGCGCGGCTGCGCTCGCTTTTGCCGTGCTGGCGGCGCTCGCGACGGGCGCACTGCTCGGGCGCGACACGCGCGTGCCGCTGTTTGCCGCGGGGCTGCGTCCCGATCAGGTCGCGGAAGTCGTGAACCGCCTCGCCGAATGGAATGTGGGTTTCATCGTTAGCGCGGACAACGTCCGGGTCGAACCCGACCGGCGCAACGCCTTGCTCTTGAAGCTGGCGTTGGCGGGTGTGCCGCACGCGCACTTGGACTCGTCGGCCGAAGCACTCGCGAAGGCTGGTCCGCTCACGCCGCAATCCGTACTCGACGCACAGGCTCTCGACGGGCTTGCCGGCGATCTCGCAGCTGGGCTGCGTACGCTCGCGGGAGTCGCCGACGCGCAAGTCATCATCGCACCCGCTCGCGATGGTGCGTTTGCCGGCGATCCGGGCTCCGGCGCGACCGCGTCGGTTCGTCTGGCGCTCGTCCCCGGCTTCGTGCTCGGGCCTCAGGTGCTGGCCGGGGTCCGGCAATTCGTGGCCGCCGGCGTGCCGGGTCTGGAGCCAAAGCGGGTCGCTATTTTGGACGACCGCGGGCTCGCCCTCGGCGCAGAATCGGTTCCGGCGGCCGACGAGGCGTTAGGACTGCAGCAATCGCTGCAGTCGGCGCTGGACCTCGCGCTCGGTCCGGGTGCGGCGATCGTCCGGGTGCGCGTTAGTTACGATCCCCGGCTGTCCCAGGTTCACGAAGTCACGCGTAAACCGATCGGCAGCCGGCCGATCGGCACGAGCACGAGCGACGAACATTACAAGAGCAGCACGAAGCAGTACGCGAAAACGAATCAGAGCGTCGATGGCGGTAGCATCGTCGAAGAGGAGCGCGTCGAAGTGCCGGCGGGCCGGCTCGAACGAATCTCGGTCGCGGTCGCCGTCGATGCCGGCCGCCATTTCGATCTGCAGAAGATCCGCTCGCTCGCGGCGGCGACGCTCGGCCTCGTCAAGGAGCGCGGCGACGCCGTCTCCGTCGAGGAGATCGCCTTCGCTCGCGATGTGCCGCTCGGGCAGCACGTCGAGTTCGCCGCCGCCGCCGGCCTGATCGGGGCGCTCGGTCCGAGTATCTTTTTCGCGTGCGCGCTGGTTGCGGGCGTACGGCTGGCCGCGCAGCCGCTGGGTGCGGCATGCGAGGCGCTCGTCGCGCGTATCGCGTTGCGCCGAAAGAGCCGCGAGCTTGACACCTTCCCGCCGGCTCAAGTCCGCGGGGCGCTCAAAGACGAGCCGCCGCACACGGCGGCTGCGATCATCAGCGCTCTGCCCGCCGCAACTGCGGCCGCGGTGCTCGAATTGTATCCCCTCGAGGAGCGCGCGGCCATCGTGCGGCGGCTGTCGCGTTCGGCCGCTCCGGTCGTTCCGGACTATCAAACGATCGCCCGTCGTGGATGAGCGTTTCATTTCACTGGCGGCGTTCGTGCGAGGTCCGGCGCCCGCGGCCGGGCCGGTTGCGCCGGCTGTCGTGCGCGGCGTCATCGACTTCGCCCATGCCGATCTGGCAACCGAACTGTCCCTGATGCGCTTGGCGGCGCTCGAAGCATTCGAACGGAGCACAGCGCAGGCCCTACGTCTTTTTGCCTCGGACGTCTTGGCGCGCGAACTGGCCCTGAGTCCGGCCGACATCGAGGCGCTCGTGAAGCGCGCGCTCGCCAGCTTCGCGGAGCACGAACCGGTCGCGATCTCCGTCTCGCCCAGCGACGCGGAGCGGGTGCGCGCACAGCTATCGGTGCGCATCGACCCAGCCCTCGAAGCCGGCGATCTCGTGGTCCAGGTTCGAGACGGGACGCTCGAATCGCAGTTCTCGTTTCGGCTCGAAGACGCGTTGCGGCGGGCGGCGAGCATATGATCGCACGCGGCGTCGGCGTTGTGAAGCGAACGGTCGGCGAGACGATTCTCGCGGCGCTGCCGGGCGCGCGCGTTGGCGACGGCGTGCGCCTGCGCTGTGCGTCGGAACGGATACTTCTCGGTGAAGTGGCAGCCGTGGAGACCGGCCGCGTCGCGATCGCGCCGTTTGGCTCGCTGTGCGGTGTCGCTGTCGGCAACCGGGTGGAGATCTCCGAGGAGGCGCTTTTCTGCCCGGCCGGCTTTGCCGCCCTCGGGCGTGCCCTCGATCCGGCGGGTATGGCGCTCGACGGCCGGGGCGCACCGGCGGGCGCGCGCGCCCTCGTCGGGCGCGGTGACGCGCCGCCGCCGGTCGCGCGCGAAGCAATTGCGACGCCGCTCTGGACCGGCGTGCGCGCGCTTGACGGCTTGTTGACGATCGGGCGTGGCGCGCGCGTCGGCATTTTCGGGGCGCCCGCCGCGGGTAAGACGACGTTGCTCGAGATGGTGACCGCTGGAGCGCGCGCCGACGCCGTCGTGTTGGCGCTCGTCGGCGAGCGCGGCCGTGAAGCCAAAGCATGGTTCGAGCGCATCGACCGGCGCACGACGATCGTCTGCGCCACGAGCGATCGCAGCGCTCCGGAACGCGTCCGGGCGGCCGAGGTCGCGATGACCCAGGCGCTACGGCTGCGCCAGGCAGGTTGTCACGTCGTGTTGGTCGTCGACAGCCTGGCACGCTACGCGGCGGCGCTGCGCGAGCAGCGCGTTGCGCTCGGCGAACCGGTTGGCCGTGGTGGATACCCACCCTCGGTCTGGGCCGCGCTGGCGCGCTATCTCGAACGCGCGGGCAACGCGCGGCGCGGTTCGATCAGCTTGTTCGCGACCGTGCTTTCGGACGGAGCCGACGATCGCGAGCCGCTGTCCGACGCGGCGCGCTCGCTCCTGGACGGCCATATCGTGCTTTCGAGCGCGCTCGCGCGCGGCGGTCATTTCCCGGCGATCGACGTGCTCGAGAGCAGCAGCCGCACGATGGACGCCGTCGTCAGCGCGGCGCATGCGCGCGACGCTCGGTCGGTCCGCAGCGCGCTCGCACTGCTGGCCGAAACCAAGGACGCGCGCGCTCTCGGGCTCGCTTCCGACAGCGACGCGCGGCTCGTCGCCGCGACATCGATGGAAGCCGCCGCGGTTGCGTTCTTACGTCAGCAGGAGCCGTCGGCTGCCGAGGAAACGCTTCGTTCGCTTGGTTCCTTAGCGGCGATTTTGGAACCGCGCCGATGAGCCTGGCCGCGGACTTGGCTGCGGTGCAACACCGGATCGCCGCGATCGCAGGCGAGCCTGCGCGAACCGTACCTTCCGCGACGCTGCGACCGCGCACCGGTGGCCGGCTCGATGCCGCCGCCTTTGGGCGCCTCGTCCGGCGTGCCTCGGCCGCCGCCCGCGTCGATCCGGCGCTCGTCGCGGCCGTCGCGCGGACGGAATCGGGGCTCGACCCGCGCGCGACGAGCCGCTGCGGAGCCGAAGGGATCATGCAATTGATGCCGGCAACGGCCCAGGCACTCGGCGTCGCGGACCCGTACGACCCAGCCGCGAATATCCGCGCAGGTGCATTCTATCTTCGGGAACTGCTGGGACGCTTTGGAGGCGACGTGGCGACGGCCGTGGCGGCATATAATGCAGGCCCGGGCGCCGTCGAGCGCTACGGCGGGGTGCCGCCCTTTGCCGAGACGCAGCGTTACGTGGCGCGCGTCATGGAAAGGTATCGCGCACGCCACGGGCGCTAGCGCGGCGGTTCTGTGCCTGCTTTCGGTCGGCAGCCTGATCGCGTACGCGCGCGGAGCGGCGGCGCCCGACGTGACGCTCCTGCTCGCGCGCTATGCCCACGCGACCGGCGACGACGTCGAGCCGAGCGTAACGCAGCTCGAGAGCGTCGGAACGCTTGCGGGCGGAGGGTTGAGCGGACAATTCCATTCTTGGATCCAGGGCGATCGCGAGCGCACCGATGAGAACCTCGGTCCGCGCTCCGATACAACGCTGCGGATCGGCGATCGCTTCTGGAACGCCGATGAGAACGGTGACGTACGCGAGCTGACGGGCGTTCTCGCCCGGCGTGCGCGCACGCAGCAATTCATCGACTCGGGCGGATTTGCGAAGCGGCCCGATCGCGTCATCTATCGCGGCAGCGTCCGCATCGCGGGTCACGCGACCTATGCGCTGGACGTCACGGCCGACGACGGCGAAACGGAGACGCTCTATCTCGATGTGCGCAGCGGCCTGCCCGTTCGCCTCGCCTACGACGACGACGATGGACGCACGACGATCGACCTATCAGACTGGCGCGCGGTCGGCGGCCACCGCTTCCCGTTCAAGAGCGTGGTTTCGGACGGCGATCACGCCTTCGACACGGTTCAGACCACCACGTCGATCTCATTAGCTGCGGCGATTCCGCCGGCGGTCTTCGCGCCGCTCGTTTCACGGCCGATCGCGATGTCCGCGCCCGACACGATCGAGCTCGAGTTGCACGAGGGGCATCTGTACGCCCCGGTGAGTATCGGCGGCAAGCACTACACCTTTCTGCTCGATAGCGGCGCGCAGGATATCCTGATCGACAAACACGTCGTAGCAGACCTTGGTCTGGCCCCGATGGGTTCACTCGAAGCAAGCGGCGCGACCCGCACCGGCGGCTTGCAACTGGTCACGCTCGACCAGATCGATATCGGATCGGGACGGCTCACGAATATCACCGCGGCCACGATCGATCTGGGCGCATCGACCGCGGGCGCCTTCCGCATCGACGGGATCCTAGGCTATCCGTTCTTCGCGGCGGCGACCGTGCGCATCGACTATGGCGCAAAGACGATGACGTTCGGCGTTCCGGGGACGGTCGCTCTGGTGGGCGAGAAGATCACCGTGCAGGTCGATCGCTCATTCCCCGAAACAACGCTGCGGCTCGATGCGCAGACCGACGCGCCGTTCATCATCGATACCGGCAATGCGGGCGAAGTGCTCCTGTACAAGCCGTTCCTCGAAAAGCATGCCGGGCTCGTCCCCTTCTCCTCGACCAGTCGCCACAGCTACGGCATCGGCGGCTCGACCACGTCCTACCGCACGTCGCTCGATAGCATCGCGCTCGGCAGCGTTCCGATGTATCACGTTGAGACCGACGTGATGGAGGCGACGAGCGGAGCCTTCGCCGATCGTTTCGATGCGGGCAACGTGGGCCTCGGGCTGCTCAAGAATTTCGTGATTACGTTCGACGTCGCGAACGCCGCCATGTACCTCCAGCCCGGTTCCGATTTCGATGACGGCCGCGGCCGCAACTAAACTGCAATAGTCCCGTCACGCGCCGGCCTTGCGGCGCGGCTATCGTTCTGGCATGAACGACGAGACTGGCAAAATCTCCGTGATCGCGGCGCGCTTTCCGTATACGGATCGGCGGGCGCTGTCCGAAGCCTGGTTTTCCGCCCTCCACCTCGCCTCCGACGGCCCGCTGTCGCCGCCGCCGCCGGAGCGGCGAGCTGAAACGGACGGCGGCCGGATTCACCCGCGCGGGTCGGCGGAGCGTGCGGAGCACCGCCGGCCGGAGCAACGCGTGCCGCCCGGGACAGGCGAGGATCGAGCGGCGCGGGCCGGGGCCGAGAACGGCCTCCGGCGGCCGTCCGCCGCGCGCGCGGCGGCGGCGCGCGCCGAACTCGCTTGCCAGCGCAGCTACGCCACGTTCCGCACTTCGTTCACCTTAGGGGTCGAAGGCGAACGCGTTGCGCTCGCGCTACGGCGCGACGGTGCCACGCTGCACGTCGTCGCGCTCTGCCGTCCCGCGGTCGAGGGGATCGTACGGCGCGCGCTCGCGTGCGCCGGCCTCTATTTGCGCGCCCGCGGCGAATCGATCGACGTTTCGGTCGCGACGGTGGACGAGGGTGTGGCTCTATGATCGATGCGGCGACCGCGGCCGGCATGTCCCGCATCGACGCGCGAGAGCGCGACGTCCTCGGAGCCTACGAGCCGGGCTTCGTTTCCGAATTCACCGATGTGACTGCGGCCGCGCGCGCGATCCGGTCGCCCGACCCACTGAGCACGGTTGCCCCGGCGGGCGCGTATTTTCTCTCGGCCGGCAGCGGCGCCACCGTGCGGTTTACGCGCGACGGAACGTTCGCGCTCGTCGACGGCGTCCTGTGCGGCCCGGATGGTCGCGCGGTCCTCGGTTTCAGTACCGGTAGTCCCAGCCGAGTCGGGCCGGTGCGGGTCGATGCCTACGATCGGGCGCTCGGCGCAAGCGGCGGGGCGCGGATCGATGCCGACGGCACGTTCTCCTACCTGCGCGCGGCCGTCGATCCGCGCACGGGCCAGCGGCGCAGCGAACGCGTCGTCGTCGGGAAGCTCGCTCTCGCGCGGTTTCCGGCGGGGACGCAGCCGCTGCGGCTCGACGCGAGCCACGTCGGGCTGCCGTCCGGCGTAAAGGCGCAGGTAGGGTCGCCCGCAGACGGCACGTTCGCGGCGCTCGTTCCGAACGCTCGCGACCTTGGGTGCGTCGACGTGGTGGCGGGGCTGGCCAAGGTGCGCGAAGCCTACGACGCGTTCGAGGCGATGCGCGCTGCGTATCATACTCGTGGCACAAACGAGCAGACCACGATGGATCTGGTCAAGTGATCGCCGCGCTCGCCTTCGGACCGCCCCGCGTCGCCGAGGGCCGCGCGCTGCGCAGCATCGGCTTCGTACCGCGCTCGACCTTGCCGCTCTCGGCGGCGTGCCTCGTTGCGAACGGCGTTCGCGAGACGCTCTCGCGATTGCTTGCGATGGAACTCGAGGTCGATCTGACCGAACCGGCGATGCCGAGCGCCGAAGATCGACGGCTGCTGGTCGAGGGCGCGACGATCGTGCGCGTACGCGGCCGGCTGTGCGATGGCTTCGTTATCTTACGTCCGGCCGATGCGCGCAGGCTCGTCGCGCTAGCGTTCGGCGAACGCGAACCCCCGCAAAGCGACCGCTTGTCGGACATCGAACGCGAAACGCTGGACCGGATCGTCCACGCGCTCGTGCCGCTTTGCAACCCGCTCTGCGGCACGCTCGGACCGGTCGCAGCCGAAACGAGCGAAGTTGCCCGGCGGGATCTCGCGACCTATTTCGAAGTCCGTACGACCGGCGCCGCCGGTGTCGCGCTCGGTTTCGCGCTGAGCCGCGACCCGGCCGAGGAAGTCTGCGAACGGCTAACGCTCGACGATCTCGCGGAGGTAGAACTTGAAGGCAGCGTAGAGTTTGCCAACGGGGCGCTCTCGGTGCCCGCGTTTTCGCGCTTGGCCTGCGGCGTGACGATCGTTCTCGATACGGCGCTCGGCGCTCCTGGCGTCCTGCGCTTCGGCGAGGTTGCGTTCGCGCGCGGGCTCTGCGGTGTGAGCGACGGGCGCAGCGCGATACGGTTTACGGGCGATCTCGACCGAGGATCCGCATGATCGACGATGGCCGAAACATCGACTTGCTGATGAACGTCTCGCTTGCGGTCCGCGCGGAATTGGGCCGTTGCAGGATGCGCGTCAGCGACGTGCTGCGAATCGCGAAGGGCTCGATCGTGGAACTCGACCGGCTGGCGGGCGGCCCGATCGACGTTTTCGTTAACGACCGCTTGGTCGCGCGCGGCGAAGTGGTTGCCGTCGACGATCGATTCGGCGTACGCGTCACCGAAGTCGTCGCCCGTAAGTCCGCGCGCTCGTGAGCTGTAGCCCTTGAGCGAGCTTCTCCAGATCGCCTCGCACGGCAGGGCAGGGCTGCCGCTCGACGTTCTCGTCAGCTTGAGTTTGCTCGGTATTGCGCCCTTCATCCTCGTGATGACGACCTCGTTCGTGCGCATCGTCATTGTGCTGTCGCTCGTGCGGTCCGCCATCGGTGCATCGTCCCTGCCGCCCAACGCCGTCCTTACGGGGCTCGCCCTGATGCTGACGTTCGTGATCATGTCGCCAACGATCGGGCGGGTCTCGCGCGAAGCGCTCGAGCCGTACGCGGCGGGACGGATCTCGCAGAGCGAGATGCTCGCGCGAGGCTTCGAGCCGCTGCGCTCCTTCATGCTGCGTCAAACGCACGACAAGGATCTGGCCCTGTTCGCGCGACTCGCAAGAGAACGCCCGTCGAGCGCGGGCGCGGCGCCGCCGGACGTCCTGCTGCCGGCTTTCGTCGTCGGCGAACTGCGCAGCGCGTTTGCGATCGGGTTCGCGCTCTACCTGCCGTTCGTCGCGATCGATCTGGCGGTTGCCTCGATCTTGATGGGCCTGGGGATGTTCATGCTGAGCCCGCCGATCGTCTCGCTGCCCTGCAAGCTGCTGCTGTTCGTCATGATCGACGGCTGGGCACTGGTCTGCTCGGGCATCGTAAGCACGTTTCGCTGAGCGCGCCTAAGAAGCGAAACGGGTCGCGGCGACGAATCCAGGGCGATGCGCATCGGAACGCTGTTGCAGCTTCGGCGGCCCTGCATCTCATTCGAGTTCTTTCCCCCGCAGACCGACGACGGAGTCGAGAAGCTCATGGCGACGGTTCGCGGGCTGCGTATCCTCAACCCCGGCTTCGTCTCGGTCACCTACGGCGCCGGCGGTTCGAGCCGTGCGCGGACGGTCGAGGTCACCAAGCGCATCAAGAGCGAGCTGGGCATCGAGTCGATGGCGCATGTAACTTGCGTCGGTCATCCGAGCGACGAGCTGAGGACGCTGTTTGCCGAACTCGAGGCGGCCGGGGTCGAAAATGTAATGGCGCTGCGCGGCGATCCGCCCAAGGGACAGGCGCAGTTCGTCGCGGTCCAGGGTGGTTTTCGCTACGCAAGCGATCTCATCGAGCTGCTGGCAGGCGAGTTCTCGTTTTCGATCGGCGCCGCCGCGTATCCCGAGAAGCATCCCGAGGCGGCGAGCTTCGAAGCGGACATCGAGAACGCCGTGCGCAAGGTTCGCATGGGCGCCGAGTTCCTCGTGACCCAATTGTTCTTCGAGAACGACGCGTATTTCGGTTACGTCGATCGATTGCGGGCCGCGGGCGTCGGCGTCCCGGTCATTCCGGGTATCATGCCGATCACCAACTACGAGCAGATCGCCCGGATGACCAAGATGAGCGGCGCGAGCCTACCGCAGCGTCTTCTGGTGGAACTCGAGGCGCGTTCCGATCAGCCCGAAGCGGTTGCCGAACTCGGGGTCGCCTTTACGGCGCTCCAATGCCGCGATCTTTTGGCTCGCGGTGCCCCCGGGTTGCACTTTTACACGCTGAACCGCTCGCCGGCAACGCGGGCCGTGGTCTCGGCCCTGGTCGCAACGCAAGCGATCCGTAACCTGGCCGTAGCGCCGGCGTAATCTTCGCCGCGTACCCTCGGCGGCATGGAGTCGCTCGGGGGCGTCATTCGCGAAGCGCTGGTCGTCGCCGCGCTGCTGTGCTTTCCGGTCCTGCTCGTCGCGACGCTGGTCGGGACGGCGGTCGCGGTCGTCCAAGCCGCGACGCAAGTTCAGGAGCAAACCCTGACGCTGCTGCCCAAGATGCTCGCCGTCGGCGCGATGGTCGCGGCGTTCGGATCGTTCGCGTTGGGTCGCTGTGGCTCACTGTTCACCGACGCCGTCGCGCACTTGCCGCTCATCGTTAGCGGGCCTTGAGCCGCGCCCATGGACGACGCACACCTGCTCGTGTTCGCTCGCTGTGCCGGGTTCGCGTTCCGCGCGCCGGGCTTCTCGCACCCCGACGTACCGCCGCCGGTGCGGGCGGGCTTCGCGTACGTGCTTTCACTCGCTCTGACGCGCGCTCGCCACGGCTCCGCCCGGCCGGCGCACGGCGTACTGCTCGCGTTCGGGAGCGAGCTGCTGATCGGTGCGGCGATCGGCATCGCCGCCTCGATGCTGTACGACGGCGCGTACGCGGGCGGCCGCGCGCTGGACGATTTCGTCGGCATTAGAGCCAGCGTTCCGAACGCGAACGTGGCGGCCGGTGCCGGCTTTGGACGCCTGTGGTCGCTCGCATTCGCCGCGGCGTTCTTCGTCCTTGGCGCCCACCGGGTGGCGCTCGAAGGCTTCGCGCAGAGTTTTGTCAGCCTTCCGCCGGGCGCGTTGGTGGCGGCGCCGGACCTCAATGCGTTCGCGGTCGTGCTGCCCGGAACGCTGCTTCGCGCCGCCGTGTTCGTCGCTGGGCCCGCGATCGCGATCGCGCTCGGGGCGCAGTTCGGCCTCGCGGTGATCGCGCGTTTGGTTCCACGATTCTCGACGTTCACGCTCGCATTTCCGGTCGTGTTCGGCTGCGCGCTGCTAGCGACGATCGCGGCCCTGCCGTTCGTCTTACAATCGGCCGCCGCGCCCTGGTGGGACCTGGGGCCGATCCGTGGGCGCTAGCGCGTTTGGCTGAGGAGAAGCCCTTCGAGCCGTCGGCCGCGCGGCTCGCCCGGGCGCGGCGCGAAGGCGATTTCCCAAGCTCGCAGGCGGTCGGGGCGATCGCGTCGTTCGGCTGCGCGGTGGCCCTGCTCGCCGCGCTCTTGACCCCGCTCGCCGCCGCCGCTCGTAGCGCCGTCGCACAGGCCGCCGCGGCACGCGCTCTCTCGTGGGGCCCGTACCTCGCGCTTGCGGCGGCGGCGCTCGGCGTCCCGTGCGGCGCGATCGCGGGCGCGCTTTGCGCCACGCTCCTGCAAGGCGGCCGCATTACGGTCCGCGCGCCGGCTCCCAAATTCGACAAGATCAACCCCGCTGTCGGTCTGCGGCGAATGCTTTCGCGCGATGCGGCGATCGGCGGGGTCAAGGCGCTGGTCGTCGCGTTCGCCGTTGCAAGTGCCGTGATTCCGGCGTTGGCGAGCGCTTTCGCTGCAACCCGCGGCGCCGGCAGTGCGAGCGCCCTCGCTTCGCTCGTACTGCAAGGCGCGGCGGCGATGCTGGCCGCCTCGCTCGGGGTC
>Ga0302314_10015456_pt1 | contig 12963 bp, 7 predicted proteins | sample III_Palsa_N2_3_FD_200533 | JGI IMG/M metagenome (GOLD analysis project Ga0302314, IMG submission 200533) | Peat permafrost microbial communities from Stordalen Mire near Abisko, Sweden - III_Palsa_N2_3 | ecosystem: Environmental > Terrestrial > Soil > Palsa > Peat permafrost | place: Sweden...
CTTAGCGCGTTGTGACTTGAAATCTGGTCGCTGGAGACGGGAAGGCTGCTGGCCACGGTCGGTCCTCAAAAGGCGCTTTGGTTAGCGGGGGAACGCCTGGGCGTTGCCGGCATCGACGTTGATCACATTGCCGGTCGACTTCGCTGCGGCGTCGGAGGCAAGGAAATAGACCGCTTCGGCGACGTCGGAAGGCAAGACCGTCCGCTTCAGCAGCGAACGCTTGCGGTAGAAGTCCTCCAACTCTTCGCCGGCATCGATTCCATAGGCGCCGGCCCGTTCCTTCCGCCAATCTCCATCCCAAATGCGCGAACCCTGGATCACAGCGTCGGGATTGACCACGTTCACGCGAATGCCGAACTCCGCGCCTTCGAGGGCCAAGCAGCGCGCCAGGTGCAGCGAAGCCGCCTTTGCCGACGCATAGGCCGACGCGCCAGGCGTGGCCGCCAAGGCGTTCTTGGAGCCGATGAAGACAATCGAACCGCCTTTCTGCTTGCGCATCAGCGGGAAAGCGGCCCTGGCGCTCAGGAAATAGCCCTCCGCGAGGACGTCATAATTCTTGCGCCAGAGTGCAACGCTGGTTTCTTCAAGGGTCGCCGACGAAGCCAGGCCCGCGTTGGCCACGAGGATGTCGAGGCCGCCGAACTCGCGGGCGCAGGCGTCGAAGGCGGCCTGAATCTGCTCTTCACTCGTCACGTCGCAGACGGCGCTGCGCACCAGATCCTTGCCGACAAGACCGGGCAAACTGGTCATGATCTGATCGAGCGCCTCGCGGTCGCGATCAACGAGCATGACACAGGCGCCTTCCTCGGCGAGGCGCCGCGCCGTGGCGGCGCCAATACCACCGGCGGCGCCGGTGACGAGGGCGATCCGCCCCACCATGGGTTTGGGCTTAGGCATGCGCTGCAGCTTCGCTTCTTCAAGCGCCCAGTATTCGATATCGAACGCCTCCTGTTCAGGCAGACCGATATAGCCTCCGAGGGCTTCGGCGCCGCGCATGACGTTGATGGCGTTGCCATAGAATTCCCCCGCCAGTCGGGCCGTCGTCTTATCGGCCGCCAAGGTAAATCGGCCCAGGCCGGGCACGAGCACCACGACCGGATTCGGGTCGCGCATGGGCGGATCGCTCGGGCGTGCACAGCGGTTGTAATAGCCTGCATATCCTTCGCGATACTTGGTCAGCGCCGCAATGAGATAGGCATCGTCGTCCAGGCGCGCGGGATCGAGCGTCAGCGGAGCGATCTTGGTTCGCAAAAAGTGGTCAGGGCAGGACGTGCCGACCGCGGCGAGCCGTTGAAAATCTCGCGAGCCGGTGAATTCCAACGCCTCGGGGTCATCGGAGAAGTGAACCAGCTTTCCGCGAGCGCCCGTCATCAGACCACGCAGACGAGGGGCAAAATGCGCGGCGGCGGCGGCGCGGCCGGCGACGGACAGCGGTGCGACGACCTGGCCGCCGAACGCCGGCGCCTTGGCTAGCCGCTGATTCAGATAAAGCGCGGCCTCGGCAATCAGACGAACCGTATGGTCGTAGCAGCTCTTCGCCGTATCGCTCCAACAGATGATGCCGTGTCCGGCCAGCATGACCCCTTCAAGATGGGGATGGGTCGCGACGTAGTTACGCAGTTGCAGGCCGAGCTCGAACCCGGGGCGCTTCCAGGGCAGCCAGCCAATCCGGCCATCCCAAATCTCCTGTGTCGCCCGCTCTCCGTCCTTTGAGGCCGCAAGGGCGATTATCGCATCGGGATGAACGTGATCGACATCTACGAAGGGCAGGTAGCCGTGGAGCGGCGTATCGATCGATGCCGCACGCGGGTTCAAATTGAAGGTGCAGTGCGGAAGAAAGGCGACCATTTCGTCTTCGAGCGCCACGCCGCGGTAAAGGGCTTCAAGCGCCAGCAGCTTGTCGAGATAAAGCGTGGCGAAACCGTCCAGCTTCATCGACCCCAAGTCGCCGCCCGAGCCCTTGACCCACAGGACCGTGGTCTCCGCGCCGGTCAAAGGGTCCTTTCCCTCAAGCTTGGCCGACGTATTGCCGCCCCCGAAGTTTGTCACCGTAAGGTCCTCGCCGAGCAGATTTGAGCGATAGAGCAGCAGTTCCGCGGGCGACAGGGTCGCCGCCTCTTCCTCCGACCAGCGGCTGACAGGCACCGCAAAGGGAAGCGCACCTTCACGCGACGGCGCGAGAATGGAGGCTTTGGACATGGAGAACTCCGAGGCGGCCTGGATAAGGTCTAAACAGTGCGTGAGGCAGGCGAGGTTAGCAAAGGGCCTAGCCATTCGCAATCAACTTCGATAATGATCGCTCAAAAGTCGTCTGGAGGAAGCGGTGACCGGGGCTATGACCGTCGTGCTGGACGTGGGTAAGACCCTCGCCAAGCTCAGCCTTTGGGACCCGCAAGGTCAGCTTGTCGCGCGCCGCACGCGCGCCAACACCCGCGTGGATACGGGCGACTATATCGCGCTGGACGTCGAGGGCGTCGAGGCGTGGCTCGCCGAAACCCTGGCTGAGTTTGCACGGTGCGGGCCGGTGGGCGTCATCGTGCCCGTCGCCCATGGCGCCGCGGTCGCCGTACTGCGTAAGGACCGCCTCGCCTGCCCGCCGATCGACTACGAAGACCCGACACCCGTCACGGATCGGAAGGCCTATCTGCGGGATCGCGATCAATTCCGATTTTCGGGGTCGCCGGCCCTGCCCGACGGTCTCAATATCGGCGTCCAGTTGCATCGCCTCGAGACGCTGCATCCCGGCCTGCTCGGCGATGGCGCGACCATTCTGCCGTGGGCGCAATACTGGGCCTGGCGGCTCAGCGGCGTCGCCGCGTCGGAAGTGACCAGCCTGGGCTGCCACAGTGACCTCTGGCGACCTCTCGAAGGACGACCCTCGTCCCTGGCGCGCAAGCGCGGCTGGGCGGAACGGCTGGCTCCGCTAAGGCGAGCGGATGAAATCCTCGGAACGCTCACGCCGGAATGGGTCGGACGCACGGGTCTTTCCGCCGACGTGGCGATCCTTTGCGGCCTGCATGATTCGAATGCGGCCCTTCTCGCGGCCCGCGGCTTCCCCGAGATCGCCGATGCGGAATCGACGGTCCTGTCGACCGGCACCTGGTTCGTCGCCATGCGTTCGCCCGGCAGGGGCCAAGACGTGGATATGAGCCTGCTCGACGAGGCGCGGGATTGCCTGGTCAATGTCGACGCCTACGGCCGGCCTGTGCCCTCGGCCCGGTTCATGGGCGGGCGGGAAATCGAGCTCCTTACGGGCCTGGACACCCGCCGGATCGACATCGGATCGGACCAGCCTCGGCTGGTCAGCGCCGCCGCGGCCGCGCTTCAGTCCGGCGCGATGGTGCTCCCCACGCTCACGCCTGGCGTCGGCCCCTTTCCGCATGGGCGCGGACGCTGGACGGAAGCGCCGGCCGACGACGTGCACAAGAGGGTGCTGGTCTGCATATACGCCGCGCTGGTGGCCGATGCGGCGCTGGACCTGATCGGCTCGCGGGACCGCCTCCTGGTCGAAGGCCGTTTCGCGGAGGCCGACGTCTTTGTCCGGGCTCTGGCGGCCTTGCGACCCGAGACGGTCGTCTACGCCAGCAATGCGGACAACGATGTCTCCTATGGCGCGCTGAGACTGTTGAATCCCAGCCTGGCGCCGAAGTCGCCGCTGGTTGTCGCAAAGCCGCTTGAGGCCGATCTGGCGAGTTACAGGACCGCATGGCTCCGAGAGGCTCAGCGCATGGAAGCCACGGCGTGAGGCCCGCCTCTATCGCGGATTACCGCGAGGCGGCGCGGAAGCGCCTGCCGCGCTTCCTGTTCGAATACATCGACGGCGGCGCCTTCGACGAGACGACGCTGCGGCGAAACATAGAGGATTTGAGAGCTGTCGAGTTGCGCCAGCGCGTGTTGCGCGACGTCTCCAACATCAACCTGTCCACGGAATGGTTCGGTCAGGGGCTGTCCATGCCCGTGGCTCTTGGACCGATCGGCCTTGCGGGGCTGAACGCTCGCCGCGGCGAGGTTCAGGCTGCCCGCGCCGCAGAAGCCGCCGGAACGCCGTTCTGTCTATCGACTGTCTCAGCCTGCTCGCTGGAGGAGGTTGCGGCCGGCGTGCAGCGGCCGTTCTGGTTTCAGCTCTACATGATCCGGGATCGCGGGTTCATGCGCGACCTTCTCGTCCGGGCGCGGGAAGCCCGGTGCTCGGCCCTGGTGTTCACGGTCGACATGCCGGCCCCGGGCAGCCGGTACCGGGACCACCGTTCCGGCCTCGCCGGAGCGCCGGGCCTCGCGGGCCAGCTTCGCCGCACGGCTCAAGCGATGGTTCGGCCGCGCTGGGCATGGGATGTCGGTATTTGCGGACGCCCCCATAACCTCGGAAACGTGGCGCCGGTGCTGGGCCGCCAGTCTGGAATCGAGGACTTCCTTGGCTGGATGCGAACCAACTTCGATCCGAGCGTGACATGGAAAGACTTGGAATTCATCCGCTCGGAATGGACGGGTCCTCTCATCATCAAGGGGATTCTTGACGTCGAGGACGCCCGCCAAGTCGCCGGCCTTGGCGCCGACGGCGTGGTGGTTTCCAATCATGGCGGCCGTCAGCTCGACGGAGCGCCCTCGACGGCGAGCAGCCTGCCGGCGATCGCCGAAGCGCTTCGAGGAAGCGGTTTGAAGGTGCTCGTGGATGGCGGTGTCCGTTCCGGCCTCGACGTCCTGCGTTTCCTGACCCTCGGCGCAGACGGGGTTCTGCTCGGCAGGGCGTGGGCCTACGCCCTGGCCGGCGGCGGACAGTCCGGCGTCGCCCACGTGCTGTCCTTGATCGCCGCTGAAATGAAGGTCGCCATGACCCTCTGCGGCTGCACGACCATCGAGTCGATCAACAGCGACGTGCTGGTCACACGCGGTTGATCCGGCCACGACACATCAAGCCAAACGATAAGAACGTAGCGGAGTTGAAATGCCAACGTCTGACAGACCCTGGAGGACGACCATTCTGGCGGGCCTGGCGAACTATATCGATGCGGGTTCGATCGTCGCCGGCTCGGCGGCGCTGGTCATCTGGATCAAGCTTTTCCATCTGACGCCGACATTTGTGGGCCTGATCGGCGCCTTCAGCGCCAATGCGATTTCCGCGGGTATCGGCGCCCTGGTGGGCGGGCGGCTATGCGACGTTTTCGGGCGCAAGCGGATCTACCAGTACGACATGTATCTCTATGCCTTCGGGATGATGTGGCTGGTCTTTGCCGCCGCGCCCTGGATGATCGTCGTGGGCTTCGTCATCGCCGGGCTGGCGGTCGGCGCGGACATTCCCGCTTCCTGGTCGCTGATCGCCGAGCAGGCCCCCGACCATGCGCGGGGCAAGCATAGCGGCTCCGCCCAGGCGCTCTGGTATCTCGGCCCGGTGGTGGTGCTGCTGCTCTTCCTCCTCTTCCAGCCCTTGGGCGTGCTCGGCGCCCGACTGGTGTTCGCCCACCTCGTCCTCGTGGCCTTGGGGCTGACCTATATGCGCTCCAAGATGAGCGAATCGGCGGTCTGGAGCGAAGCAAAGGCGGCGCGCGACAAAACCCTCGCCGAGAACGCGGCCAAGGCGCCCGGGACCCTGCGCCAGCTTTTCACGCGCAGGCACCTGGGTTCGATGATCTTCCTGATCGGAATGTATGGGTCATGGAATCTTTGGGCAGGCACCAACGGCTTCTTCTTCCCGTTCATCCTGCAGACCGTCGGCGCCCAGACCCAGACGACCAGCGTTCTTCTGCAGACGGGCGGATTTGTCCTATCCATGGTGTCGATCGGCCTCGTCTTTATGCCGCTGGTGGACAAGGTCAATCAACGCACCCTGTTCGCCATCTCGGCGCTCATACAGATCTGCGGCATGGCGCTTTTGGCGTTGTTTCCGCTCAGCATTCCGGTGGCGGTCGCCTACATCGTCCTGCTGCAGTTCGGCGGCGGATTCGGCGCGCAGTCATTTTTTCAGCTGTGGAGCGCGGAGCTGTTCCCTACGCTCGTGCGCAGCACGGCGCAGGGCATCATGTTCGCCGTGGTCCGCATTGGCCTTGGCTGCTGGAGCTTCTTCGTTCCGATCCTGACGGCGACCGGATTTAAGACCCTGGCTTGGATTTTGACCGGCTTCCTTGTCGTCAGTGGTCTGATCGGCTGGATCTGGGCTCCCCGAAACGAAGGCAAATCGCTCTCGCAGATTCAACGCGAGCAGAGCCGGCCTTGAGCGGCGCCAACATCTGGTTTCGGGCCGCCCGCGCAAGCACAAACCCACACCGCCGAACAATCGATTGCGAGCGAAAACGATCCCAGTTAATCATTTGCGATCGTGGCGCCTTCCGAAAATAACGGCGCCGGAAACAAGGGAGATGATCATGGGTCCGATCCGCCTGCGCGACGCTTTCCTGGCCGGGTGCGCGCTCGCCGCGATCGCTTCGCCGAGCCTGGCCGCGGATCCCCTGGCCGACGGGTTTCGCAATCCCCCAGCGTCCGCGCGGCCGCGCGTCTGGTGGCACTGGATGAACGGCAACATCACCCGCGAAGGCGTCGATCTCGACCTGGAATGGATGAAGCGCATCGGCATCGGCGGCTTCCAGAATTTCGACATCTCGCTCTCCACGCCACAAGTCGTCGACAAGCGGCTGGCTTACATGACGCCAGAGTGGAAGGCCGTGTTCCGTCACGCGGCGGAACGGGCCGAAGACCTGGGATTGGAGATGGCGATCGCCTCGTCGCCAGGCTGGAGCGAGACCGGCGGACCCTGGGTCAAACCAGAGCACGCGATGAAGAAGCTCGTCTGGAGCAAGACGGATATCGAGGGCGGTCGGCGCTTCGTCGGCGCCCTCCCCTCGCCCCCCGACGTCACCGGCCCGTTCCAGACCATTCCCGGCGAGGTCGGTGGCGTCTTCGGTCGCCAGGGCGATACCCCGGCCCCGCGCTATTACGCCGACAGCGCGGTGATCGCCTACCGCGCGCCGACAGAACAGCGGCTTCCCAAGCCCGTGATCACCACCAGCGACAGCTCCAAGAACGTTGCGGCGCTGAGCGACGGCGACCTGACGACGACGGTCAGACTGCCCGCGACGCCAGCAAAGGCGAGTTGGATTCAATTCGATTATGGGAGCCGTCAGACCATACGCACGGTCACCATCGCCACCACGGCCATCCCGGCGATCGACCTGACCGGGTCCATGCGCGCCAACCTGACGGCAAGCGACGACGGCGTCACCTTTCACCCGGTCGCCGACCTGTCCATTCGAATGGCGCCGCAGCAGACGCAGAGCATCGCTCCGGTCACCGCCAGGTATTTCAGGATCGAACTCAGCACGCCGGCCGCCTCTGCTCCCACCGCGCCCTTTGACAATTTCGCGCCTGGCGCCGACCCTGCCGCCCTTGCGATCAATTTACCGCCGCCGTCGCCCGACGGCCCGCACTATGAGATCGCGGAAGCCTCATTGTCATCCGACGCGAAGATCAACCAGTTCGAGCTCAAGGCGAATTTCGGCATCGTCCCCGACTACTACACCTTGGAGGTCGCGAATCGTAAGTCGATCAAGGGCATAGCCCCCGCCGACGTCATCGACCTCACCCACCAGATGACGCCCGATGGTCACCTCGATTGGACGCCTCCAGCCGGAAGATGGACGGTTCTGCGCCTGGGCTACTCGTTGATCGGGATCGAAAATCATCCCGCCACGCTCGAAGCCACGGGTCTCGAGGTCGACAAGCTGAACAAGGCCGACGTCGCGGAGTATATCAATACCTATCTGGACAACTATGCATCGTTCCTTGGGCCCGGTTTGATCGGGAAACACGGCGTTCGCGCGATGGTGAACGACTCCACCGAAGTCGGCCCGCAGAATTGGACCGACAGCATCCTGCAGGACTTCCAGAAGCGGCGGGGTTACGATCCACGGCCCTGGCTGCCGACCCTGACCGGCGTAGTCGTCGCGGACGCGGCGCGGAGCGACGCCTTCCTCTACGATTTTCGCAAGACCCTGGCCGAGTTGACCACCGAAAATCACTATAAGGTCGTCGCCGACGTGGCGCATTCACGCGGGCTGATCACCTACGGCGAAGCCCTGGAGGGCAGTCGGCCGTCCTTGGGCGATGATCTCGAAATGCGCCGCTACACCACCGTCCCCATGGCCGCGATGTGGACCTATAGCGCGGCTGGCCCACGGACCGTCCTTAAGGCCGATATCCGCGGCGCAGCCTCCGTCGCCCACCTCTACGGCCAGAACCTCGTCGCGGCCGAATCCATGACCTCCGCCATGGCGCCGTGGGCGTTCGCGCCGAAGGATCTGAAAAAGGTCATCGACCTTGAATTCGCTCTGGGGGTCAACCGGCCGGTTGTTCACACCAGCGTCCATCAGCCGCTCAACAAAAAGCCTGGCCTGTCCCTTGCCCTCTTCGGGCAGTACTTCAATCGCAATGATACCTGGGCCGAGCAGGCCGGTCCTTGGGTCGACTACATGTCGCGCAACGCCTTCATGCTCCAACAAGGTCGATATTACGCTGACGTCGCCTTCTTCAGCGGCGAGGAAGCCCCTTTGACGGGGCTCTACATCGATCACGATCCGCCTTACCTGCCGCATGGTTATGGCTTCGACTTCGTCAACACCGCCATCCTGAAAAACCTGCTGACCGTACAGGACGGGTGTCTGACGGCCCCCAGCGGCGCCCGCTATCGCCTGCTTTATCTCGGCGGATCCAGCAGCAGGATGACCGTGGCGACGCTTCAGAGGATACGCGACCTTGTCCAGGCCGGCGCCGTGGTCGCTGGTCTGCGACCGCAGAGCTCGCCGGGATTGTCCGACGACCCGGCGGTTTTCAACGCGCTAGCCAATCAGCTGTGGCGGCCGGGTCAGGTGGTCACCAGTCTCGGCAAGGGTAAGGTGATCGCGGTGGAGGACCCCGACAAGGCGCTTGCAGAGATGAACCTGGTCCCGGACTTCAACGCTCGGCCGACCCAAGCCGATGCAGACGTGATGTTCGTCCATCGCAAGCTGGACGATGGCGACATCTATTATGTCGACAACCGTGAGCATCGGCCTGAGCATCTGGACGCACAATTCCGCGTCACCGGCAAAGCGCCCGAACTCTGGCACGCCGAAGATGGGCGCTTCGAACCTGCGCCCTACCGCCTGAAAAACGGCGTCACGACCGTGCCGATGGACCTCGGCTCCGAAGAGTCGGTCTACGTTGTTTTCCGCCAGCCTGCGGTGCAAGCGGCCCGTGAGATCGCCAAGCCGCGGGAAACCGTGCTGACGACCTTGGGCGGTCCCTGGACGATCAGTTTTGAACCTGGTCGAGGCGCTCCGGCCGACGCCAAATTCGAGCAACTGTCGTCATGGACGGAGAGCCACGACCCGGGGATCAAATATTTCTCTGGAGCCGGCTCCTACAGCCATGACGTTGAGCTGTCGGCGGCTCAACTACAATCCGCGGGCCGCGTCTTCCTCGATCTCGGGGACGTCCGCGACCTGGCGGAGGTTCGCGTCGACGGCGTGTTGGCGGGGACCGCCTGGCACGCGCCCTATCGGGTGGATCTGACCGGAAAACTCAAGCCGGGCGTCAATCACCTCGAGATCAAGGTGGTCGACACCTGGGTCAACCGGCTGATCGGCGACAAGCAGCCAGGCGCCGTGCCGGTTACCTTCACCGTGATTCCCACCTATCTTCCCAGCGCGCCGCTACGCCCCTCTGGACTGATTGGCCCGGTCCAATTGGTGAGCCTCACGCCAGGTCAGTGAGCCGGCGGTCGACCGGGCGTATATCCGCCGGAATTGGTAAGCATCACCGGCGGATGGCTGCTGAAATCTTGAGGCGAGGAATGCTGAATCTTGTCCCGCTCACCGATTAAAGCCGGTCGGGCTGTTCGCCGCAAACTGGCGGACATGAAGCTGGTCCGGGGTCGCGATTTCCTGATGGGGTCGAACGACCACTACGCGGAAGAAGCGCCGGTGCGACGGGCGAGCGTCGGCGATTTCTGGATCGACCAGTTTCCGGTCACGAACCGCGAATTCGCCGCCTTCGTCGAGGACACCGGCTACGTCACCTTCGCGGAAGTTCCCCCCGATCCGCGCGACTATCCCGGACTGACGCCGGATATGGCCGTCGCCGGCTCCGCTGTTTTTGCGCCGACCGAGGGGCCGGTCGCGTTGGACAATCCAGGCCTTTGGTGGCGATTTGTGGCGGGCGCGAATTGGCGCCATCCCCTCGGTCCGGACAGTTCGGTCGACGCCCTCATGGACCATCCGGTCGTTCAGGTGGCCTGGACGGACGCGGCCGCCTACGCACGATGGGCGGGCAAGTCCTTGCCGAGCGAGGCGGAGTGGGAATTCGCCGCCCGTGGAGGTCTCGAGGAAGCGCCCTTCGCCTGGGGGCAGTCTCTCGCGCCCGGCGGCCAGACCATGGCGAACTACTGGGAGGGAGAGTTCCCGTGGAGCCGCACCGGCGATCACGGGTTTCACCGCACCTCACCGGTCGGCGCCTTCCCCGCCAATGGATACGGCCTATGGGACATGATCGGCAATGTCTGGGAATGGACGGACGACTGGTACACGGAATCGACAGCCGAACCGGCGAAAGGGTGCTGCGGCCCGCCTCGCGCCCGAACGGGCGAGCGGCACGAGAGCGTCGATCCTTGCTCGCCCGAACTGCAGATTCCCCGCAAGGCGGTGAAGGGCGGCTCGCACCTTTGCGCAGCCAATTACTGCCAGCGTTATCGTCCCGCCGCGCGTTACGGCCAGGCTATCGATAGCCCGACCTCTCATATCGGTTTTCGATGCGTCGTGAGGCGGAGTTAGGCGGAACCTCGCCTCACCTCGTTCACCCCTAACCGGCCGGACGTTGAACCGGTGTTGCAAAACCGTCCGTCGGCGGATGACGGCCCGATCCCGCCTTGACTCCTCGCCCTGATCCGGTACGCCTTATCAATCAAAATTGGTCGTAATCGATCACTTGCGCCATCATGTTCGCGGGCCTTGGAAACACCCCGGGGCGCGCTGGCGCTGAAATTGCGGAGGATGCAGTGCAGGAGCGTACCAAGCGCGGATTGACCCGAGCCGCAGGTCTGATCGCGACCACCGCCATGTGTTGCGTCTTGACGGCGGTCGCCGGCGCCGCGGCGGCGGCCCCGCCAGACCGGACGCGAGCTCAGGTTGAGGCTCCATCGGCCCAAAGACCTAACTTTGTGATCATCCTGGCCGACGACCTTGGATATGCGGACGTCGGATTTAACGGCCGCAAGGAATATCGAACGCCCAATCTGGATCGGCTGGCGCAAGAGGGCACGAATTTCAGGCGCTTCTATGCCGGCGGCGTCATCTGCGGTCCCTCGCGCGCTTCGTTGCTCACCGGCCGCTACACCATCCACCATGGGGTGACCGGCAACGGCCGCACGCTTTCAACCTCGGAAACCACCATCGCCGCGGCTTTGAAGCCCCTGGGTTATTATTCCGCACTGTATGGAAAGTGGGACAGCGGCGAGACGCCTCTGGATCACGGCTTTGATGAGTTCGCCGGATATGTGAACGACCTCGAGGCTTGGGAACATTTTCCCAAGTACATGTGGTTTGGCCGCGAGAAACGGCCAGTCCATGGATTTTCCGCCGACCTTGTCGGGGAGTTTGGCTCCGAATTCATCAAACGGCGTCGCAATGAGCCGTTCTTTCTCGAACTCGCCTTCATAGAGCCACACCTCAAGCTTGAGGCGCCATCCGCTGACGTCGCCAAGCTGAGGGGCTCGATCAAGGAATACGATCCAAACCTGCCCTACAATGCGACCTATGCCGCCATGATCGAGCGGCTGGACAGCGCTGTTGGAAGAGTGCTCGGCACGTTGCGCGCCGCCGGCCTGGACAAAAATACCATTGTCATTCTGACCAGCGACAACGGCGCCACCTACGAAAGCGGCTCACTAGGCGCGGCGGCGGATCTCGACAGCAACAGGCCGTTCCGCGGCGGCAAACGGTCGGTACTTGAGGGAGGGTCGAGGATGCCGACGGCGATCCGCTGGCCCGGGCATATCCCGGCTGGGATCATCAGCAACGACGTTTTGACCCAGATCGACATCTTGCCGACCTTCATGGCGGCGGCCGGCGCTAAGCCAAATCCGGCTTGGCAGGTGGACGGCGCCGACGAACTTGCCGTCTGGCAGGGCAAGGCCAAGCCTTTGCCTCGAACCATCTACTGGGAGTACCGCAAAGACGGCTGGTACAATATGGCGGCGATGTCAGGGGATTGGAAACTCGTCGCCGAGAACAGTGCGGAGTTCAACGCTCTGAAGTCCACGCCGCCGATCTCACCTGAAATGGTTCAGAAGGAAGAGGCCGCTCTCGGCGAAGCCTTGCTGGCCGGAAAATCCTTGGATTCCCTTCCTCCAGAGCTGGCGCGGGACGCGCAGGCCGCCACCGGGACCATGGATGCGCCGAAGCTCTTCAACATCGCCATCGATCCACAAGAGCGCCGAAATTACTATTTCGCCCGAAGTGAGATCGCTCTGAGACTACGACAGGATCTCCTGGGGTGGCTCAACACGGAGTCAGCCGCGTCGAAAGCCCCAGACAAAGTAAAGCTGCCCCCCCCCGTCGAAGGCGGCCCGGACTAGGGTCACGGAGAACAGCCATGATCATGAACACCCGTCGAGACGCCCTGAAATGCGCCGCGTTCAGTAGCGCCGCGCTCGCCGCCGGCTTATCGCCGCTACGCGGACTGGCGCAGCCCGTTGCGCAAGCTCCACTCGCCGAAACCACGCTTGGGACAGTGCGCGGCACGACGATCGGCGGCGTGCATCTGTTCAAAGGCATACCCTACGGGGGGTCTACGGCCGGGCCCAATCGCTTCATGCCGCCGTCGCCGGCCCAGCCATGGTCAGGCGTACGCGATGCGACGGTATTTGGACCCATTGCGACGCAGATGTCGTCCCCAGAGCATCTGAAGGGGACCTTCTATGAGGGAATTTGGCAACCTGCTCCC
>Ga0302314_10015459_pt1 | contig 12960 bp, 8 predicted proteins | sample III_Palsa_N2_3_FD_200533 | JGI IMG/M metagenome (GOLD analysis project Ga0302314, IMG submission 200533) | Peat permafrost microbial communities from Stordalen Mire near Abisko, Sweden - III_Palsa_N2_3 | ecosystem: Environmental > Terrestrial > Soil > Palsa > Peat permafrost | place: Sweden...
GCGCCTCCGGCCCTGGCGCCTCCGGCCCTGGCGCCTCCGGCCCTGGCGCCTCCGGCCCTGGCTCCCCCGGCCCTGGCGCCTCCGGCCCTGGCTCCCCCGGCCCCACTACCCGCTGGGGCTACCCCGAGGACGTCCGATCCCCAGCCGATCAGCGCCGCGGAGTACGTAATGCCGGGAAACGACTGGTCAAGCAGCGGCCCGACCAACTCGGCGTGAAACTGCCTGGCGAGTTCCAGGCCGGGGATGAACGGCATAGCCATGGGCCGAGCCTGCCGCACCGGACAGCCCTGGCGCCATCCGGCAGACCTGGCAGTCCCGTTTCATGCATCGCTCGTGCCGCAACTTCGTTATCCCGAACGATCCGCGTCCTATGCGGCGCCGGATCCTTCGGGATATCAGGTATCTGGTCCGCTGGGGCCGCGGCAGGTGGGTCACTCGATCAGGGCGACAGGACAATCCGGACCACATGGCCGGAAACCGGAGTAGCCACGCCGCGCAAGCACCTGGGCCACCTGCGCGGCGACCCAGCACGGGCGCTGGCTGACGTCGATCCAGCCGTACCGGAGGGTGACGATGCCGTCCGCGGCGGCCGAGTTGTCCCGCCGTATGTCACGCCAGCGCAGGTCACCGGGATGGGCGGCCCTGCCATCAAGCTCGACGGCCAGGCGGTACTCCTTGTACAGCACATCGCGGTACTCGTTGCGCCCGGCGCGCCGGGCCAGTGCCTGCCGGGTGCCGGGCGGCAGCGCATGCGGTCGCTCGACATCGCGCAGATAACGATGCTCAAGGCCAGAATGGACGCCGGCCCAGTCGGCCGTCAGCGCCTGGGCCAGGTCACGGCGCCAGCGCAGCCGGTTGCGTAACGCCATGGCGTCCAGTAACCGGGCCTGGGTGGTGACCCTGCGGCCCAGCGCCCGGGTCGTCCAGTCGTAGGCGGCCTCGGCCGTGGCCGCCAGGTCAGTCAGGTCAAGTACGGTTTCCTCGATCCGGCTCCGTGCGGGCGTCAGTGCCGGGTGCCGGACTTGGCGCAACCGGCTGGACACATGCACCACGAGCCCGGAAATGCTGGCAATGCGCCTGCTGTCCGGGATCGTCACGTGAATCGGCGTGCTCGGCTCGTCGATCAGCGCGGCAAGCTCAGCAGCCGTGTGATAGCTGAGAATGGCGCCCGGGCCAGCCCGCAGCACGGCGGCCCACAAGACAGCCACGCGGCCTGGCTCGCCGGAGAACACGGCATACACGCCGGCCTGCATCCGCTGCCAGTGCCCCTGCCGGACTCGCGACCTTATGGCGTCCTTGGTCAGGCCGCCGTCACGTGCCTGGCCCCTGGTCAGGATTCCCTGCTGGAACTGTGCCAGCTCGCGAAGGTGCTGAGGTAGTTCGTTCGGCATAGCGTTCAGGGTGACGAGCAATACCGACAAAGGCCGATGCCGGCGGAGCCGCCTGTGGATAACCCGCCCGTCGTGATGCTCCCGGCCGAGCCAATTGTGGATAACCGGCCCGGCGCGGTGATCCCGGCCGGACTGCTTGTGGATAACCCGCCCGGTGTGATGATCTTTTCAGGAGCCGTGATGATCTCGAAGGATTTGTGTCCCATTTGGCGCCGGATCCTTCGAGATCATGGCCGGCCGCCGCTGATACCGACCTCGGCTCGCGCGATCATGGACCAGTGACGGACCCTGAGCTGATCCGGCGGGCCGAGGCGGCCGGAATTGCGCATTGCTACCGCGACTGGCGCGGCAACGAAGTCGCGGTGGGTGAGCAAACCCTCATGGCGATCCTAACCGCCCTTGGCGACGCGCCCCCCGCGCGCCCCGAGCCTCCAGCGCCCCACCCGTTTAACCCGTTTGACGCGGAGTGTCCCGACGGCCCGGGGAGTCCCGGCGACGCGGAGGGTCCCGGCGACGCGGAGGGTCCCGGCGGCCCGGGGAGTGCCGGCGGCCCGGGTAGTCCCGGCGGCCAAGGGAGTGCTGACGGCCCGGGGAGTGCTGACGGCCCGGGGAGTGCTGACGGCCAATGGAGTGCTGACGGCCCGGGTAGTCCCGGCGGCCAAGGGAGTGCTGACGGCCCGGGGAGTGCCGGCGGCCCGGGGAGGGCCGGCGGCCCCGGCGGTGCAAGCCTCGCCGCTCCGGCCCCGGCCGGCCGTTCCTGGGGGTTCGCCGTCCAGCTGTACTCGCTGCGCTCCCGGTCCTCCTGGGGCCACGGCGACCTGCGGGACCTGGCCGAGCTTGCCGCCTGGAGCGGCCGCGACCTGGGCGCCGGCTTCGTGCTGATCAACCCGCTGCACGCGGCCGAGCCGCTGCCCCCGGTCAGCCCGTCCCCGTACCTTCCGATGACCAGGAGATTCATCAGCCCGCTCTACCTGCGGATCGAGGACGTCCCGGAGTATCGGCAGCTCACCGAGGAACAACGTGAGCACATCGACGAGCTCGCCGCGCCGCTCCGGGAGCGCAACGCCACCAGCGACCTGATCGAGCGGGACCAGGTCTGGATCGCCAAGCGGGCCGCTCTGGAGATCATCTACCGGGTTCCGCTGAGCGACCGGCGGCGCGCCAGCTTCCGGCGTTTCCGCGAGCGGGAGGGCAGCGACCTGCGGTACTGGGCCGCCTGGTGCGCGCTGGCGGAGGTCAACGGGCCAGACTGGCGAAGCTGGCCGGATGAGGCACGGAATCTCCGTTCGGGCAAAAAAATGACTGCGGCCGGACCGCTGTGCGCTGCCGCGAGCTTCCACGCCTGGCTGCAGTGGCTGGCCGACGAGCAGCTGGCATCGACGCAGCGGGCGGCGCTGGCGGCGGGAATGGCCGTCGGGATCATCCACGACCTGGCCGTGGGCGCGCATCCGGGTGGCGCGGACGCGTGGACCCACCAGGACATGATCGTGGCCGGGATGAGCGTGGGCGCGCCGCCGGACGGGTTCAACCAGCTCGGCCAGGACTGGGCGCAGCCGCCGTGGCATCCCGGGCGCCTTGCGGCGGCCGGCTACCGTCCGCTGGCTGGCCTGTTCGAGGCGGCGCTGCGGCACGCCGGCGGCCTGCGGGTGGATCACGTGATGGGGCTGATGCGGCTGTGGTGGGTGCCGCAGGGGATGACCCCTGACCGCGGGGCCTACGTGCGTTACGACCACAAGGCGACGGTGGGCGCGCTGGCCGGCCGGGCAGCCATGGCCGGCGAACTGGCGATCGGCGAGGACCTCGGCACGGTCGATCCGTGGATCCGCGACTACCTGGCCGAACGCGGCATCCTCGGCACGAGCATGCTCTGGTTCGCCCGCGAGACGGACGGGACGCCGCTGCGGCCTGAGCACTGGCGGCGCCATTGCATGGCCACCGTGGGCACCCACGACGTGCCGCCGGTCACCGCCTTCCTGACCGGCGAGCAGGTGAGCGTCCGCGCGCGGCTTGGCCTGCTGAAACTGACAGAAGAGGCAGAACGCAGCACCGCGGAGCTGATGCTCGTGCGCTGGCGGGACGCACTCGTGGCTGAGGGCCTGATCCCCGCGGCCGCGCGTCCTGGACCTGCCGAGTTCACCGTGGCGCTGTACGCCTACCTGGCCAGGACGCCGGCCCAGCTGATCAGCGTCTCGCTGGCCGACGCCGTCGGCGACCGCCGGGCGCAGAACCTGCCGGGCACCAGCGACGAGTACCCCAACTGGCGGATCCCGCTGTGCGACTCGGGCGGCCGCGCGGTGCTGCTGGAGAGCCTGCCCGCGCTGCCGCTGGTCCGTGCCGTCGCCGCGGCGGCCGCCGGACCTGGGCCTGGCGGCTAGCCGGCGGCGGGAGTCGCGCTGCTGGTCAGGGGGCCGGATCCCAGGTCAGCCGGCGGCGGCGTCGCGCTGCTGGCAGCGCAGCGCGCGGGCGACGTCGTCGCGGCCCTCCGACAGCAGGCGGCGCAGCGGTGCCGCCAGACCAGTGCGGGCAATGTACTCGTCGGCCACCGCGATCGCGGCCGGCGTGATCATGTCGCTCGGGTAGGCGTACTTCGCGAACCATTGCGCCATGTCCGAGCTCCACTGCGACCAGGCCCGCCCTACCTCCTCGAAGAAGCGCCGGCCGTACGGCTCGAGCAGCTCGGCGTGATCGTGGTCGGGGTCGGCGAAGCCGTCCAGGGTGGCCCGGAAGACGGCGTTCGGCAGTTCGCCGCTCACGATCTGCGCCCAGGCGTCCTTCTTGGACACCGGGTCGGGGATCGACGCGCGGCACGTGACGGCGTGCCGTTCGCCCGCGTCGGTGCGGTCCCTGTCCAGCTCGGCGTCGATCTCGGCCGGCCCGGCGGCACCGCGACTGACCAGCCGGCGCAGCAGCAGCCAGCGGAACTCGGTGTCGATGGCGAGTCCGTCCATCACCGCGGACCCGGCCAGCAGCTCGGCCAGCAGCGCCAGGTCGGCCAGCGTCGTGGCCACGCTTGCCAGCGCCCTGGCGTACGCCAGCTGCCGGTCCGAACCTGGCTCGGCATGGTCCAGGAGTTCGCGCAGCCCGGCGGCGAGGCGCTCAAGGCCGCCGCTGCGCCAGGCCGGGTCAGCGTACCGCCGCACGGCCGCGGCCGACTGCGCGAGCACGGCCTGCAGCACCGAGACGTCGGCGATCGACTCCGCGCTGGACAGCACCAGGCTGACGTACTGGCGCGCCGGAAGCTCGGCGTCCCTGCACATGTCCCACGCGGCGGCCAGGCACAGCGCCGCCGGCAGTGAGTCGGCGAAGTCGCCGGTCCCGCTGAGCAGCGTGGACAGCGAGTGGTCGTCCAGCCGGATCTTGGCGTAGGTCAGGTCGTCGTCGTTGACCAGGACGAGGTCGCCGCGGCGCTGGCCGGCCAGCGCGTGGATCTCGGTGCGCTCGCCCGCTACGTCGGTCTCCACCCGGTGCCGCCGCACCAGTCCGGCGCTGGTCCGGTCGTACACGCCGATCGCGATCCGGTGCGCACGGAGCACCGGGTGGCTGGCCGCGGCCTCCTGGACGACGGCGAACGTGGTGAAGCGGCCCTCGCCGTCGCAGCTGTAGCTGGGCCGCAGCGTGTTCACCCCGGCTGTCTGAAGCCACTGCTTCGACCAGGACGACAAGTCTCGGTCGGATGCCTCCTCCAGCGCGGCCAGCAGGTCCCCCAGGGACGCGTTTCCCCAGGCGTGCTGGGCGAAGTAGGCGCGGACCCCGGCCAGGAAGTTGTCCCGGCCGACGTAGGCGACGAGCTGCTTGAGCACGGCCGCGCCCTTGGCGTAGGTGATTCCGTCGAAGTTGAGCCCGACCGCCTCGATGTCCGGCGTGTCGGCCGCGATCGGGTGCGTCGAGGGCAGCTGGTCCTGCCGGTAGGCCCACGCCTTCCATGCCTGGGCGAAGGTGGTCCATGCCTGCGCCCAGCGGGTCCCCTCGGCCTGCGCCACGGTGCCTGCCCAGCTGGCGAACGACTCGTTCAGCCAGAGGTCGTCCCACCAGCGCATGGTGACGAGGTCGCCGAACCACATGTGCGCCATCTCGTGCAGGATCCCCGAGGCGCGGCTCTCTCTGGCCGAGTCGGTCACCCTCGAGCGGAAGACGCAGTCCTCGGTCATCGTCACGCAGCCGGCGTTCTCCATCGCGCCTTCCTTGAACTCCGGCACGAACAGCTGGTCGTACTTGCCGAACGGGTATCGCACGCCGAACGAGTCGTGGAAGAAGTCGAAGCCCTGCCTGGTCACCTCGAAGATCTCGTCCGGGTCCAGGTAGCCGGCCAGCGACTGGCGGCAGTAGATGCCGAGCGGGATGCCGTCGTGATCGGCGCGCACCACGTGGTAAGGGCCGGCTGCGATCGCGGTGACGTACGTGGCCATCGGCGGCGTGGGCGGGAAGTGCCAGCGCGCCGCGCCGGGCCCGGCCGGCTCGGCGGTCACGTCCGGCGCCACGTTGGAGATCACCAGCCACGTCTGCGGGCACGTCACGGTGAACTCGAACCTGGCCTTCAGATCGGGCTGGTCGAAGCACGCGTAGATCCGGTGCGCGTCGAACGGTTCCAGGTCGGAGTAGAGGTACACGTCCTTGTCCGCCGGGTCGGTGAACCGGTGCAGGCCCTCGCCGCTGCGCGAGTAGGCGCAGTCCGCGACGACCCGGAGTTCGTTGACGTCGGCCAGGCCTTCGAGGATGATCCGTTCCCCGGTGAAGTTCCCCAGGTCGAGCGGTCTGCCGTTCAGCGTGATCTCGCGGACCTGGAGCGCGATGAGGTCGATGAAGGACGACGCGCCGGGGCTGGCCGCGCGGAAGGTCACGGTCGTGGAGGACCTGAACGTCGTCTCGCCGCCGGCCAGGTCGAGCTCGATCCGGTAGGACTCGATCTCGATCAGCCGAGCGCGGTCGCGCGCCTCGTTGCGCGTGAGGTTGCTAGCCACGGTGCGTGCCCCTTCCCTGGGCTGGCCGTTTCGGCATAATCCCATGCCGCGTGCTGGAATGCCCAGGCCCGTTTCCTGGTTGTCAGCTCTCGGGACGTTTTCGCCTGTAGGGACGTTTCGCTGGGGGACCGTTGCACCGAGGAGATGCGTATGACCGAGCAGGAGCCCACCCCGGTCGATTTGTGGTTCGACCCGCTGTGCCCGTGGGCGTGGATTACCTCGCGGTGGCTGCTTGAGGTCGAGAAAGTGCGCCCGGTGCTACCCCGCTGGCATGTGATGAGCCTCGCTGTGCTCAATGAGAACAACGAGAACATGCCGGAGAACTACAAGGAAATGATGGCCAAGGCGTGGGGCCCGGTCCGGGTCTGCGTCGCGGCCGAGCAGAAGCTCGGCCCCGAGGTCCTCGGGCCGCTGTACACCGCGCTCGGCACGCGCTTCCACCACCAGAAGGCGGAGCGGAACCGCGCGACCATCGAGGCCGCGCTGGCCGAGGCCGGGCTGCCCGCCGAGCTGGCCGACGCGATGGACTCGACTGACTACGACGAGGCGGTGCGAGCGTCGCACGCCGACGGCATCGACCGGGTCGGATACGAGGTGGGCACGCCGGTGATCGCCGTGGGTGACCTGGCGATCTTCGGACCGGTCGTCTCCCCGATCCCCCGCGGCGAGGCCGCTGCGAAGCTCTGGGACGGCGTACTGCTCATCGCGGGCACCGACGGCTTCTTCGAGCTGAAGCGCAGTCGCACCAGGGATCCGATCTTCGACTGACGCGCTGCCCCTGCCGCATGGCGCCTGTTGCCAATGAGCGTTCGGGCCACGGGCCAGGAAACACCCGGTCGATGGTTACCGTAAGGGCTAGCTGGTGACCGTGATCCGCCACCGGCATGCCGTGCTGATCGCCAGGTAGTGAGTACCAGAGTCCCGGTGCGCCCAGGTCACGCCGTGTCCGGCGGTCCCCAGCCGCATGACGTACGTGCCGTCGACGCTGCCTGTGCCGTCCTCGCTGACCGTGAAGCTGTCGTCGGCGTCTGGCCAGGCGCAGCTATAGGACCAGGCAAGCTCCCAGCTGCCGTCGCCGCCGATCGTGAACGGGCTGGTGCTGGTGCTGCCGGTGTGGGCGTACACCACGTTGATCCGGGTCGGAGCCGACGGCCCGGCAGCGGCCGGCGCAGCCCGCGTGGCTGCGCCTCGGTGGGTCCGGCTGCCGCCGGTCCGGTCCCGGCGGCCGCGCTGGTGACCAGCTCGGCCGGAACCCGCTCGTTCCTGGCCGGCCCGGCCGTGCCCGGCTCGTTGCTGCCCGGCTCGTTGCTGGCCCGCTCGTTCCTGGCCAGGCTGAAAATGGTCGCCGCTCCTGCTGTACCCGCCCGCCTCCTCGTCCCCGGCCGTCCGGCCGCTGCCGAACCCTGTCTGAACCGCGCCGGCGCCGCTGGTGCTGACGGCTGGCCCGGTCGCCAGGGCGACCGCGGTCACTGCGGCGATGACCATGAACAGGCCTGTCACCCAGGCGGTCGCGATAAGAAGGAGCTTCATGGCGCGGTGCGCACGTCCGCGCAGCACCGTATGGCCGCCGAGCGCGGCAGCGTGCTGAGGAGGGCGAGATGGCCGGGGGGGCCACGCGTACGGGGACTGTCGAGTCATCCGGGTACCTTCAGGTGCGTATTTCGTGTCTGTCACGGAAAGTGACAATTTCCTTTCGTCACGCAACGGAAGCGTTGTATCACGAAATGAAGTGACGCCCGATGGTTACTAACATTTTTCCTGGTAAATGGCTTGCTCCGCGACTGCTCTCGTGGGATCAAACAGCTGGTACTGCCGGACAGTCGGAGGCTGTGTGCGTTTTGTCGCCTAAGTTCTGGCTCTTTGTCCGTCAAAATTCTCTACAGCCTGTAATCACCAGGAAGAAGCCTGTCCGCCCGGCCCGCGCACTGCGGCTTGGGCAGGACGGGCGTGGTAAGCCAGGATGGAGGCATGCGCAGCAACTACATCGGCGGTGCCTGGACCTCATCGGCCAGTGACTCCGGCATCGACGTGGTCAACCCAGCGACCGAGGAAGTCATCGACCGCGTCCCGGCCGGTCACCCGTCGGACGTCGACGCCGCGGTGGGCGCCGCTCGGGCGGCCTTCCCCGGCTGGGCGGCCACGCCCGTGGCCGAGCGGGCGCGCCGCCTGGAGGCGGCGCGCGAGCTGCTGGCGGAACGGGCGGACACCGTGGCGGTGGCCATCTCGGCTGACATGGGATCGCCGCTGGCCTTCGCCCGCACCGTTCAGGTCGGCTCGCCGCTCGAGGTGCTCGCCAGCTACGTAGAGCTGCTTTCCTCCTATGACTTCAGCGGCGAGCGGCTCGGCAATTCGCTGATCGTGCGCGAGCCGGCCGGCGTCGCGGGGGCGATTACGCCATGGAATTACCCGCTGTACCAGATCGTGAACAAGGTCGCCGCGGCGCTCGCCGCAGGCTGCTCGGTCGTGCTCAAGCCAAGTGAGGTGGCTCCGCTCGCCGCCTACGAGCTGGCAGCGATCTTCCACGAGAGCGGCCTGCCTGCGGGCGTATTTAACCTGGTCAGCGGTACCGGGCCGGTGGTTGGTGAGGCCATCGCCGGCCATCCGGGCATTGACATCGTGTCCTTCACCGGTTCAGCGAGGGCCGGGGCGAGAGTCGCCGAGGTCGCCGCGGCGACCGTCAAGCGGGTCATGCTTGAGCTGGGCGGCAAGTCGGCGAACGTCATCCTGCCGGACGCCGATCTGGCCACTGCGGTCAAGGTCGGGGTGGCTAAGGCGTTCATCAACTCAGGCCAGAGCTGCAACGCGCTGACCCGGATGCTCGTCCACCGGGACAGCTATGACGAGGCGGTCGGCCAGGCGGCCAAGAACGCCGGGCGCTACACGACCGGCGACCCGCTGGCCGAGGGCGTCCGGCTCGGCCCGCTCGTCTCGGCGCCCCAGCGGGACAGGGTGCGGGGGTACATCGAGCGCGGGATAGCCGAGGGCGCGCGGCTGGCCGCTGGCGGGCCGCAGCCTCCGGCCGGGCTGGACACCGGCTACTACGTCCAGCCGACGGTCTTCGCTGACGTCACGCCGGGCATGGTGATAGCACAGGAGGAGATCTTCGGGCCGGTGCTCTCGGTGATCCCTTACTCGTCCGAGGACGAGGCGGTCGAGATCGCCAACGGCACGCCGTACGGCCTGGCCGCCGCCGTCTGGTCAGCCGACCAGGATCACGCGGTGGCCATCGCCAGGCGGCTGCGGGCCGGGCAGGTCGAGGTGAATGGCGGGGCGTGGAACGTGGCAGCGCCGTTCGGCGGGTTCGGCCAGTCGGGCTACGGGCGGGAACTCGGGGCGCACGGCCTGCAGGAGTACATGGAGATAAAGGCGATGCAGTTCTGAGCCGGTCTGCCAGACTGGCAAGCGTGCGCGTCTACCTAGGATCGGACCATGCCGGCTACGAGCTGAAAGGCCGTCTCGTCGAATGGCTGGCCAGCGCCGGGCATGAGCCCGTGGACTGCGGTCCAGCCAAGCTCGACGACACCGACGACTATCCGCCGTACGTCATGCGCGCGGCCAGTGGCGCAGTTGCCGACCCTGGCAGCCTCGGGATCGTCATCGGCGGCTCCGGCAACGGCGAGCAGATCGCGGCGAACAAGATTCGCGGCGTTCGCGCGGCCCTGGCGTGGAGCGAGGAGACCGCCCGGCTGGCGCGGCTGCACAACGACGCGAACGTGCTGAGCCTCGGTGCGCGCGAGCAGCCCATCGAGCTGGCGGTCACTTTCGCGCAGGTCTTCGTCGGCACGGCGTTCTCCGGCGCGCCCCGGCACGCCAGGCGGCTCGCGATGATCGCCGACTACGAGGAGACCGGCGAGCTCCCCCCGCTGCCCGGCGGGTAGCGGTCGTTCACCGGTGCGGTCGTCGCCGGCCGCGTCGCCGCGTTGCTGGCGACGGCAGGCCGGCCTCAGCAGAGCGGGCCGTGCTGCCTGAGTCCGGTGCACCAGGTGAGCGCGCGCTGCCGACGGCGGCCGGGCTTCCGGGCGTGGCCGGATCGGCCGCGCTTCCGGTGCCGGCCGCGCTTCCCACGGCGGCCGGGCTTACCGGCGTCGCCGGGCGTCCGGGCGCGGCCGGGCTGACCGCACGTCCGGTGCTGGCTGAGCTGTCGCGGGCCGGGTGGCCGTGGCTACCTGTCCGGCTGGATCCCCTGGAGCCCGCGTCGGCCGCCGCCGCCCTGGCGACATCCTCCGGCCGCGGCGGGGAAACGTCCCTGGCCCGCATCGCCGCATCCACCGTTATCTTCATCGCCAGCATCACGGCCTCCCGGCCCAGTCTCGCACGGCCCGCCGATGACGGCTGGTCCGTGGCGGCGTGCCAGCGTTCCACAGTCGCAGGTACAGCGCCGTCGGCGCAGGTAAAGCGCCGTCGCCAGGTACAGCGCCGTCGGCAGGTACAGCGCCGTCCGCAGGTACAGCGCCGTCGGCAGGTACAGTGCGGCCAACATGGTTACCTCGGTGCCGCACCGCCAGTTTCGCGCCGCGCAGGCAGCAGCGGCGCGAGTGCGTGGCTGGGTCAGCCGGCAGTTCATTACCAGGAACCGGCGGCTCTTCGGTGTCCTCGCGGCTGTCACGGTGGGCATCGGCATCGCGGGCGTGCACGTGTCGGGGTCGTGGTTCTCGCCCGGCGTGATGATCTTGCCGATCCTGGCCGGGGGGATGCTGCTCTGGCCGCGCGCGCTGCTGATCTTGTTCGGTGTCGTTGCGGTGATGCTGGCCTACGACGCGGCGGACGGCAGGGCCGGCCCTGGCATCATCGCGACGATCGTGGTCACCGCTGCCTTCGCGCTTGTGCTGGCCAGGACCAGGGCAAAGCTCGGCGTCCATGGCCTGCGCGGAGACCAGATGCTGATCGAACTGCGGGACCGGATCCGCGCTCAGGGCAGGCTCCCCGCTCTGCCGGACGGCTGGCGATCCACGTCGGTGCTGAAGCCTGCCGACGGGGCATCGTTCGGCGGCGACTTCCTGGTATCCGCCAGCGACGGCAAGACCCTTGAGGTGGCGCTCGTCGATGTGCCGGGAAAGGGGATCGACGCCGGTACCCGGGCGCTGCTGCTATCCGGCGCATTCGGCGGGCTACTTGGCTCGGTGCCGCGAGGCGACTTTCTCGCTTCGTGCAATGCCTATCTGCAGCGAGGGCCGTCCGCGGAGGGTTTCGTCACCGCCGTCCACCTCTCGCTGGACCTCGCGACCGGGGACTACATTGTGGCCTCAGCCGGGCACCCGCCGGCGGCGCATTTCGACGCGGGCGCCGGAACCTGGCGGATTACCCAGGCGCACGGGATCGTCCTCGGGGTGGTTCCCGACTTGCGCGGCGCTCCCGAACGCGGCGTGCTCCGGCCTGGTGACGCGCTGATGCTCTACACCGACGGACTGGTCGAGGTGCCGGGCCGGGACATCGACGCCGGGATCGACCGGCTGCTCGGCGAGGCGGACCGGCTGGTGGCCACCGGATTCGGGGCTGGTGCCAGCGAGCTTGTCCGGTCCATGCAGGCAGGCGCACGCAGCTCGGACGACTGTGCGCTGGTTCTCATCTGGCGCGCCTGAGCGCGGCGGCCGGCGCACCTGACCGCGGCGGCAGCCGGGCCTGACCGGAGCGGCTGGCGCGCCTGACCGGAGCGGCTGGCGCGCCTGACGGCGACCGCGCAGCCTGGCGGCGGCCCGCCCCGCGCAATATGGCTTTTACCCAGGACATTAATTCGGTCGGCCACGGGACTATTGCAATCGAGCGCGAAAGGAACAAGACTCGTCCGCTAGCCCGGCCGGCATATTAGGATCTGCTCACCACGGTCGCCTGCCGTGGTTCTCCGAAAGGCGACACGGACGTCACGTGACATCCGCGTCATGATTCTCGGGAAAGGCGACGCGCGTGTCATATGACGTCGATGTCATTATTTGCAATTCTATGAGAACTGTGCAGAAATAAGGACCGTGACGCGCGACGGGACGCGAATGGACAACGGGTTTCCGCAGGGAACATCCAGCATGTCGGCTGACACGGTCGCGGCCGCCGTAGCCGCGGCGCGTGCCGGGACTGGGGCTTACGGGACTGCGGCTGCTATCTCGGCGGCCATGGCCGCGCGGTCGACGGGCGAGAACTTCCCGGTGGCCCTCCGGCTGCTGCCCGCGCGCCACCGCCAGCACCTGATGGCCGTGTACGGCTTCGCCCGGACGGCCGACGACATCGGGGATAAGGCGCCAGCCGCCGAGCGGACGCGCCTGCTCGATGAGCTCGCGACGGACCTGGGCAGGCTGTATGCGGCCCAGCGGGATCCGGCCCAGCGGGATGCGGGCCAGCGGGATCCGGCCCAGCGGGATCCGGGCCAGCGGGATGCGGGCCGGCGGGATGCGGGCCAGGACCTGGCGGCCGCGGCCAGGCCGGGCCAGGACGGGGGGCCGGAACTCAGCGTGGTCCGGGCGCTTGGCCCTGCCGTGGCGCAGTGCGCGATACCGCAGCAGCCCTTTCTCGACCTGATTCAGGCCAACCGGCAGGACCAGCTCGTGACCCGTTATCGCACCTTCGACGACCTGCGGGGATACTGCCGCCTTTCGGCCGATCCGGTCGGCCGGATCGTGCTG
>Ga0302314_10015460_pt1 | contig 12958 bp, 9 predicted proteins | sample III_Palsa_N2_3_FD_200533 | JGI IMG/M metagenome (GOLD analysis project Ga0302314, IMG submission 200533) | Peat permafrost microbial communities from Stordalen Mire near Abisko, Sweden - III_Palsa_N2_3 | ecosystem: Environmental > Terrestrial > Soil > Palsa > Peat permafrost | place: Sweden...
GCCCGGCTCGCTGACCCCGTCCTTGAAGCCGAAGTGCTCCTTGCCGCGGCGGGTGCCGCTCAGGGTGGCGGCGTTCTGCTGGAACAAGATGGTGATCTTGAACTCCTGCGCGGCCTCGCGCTGGGCCACCAGCTCGGCCTGGAGGTCCTCCGCGGTGTCGGAGGCGATGGTGAGCACCGCGTGGATGATCTTGTTCGGGTCCTGCCGGTGATTGCCGAACACCCAGTTGTCGGGCGCGTTGGCGCCGGTGTCGCCCAGGTGGGAGGAGCGCAGCACCGGGCCCTGCTCGAATGCGGCCATGGTGCTGTCGGTCTCGCTGCCGGGCTCGGGGTTGCTCCGGTCGCGGCCGGGGACCTCCCCGGCGAGCTTCTCCAACCCGGCGTAGGTGAAGCTGAGGCCGAGCCAGGTGGCCTTCAAGGCCTTCGGGTCGCCGCCGGAGCGCTTGCGGGCCTCGCTGAAGGCCTTGTTGAACGCGGCCACCTGCTTGGTCGTGGCGATCCGCGGGGTCAGCCGCTGCAGCCAGACCCGCGCCCGGGCCTGGTCCTCGAAGGTGAGGAAGAGCAGTGTCATCTGGTCTTTCTTGAACCCGGCCAGGACGTCGCCCTGGATGTCCTGGTTCTCGCGCAGGTTCAGCTCATTTGCCATGGTCACTCCAGAGGGTCGACCGAGGGGGGACTCCCGGTCCGACCGAGTCGGAACAAGGCTCTGCCTGGCGGTTCCCGGGCAGGCTGACTCATCTCCGCCGCAAAGCGGGGAGTAGTCAGGACATTACGGTGCGTACTCGAACAGTTCCACCGCTGACACGCGCTGACACGCCGTCCGAACCGCCCTGACGGACCGGCAGTCCGTCACCCGTACGCCCTGGTCGGCGCGACAACCCCCGGTCCCGCAAGCAGCATCAAGACATCATCCGTGTACGCATGATGGTCCCCGGCTGCTGCCGGGAGCATGGTCCACCCGTGGCCCGGCTCGCCGCAGCCAGCAGATGCCGATCACGGAGCGTGTCCATCGGATCGAGCAGCCGCGACCGGAGCAGGTCCCGGCCGTCGGTCCGCCCGCAGCCGTCCCCGTGCACAAGGAGCTCCATGTCCCGCGTGAAACCGTCCCCGCGGATCAAGCTGACGGCCCTGCTGTCGGCCTGCGCGATCGCCTCCGCCGTGGCCGCCACCAGTTCCCTGATCGCCCCCTCCCGGGCCGGAGCCGCCCCGGCGGCTCCCCGGGCCCAGTTCACCGCGGCCCAGGTCCGGGCCGAGGTCCGCCCGGCCGAGGTCAGGGCGCTCGGCCGGGACGAGGCCGAGTACCTGGCCTGGGGCCGGCTGGAGTACCGGGCCGCCCAGCAGCAGACGGCCAAGCCCGGCGCCAGGCGCGACGAGGAGGAGGGACCGGACAACGGCTACCCCGATCCGCTGCGGATCCGGCGGCTGGAGATGCTGCGGCAGACCCAGGCCGCCACCAACGCGGCCTACGACTCGCGGGTGTTCGGCAAGTTCACCGACTACTTCCCCTCTCCCGACTACGGCGACCACATCGCCCTGCTGCCGACCGGCAAGGTGCTGCTGTTCTCCTTCGAGGCGATCCAGACCGACCCGACCCAGGAGCCCGCGCCCACCAACATCATCGGCGCGCACAACGCCGGCCGGGCCTATCTGTGGGACCCGAAGGAAGGCACCAAGCCCACGGCCTTCAAGGCCGTGCCACCGCCCCTGGTCAACCTGCCCGACGGCAAGAACGCGCTGCGCCCGGCCCCCTTCTTCTGCGCCGGGCACGCCTTCCTGCCGAACGGGATGCTGGGGGTGTTCGGCGGCAACCTGGGCGGCAACGGCGGCGCGGGCGCCCATCTCTCGCTGATCTTCGACCCCTGGACCGAGCAGTGGACCAGGAACCCCGACATGTCGGTCGGCCGCTGGTACCCCTCGGTGGTCACCGGCGCCGACGGCCGCCAGCTGATCATGTCCGGGCAGTCCGACCTCGGCTGGGGCACTCCGACCCCGGTGGTCGAGCGCTTCCCGGCCAAGTCCCACCCGGTGCCGGTGAACCCCGGCGAGGTCCCGCACGCCCCGGTGGACCGGTTCCGCGCCGACGCGCCGTTCACCACCGACTACCCGCAGCTGTTCTCGCTGAACGACGGCAAGATCTACGGGCTCGGCCGCACGCCCAACGAGCAATGGAAGTTCGACCCCAAGCTGGAGACCAGGACCGACCTGCCGCCCCGCCCGGACCAGCTGCCGGCCGGGGTGACTGCCCGCAACTACGGCTCCGCGGTGGCCCTGCCCGGTGGCTACAAGGGCCCGGACTCGGCGCTGATCCTCGGCGGGGACCGGACCGACCCCAACACCTACCTGCTCTCCGGCGGCCATTGGTCCAAGCAGAAGCCCCGGGCGTTCGGCCGCACCCAGGACGACACCCTGATCATGCCGGACGGCTTGCTGATGACCGTCAACGGCGCCTTCGACATCCGCGACTACGGCAACGGCCCGTACAACCCCAACGCGGACCTGAAGTACCGTCACACCGAGTTCCGTGACGAGCAGGGCAACTGGAGGCTCGGCCCGGTCCAGCGGCTGCCGCGCGGCTACCACTCCAACGCGGTGATCCTGCCCGACGGCCGGGTGATGATCACCGGCGACGAGCTCCAGTCGATCGCCAACAACCCGAACATCAAGTCGGGCATGAACGGCACCATCGAGATCTACGAGCCGTCGTACCTGCACAACGGCACCCGGCCGGACCTCAACGCCGCGCCGACCGGATCGCTCCACTACAACAAGTCCTTCACGGTCACCAGCAAGACCCCCGACCGGGTCACCCGCGCGGTACTGCTGGCCCCGATCACCTCCACCCACTCGGTGGACACCGGCCAGCGGCACGTCGAGCTCCAGATCACCGGCCGCAGCGGCGGGCAGCTGACCCTCCAGACGCCCCCGCTGGCAGCGGCGGCCCCGCCCGGCTACTACATGCTCTTCCTGCTCGACTCCACCGGCGTCCCCAGCGTCGCCAAGTGGATCAAGCTGGAGGAGAAGCAGAGCGGCGGCGGCATCTAGGATCACGAGCCCGCATCCGGCTCCGCGCTCCGGCGCCGTCCTTCGTACCCAGGTCAGGACGAAGGACGGTGCCGGAGCGGAGCAGCGCGGCCGCGGCGGCCTCGGTCAAAGGCGGTACTGCGAGGGCCTCGCCCCACATGCGGACCCGCATATCGGGGGATTGTTTCACGCTTCGAAACTATAGAGTGCTGACGAACTAAATGCTGATGTCGTGTTATTCTCGGCTGCTTGGAACTGGCCAATGGCTCGTTGATTCCGCCGTGGAGCACACCGGGATGTGAAAGCATGGCTGACTACGTCAGAGTGTCCGAACGGCTCACGCTGCCGCGAGATGCGGGTGTTCCGATCAGGGGTTCCGCTGCCCGGTGCGACGAGTACCCGGTCCACGTCTGCCGGGACGAGTCGAGTGCCGTGCGGCGGTTGCAGGCGGAGATCGGCGGTCGGCGGGTCGCGCTGATCACGGACGACTCGGTCGCCGCGCTGCACGCCGGCGGGTTGGCCGGTCAGCTGGTCGAGGCGGGGCTTGAGGTGTCGATGACCTCGTTTCCGGCGGGGGAGGCCAGCAAGAGCCTGAGGACCGCGACCGGCCTGCTCGACTGGCTCGCGGGCACCGAGCTGGCCCGGCGGGATGTGGTGGTGGCGGTCGGCGGGGGTGTGGTGATGGACACCGTCGGATGGGTGGCCAGCGCCTATATGCGCGGCGTGCCCTATATCAACGTGCCGACCACATTGCTGGCCCATGTGGACGCGGCGCTGGGCGGCAAGGTCGCGGTCGACCATCCGACGGCCAAGAACCTGATCGGCGCCTTCTACCAGCCCAAGGCGGTGGTCTCGAACGTCAGCTATCTGAGCACCCTGGACGTCCGTGGACTGCGCTCCGGGCTCGCCGAGGCGATCAAGATGGGCGTCATCGCCTCCCCGGAGCTGTTCCGGCTGATCGAGTTGAAGCACGCCGACATCCTGGCCGCGGACCCGGTGGTGACGGCCGAGCTGGTGCACGGCTCCAGCGTGATCAAGTGCAGCCTGATCGCGAAGGACCCGTACGAGGACGACCTGCGAAGGCCGTTGAACTTCGGCCATACCATCGGGCACGCGGTGGAGACCGTCACCGGGTACGGCCCGGTGCTGCACGGTGAGGCGGTCGCCTTCGGGATGGCCTGCGCCTCGCGGATCGCCGAGCGGCGGGGGCTCCTTGCCCCGGCGTCGCTGCGCCGGATCGTCGGCCTGCTCCGCGAGGTCGGGCTGCCGACGACGCTCGCCGACCTCCCGGCGCCGGTGCACCCGGCCGAGACCGTGGCCGCGCTGGACAAGATCCGCAAGATCCGGGACGGCCTGATCCACTTCGTCCTGCCCGTGGAGCTCGGCGAGACGGTGATCGCCGACGACGTGTCCGACGAGGAGATCCACGCGGCGCTCGGGGCCGCCTCCGACGAGGAGGCCGTCAAGTCCCGCAACGGACACCCGCGGCGGAACCTGCACGCTGACTCCCCGCCGGATGGCAGGCGAGGCGGACCGGGACGAGGCGGACCGGGACGAGGCGCACGGGGAGGGGAAGCCGATGGCTGAGCCGGCCGTCTTCGTGGCCGGCGGGGTCGGCGTGGACACCATCGTCCGCGTGCCCGAACTGCCGCTGCCGCAACGGGACACCATCAAGGTCCCACCCATCCGGCAGTACGTCGGCCACACCGGCAACGGCGTGGCGATGGGCTGCCACCGCCTCGGCCTGCGCACCCACTTCGCGGACGTGATCGGCAACGACCCGGAGGGTGAGCTGGTACTGGCCCACTACGCGGCGGCCGGGCTCTCCTTCGACCACCGGACGCACCCCAGCGGCACCAGACGCAGCGTCAACCTGGTGGACCCGCAGGGCAGCAGGCTGTCCCTCTACGACGGCCGCCACCCGATGGACATGGTGGTGGACCCGGAGCTCTACCGCGGGGCGGTCGGCCGGGCCACGCATGTGCACGCGTCGCTCGTCAACTGGGCCCGGCACGCGCTGGCGGAGGCGGTCGACGCCGGCCGGTCCACCTCTACGGACCTGCACAACTGGGACGGAAGGGACGAGTACCGCCACGACTTCGCCTACGGCGCCGAGCTGGTGTTCCTGTCCACCGGGTCGCTGCGGGGCCGGATCGAGGAGACGGCCGAGGACATCCTGACGCGTGGCCGTGCCAAGGCCGTGATCGCGATGGCGGGCGGCGACGGAAGCTATCTCAAGCTGCCCGGCCGGCCCTTGCGGCACGTACCGGCGGTCGCCCTGGCACCCGAGCTCGTGGTGGACACCAACGGCGCGGGCGACAGCTATGTGGCCGGTTTCCTCTTCGCGTACCTGTCCGGCGCCGACTGGGAGGTGTGCACCAGGGCGGGGACGCTGGCCGGGGCGCATGCCGTGCGTACGGCGGGGACACACACCTCGTTCATCACCGCGGAGGAGCTTGGCCGTGAGCTGCCCTGAGCTGCTCCGCCAGCCCGGAGCGATCGGCGGTCAGCCGCTCGCCCGCCAGCACGATGCCGTCCCGTACGGTCACCCCGGCGGCCACCGTGGCCCCGGGCAGCACGACCGAGCGCAGCACCCTGGCACCCGGCTCGATCCGGCAGCCCGGGTGCAGCACGCTCTGCTCGACGACCGCCCCGTCCGGGACGTCCGTTCCCACCAGGCTGCACCGCTGTGGCACGAAACGCGGCAAAGAGCCGGACAGGGTGCGCGGCAGGGCGTCCGGCGCCAGCGGATGCGGCTGCTCAAGCAGCCTGAGCTGCTCGGCGTGGTAGCGGTCGACGGTGCCGATGTCCGCCCAGTAGCCCTCGACGGGGAAGGCCCTGACGGCGCGGCCCTGCGCGATCATCTCCGGCAGCACGTCACGGCTGATGTCGTGCTGCCAGCCGTCCGCGCCGCGCGTGGCCAGATCGGCGAGCACCTGCCGCAGGGCGTCGATGCGGAACAGGCAGAAAGCGGTGAAGACCAGGTCCGAGGTCGGGTTCGAGGGCTTCTCGACCAGTGCGCGGACCCGCAGATCCGTGTCCACGTCAGCCATCCCGAACAGCTTCACGTACTTCCGCTCGACGGACTGCACGCCGATGGTGCAGTCGGCGCCCGAGGCCCGGTGGGCGGCCACCATCGGCCGGTAGTCGAAGAGGTAGACGTGGTCGGCGTGCTGCACGAGCAGATCGGTCGCGCCGGGAGCGAAGAGGTACTCGGCGGCCGCCAGCAGCGCGTCCGCCGTACCGCGTTCGGCGGGGCGGTCCGGCAGGGTCCGACCGGGCTTCAGGCCGCCGTCGGCCCGGAGCAGTTCGTCGTGCGGTCCGAAGTGGAGCCGGGTCCCGGGGTGGTCGTCCCAGTGCGTCAGCAGATGGCGTACCAGGTCGGTCTCCCGGTGCAGGGAGAGCAGCACCAGCTCGGGAAGGCCCGAGCGGACGGCATTGGCCAGGCTGAAGTCGACCAGCCGGCAGGAGGCCGCGTACGGGACGAGGGGCTTGCACACCCGCGAGGTCAGCGGTCCCAGGCGCTCGCCGCGGCCGCCCGCCAGCAGTCCGCCGCGCACCCCCTCCAGGCTCACCACGTCCTGCCCTGCGGGGCGGCCGCGGGCAGCAGCCGGGCCAGCAGTGAGAGCGAGTTGGCCACCCCCTGCTCCGTCGGCAACAGGGCGTCCTCGTGCTCCACGTAGATCACTCCTCGGTAGTCCTCGTCGAGCAGCGCGGCCACCACGGCCGGCCAGGGCAGTTCGCCGGAGCCCAGGGCGCGGAAGCGGATCGCCGGTCCGGGGCCGTAGCGCGACCAGCCCGCGCCGCGCGGGGCCAGCGGCTCGCGGGAGCGCTGGAGGTCCTTGGCGTGCACGGCGACCAGGGCCTCGCCCCAGCCGCGCACCGCCCGGACCGGATCGTGGCCCACCGCGGCGAGGTTCGCCGGGTCCACGCAGAGCCCCACCCCGTCGGCGGCCGCCAGCAGCGACCTGGTGCTGGCCGGGTCGTAGGCGACCTGTTTCGGGTGCGGTTCCACCACCACCCGCACGCCCAGCCCGGCCGCCAGGTCCAGTACCGGCGCCGCGGCGTGCAGCCAGGCGTCGATGTTGTCCTGCCAGCTGACATCGCTGCCCCACCAGGACAGCCAGCGCCCGTGATCGGGAACACCGAGCATCAGCCGCGCCTGCGGGGCGCCGATGCCCGCCGCCAGCCGGACCGTCCCCAGGGCGGCGCGCAGCCCGTACGCCCGCTTGGCCTCGGCCGGACCGGCCAGCACCGGGTCGGTGTGCGGTCCGTGCGGCCCGAGTACCAGCTGGGTGTCCCGGCTGTTGCTGACGCAGCCCGCCTCCACCCCCGCTGCCTCCAGCCGCGCGCGCAGCTCGCGGTGGTGGCCGGGATCGTCCAGCCGGGCGGCTTCCACCAGTCCGAAGGCACTGTCGGTCGGCAGGTCGACGACGTCCACTCCGGCCCGGACGGCGGCGCGCAGCGCACCGTCGAGGCCGGCCGGGGCGAAGGCCGCCAGGCACAGGCCCAGCCGGACCGGTCCCCGGGCCATCAGGCGTCTCCCCGCCGGGGGTTCCGGGCGTCCAGGGCTCTGCTCCAGGCCCACTGCCCGGTCAGGGCCTGCGGCAGGCCCTCCGGGTGCTCGCGCAGCGCGGCCAGCACCAGGGCGGGCGGATCGCCGACGATCACCGGCGTGGTGTCGGCTCCCAGCTCGTCGACGATCCTGTCGCACAGCGCGGTGGCGAACTCCGGGCAGCCCCGGAAGACGCCGCCGGCGAGCGTCGCCGACCAGTCCCCGTTGAGCTTCGCCGCGTCCCTGGCCGCCCGCACCCCGTGGACGAGATCGTCCAGCGCCTCGGCGACGACCTGGCCGGCCACCGCGTCGCCGTCGAGCCAGCAGCGGCAGACCACGGGCGACAGGCCGGCCACCGCGGCCTTGGGGAACGGCTGTGCGGCGAGCCTGCGCGCCAGCTCGCGCACCGGGGCGCCCGCGTACTCGGCGAGCGCCGGGCCGAGCGCCGTGGGCTCCCCACGGCCGTCGTCACCCCGTACCGCCGCCCGCAAGCCGCCTGCCCCGAGGGCGAACGCGCTGCCCTCGTCACTGCCGAGGTACTCGCAGCCGCCGACGGAGGTGGGCGGGCGGTGCCCGTCGCCGGAGAGGAAGCCCGAGCCGGTCCCGCACACCACGGCCACGCCGCGGCCGCCGAGCGGGGGAGCGAGGAGCATCGGCAGCACGTCCCTGGAGATCACCACGGTGCCGGTGATCCCCGCCCTGTCGGCCAGCCGGGTGATGCGGTCGAGTTCGTGGTGCGGTGCGTGGGCGGCCACGGCCGCGGTCGCCAGCCAGCCGGTGGCAGGCTCGTCACCGAGGCGGCCCGCCAGCTCGCTCAGCAGCCCCAGCAGTTCGCGCCGGGCGGCGGGCGCCCCGACCGAGGCGGGGTTCACCGATCCCCGGCGCAGCCGGGTGCCGTCGTCGAGCAGTGCCGTAGTGTTGCTGCCACCCGCGTCGATCGCCCAATATCTCACCGTGGAGTACCTCCACGGTCACTCTGCGTCGACCTTCAGCGGTCGCGCAACTGGAGAACGGGGCCAGGTCCAGCAGATGACCGGGCAAGCACGCGGGGGCCGCGGCGGAGGCGTATTCGGGCTGCTGGCCGTGGCGGTCAGCTGGGGACTCTTCTGGGGCGGCTGGTCGGCCCTGATCCCCGGACTCAAGGCGGACCTCTCGCTGACCGACCAGCAGCTGGGCCTGGCGCTGTTCGCGGTGCCCGTCGCGGCGGTGCCGGCCATGCTGCTCACCGGGCGGCTGATGCGGCGGCTGGCCCAGCACACGCTGCCGGTGGTCACGGCGCTCTTCGCCGCCGGTACCGCCCTGGTCGGCCTGGCCCCCTCGCCGCCGGCCTTCGCCGCCGCGCTGCTCCTGGTCGGTGTCTCCAGCGGTGCCATCGAGGTGGGGCTCAACGCGACCATCGCGGCATACGAGGCGAGGGACGGGAGCCGTCTGTTCAACAAGGTGCACGCGGCGACCCCGCTGGCGATGGTGCTCGCCGCCCCCGCCGTCGGCCTGGCCCTGGACGTCGGCGCGTCCCCGGCACAGACACTGGTCGTGATCGCGGCACTGGTCGGTCTGAGCGCCGTCCTCGCGATCGACCCGCACGGCCGACTGGAGCGGACCCCGGCCGCCGAGGGCGCCAAGCTGCGCCGGATCCCAGGACCCTTCCTGCTGGTCGGAGCGGTGGGAGCGACGGCACTGCTGATGGAGAACAGCGTGGAGCAGTGGGGCGCGATCCACCTCCGGCAGCAGCTCGGCGCGGGCCCGTTCCTCGCCAGCTGCGGCCCGGCGGCGTACATGGCGGGGCTGTCGGCGGGCCGGATCCTCGTCCAGTGGCGGGGTCCGCGGGTCGGTGACCGGATGCTGATCACGTTCGGCGGAATCCTCGGCGGAGCGGGGCTCGCGGTGGCGGCGGCGGCCTGGGACCCCGCGTGGACGCTGGCCGGGTTCGCGCTCGCGGGCGTGGGGCTGGCGCCGGTGGTGCCGACGCTTCTGGGCGCGGTCGGCCGCGCGACCGGCCCGGACCGCCGCCCCGAGGTGATCTCGACCGTGACCACGGTGTCCTACACCGGCTTCCTGTGCAGCCCGCCGCTGGTCGGCGCCCTCGCCGGTGCCCTGGGCCTGTCGGCCGCGCTCGGCGTGGTCGCCCTCTGCGGAGCCCTCGTGGCGGCGGGCGGCCAGGCCGTACAGCGCCTGCCGGCCCGTACGGGCGGGGCGGGTGGGACGCCGCCGCCGGGCCGGGAGGCGGCATGACCAGGAGCAGCCTTCGCGTCCTGGTGGTCGGCGCGGGCTACATCGCGGGCCATGTCGGGCGGCGGCTGACCGAGCTGGGGCACACCGCGATCCTCAGCTCACGGCGCGGGCCGGTCACCCCGGAGAGCCGGGGCCTCGACTGGCTTCCTGTCGACGTGGGCGAGCGCCGCTCGGTGCACGCCCTGGTCGAGCTGGCCCGTCCGGACGCGCTCGTCGTCGCGCACGGCCCCTCCGACATCACCTGGTGCGAGACCAACCCCGGGCGGGCCGCCGCCGTGCACCGGGGCGGCGCCACATACCTGGCGGAAGCCCTCGAAGGCCGCCGGGCGCTGCTGGTCTCCACGGACAACGTCTTCCCCGGCCGCAAGGACAGCTGCGGCGAGTCCGAGCCCACCGAACCCGCCAACGCGTACGGCCGGGCCAAACTCGCGGCCGAGGAGACCCTGCTGGCCACCGGCAACGCCCTTGCGCTGCGGGTGAGCCTGGTCTACGGCTGGGACCGGGCCGGCCTGCGGCCGAACTTCTTCACCAGCTGCGCGCTGAAACTGCGCCGGGCCGAACCGGTGGCCGTGCCGCACGACCACTGGAACAGCCCGGTGCTGGTGGACGACGTCGCGGCCTGGACCGCCGCGCTGCTGGCCTCCGACCACCGCGGCATCGTCCACCTCGGCGGCCCGCGCCGGCTGAGCCGGGTCGCCTGGGCCAGGCACATCGCGGAGGGCTACGGCGTCGACCCCGGCCTGGTGACCCCCGCGCCGCGGCAGAGCACCGGCTACGCCTGCCGCCCGCGCAACGCCTGCCTGCACAGCGAACGCGCCGCGGGCATCCCCGAACTTGAGGAGCTGGCCCCGATGGACGTCCTCAAGGCAAGCATCGACCTCATCGCCACAGGAGAGGACCCGCCATGACCGACCGCCATCTGTTCCTGGCCAGCAAGCGAGCCGCCGTCAGCTACGCGCCCGACCCGGACACCGGCAGGCTGCGGCCCTGGCTGGCGCCCGGCGGCACCGGCAACGTGGTGGCCGAGCAGGCCGGGGTGCTCAACGTGTCGTGGATCGCGAGCGCCGACACCGACGACGACCACCTGGCCGCCCGGGAGAACCCCGACGGTGTGCGGCTCCGGCTGAGATCCGGGCGTGACATCCAGGTCCACCTGCTGCGCCACGACCGCCGAACCTTCGACGTGGTACAGAACTTCCTCACCGCGCAACTGCTCTGGGCGGCCAACAACTACGGCTGGGACCGCTGGACGGAGCCGACCTTCGGCAGCGAGACCTATCAGGCGCTGGAGCACTTCGCGGAGTTCACCGGCGACTTCACCGACGCGCTGCTGCGCGTCTCGGCCGAAGCGGCCGAGCCGGTGTACCTGGTGCACGACTACCAGCTCATGGGCGTGCCGGCGAGGTTGCGCGAAAAGCGCCCCGACGCGCCAATCCTGCTCTTCGTGCACATCCCCTGGCCTTCGCCCGACTACTGGCGGATTCTGCCGAAGCCGATGCGGGTCGGTCTGCTGGAGGGGATGCTCGCCTCCACCACGATCGGCTTCTTCGCGGACCGCTGGACGCGCAACTTCCTGGACTGCGTGGCCGATCTGCTCCCCGGGGCCGAGATCGACCGCGAGCAGGGCGTCGTGCGCCGCCACGGCCACCGCACGCGGGTACGCACCATGCCGCTCGGCTACAGCCCGCTGACCATCGGCGGCGCGGCCCCCCGGCTGCCGGAGGGCATCGCCGAGTGGGTGGGCGACCGCCCGCTCGTCGTCCACAGCGGACGGACCGACCCGATGAAGAACGCGGAGCGCGCGGTGCGGGCCTTCGTCCTCGCCGTTGGTTCCGACGAACGCCTGCGTGGCACCCGGATGCTGGTACGGATGAATCCCAACCGGCTCTACGTCGGGGCCAACGCCGACTACGTGCGGCGGGTGGAGGCCGCGATCACCGACGCCAACGCGGAGTTGGGCCCGGACACGGTCCGCCTCCACTGCGACAACGAGGTCGAGCACAGCCTCGCCTGCTTCGGCCGGGCCGACCTGCTGATCTTCAACTCCACTGTGGACGGCCAGAATCTGAGCGCCTTCGAGGCACCGCTGGTCAACGAGCGCGATGCCGAGGTGATCGTGTCCGAGATGTGCGGAGCGGCGGAGGTGCTCGCCCCGGTCTGCCGTACGGTCAACCCGTTCGACCTGGTCGAGCAGAGCGAGGCGATCGTCGCAGCCTTGACCGCACCGGCCGGGGAACGGGCCAGGGCGGCCGAGCGGCGGCGTGAGGTCGCCGCGCCGTGGACGCTGGAGGCCTGGGTGCGCGCCCAGCTTGAGGGACTGGACGCCGACCACCGGGACCGTGATGAGTGACACCGTGACCGGCGACTCCACGGCCGACCCGCAGCAGGTCGCGCAGTACCGGCTCGGCGACACGGTGCTGGTGCGCGGCGAGGGGGTACGCGCCTGGGACAGCAAGGGGCGTGAGTACCTGGACTGCGTGTCGGGAACGTTCAACCTGCTCCTCGGGCACAGCCATCCGGAGGTGATCGCGGCGGTCCGGTCCCAGGCCGACGAACTGGTCTTCGCCAGTTCGTCGTTCCAGACCGAACCCACGAACCAGGTGATGCGGCAGCTGATCGAGCTCAGCCCGGCCAACCTGACCCGGGTCAACCTGCGCAGCTGCGGCGGATCCACCGCCAACGAGGGCGCGATCAAGATCGCCCAGCTGCACACCGGGCGGCGCGACGTGATCGTGCCGTTCCGCGGCCACGTGGGGCAGACGATGGCCGCCGCGAGCTTCAACGGCACGAGCAGGATGCGGGCGCCCTTCCCTCACCGCTTCCCCGGCGCGCTGCACGTACCGGACCCGTACTGCTACCGCTGCTTCTACCGGCAGACGCCGCAGACCTGCGGGAAGCTGTGCGTGGAGCGGATCGAGGACTTCATCACCTACGCCGGTTCCGGCAGCGTGGCCTGCGTGCTGATCGAGCCGGTCAGCGGCGTCGGCGGCAACGTCGTCCCGCCCCCCGGCTACTTCCAGGAGCTGAAGAGGTTCTGCGAGGAGCGCGAGATCGTCCTGATCTTCGACGAGATCCAGACCGGGTTCGGCCGTACCGGCGAGATGTTCGCGGCCGACCACTTCGGCGTGCAGCCCCACATGATGACGGTCTC
>Ga0302314_10015461_pt1 | contig 12958 bp, 7 predicted proteins | sample III_Palsa_N2_3_FD_200533 | JGI IMG/M metagenome (GOLD analysis project Ga0302314, IMG submission 200533) | Peat permafrost microbial communities from Stordalen Mire near Abisko, Sweden - III_Palsa_N2_3 | ecosystem: Environmental > Terrestrial > Soil > Palsa > Peat permafrost | place: Sweden...
GCATGAAATCGTCTTCGGCGCTCCAGCAGGTACAGACAATAACCGCCTCATCACAGCCCTCTTCAACTGTATAAGCGTGCCCCATAGTGCTATCTATGTACAAGCATTCGCCTCGCTCCAGACGAGTTACTTCGTAAAATTCTGTGTGAACCGCTATTCGCCCCTCAAGGACGTAAATCCACTCCTCGCCATCGTGACGGTGCAGATCGCCAAACTCTTCCAAGGTCTTTGCCCGGACCTTGATATAGATTGGCACGATGCGTTTTCGGCGCAATTCAGGGCAGAGATAGAAGTAGTCGTAATTCGGCGTGTTTACGTGAACCGCGGAGTCGAGCGAGCCCATGCTTCGTCGCGCTGTAACCGGGGACGTGGCGACACGGTCCTCTGCTTCCGCGAACAACTCCGACACGCGCATGTTGAGTCGGCGGCAGAGTTGGTGGATCTTATCGTAGGTCAGAGAGAGTTGATCGCGCTCCACCTTCGACAGTGTCGAGACGGGAATGCCAGCGTGCTCGCTCATTTCCTTGAGCGTCCATCCATTGCGCTCTCGAATTGAGCGGAGCGCAGGACCAAGCGTCGAATTGGGCGAACTTTGATTCGAAGCTACCCTCCGGAGCGGGGGGGCGGGACGGTCCGGCTCCTCCACCTTCCGGCTAAACGGTCGTTGGACGGCATGCCGCTCTTTTCTGTTAACAGCCATTCTTTTCCAATCGGGCGTGCTTATCGAAACGCGGCATGATCGACTCTTCCGCCACACGGCCTTGGGTAGGTCTCAGATCCTGATGGCGATGAATGCCACACCGGGCGGACATTGGCCAGAGTCGGCCCACGGGGTCGGCGCTGGGCTCCAACGCACCAAACTCGCCGCGCGTCGCAATGCCGGTTCACGGCGATGTGGCCCTTCCAAAAAGTCAATCATGGCTTGATTTCTCAAGCTTGATAATTTTCTATATAGGCCTAATACGCCTATATAGAAATCAAGAGTCAGTCGGGTCGACGCCGGGCCCAGCCTCACCCGTCAAGCCCCGGGGCGCTCTTGCGACGCGGGCTCAGGGACCAATCAAGGACAACATGTTTCCCACGGGTATGGCATGACGACCGGCGTCTTCGATCTCTTCAAGCTCGGCGTCGGACCCTCGAGTTCCCACACCATGGGGCCGATGACGGCGGCGGCCAGGTTTGTACGGATGCTGACCCATTTAGGGCTCCTAACTCGCACGCAGCGGGTGGAGATCAAGCTCTACGCCTCCCTGGCTCTCACGGGGCGTGGGCATCATACCGATCGTGCGGTCACCTTGGGTTTGATGGGACACCAGCCTGACACCCTGGACCCCGACGCGGGTGATGCGGCCCTCGCCGCCCTCGCGGAATGCGGCTTGCTGAAGCTCGATAGCCAGCATCCAGTCGGCTTCGACGCTACCCGTGACATCCTCTGGGCTGGGCGCGAGCGCCTGCCACATCATCCCAATGCCCTGACCTTCAGCAGTTATGGCGTCGACGATCAGGTCCTGCTGCGACGCACTTGGTTCTCGATCGGCGGAGGGTTCGTGCGCGACGAGGACGAGATCAGCCACAATGCGCCCGAAGAGATCGCCGACGTCCCCTTCCCTTTCGACAGCGCTGAAACCCTACTGGCTTGCGCTGCTGACAAAGACCTGACGATCGCTCAACTCATGTTCCAGAACGAACTGGCCCAGGGCGGCGCCGAAGAGGTTGAGGCTGGCCTTGACCGCATTCATGCGGCGATGGATGCCTGCATCGATCGGGGCATGCGCCAGCAAGGCGAACTTCCCGGAGGCCTGCGCGTGCGTCGTCGCGCCGCCCAGGTGCGCGATGCGATTCTGGCGCGCATGGCCGCCAACGTCTGCGACCCCTTGGCGGCCATGGACTGGGTGAATCTGTGGGCCATGGCCGTGAACGAGGAGAACGCTTCAGGCGGGCGGGTGGTGACGGCGCCGACGAACGGCGCGGCGGGCATCGTGCCGGCGGTGCTGCGTTTCTACATGCACTTCCATACGGGGACCCAAGCCGGCGCCAGGGATTTCCTGCTCACCGCCGCCGCCGTCGGCGCGCTCTATAAGCGCAACGCCTCCATCTCGGGCGCCGAGGTCGGCTGTCAGGGTGAGGTCGGCGTGGCCTGTTCCATGGCGGCCGCGGGTCTGGCTGCGGCGCTCGGTGGCTCCAACGCCCAGATCGAGAACGCCGCCGAGATCGGCATGGAGCACAACCTCGGCCTCACCTGCGATCCTATCGGCGGCCTGGTGCAGATCCCCTGCATCGAGCGCAACGCCATGGGTTCGATCAAGGCCATCGACGCCGCCCGGCTGGCATTGCTGGGCGACGGCCAGCACGCGGTGAGCCTCGACAAAGTCATCGCCACCATGATGCGCACTGGCGAAGATATGAGCGAGATCTACAAGGAGACCTCCATGGGCGGCCTGGCCGTCGGCCTGGCGGTGAACCGCGTGGAGTGCTGAGCGAGACAAACTCCCAACTTCAACCGCTATCTGATGCTAGCCGACTGCATCGCCATTGTCCTGCTCGCGGTCTCGGCGGCGACCAAGTGGTGAAGACCCCGGACCAAGGGGCGCTTGGCGTTCCGGCCCCGTCGGTCTAACCCGGCCTACATTCCTGCGAAACGGGGGGGCGCACTTGACGCAATGGCTCTCCCTGAAGCAGACATTCTGGATTGCTGAGGTGAGTCAGACTCAGTCGTTGTCGCTCGGTCACCGGGGGTTTCCGGAAGCGAACGTCGACCGCCGTTCCCGCCGGTTCAGCGGAAAATAGCGCGGACGCGCGAGCTCAGCCGGGCTGGGGCATCGCGACGTCAAGATTATCAATCGTTGCGCCTCACCGTTACCGACGTTGGAATAAGATCAGGCCCTATGACTTAACGGGCCCAACGCAGACCTTTGTTTGGGCCGGTCTCCTTTCGCGCCAATTTCGGCGTGAGGAGACTTCAAATGCACCGTTCGCAACAAAACTTACCGCCGCGCTTCCTGCGCACTCAAGAAGCCGCGCGGTTTCTCGGAGTATCACCTCGGACCTTGGAGAAACCCCGCGTGTACAGGACTGGGTCCGTCTGCTGTAGGCTCGGCGGTTGCGTCGTGGACGCCATTGCCGACCTTCAGGCCTGGGCGGATCGCGGCTTGAGGTCGTCGACCTCCGACATCGGTGTGGGCACAATCCGCCCAGTCAGCGAGCGCTACCGGCAAGGCGGATAGGGGCGCCTAGCAAACAAAGCCCGCGAGCGGCCGGCCTTTGCGGGCCGATGTTCGCGGTTGGGCGTGAGCCGCACTACATGGCGCCTCGGTCAGACTTCGCGGCTCGGTAACGACCATGGCCTACTCGCACAAGTAGGCCCTCCTCACACATCGGCGTCAGGTAACAGCGGTGTACACCGACTGCCTGCAACTCCTTCGTGGTCACGAAGTCCCGTCCACGCGCTAACTCCAGAGCACGGTCTCTAAGAGACGGTCGGGTCGAGCGTAGGCTGTTTTCGGGAGTCTTCGGACTTTTAGCCGCGATCCGCCGCTTTCGGTCATCGACGGGAAGGGCAATAGCGTGGATATAGTTCGGCATTTCGCCGACCCCAGCGAGCCAAGCGTAGCCTTGAGCGGGGTCGCGCCTCCCGCCGCCACACCGCCTTTGCTAGACGCTGAACACAGCCTTGATCCCAATCGCCACTTGAGGCGCGATTTCGTCCGGGACGACGTGACCGGCATCAAGCCGAACCAGCTTAGGTAATGACTAAGCTCACGCCGCAGCTATCTGGATTTCGGAGCTCCCGACACAGCGACTCGAGGGCCGGTCGCGGAGCCGGATGCAATGGGAGGGCGTTGTCAGACGAAATATCCGAAGGCGGCGTTCTGGACCGCTGGCTTTCGCTCACCCAGCCCCTAGAGAACCGTTTGGTTTGACAGCGCTTCCAAGCCCTATGCCGCTTGGCGCCCAACCCCTGTTCATTGCGCGATGACCGGACGGTAGCCGGACCCAACGCCGTGATTGCGAATGATATCCTTGTAGACCGGGGCCGCCGCGGTGGGGATGCGTCTCAGGGTCGGATCGGTGAGAACGTTCACAGTATACAGGCCGAAGCGCGGCGCGTAGGTCCCCCACTCGAAGTTGTCGGTGAGCGACCAGACCATATAGCCGATCACATTGACTCCATCGGCCCGGGCTCTCTGGGTCCAGTAGACACTGTCGCGCAGCACATCCTCGCGCTTCTCGCCGTCCGCGCGCGGCAGGCCATTTTCCGTCGACATGCCTGTTTCGGCGATGAGGATGGGTTTGTTCGGATATTTGGCCTGGATGATTTTGAGGGCGCGGTAGAGGCCCGCCGGTTCGGGCGGCCAGAGCCAGTTGGCTTTCGAGGACAGGGCCTTGATCCCCTTGATGAGGTCCGCGCCGTAGTAGTCTATGGCGATGACGTCGCACTTGTCCGCGACCCGGTCCAGAAACGCCCGGTCGGATATCCCGTTCATCAGTTTGCTGCCGAAACGGTCCCCCAGCCAGGCGATGTTCGAGGTGACGATGGCGTGGGGGTCCAGTTGGTGAATCACGTCGTAGGTCTGCCGGTGCGCGGCGACGATATTGTCCCGCACGCTGTCGGACTGTTTCCCATTGAGCTTATGGAGCGACTTCTGGATGCTCATGTCGGCAAACGCTTCGTTGAAGGTGATCCACAGGTGAACGTCCTTGTGATACCGCTTCGCGATCAGCCCTGAGTAGGCGACGAAGTCCCTGGTGGTCTTCGGATTGGTCCAGCCGCCCTGGTCCGCGACCCAGCCGGGATAGTCGAAGTGGTCCAGGGTGATCAGCGGGGCGATGCCCGCCTGTTTCAAGGCCAGGATCACGTCGTCGTAGTAGGCCATTTCGACGGGGTCGATCTGGCCTGGCCTGGGCTCGACCCGCGCCCAGTTGATGCCGATACGATAGGTGTTCACGCCAAGGTCGTGCGCGAGCGCCACATCCTGCCGATAGCGATGCCGGAAATCCCCCGCCGTTCCGTAGCGATCCTGCGTTCTGTCCGTCGCGTTGTGGCGCGACCAGTCGCTATCGAGAACGCCCCCCTCGCTTTGAAAGGCGGACGACGACACGCCCCAGATAAAGCCCGGCGGCAGGCTCGGCGCCGCCTTTACGGTGACCGTGTCTGGGCCCTTCAGGCACCAGGCCAGCCAGAGCAACAAACCAAGCGCCACCACGAGCGCCGCCTGGAGTATGCGGCGCTTCACAGAGACGGCGGCATTGGCGGCGGGCGGCCTTGCAAGCGACGAGATCATGAGCCCTCCAATGGCGGAAACTTAGCCGGGCCGGTCAATACGAGGAGTGTCTGCCTCGCGCCCCACCTCGCGGGGCGTTGAGGCGGCCCCTAAGCCGCGACCGCTTTTCGCAGTTCTGCAATCCAGGCCCAGCGGGGGTCGGGGGCGCCGAATCCCGAGGACATGGTGTTGGCGACATAGGCGGCGGCCACACCGCTTTCCGGGTGAGCGAAGGCGATCCGGCCGCCGGCCCCATCGTGGCCGAACGAGCCCGGACCCAACCGGTCCTCGGGGCCGTTCGCCAACTGGTACCCCAGGCCATAGTGGACCGGCAGGCCGAGCGCCGCCACCTTGCCAAGGTCACCGGCCGGCGTCATCGAGCCCGTGCGCAAGGTGCGGGCGCGCTCCACGGTCTCGGGCTTGAGAAGCCGGACTCCGTCGACTTCGCCGATCATGGCGGCGTACATCTTTGCCAGGGACGCCGCGTTGGTGACGCCGTTCCCGGCCGGAAGCTGAACCGCGCGCCCCGCCGTGTTGTTCATGACCTCAATCAGCTCGGCGGTGTGTTGCATCGAGAGCAGGAACACCTTGGCCAGGCGGGTGCTCATATCGATGCCCAGACCCGTCAGCAGGGCGGTGACCTGTTCGACGCTCAGGCTCGCGCCCACCGAGAAATGCGGCGCGACGCGGTGGTCTTGTTCCAAGGGAAGGCCGATCCAGAAATCCAGGCCGAGCGGCCCGCTGATCTCCTCGGTCAGCAGTGTCGAGACGCTCTTGCCGGTCACCTTGCGGACGAGTCCATCCATCAACGAGCCAAACGTAATGGGGTGGTAGTGACAGGACGCGCCGGGCGTCCACACCGGCTCCATAGCCTCCAGCGCCGGCAGATGGCGGTCCAGGCTCAGCAGATCGCGCGCGACGAGCCCGCTGTCCGGATCGATGCCCGGCAGGCCCACCGAATGGCTCATCAGGTGCCAGACGCGCGCATCGCCCTTCCCGCCGGCCGCAAACTCCGGCCAGTAGTCGGCGACCCGCGCCTCGTAGTCGATCAGCCCTTTTTCGGCCAGCCGGTGCACAACCGCGGCCGTCGCGCCCTTGGTGCAGGACATGATGATGGTGAGGGTGTCCTCGCCGTAGGGCCGGTCATTGACCTTGTCCCGCCCGGCCCAGAGGTCGACGACCTTCTGACCATGGCGATAAACGCAAAGCTGACCGCCGCCTTCGTCGGCGTCCTGAGCTGAAGCGAACGCATCTCGCACGCCTTCGTATCCACGCGATACATATCCGCCAACGCTCATGCTGCTCATCTACCTTCGTAAACCGACACGGATGTCATGATATTCGGGTCGCGATCGCGCACCTAACTCGGACACTCCACACGTCTAGGCCAGAGACCAAACCGGGCCAAGACGGCGGGCGAGAGGCCGGCGCGTCGCCGGCCCCTCCCTTTACGTCCGTATCCCTAGAACGACTTCCGCAGGCGGATGCCGTACTGGCGCGGCGGGCCGGCGTAGCGCAGGCCGTTGTTCACCGCCGCGACATACTCCTGGTTGTTCAGGTTAGTGGAGTAGGCGGTCAACAGCCATCCGTCATGCTCCAGGTTGACCTGAGCGTTGACGATATTGCGGGCCGGCAGGTGGTCGCCGAGCTGGACGTCCTCGAACACAGTTCCCCACTGAGTATCGGTGTAGGAGTAGTCCACGCGTGGCGTCAGAGTCACGTCGTTCGCGAGATGGAAGATGTACTGTCCGCCGATGTTGGCCGTGAACTCGGGCGCGTAGCTGGTCGGCCGGCCGGTGAGATTGACCGTGTGAAGAGTGTTCGGATCGGTCGCGGTGAAGTTGCCCAATTCGCTGTGCAGGTAGGCCGCGCCAGCGTCAAACGACAGGGCGCCAAACACGGCCTGGGCCGTCCCCTCCACCCCGTATATCTTGGTGGCCGAGGTAACGTTGTAGAGTTCGGCGATGTTCGTAAAAGCCGGATCCTGAATGTTGACCTGGAAGTTCGTGTACTGGTTGTAAAATCCGTCCAGCTGGGTGCGCAGATGGCCGTCGAACTGGGTCGATTTCCAACCGAGTTCGTAGTCGGTGACGTCTTCCGGTTTGAACACGGTCGGGGTGGCGCCGTCGATGTTCGGGGTGTTGATGCCGCCGCCCTTATGGCCCGTCGCAATGAACGCAAAGAGGAAGTTGTCACGGTCGAGCGTCCAGTTCAGGCCGATCTTGCCGGTCAGCTTGCTGTCTTGCTCGGTTTGGTGCTGCGATTCGATCAGCAGAGGGACGACATTGAACGGCGCCGGAAATGGCGTATCTTCATAGACACCGGCGGCGACGTCATTTTGCTGCGTAAAGTCGGTATAGCGCAGGCCGACCTGAATCTGGAGCGCCGGCGTAATCTTGTAGCTGACCTGGCCGAAGACCGCCTTGCTCGTCTCCGGGTTGTTGCCATTCAGGGTGACACGTTCGGCATAGCCGCCCCCGAGCGGAGCGACCGTATAAAAGTCGCCTGCCGGGATCGTGGTCAGGTCGTATTGATAGTAGGCGCCGAGGATCCAGCTCAGGGGACCGATATCCGGCGAGAGCAGGTTGAACTCTTGCGAATAGATGTCCTCGTCACCGCGGTCACGACCGGATTCGCCGGCGAGATCCGTGCCATCGACGTCAAGGGCGGCGGTCGAGGTGCCCTTCTGGTAGCCGGAGATGGACCGCAGCACCAAGCCGTTGTCGAAGGTGTAGCTCATGTTGAGCACGACGCGACCGGACACGTCGCGGGCTTCGTTGTAGGCATTGTTGGTGATGTGGAACAGGTTCTCGGTCGAATTGACGGGGTCGGCCGGATAGCCGCCGTTGCTGACGTCGTTGGAATCCGCCTTCAGCGTCAGCGTGAAGTGCGAGGTCGGTTGCCATAACAGGCTGACGCGCGCGCTGTTCTCGGCCAGCTTGCCGGGGTCGCCGATGTGGTTTCCGGTCACGGTATAGAAGCTGTCGCGGTATTCGGTGTTCTCGGCCACCCGCAGCGCCAGGGTGTCGCTGATCGGGATGTTGACCGCGCCCTGCACACCGATGTCGTTGTAATTGCCGTACTGGGCCTGCAGGTAACCGTGGTAGCCGGCGCTCAGGCTGGGGTTGGCCTCGGTGATGAAGATGGCGCCGCCGGTGGCGTTCTGGCCGGCGAAGGTGCCTTGCGGGCCGCGAAGAATCTCGACGTTGGCGATGTCGTAGTAGGGCTCGGACTGGAAGTAGCCCGGGAAGGTCGCGACACCGTCGCGGTAGGTCACGACGCCCGATTGGACGTTGCTGTCGCCATTGGAGCGACCAATGCCGCGGATGTTGAACAGGTTGCCCTGGCCGAAGTCGGTCACCGTCAGGTCGGGCGAGACGAATTGCAGCTGGTCGACGCCAACCACGCCCTTCTTGACCAGGTCGGCGCCGCTCAGGACCGTGGCGGCCACGGGCGCCTTCTGCAGGTTGACCGTGCGCCGCTCGGCGGTGACCACCACTTCCTGAACCTGGGTCGAAGCGGAACCCGTCGATGGCGTGGTTTGAGCATGCGCGGCGCCGCCCCAAATCATAACGCCGGTGGACGCCGAAACCAGCAGCCCTATGTGCAGCCGATTCATTCGGCGCCGCATAGCGGTGACGGACGCCTCCGGAATACCGGACGCGCCACGACTTGAAATCTGCAACATTTTCCCCCCAACTTTATTGGTGTCACTTCAGCGACTGCGATGACGGTAACAGCTGGGGGAGTGCAAATATAATTCATTCCTTAGCGGAGCTATTCCATGAAGGCATGGGCCGATGCCCCGAGACAGGACCGGCCCAAATGGGGATGGGAGGGCGCGTGATGGGTTGCGACCAGCCTATGACCTTTGAAATTCGAATTGCGCCGGCCCGTCGGCCTGCACCGCGCTGATGAAGGCTCGAACCGCCGGCTTCGCCTCCCATCGGGAGCGCAGCGCGCAGCACATTTTGAAGGGTTCAAACAGGTTGAAATCTTCCAGGATTGCGAAGTCTCTTTGAAACCACGGCGAACCGACGCTCGTCAGGGCCACAACGCCGATGGCGTTAGATCTGGCGACAATGCGCCGGACAATCGGGAAATAGTCGATGACATGGACGCGCGTGCGCCATTCGATGCCCTGGCTTTCGTAGAGATTTCGGATGATAGCGCCGAAGGGCCGCGAGTCCGACGGTGACACGAAGTCATATCGAGCGAGTTCGGCCGGGGTGAGCGGAACCGAGCTGAGCGCGGGATGGTCTCGCCGCACAAACAGCATGGTGTCGAGTTCCGGCACAGGCTCGCGGCGCAGGTCAGGCCAGTCGCTGAAGGCGACGTCCAAGCCGACCGCCACGTCGACCGCCCCGTTGCGAAGCAGCTGGACCATGCGCTCAAAGCTCGAACCCGTGACCTCGAACCGGATGTTCGGGTGACGAGACAAAAGGTTGGCGAGCGGGGATATCAATCGCCATTCGAGCGAAGCCGGACATACGCCGATGCGTAATATCCCGGCATAGGGATCGCTGGTCTTGGACGATCCCTCAAGCAGTTGATGCGCGTCATCCAGCAGCCTGGCCGCCCGCTCGACAAATTCGCTCCCCTTTTCAGTGAGCAAGGCGCCGCGGGCCGTCCGATGAAAGACGGCGTATCCAAGTTGGCGCTCTAGATCGGCGACGCCCTTGGTCACCGCGGACTGGGTGACGCCAACGGCTTTCGCCGCCGCGGTGAAGGAGCCGCACCGCGCGACCGCAACGAGATGATTGAGCCTGGGGTCCAGCATTCGACATTCCTAAGAGGCATGAATGTGTCGTACAATGAATTTGACCGCGAGGCCGGGTCCGTGAATCCTCGACCCCGCCATCGTCGGCTGGAGCTGTCCATCGGACGGATCCCGATGCCGCAGTCTCCGAAGACATTGAGGACACGCATGACCCAGTACGAGCCTGCCGCCCATATGCCGCCGCCGCCAGAGACCCTGAGCGCCGAGGCCCGGGCGTATCTGGCCGCCACGGCCAGCGCGGGTCCGCCGCCGATGATGAGCATGGATCAGATCGATCATCTCCGGTTCTTCGCCGACCAGATCCAGCTCATGTTGGGCGCCGAACAGCAAAAGGCTCACCCGGTCACGATCACCGACGACGTGGTCGCCGGCGTGCCGGTGCGCCGGATCGTGCGGACCTCCGGAGAGGTCGATCGCAGCCGGGTGCTGATGAACCTGCACGGCGGCGGCTTTGCGACCGACGCCGGCTCGCTCACCGAAAACATCCCCATCGCGGCGCTCAGCGGCTTCGAGGTTGTCGCCGTGCTCTATCGGCTGTCGCCCGAGCATCCCTATCCCGCCGCCGTCGATGACGCCCTTTCGGTCTACAAGGCTTTGCTCGCGGACCACGACCCAGGCGACATCGGCGTCTATGGCACCTCCGCGGGCGCGGTCATCGGCCCCCAGCTGATGATGCGGCTCAAGGCGGAAGGCCTGCCCCTTCCGGGTGCGCTCGGGGTGTTCTCCGGGGAGCCAGACCTCATGGGAACCGCCGATTCCCTGAAGATTTTCGCCTCTCCGGTCGAGGGGCAGCTGCTCATCGAAGCCAAACTGGCCTATATCGGCGCCGCCGATCCGAGCACCCCTTTGCTCTCGCCGATCTTCGGCGATCTGTCGTTCTTTCCTCCGACGCTCCTGGTTTCGAGCGGTCGTGATATCCTGCTCAGCGGAACGGCTAACCTGAGCCGCAAACTCGGCGATCAGGGCGTGATCGCCGAACTGATCGTGTACGACGCGCTTCCGCACGCCTTCTGGGCCAACATCCTTGCGCCGGAGAGCGACGACGCCTTCCGCCGCATGACCACATTCATGCTCAAGCATCTCGGCCGAAGGTAGGGCGCGGTCACCCTTCAGGCGACTCTTCGGTTGCGCCCCTTCCAGTAGGGCTCGCGCAGTTCAGCCTTCAGGATCTTCCCCGCCGCGGACAGGGGCAGCGCCGCCCTGAACTCGACGCTGCGAGGGCTCTTGTAGTCGGCGATCAGGGACCGGCAGTGGTCGATCAGCGCCCGGGCGGTCAGTTGGCCGCCCTGACGCACAACGATCACCGCATGGACACGCTCGCCCCAACGCTCGTCGGGGACGCCGATGACGGCGCATTGGACCACGTCGGGATGTCGCGAGATCGCGCTCTCGACCTCGGCGGAGTACACATTCTCGCCGCCCGACACGATCATGTCCTTGATGCGATCGACCACGTACAGCACCCCCTGATCGTCGATCCGGCCGCCGTCGCCGGTATGCATCCAGCCGTCGCGCAGCGCCTCGGCGGTCAGGTCAGGCTGGTTCCAATAGCCGAGCATAACGCCCTTGCCGCGCACCAGAATCTCACCGACCTGTCCCGTGGGAACGGGCCCGCCCGCTTCGTCGGCGATGATGATCTCCGCCGTTGCGATCGGCCGCCCAGCGCCCCGGTGGCGGCCCGCGTCACGATGCTCGCCCCTATGAAACTCGGGACCCAGGACGGTGGCGGTGCAGGACACCTCGGTCATGCCATAGGCCTGGAAGAAATTGAGATGGGGGGCGGCGGCCATGATCCGGTCGATGGTCGCCTCCGGCATCGGTGAAGCGCCGTAGAGGACGGTGTTCAGTCTGGCGAGTTTCGCTGCATCGAACCCAGGGCTGTCCAGCACCATCTGGATCATGGTCGGAACCAACAGGGCGTCCGTGACCCCTTCGCGTTCGATCAGATCGAGCGCGCCGTTGGGATCGAACGCGGGCGCGATCACCGCCGTACCGCCCGCCAGCATGGTCATGGTCAGGGCCGCCGCGGCCGCAAGATGAAACAGCGGCGCCACCACCAGCATGTGGCAGCCGTCCGGACAGATGCCGAGGTCGCGCATCGCCATGCAGTTGCCGGTGAACCCGGCGTGGCTGAGCATGACGCCCTTTGATTTCCCGGTGGTCCCACCGGTGTAGAAGATCGCCAGCAGGTCGTCGCCGCCGCGCCCGGCGTCCTCCGCCGCACCATGAGACATCAGCTGCCCAAGGGTCAGCCAGCCGTCTCGCGCCTCGTCATCCAGGGCGACGAGTTTCGGGGCGTCCTCGAGGCCGGCGACGATGCTGGCAATCGTGTCCACGTGCCCCGCGCTGACCAGGATGACGGCGGGCTTGCTGTCCTCGATGGCATAGGCGTTCTCCAACGCGCTCCAGCGGGCGTTGAGCGGCGTCAGCACGCCGCCGGCCCAGGGCACGGCGAGATAGAGCGACATGTAGAGATCGGAGTTGGCGGACAGGATGGCGACGCGGTCGCCGTCCGCCACGCCGAGCGCGCGCAGGCCGCCGGCGATCCGGGAGGCGCGATCCAGCATCTCGCGCCAGGTTACAGCCTGGCCCTCGAAGGACGACGCGGGCTGGTCGAGACGAGACGCGGTCGCCGCAAGGGCCGCGCTCACATAGCCGAGCTTTTCCATCGTCATGACGCCCGATCCTCCCGATTATTTGACTTTCTCGTCAGTCATATATTTGCCGACGAGGCATGGCAAGCGTGACCTATGCGCAGTGGGAATGAGCAACTAGGGCGCCAGGCCCGTGAGCATCAGCAGCAGAAAGTCGTCCGCGATGCGCCCCGGGGTTCTGCGGCCGCCGGCCTTGAACCACAACGGTACGCCATTGATGGCGCCAAACAACGCCCGGCTGACATCGGCGGGATCGACTTCGC
>Ga0302314_10015462_pt1 | contig 12957 bp, 7 predicted proteins | sample III_Palsa_N2_3_FD_200533 | JGI IMG/M metagenome (GOLD analysis project Ga0302314, IMG submission 200533) | Peat permafrost microbial communities from Stordalen Mire near Abisko, Sweden - III_Palsa_N2_3 | ecosystem: Environmental > Terrestrial > Soil > Palsa > Peat permafrost | place: Sweden...
GGTCCTCCGACGACGAGGCGCTCGCGATGCACTGGCGCGAGGCGGGCGACGGCGCGCGCGCGGCGACGTTCGCGGTGCGCGCGGCGAACACCGCGATGGCGGGGTTCGCGTTCGACCACGCCGCCGATCTGTATCGCCTCGCGCTCGAGCTCAATCCGCCATCGGGTGAAGCGGCGGTGGCGCTGCGCGCGCGTCTCGGCGAAGCGCTGGCGAGCGCCGGTCGCGGCGCGGAGTCGGCGCATGTGTACCTCCGCGCGGCGAAGGACGCGCCCGCCGGCGCCGCGCTGTCGCTGAAGGAGCGCGCCGCCTCGCAACTGATGCGCGCGGGGCACATGGACGAAGGGATGGCCGTCGTGCGCGACGTCCTCGCCGCGGTCGGGATGTCACTGCCGCGGACGCCGCTGCGCGCGCTCGTGTCGTTCCTCTTCCGGCGCATCCTCGTCAAGCTCCGGGGCTTCAACTTCAAGGAGCGCGCGGCGAGCGAAATCTCTCCTCACCAGCTCCTCGTCCTCGACCTGCTCTCCTCGCTGTCGTTCCTCCTCAGCTTCGTGGACACGATGCGCGGGGGCGACTTCCAGGCGCGGTACATCGTGCTCGCGCTCGACGCGGGCGAGCCGTACCGGATCATGCGCGCGTTCGGGAGCGAGGCTCCTTACAGCGTGAGCATCGGCATGAAGGGGTGGGCCCACGCCCAGTCGATCCTGGCGAGGGCGCGAGGGCTGGCCGAGAAGATCGGCGACGGGCGCAGCATCACGTACGTGACGGCGGCCTCCGGCATCGCGAGCTACCTCGCGGGGCGCTTCAAGGAGAGCGTGCGCCTCTGCGACGAAGCCGTGGCGAGCCACGCCTCGGGCGTCGTCGCCGAGCGGATGCGCGCCCGACAGTTCGCCTGCTACTCGCTCTCGCTCATGGGCGAGTTCGCCGAGCTCGCGCGTCGCCTCCCCGAGTACCTGCGCGACGCCGAGGCGCGCGGCGACGTCTACCTCTCGACGAACCTGGAGGTCGGGCTCCCGCACATGACGTGGCTCGTGCACGGAGACGTCGAGCGCGCGCGCGCCGGGGTCGCCGCGGCCAAGGCGCGATGGACCGCCGAGGGCTTCACGCTGGAGACCTACTACACGCTGTTCGCGGAGGTGCAAACGGAGCTCTACGTCGGCGCGCCTGACGTCGCCTGGCGCGTGCTCATGGAGCGATGGCCTGCGCTCCGCCGCTCGTTCCTGCTTCGCATCCAGACGGTGCGCTTCATGGCGCTCCACGCGCGCGCCCGCGCCGCGATCGCCCTCGCCGAGCGCGACCCCGCCCAGCGTGAAGAGCTCCTCGCCGACGCGGAGCACTGCGCGAGTCAGCTCGCGCGCGACCGAGGCGCGTGGGGCGCCCCCCTCGCGGCACTCACGCGTGCGGGCATCGCGCGCCTCCGCGGACGCGATCCCCTCGCGCTCCTCGCCGACGCCGCGCGCGACTTCACCCGCTTCGACCTGCACCTCCACGCCGCCGCCGCCCGCCGCGCCGAAGGCGAGCTCCGCGGAGGCGACGCTGGACGCGCGCTTCGCGAGGAGGCCGAGGCCTTCATGCGCGCGCAGGGCGCCACCGACGTCGCGCGCGTGACCGCGCTCCTCGCGCCGGGGCTGGTGACGCGATCCACTCCGCGCGAGTGAACCCCCTCGCGCCCACGCGCGGGCCTTGCACCTCGATGCGCCCTACTTCGGCGACCCCAACGTGCACAGCCCATTCACGCACTCGATCCCCGCCGCCGCCCCGCAGCAATCCGCCGTCGTCCCACACTTCTCATATTGCCCCGAGCACGCCGGCGCCTGCGCCGTGCACTCGAGCCCCGCGTCCGTCGGCTGGCAGAACCCGCCGCAGCACTGATCGCCGCTCACGCAGCCCTGCCCGTTTTGCCGGCACGGCTCCACGGTCCAGTACCCGCGCGCGTTCCCCGCGAGGATCTCCTGCGCGGGTAAGTAGAACGCAGGGTGACTGGTGTCCGTCCCGGGCGTTCCGTTGAGATCCACGGCAGACACCCAGAGCTTCTTGTCGGTGATCTCGTCGCGCCACGGGTAGTCGCGCGGATCGCTCACCCAGGGCCCGAGCTGCGCGACGTTCCCGTACATGCGCCGGCTCGTGAACACGATCCACGCATACCCCCCCGACGCGATCGGGTTCACGGTCGGCTCGTAGTTGAGCGTCACGTCCTGCGCGGGCGTGTGCAGCGGAGCCCCGCCGTCTGCCTGCACCGCGGTGCCGGGGAGATAGATCGTGGCGCCGTCGGCCAGGTAGCCGTTGAGCGCGTCGAGCCGGTGCGCCTTCGCGGTGGCGACGTCGACCCACCACAGCTCCGACGTGTTGCCCTGCCACGTGTATCCCCAGCTCCCCGACGGCTTCGACAGCTCCACCTCGAAGACGATCCCTCCACTCGCGGGGAAGAAGGACGAGTAGATGACCGAGGTTCCCGCCGGCGGCGTGTAGAGAACGCGCGGGTTGGAGAACGCGCTCGTGCCGTCGAAGTCGAGGATGCCGAGCGAGGCCTGGTCGCCCGTGAGCGTCGCTCCGCCGTTCGTGAACGTGCTCGCCCAGAAGTTGAACGACGTGTGCGCGCCGTCGGGCGAGAACGCGGGGAGCCCCGCCTGGAACCCGACGGGCAACCCGGTCGCGACGATCGGCGCGCCGCTGGGGACTTGATAGAGGCCGCTCGTGCCGTTCGCGCCGCCCGAGTAGATCATCCCCCCGGCGCCCGCGAGGAGCATCGTGCCGTCCTTGTAGAGCGCGGGGTACGTGAGGTCGGAGGTCTCCGACGGCGCGCCGGCGCCGCCTGTCCAGTCGCTCGCCAGATCGATGCTGACCGTCTCGTGGTAGTCGATCGGCACGCCGGCGTTCTTCTGCGTGATGAGCACCTGGCCGTTCGCGGACACGGTATGGCACACGCGGCACCCGGTTCCGTTGGCGCTCGAGCCGGTGGTGAACGGACTGTTCACTCCGCCCACGAGCGTCGGCGCCGTGGCGCCCGGGAGGATGGCGAGCGTGCCCGCGCCGTACTCCTCTCCATAGCTGTCGAGCCCGTCCGAGTTGCGTACGAGCTCGGTGCCGTACGAGTTGTAATAGATCGTCCCCTGCAGCGTGGCCTGCGCGATGGTCCAGGTCTCGGTGTACGGGCCAAACGCCTGGCCCGCCTGACCGAAGACGAACGAGATCGTCACCGGCTCGCCGCCGTTCGAATAGGCCATCGTGCTCCACGCGAGCGCCGGGATCGGAACGTTCACGAACGGGCCGAGCGTGTTCGACGCGAAGTAACCTTTGTACTCGTAGGCCTTCTCCTGGATGTGCACGTAGACCGAGTCGAACGCGTGCGCTCCGGGCTGCCATTGCACGAGAGGCGGGAGGAGGCCCTGTGGCCAGACCGTGCCGTCGTACGGATAGAGGATCGACACCGAGGAGTCCGCGGTCGGTGCGCCGTTGAGCGTGCCGGTCTGCGTCGTGCTCGGCGGCGCGCCGGGCCCGTTGCCGCCAACGCCTCCGTACCCACCGGCGCCCGCGTCGCCCGGCGTCGCTGTCCAGCCGGGGTCGCCCAGATCCGTCTGCAGGAGCTTCACGGTGATCGTGGCCGTCGCCGTCTGCGTTCCGGTCGTCGCGGAGATCGTCCCGACTCCGCCGAGCGTCCCCGACGGCGTGAACTTCCCGCCCGCGTCGATCGATCCGAGCTCCCCTCGATCGATCGACCACTTGACCCCGATCGTCGGCTCTCCGCCTATCGTGGCGATGAACTGCTGCGTCGGGAGCGGCTGCCCCGCGACGACCTGAAGCACCGGCGCGGCCGGCGTGATGGCGAGGAGGTTCTTCGCCGCGACCGAGCCGTCGTTGATAGGCCCGAGCGTCGGTACGCTCCCGTCGCCTTGAACCACCGGCCCGCCGTCGGCACCGGCCCCTCCGAACGCGGAGCCGGAGCCACCGCCCGCACCGCACGCGGCGAACGCCGCCGCCACCGCGGCCAGGACGACGAGAGACAGGATCCGAGTACGGCGCTTCAACGTTACTTCCCTATCTTCACTTTCCCGTGCCCGTCACGGCGAGATTCACCGGCACCGAGCAGAGCAGCGTGTCGGCCGACGGGGTGATCATGACGGCTCCCGTATAGGGCCCCGTCGTCGGCGGCAGGAACGTCAGCGTGGAGGGCCAGGCTCCGCTCGGGGGGAGGGAGACGTTCGTCGCCGGTGTCAGGCCGAACGCGGACGAGGACGCGGGGGTCAAGGCGACCGCCGTGAGAGTCGCGGGGGACGTTCCCGTGTTGTTGATCGTGAAGCCCAGCGTGTACGGCGTGGTCACCGACGCGCCGCTCGTCAGCGTGCCGAAGGCGGCGGGCGTCGGCGTGTACGTGAAGACGGCGCCGAGCGCGACCTGGTTGAGCGCGACGTCGACGATGTTGCCGGCCTGGGTGACGACCTGCAGCGTGTCGGTATAGGCGGTCGTCGACGTCGAGCCCGGCATCGGCAGCGGCTTGGGGGTGATCGTGAGCTGCACGGTCGCCTCGGACGCGAGCGATCCCGTGACCGAGTCGTCCGCGCCGGGGGGGAGCCCGCCGGCGTCGAGCACGCCACCGTCGAGCGAGGCCGTCGGGACGACAGTGAAGTACGAACCGGCCCCCTTGAGGAGCGACGCCGTGTACATCGGCGTCGCTGCCGCGTTGTTCGTGATGGTCACGATGAGCGGCGAGCCCGCTTGCCCGCACGGGATGTAGCCGAAGTTGAGGCTCGTCGGCGACGCGCCGAGAGCTGCCGCGACGCCCGTCCCCGACAGACCGAGGCTGGCCGGGAGCGCGCCGCACAGCGGTGTCGTGCCGCCGTCCTCGGTGGGCGCGAGCGCCACCGTCTCGATGTCCGTGTACGACGCGATCGCCGTGGGAGTGAACGTCAAGGTCTCGGGGGCGAACGTGCCCGCCCCGACCGTGAGGGGCGACGACTGCCCGAACGCGGTGGGGTTACCGTTCGTGAAGGCGAGCGTCGCGTCGACGTTCCCGGTGTTCGAGAACGTGATGCTCGTGGTGTTCGTGACCGTGGCGCCGACGCCGAGGCTCCCGAAGCTGAGTGTGCCGTTCAAGGAGCGCGTGAGGATCGCCCCCTGCGCGGTCTCGTCGAGCGAGACCACGTGCGGCACGTCGCCCGCGGCGTTGGTCGTGATCGTGAGCGTGTCGTCGTATCCGCCGGCCGTCGTGGCCGACGTCGTGGGGATCGTCTTCGGCGTCACGACGATGGAGGTCGGCGACGCTCCGGCCCCCACGGTGCCGGATGCGGGGCTCACCGTGTAGAACGAGCTGCCGTGCGCGAGCTCGGCGGTCCAGTTGAAGGGCGCGCTGCCCGTGTTCGAGAGCATGACCGGCGCCGGCAACGCCGTCGTCCCGCACGGCACGAGGCCGCCGGTGCCGAACACGATCGTCGGCGGATTGACGGCGACCTGTCCGTTGGTCCCCGTGCCCGACACGGAGAGCGCTGAAGGGAGCGGCCCGCACAGCGCGGACGCGCCGTTGAGCGCCAGCGCGATGCTGCCCGTCACGCTCGTCGTGGTCGTCGGCGCGTAGATGATCTCGGAGTCTGCGACGTTGCCGCTCGGAGCGGAGAGCGTCTGCGTCGTCGTCGCGCCGGGAAGCGAGAACGACGGATCGCCGGTGAGCGTGAGCGTCACGTTCGCCGCGAGGTTGCCGGAGTTCTGCACCGCAAAGAACAGGTTCTCCGGTCCGGCCGAGAGCGGCGTGGGCCCGAACGCGACGATGGACGGTTCGAACGCGAGCACGGCGCCCTGCGCGGTCTCCGTGAGCGTCACGGTCGCCGACGTGTCGCCGAGCGACACGGTGACGACGTCGCCGAACGCGTTCGCCGACGTCGACGCCGTCGCCGGAACCGCGCCGGGCGTGACCGTCACTTGCGCCGATTGCTGCGGCGCGAGCGTGCCCTTCGTCGTGGAGAGCTGGAACGCCGACGTGGCCCCCTTTCCCAGCGATGCGGTCCACGTCGCAGTCTCGGACGTCGGGTTGACGACAGTGAGCGTCTGCGCCGCCGCCGTGCTCCCGCAGTTCACGGGCCCGAAGTCGAGCGACGACGGAGTGACGACGGAGGACCCTGCGTCGATCGGGCTCGCGTCGTCGCCCGCCTCGCTGCTCGAAGCGCCGCCCGCCTCGACGCCCGCGTCGGTCGCGAAGATCGTCGTGGCGTCTTGCCCGGCGTCGAACGGTACGGACGGGCCGGTCGACGCATCGACTCCCGGCTGCGCGCCGCTGCCTCCACTGCTCCCCGAACAGCCAACACTCCCGACCAGAAGCGTCCCCATAAGCCAACGCATGCGCGCCATATGTCTCCTCGCGGAGGGGCCCCGTCGTCCGCCGGCGCGACGGACATACGACCCCCAGGATCATCATGGTTGCACGCGGCCTCGTGCCTTCGCAACGAGGCTCGCCGCTTCCGACTGCTTGCGAGAGAGAGAAACTATGAGAGAGACAGAGAGAGATATGTAGCGGGCTTGTCTACGCGCGCCGACGTGCCGTCACTGCTCCCCCTCTTCACTCTTCGCGCCGGTCAGCGCCGCCAGCATCGCCATCGCGTCCGAGGGGCTCACCCCGATCCCCAGAACGCCATCCGCCTTGCTCACGTCGAGCCCCGCGCGCATCCGCACCGCCTCGATCCCGCACGTCCCGCGCCTTCGCAACCTCACCACCGTCACTGTGACCCCGTTCTCCTGCAGCCCTTGCCGCCGCATCTTGTGCGCGAGCGCTCGATCCGGAATCACGATCGCCTCACGCTGGCGTTCCGACCATCCGCTCCCCTTCTGGGCGATGTAGCCACGCCACCCCTTCAGCACGTAGCGACCGTTGTTCCCATCGAGGATCTCGAGCACGTCGTTCGGAGTCGCCGCGCGCATGCGGCCGCCTTGCTTCACTTCGAGGAGCGGGGCGAAGGCGCGGGCGAAGTCTTCGTCGGACGTGGGAGTCGTCATGATCGAGAAGTGGAACGCGCTTCGGGCTCGCAGGGAAGAGACGGCGGTGCACCACACGCCGATCTTCGCGCTCCGCGCCCGAAGCACACGTTCTCTTCTTCGGCCCTACTTCTTCGCGTTCGCGACGCGCGCCACGAGCGCGTACTGCGGATCGGTCAGCGGCCTCCCCAGCACATCCTTCCGCACTTGCTCCGCGGCCGCCTTGTCCCCAGCGCTCTCGATCTGCCGGAGGATGCCGAGCTTGAACAGGAAGTCGTCCGGCGGGCACTTGGCGAGCACCGCGGCCGCGGCCTTCGCGTCCTTGCTCGCCAGCGCCGCGACCTGGTCGGAGAGCATGTCGACCTCGACGCTCACCCACTCGTTGCCTTGCCAGTTCTTCGTCTCGTCTTGAAGCTTCGCGACGGTCTTCTTCGCGTCGGCGACCTTCTTCGACTGAAGCTGCGCCAGGGCCTGGATGGTGAGCAGATCGCGGCGGCAGTCGGCCTTGTAGGCCGCGGAGGACTCGGGGCGATCGCACCGCGGCATCGCCGCTTCGGCCACCTTCTGCGCGTCGGCCGGCTTGCCGAGCACCCAGAGCGCCCACGCGCGCGCTGACGCCGCGGAGGCGGGCCACACGAGCTTGCGCGCGTCCGAATCCTTCTCGGCCGCGTCGAGCACCGCGAACGCTTCGCTGTTCTTGCCCGCGGCGAACAGCACCCACGCCGTCCTCGTCGCCCGTTCGAGCGCCTGGGACGGGAGCGCCTCGGCCCCCTTCGATCGCTCGAGCGCGTCGCGCGCCCCGGCGAAGTCCCCCTCGATCGCCTTGACCGACGCGAGGTCGTAGTAGACGGGGCGCGCCTTCGGCCCGAGCTCCACGGCCTTCGACAGCTCGGCGTCGGCTTCCTTCGTCTTGTTCAGATTGAGGAGCGCCATGGCGACGGTCTGGTGAGCCGCAGCCTCGTTCGGCGCCCCGTCGACGTACTTCTGAGCGGCGGCGAGGGCGGCGTCGTACTCACGCAGCTGCATGTGCGTCCATGCGAGCGCGCCCTGGATGAACACGGCGCTCGGATCGAGATCGAGCACCTTCGTGAACGCGGCCTCGGCCCCCTTGAAATCGCGCTGATTGATCAGCGTGTAGCCGAGCCAGAGCTGCGCGTGTACGTCGTCGGGGGCGAGCTCGGCGACGCGCTTCATGTCGGCGAAGCCCTTGACCGTGTCCTGGTGGCGAAGGGCCGCCCAGCCTTCGATGAAGAGCCGCTCGGCATCGGGCAGCTTCGCGGCGAGGTCCGCCCCCTTGTCGAGCTCCGCCTGCCCCTCCGCGCCCGGCGTCACGTTGCCGACGCAGCTATGACCGAACGCGAACGCGGGATCCGCGGCGACGGCCAGCTTGCACTGATCGAGCGCCTCGCCGTCGCGACCATTGTCCATGAGGCTCAACGCTTTCAGGAACGCCGCCTTCGCGTCGGGCGAGGTCGTCGTGATCGTGATGAGCTGCTTCTGCGGCACCGGCGGAGGGGGCGTCGTATCGACCACGGGCGCCGCCGGCGTCGGCTCGGCCGCGGGGGGCGGCGCTGCGGGAGTCGCGGGCGGCGACTCACCCCCGCACCCCGTCGAAGTGATGACGACCGTCGCGACCAAAGCGAACACGCTTCTCATGGCATCTCCCTCCCCTTCGTGACCTGGTGAGGACGCCGGTTCCCGTGCGGGAGCCACGCCCGTCGGCTCGATTCGGCGAGAGGCTCGCGCACGATCTCGGGGCCTGTCAATGGGTCCGCCGGTCGCGTCTCCGGTAGCGTCGCTTTCTCCCTTGACGGTAGAGGCTCACGGATGAATACCGCGCGGATTCATGCGCGCTGCAAAGATGCACCTCTCGTCGCTCGCCGCCATCGCTCTCGGTTCCATCGCGGTGCTTGGCTGCTCCTCGCAGAGCAACGAGAGCGTCGGCTCGTCGAACGCGAGCCTCGGCGTCGTCGTGGAGCTCCCCGCGGCTCTCGGCGGCGGAGAGCGCACGGCGCTGTACACGACGTCGAAGGCGCCCAAGGCGAAGCACGGCTACGGCATTCCTCTCCCCGCACCGAGCACGACGCCGCTCCCCGCGACGCCGAAGAGTCAGGCCTCGCCCGCGGCCTCGGTCCCCACGACCGTCGACCTCTCCACGGGCGTTCCACCCGTCGGCGACCAGGGGCAGACCAGCTCTTGCCAGTCGTGGTCAACCGGCTACGTCGCCCTCGGCTGGTGGGCGAACCACGCCGGGCTCGCGAGCGCCCAGTTCGCGCCGATGTACCTCTACTCACAACTCGCCAAAGGGACCTGCTCGACGGGGTTCTCCCTCGAGCAGCCTCTGAACCTCCTCGAGCAGCAGGGCATCGACACGCGCAGCGACTACGAGCCGATGCAGACGTCGCTCGATTGCAGCACCGAGCCCAGCACCGCCGCGCGCGCGAACGCGGCGCACTTCAAGATCGCCGGATACACCAAAGGTGATCTCTCGGGCGGCGCCGAGGCCGCCATCAAATCGGCGCTCGCCGCGGGTCACCCCCCCACGCTCGCCATCACCGTGTACCCCGAGTTCGACGACGCCGACGCCCAGAGCTATATCGTCGGCCCGCCGCAGTCGGGCGACGTGGCGTCCGGCGGGCACGCCATCACCGCGTTTCGCTACGACGACACCGGCGTCTGGATCCTCAACCAGTGGGGAACCGGCTGGGGAAACGACGGATGGGCCGTCCTCAGCTGGGACTTCGTCAATGGCTCGTTCGGCGGACGGGCGAACGTCTTCGACGTCGAGGCGATCTCGGGGATCGATCTCCAGTGCACGAACTCGAACGCCGACTGCGCAGCCTGGGCAGCCGACAGTCAATGCCAGGAGAACCCGAACTACATGCTCACGAGCTGCTGCGCGAGCTGCGCGAACCCTGCTCTCGCGTACGAGAGCTACTCGTTTCGCCCGCTCGTGAGCGCGTCGTCGTGCATGGATGTGTCGGGCGACGAAACGGCGGACGAAACGGCGATCCAGGAATACTCCTGCAACGCGACGGCGGCGCAGGTCTTCACCGTCGTGAGCAAGGGGAACGGCCTCGTGAATCTCTTTCACCCGCATAGCGGGAAGTGCGTCGACATCCGTGAAGCGGGGACGGCCAACGGAACGCCGATCGATCTCTACGATTGCAACGGGACCGCCGCGCAGGAGTTCGAGGCCCTCGGCAACTCCGACGGCTCGGTGACCTTCCAGAATCCGACGAGCGGGAGCTGCCTCGACGTCGCCGATGCGAAGACGGCGAACGGGACGAAGCTCGATCTCTGGGGTTGCAACGGCACCGACGCGCAGAAGTGGACCGCGACGCCGAACTGATTCGAGTCGTCTCAACCGCCACGGATCCGCGATCGCGTCCACGTCACCTCGCGCGACTCAGTCCTTCGTGTACTGGTCCGTCTCGGCAAACGAGCAGTCGAGCGTCTCCCCTTCGTCCGTGTCGGTCGCGTTGCCGCTGAAGCTCACGGTGCCCGTCGTGGCGGAGCTGAGCGAAAAGGTGCCGGCCGGGTAGATCGTGATGTCTTCGACGTTGCCGTTGTTGTCGACCTCGGTCCCCGAGCACGACTGACCGGTGACGAGCGTGGCCGTGTTCGTCGATGTGACGTTCGCGTTGAACGTGCACGTCGGACCTTTGACGATCAGGTCGCTCGACGTCCCCGCCGTGATCGTGATCGATCCCGAGTCGGGGGCCGACGAGGTCTGTCCGTTGCACGTCGTCTCGTCCGTGCCGGTCGTGATCGTCCACGTTCCCAGGAAGGAGGTGATCTTCGAGGTCCCGCTCCCCGACGAGCTGCCGCTCCCCGAGCTGCTCCCGGAGCCGCTCCCCGAACCGCTGCCGGATCCACTCCCGGAACCGCTCCCTGATCCGCCATCGGCCGTCGAGGGGAGCTCGGTGATCCCGACGATGTTGCTGCACGCCGACAGATAGGCGAGCCCCGCGCCGACCACGAAGACTCCAACGCCTGCGATGAGCTTCATCAGAACGTCCCTCGCATCGTCAGCCCCATCGACTGCCCGCCGACCGCCGGCGCCACTTGCACCTGCGCCCCCGACGGCGCCGTGAACCACAACACTGCCGCCCCCACGAGCGCCGCGCCACCGACCGCGAACATGGCCGTCGACAGCGTGGCCGCGCTCGACGCATCGTTCTTCAGCGACTGCGCCGGATCGTTCGGGCCGCACCCCGTGCCGCACGCCGTCTTCGCGCTCGACCACTTCGAGAACGCCGAGGCGCCGAACACCGATCCCAACACCACCCCGACGACGCCGACGGTCCCGACGACGACGGCCACCGTCTTCTGGCCGTTCCACGTCGACTCACCTTGATCGGCCGCTGGCGCCGCGGGTGTCGTCGCCGCGGCACCGGGCGCGGTCGCTGCAACGGGCGCTCCCGCCAGCGCGTCCGATCCCCCGAGCGTGACCGCGACGTGGCGATCCTTCTCCCCTTCGCGAATGACGACCTTCTTCTCGACCGCAGGCTGCGCCGTCGCCTCGAAGCGGAACGTGTGCTCGCCCGGATCGACCGTGATGGCCGCGCCACCGAGGTGATCGGCGAGAAGCGCGCCGTCCATCGTCACGTGCACGGCCGCGACGTCGTTGCCCGCGGCGTCCTTCACGTCGAACACGACGCTCGGGATGGCCTGGGTGAGATCGGTCATGCGGCGCGCGCACTCGTCGCGCACTTCGGCCGGGCAGCTCGGCGTCGAGCAGACGAGCAACCGATCCTTCGCGTCCTTCAGCTTCTCTTGCTTCCGAAGCGCCAGCGCGTCTTCACTCGCCGTCGCGCACTCGCGCGCCGTGGGGTCGGCGAACGCAGCGCCCGACACCGCGAGCACCGAGCTCGCGAGAAGAATCGAAACGACCGATCGCGAGCTCGTCATCATTTAGAAGCATTCCGGTTTGAAGTGCTTGTTGCCGTCTTTGTCGAAGTAGTAGTTCGGGCTGCAGCTCTTCGCGGGAGCGGGGGGAATCACCGGCGCCGCGGGCTGCGTCGGGGTGCGCTGCGCGGGGGGCGTGGCGGGCGCGGGCGAAGGGGGCGGCGTGTCTTTCCTGGGAGACGGCGGCGTCACGGCCGCGTGCGAAGGCTGACCCGCATCTTTGGTCGCGGCCGCAGGGTCGACCACGGCCGCGGAGGTCGCGGCGCGCGCTGATGCGGAGGCTGCAGGGGGCGCATTGCCGTTGGCCGTCGCGTTGCTGCTCGAGCTCTCCGCCGTCGCGGGCGCGTCGTGGCCCATGACCGCGCGCACGAGGACCGACGAGCCGACCCCTCCGACGCCCAGGCCGAGAATGCTCACGGCGATGATCGCGACCTTGCGCGAACGCCTCGCCTCGCGCGGCGGCTGCCCCATCGTCCCCGCCCACGGAGCCGCGGTGTTCGCCGTCACGATCGCGTTCGGGCCGCTCTGCATCGCCGCCGCGTGCAACCCCGGCGCCGACCCGCGCGCGAACGCCATCGCGCGCGTCTGATCCGACGCGAACACCATGAGCTCGGCCGCCAGCTCGTTCACGTTCTGGTAGCGGCCGTTCGGGTCGCGCGTCATGCACCGCGCGATCACCATCTCGAACGCCGGGGGAATTTCGGGGCGGATCGATCGCACCGGCGGCGGCACCGTCTCCAGGATCTGCACGAACAGCTCGGCCAGCGACTCGCCGGTGAACGGCATCCGCCCCGTGAGCAGCTCGTACAAGATGACGCCGAGCGACCAGATGTCCGTCCGCGCATCGACGCCGCGAGGAGTGCGAAGCTGCTCGGGCGACATGTACTCGGGCGAGCCGAGCACCGCGCGCGTCGAGGTCATCCCTTGCGAATCGACCGCCGCGAGGTTCTTCGAGATGCCGAAGTCGAGCACCTTCACGAGCGTCGTCCCGTCGTGGCGTCGCGTGAGGAACAAGTTGGCCGGCTTGAGATCGCGGTGAACGATCCCGGCCGCGTGCGCTTGCTCCAGCGCGTCGAGCGCCTGGAGCGCGTA
>Ga0302314_10015463_pt1 | contig 12957 bp, 10 predicted proteins | sample III_Palsa_N2_3_FD_200533 | JGI IMG/M metagenome (GOLD analysis project Ga0302314, IMG submission 200533) | Peat permafrost microbial communities from Stordalen Mire near Abisko, Sweden - III_Palsa_N2_3 | ecosystem: Environmental > Terrestrial > Soil > Palsa > Peat permafrost | place: Sweden...
GCGAATTGCAGGACGACACCATGCCGCTGTGGCAAACAACCGGGGCACCGGCATGAACCGGCCTCGCTCGCGCACATCCGCCGTATGCCGCAGGTTTGCGGTGCTGACCTGTGTGCTGCTGTTGAGCGCATGTATCGATGGCGGCGGTATCCGATCGCACGAGACTATGATCGATCCGGCAACGCTCGACGCGGGCGCGGCGATTCGCGTGACCCAAGCCGACGCGAACTGGCCTGCCGGCGATTGGTGGCGGCAATGGAACGACCCGCAACTTGACACCCTGGTTCAGGACGCAAGCGCCGGCAATCCCGGCTTACGCGTTATAGAGACGCGTATCGACGCGGCGAGATTTCAGGCGCAGATCGTCGGCGCGGCCGAGTTGCCGCAACTGAATGCAGGCGGCGAAGTCGAACGTAGGCGCTATGCCCGCTACACCACACCGGCGCCGCTGGGCGGCTCGACCGTATGGAGCAACGCGTTCTCGGCGGATCTTTCGTATGACCTCGATCTGTGGGGCAAGGTGCGCGATCTGCGTGAAGGCGCACTCGACAATGTGCATGCGGCGGTAGCAGATGCGCGCTTCGCGGAAATCGAATTGCAGACCGCCGTGGTGCGCGGCTATGTGCAATTGTCACTGCAATATGCCTTGCTCGATGTTGAGCGGGCGGTGCAGGACGAACAGCAGCGCACGCTTGATATTGCGACGCGACGATGGCGCGCGGGCGTCGGCAGCCGTCTTGAGCTTAGCCAGGCGTCGGCTCAATTCGCAATGAGTACGACGAGGGTGCAGCGGGTTCAGCAGCAACTCGCATTAAGCCGTATCAGCCTTGGTGCTCTGGTCGGCAAAGGGCCGGGTTATGGCGACGCCTTGCGCCGGCCCAGTCTCTCTTTGAATGTGCCGGTGGCGTTGCCGACCACGCTGCCCGCCGAACTCATCGGGCACCGGCCGGATGTGGTGGCTTGGCGTTGGCGCGTGCTCGAAGCGGATCAGGGCATCGAGGCTGCGCACGCCGATTTTTATCCGGACATCGATCTACTGGCGACGGCATCGTTCGGTTCCGCGGCCACGGTCGGCGGATTCTTTAATTTCCTGAATAGTAATGGTATGGGCCATGACTTCGGCGCGGCAATTTCACTGCCGATCTTCGATGGCGGGCGCCGGCGCGGCCGTTACGGCGTCGCCGTCGCATCCCGCGATGCCGTCGTCGATGGGTACAACCAGAGCGTGCTGAATGCGATGCAAGCCGTCGCCATACAAGTGGTATCGCTACGCTCGCTCGCGCAGCAGCAAACGTCGATTGAAAGCGCGCTTGAGTCGGCGCGCCAATCGTTCCAGCTTGCCGATACGGGCTATCGCAACGGCATTACAGAATTTCTGAATGTGCTGACGGCGCAGAACGAGCAGTTGCAACAAGAGGAAAGCCTGGCGGACATCCAGGCGAAACGCCTCGATGCATGGGCGCTTTTGATGAAGGAGTTGGGCGGAGGTTTCGCGTCCATGCGGTCCGATCATATTTTGCCGGGAGCGGGCGATGCCGGGCGAAATTGACCTGCTTTCTTTGCTCGTACCCGGTCTGCTGCCGATCTTCGCGGCATGTGTGCTGCTTTTCACGGTCTGTGATTTGCTGCTGGCAAGACTCGGCATATATCGGCTTGCGTGGCATCCGAGCCTGTTCCGGGTTGCCTTGTTTGTCGCGATGTTCAGCGGCATTTCACTGCTGTTGCGTCAATGAGCGTCGCACAGAACCTGCGCACATAAATTCACCGACAGGTCACACTAGGTAAGCACGATGAAAATGCAATCTCTCCTGCGCGCAGCTTTTACGCTCACCATTCTGCTGGTGGCGCTTGTACTGGTTCGCCTGTTGTGGCTCGACTATATGTTCTCGCCATGGACTCGCGATGGCCGGGTCCGGGCAAAAGTCATTCAGGTTGCCACCGATGTCTCCGGCCTGGTCGGCGAGGTGCGTGTCAGGGACAACCAGTTGGTTCGCCAAGGCGATATTTTGTTCGTACTCGATCCGGCGCGTTTCCGCTACGCGGTTGCGCAAGCCGACGCCGATCTTCAGAGGGCGCAGGCACAGATGATACAAGCACAAGCGCAAATGGCCGGCAGCGAATCCGCTTTGGCGATGAAGCGCGCTCAGGCGGCGCGCCGGGCCAATCTGACGGGCGATGTCATCTCCGATGAGAACCGCAATGATTCGGCATTGCTTGCGAGGCAGTCGGCATCGGCACATAGCGCCGACGTCGCGGCCTACGGCGCAGCTCAAGCCATGGTCAGGGCCGCCGTGGTCGCGCAGCAGACGGCGTTACTCAACCTGACGCGTAGCGAAGTGCGCGCGCCAAGCGATGGCTACATTACCAACTTGAATCTCTATCCCGGTGATTTCGCCACCGCGGGCGTCGCGCGCATGGCGCTGATCGACGCACATTCGTTCTGGGTCTATGGCTATTTCGAAGAGACCAAGCTGCCGCGTGTGCACGTGGGCGACCAGGTCGTGGTGCGTCTGATGTCGGGGGGCGAAGACATCCTGGGGCACGTCGACAGCTTGGCGAGCGGTATCGCCGATCGGGACAACCCGACCAGCAACGGCGATCTGCTGGCGGACGTGAATCCGATCTTTACCTGGGTACGTCTTGCCCAACGCGTACCGGTGCGGGTTCATCTGGACCGGATTCCTGCCGGCGTACAACTGGCAATGGGCATGACTTGCACGGTCACACTGCGGCCGGAAGCCGGCCATGTATCTGTCGCGGCCAAGTAGTCGGGTACCAACAATCAATGGAGAAAGCGTATGTCGAATGAAGCGAAGTGTCCGTTCAATCACACCGCAGGCAGCGGTACATCGAACAAGGACTGGTGGCCCAATCAATTGAGTTTGAAAATCCTGCATCAGCACTCGTCCCTGTCGGACCCGATGGACCAGGACTTCAACTACGCCGAAGCGTTCAAGAGCCTCGACCTGGCGGCCGTGAAGCAGGATCTTCTGGCGCTGATGACCGACTCGCAGGACTGGTGGCCGGCCGACTTCGGTCATTACGGACCTTTTTTCATCCGCATGGCTTGGCATAGTGCCGGTACCTATCGCACCGGCGACGGCCGTGGCGGTGCCGGTTCCGGACAGCAGCGCTTCGCGCCTCTGAACAGCTGGCCCGATAACGTCAGTCTCGACAAGGCACGCAGGCTGATATGGCCGATCAAGCAAAAGTATGGCCGGAAAATCTCATGGGCCGACCTCATCATTCTCACGGGTAATGTCGCGCTGGAGTCGATGGGATTCAAAACCCTGGGTTTTGCCGGTGGGCGCGCGGATGTCTGGGAGCCGGACGAAGACGTCTACTGGGGATCCGAAACTACTTGGCTGGCTGGCGACAAACGCTACTCCGGTGTACGCGACCTGGAAAATCCCCTCGGCGCTGTTCAGATGGGTTTGATCTACGTGAACCCGGAGGGCCCCAATGGCAAGCCGGATCCGATCGCGGCGGCCGTGGATATCCGCGAGACCTTTGCCCGTATGGCAATGAACGACGAAGAGACGGTTGCGCTCATCGCCGGCGGCCACACCTTCGGCAAAACGCACGGCGCAGGTCCTGCGTCCCATGTGGGCGTCGAACCCGAAGCGGCCGGCATCGAGGATCAGGGCTTAGGCTGGAAGAGCAGCTTTGGCACGGGCAAAGGTGGTGACGCCATTTCCAGCGGCCTGGAAGTCACTTGGAGCAGCACGCCGACGAAGTGGAGCAATGACTTCTTTGACAAGCTGTTCGGCTATGAATGGGAGTTGACGCAGAGCCCGGCCGGCGCATATCAATGGAAGCCCAAGAACGATGCGGGGGCCGGGACCATCCCGGACGCGCACGACTCGTCCAGGCACCGCGCACCCTCCATGCTGACCACCGATCTCTCGTTGCGATTCGATCCGGCTTACGAAAAAATTTCAAGACGCTTTCACGAGCATCCTGAGCAGTTCGCCGACGCGTTTGCGCGCGCCTGGTTCAAGCTGACGCACCGCGACATGGGGCCGCGCGCACGCTATCTCGGGCCGGAAGTACCGGCAGAAGCGGCCATCTGGCAAGATCCGATCCCTGCCGTCGATCACGTATTGATCAATCAGCAGGACATCGCGGCACTTAAAACCGAGATCCTGGCTTCAGGGTTGCCGGTCTCGCAACTGGTGTCGACTGCCTGGGCATCGGCGTCCACCTTCCGCGGCTCCGACAAGCGCGGTGGTGCAAACGGTGGGCGGATTCGTCTCGCGCCGCAGAAAGATTGGGATGTTAATCAGCCGACTCGGCTATCGAAGGTACTGGCAACCCTCGAAGAGATCCAGCGTGTGTACAACCGCGCCCAGTCCGGCGGCAAGCGCGTCTCGCTCGCCGATCTGATCGTGTTGGCCGGTTGCGCAGGTGTCGAGCAAGCGGCGAAAAATGCGGGTTACGAAGTGACGATTCACTTCACACCGGGACGTATGGACGCCTCACAGGAGCAAACCGATCCGGATTCCTTCGCCGTGCTTGAACCGATCGCCGACGGCTTCCGAAACTACCTCAAGGGGAATTACCGCGTATCGGCCGAGGCCTTGCTGCTTGATAAGGCACAACTGCTGACGCTGACCGCGCCGGAGATGACGGTGCTGGTGGGCGGCATGCGCGCCTTGAACGCCAACTATGGACAACTGCAGCACGGTGTCTTGACCAAGCGGCCGGAGGCGCTGAGCAATGACTTCTTTATCAACCTGCTCGACATGGGTACGGAATGGAAACCGCTATCGGATGCCAAGGACGTGTTTGAAGGGCGTGATCGGGCAACCGGTGAACTGAGGTGGACTGCTACACGCGTCGATCTGATCTTCGGCTCTCATGCACAACTGCGGGCTTTGGCCGAAGTCTATGGAAGCTCCGATGCGCAGGGGAAGTTTGTCGATGATTTTGCCGCTGCATGGGGCAAGGTAATGAACCTGGATCGCTTCGAGCTTGCGTGATCTCGGGCAATAGACCTTAAAGGTTTTATGCCGAAGCAAAAACGGCCGTTCGTAAGATCGGCCGTTTTTGTTTGCTCATCGTTCGTCTGTTTACGTGGCGATGCTCAAGGGGGCGACGTGTGCTGTGAACGTCGGCGCGCGCATCGTTCCACAAATAAAAACGGCATCGGAATAATTTCCGATGCCGTCAGATAAGATCCCCACCATGGCCGCTAGGCCGGCATCCTGAACCAGGGTTCAAGAGTGGTCGCAGTTAGTAGCGCTTCGGGTTCGTCAGACAGAGTGACGATCGCGCCCGCACTACAATATCCCACAACCGTGCACAAGGCATTGGTTCAAGGAATATATGACCTTCGCGCACCAGGCAGGGAAACCGTTGCAACAAAATCTGTAAAACGAAATCCCGTTGAACACACTATACATCGCAATCGAGAATTGCGCAGCGGCTTTGCTGAATTTTCATAAAAATTTTCGAGCAGGCCGCTGCATTTTGTATGCACAAGTTATTTAATAACGTTCGAGATTGTCGACCGCCGCGACGATGCGCGCGTTGATATCGCTGACCGTGCGTTTGATTTCATCTGCCGGGAAGGACTCGCCAAAACGCACGCTCTGTTGCAGCTTGAGTAATTCGGAAGCAATGCTAAGTGCGGCCATGACGGCGATGCGATCGTGGCCCCGCACTGTGCTTGAAGCACGTACTTTATTCATTTCCACATCGACCCGTGCCACCGCTTCAAGCAGTGCGGGTTCGGCCTCGGGCTGGCATGCCAGCCGATATTGCTGGCCGAGGATGGTGACTTCAATTTGCTTGGCGGCGCTCATGCGTGGTCTCCGTCCTCGAGGTTATCTGCGTCGACCAGTTCAGTGTCGTCTTCCGCATGCTGCGGCATGGCGTCGAGTAAATCGAGTTGATTGTGGTGGGTTTTGCTATGCGGCAATTTTTCGAGGATGGCATTCAGGCGGACCTGTGCATCATCGATTTTTGCGGCTAGCGCATCGCGGTCTTCACGCAGGGCATCGCGTTCCGCCTGGAGGGCTTCCAGTGCGGCGCGCGCAATCTCGCGCTCTTCGTGGAGCGCGGCTCGCGCGGCATCGCGCTCGCTGTTGGCGAGCGCCAGCTGGCTTTCCGTGTCGCGTTGCGCTTGGATACGGCGGCTGCTGATCGAAATCAAGCGGCTGATATTTTGGGATAATTGATCGAGTTCACTCAGCATCGGCTACGTCCTATCGGCTAGGTACTCTAAGAACCGAGTATTTTAACCCGGAACGACAGGCGTACAGTACCTCGATATGAGGCACAACGTAAAATGGTCTGGAAATTCACAAAAAATGACTTTTTGGGGAACGTTTCACCGTGTGGTGACGTGTGCAGCCGACGGTCGCCTTGACGTCATCCGACCCCGCTCCTACACTTGGCGCACTTTGGTGCTCGCGCATACCGTCAGGTATGCGTAGTTAAACGGGAAGCAGGTCGCCCAAGTTCACTCGGACAGGGCCAAGCTGCGCTGCCTCCTGCAACGGTAGGCGAACGCATCGCGCGCGATGCAAATCGATTCACTCCAGCCACTGTGCATATCGCATGGGAAGGCGGGTCGATGTTCGTCAGCCCGGATACCGGCCAAAGTTGTGAGGATGAGTGCTGTGCCCGATGCGGGCGCGCCTCGCCTCTTATGCAGTGCCTGCAGGAGGCTGGCCGCTGCGATATCTTCTCGTTCCAGGATTCTTTGTCATGCGTACTCCCATCGCTGCGGCGGTGCTGCTGGCTTTTGCCGGCTGGCATCTGACGGCCTATGCCCAGATCACCGGCAATTCTTCGGCTGCCGATAATACGTCGGCTCCGGCCGCAGCCGCGCCAGTCGCCGCCAGTGCTGCCAGTGCTGCCTCAACCCGACCCGCAACCGCCGTCGCCACGCCGGCTGTACCGCTCGATACTGTCGAGGTGACCGCATCGCGCATGCGTCAAGTATTGGCCGATGCTTTGCCGCAAACCACGGTATTCGACCGCCAGGCGATTCAGGATTGCGGCGCTTCCGACTTGGCGTCGTTGCTGAGTATGGCGCCGGGCGTGCAAATCAGCACCTCGGGTAGCTTTGGCAGTACCTCCGGCTTGTTTATGCGCGGCGCCGATTCGACTCAGAGTCTGATCTTGATCGACGGTGTACGGGTCGATTCGACCAGCCTGGGGATGGCGCAACTGGCGCAATTGCAGCTCGATCAGATCGACCGCGTCGAGGTGGTCAACGGCAATGTCTCGGCTTTGTATGGCTCGGGCGCAATCGGTGGCGTGGTGCAGATTTTCACGAAGAAGGGCGGCGATCACACGCCGTATTTCAACTTCGAAACCGAATTGGGCAGCTATGGCACGCAGCGTCAGCGCGCCAGTGCCGGCGGGGCACTCGATGCCGACGGCAAGACCACCTTCGATGTCACGGTGTCGCGCTTCAAGACCGATGGCTTCTCGTCGATCAACCCGGTCGAGGCGCCGGGAGCCAATCCCAACAAGAATGGTTTCCAGAATACCAGCGTAGATCTGGCTTTGAAGCATCAGTTCAACAGCGATTGGGATGCGGGTGTCGGCTTCTATGAGTCCAGCGGTCGCGATAGCTTCGATAATGCTTACGGTTTGCCCACGGATATCAACGATGAAGAAAATCGCGTGCGCACTTTGTCGGCCTTTGTCGACGGCAAACTGACGGATCGCTGGACCACGCACCTGAAAGTTGCCGAAGGCGATGACCAGACTACCGCCTATTTGAATCAGGTAGAGAATGGCCGCTTCAACTCGACTAATCGCCAGTTCACTTGGCAAAACGATTTCGCGCTGACGGCCGAGCAGAAATTAATGATCGGTTATGAGCATCTTGATCAGAGCCTGGATAGCGATCAGTACTCCGTATCACCGCAGCATGTCAATTCTGCCTTTGCCGGTTATGAAGGCAAGTTCGGTGCCAATCAATTTCAGCTGAATGTCCGGCATGACCAATATTCGAATTGGGGCGGCGCGAATAGTTACTATGCCGGGTACGGTTACAACTTTACGCCGCAGTGGAAATATATCGCGAGTTATTCCGATTCCTTCCGCGCGCCGACCTTCAACGATTTGTACTATCCGAATTACGGCAACCCGGCGCTGTTGCCCGAACGCAGCCATTCGGTCGAATCGGCCATCCAATACGATGCGAAAGAGTTAGGTTTGATACGCCTGACCGCCTTTCAAACGCGCTACACCAATCTGATTCAGTCGGCCGAGGTCAACGGCGGCAATTATATTGCGCAAAACGTCGGACATGCCAAGGTGCAGGGCCTGGAAAGCTCCTGGGTAGGGGAAATCGGCTTGACCGATGTACGCGCATCGTTCACGATCCAGAATCCCGTCAACCTCGATACCGACACTGATCTGGTGCGCCGCGCGCGCCGTTTCTTCTCGGTCTCGGCCAATCGCAGCATTGCCGATTGGCGCATCGGCGGACAATGGCTGGTGAGCGGCGTACGTAACGATAGCGGCACCGATCTCGGCGGCTATGGCGTGCTTAACTTGACGGCACGCTATAACATCACGAAATCCTGGTACGTCTCAGGCAGCTTCGATAACGTCTTCAACAAACATTATGAGCTTGTGAATACCTACAACACGCCGGGTCGTGGCGCCTACATCACCTTGGGCTGGTCGCCCAAATGAGTGAGCGCCGCTGGCCGCATTCGCTTGGTCTGCGCCAAAACCGCCAGGATGCCGTGCGCAGTATGAGCGCACCGCGCGCCCTGGCAATCTGGCTGGCGCTGGCCGGTGTGGCTTTGGTTGGCTTGCTGGCTTCTTTATCCCTGGGCAGCGTAGCGATTTCCTGGAGCGGGTTGAGCCATGCCTTGTTTCAGCCCGACGGCGGCCTGAATGACGAAATCATCCGCTCGCTGCGCTTGCCGCGGGCCGGTGCGGGGTTTGCCTGCGGCGCGCTGTTGTCGCTCTCGGGCGCCTTGCTGCAAGTCTTGTTGCGCAATCCTTTGGCCGACCCCTACGTGTTGGGCGTTTCGGGCGGCGCGGCCAGTTTTGCCTTGGCGGCGATGATGCTGATGTTGCCCTGGTGGGGGGTGGACGCGAGCGCTTTTCTCGGGGCGTTGCTGGCGGTGCTATTTGTGCTGGGCACGGCGCGCCGCGAATTCTGGCGCGCCGATCCGGTGGAAGCATCGCCGCGTTTGTTGCTGACGGGCGTGGTGCTCGCGGCGGGGTGGGGGGCGCTGATTACCTTATTACTGACACTGGCCCCCGAGCGGGGCTTGCGCGGCATGCTGTTTTGGCTGGCCGGCGATTTAAACGGCGCGCTCGGCGCCTGGCCCGCCTTGCTGGTGCTGTGCTTGGTCCTGCTGCCCAGTGTCCTGGCCGCGCCGCAACTGAATGTTTTATTGCGCGGCGAGACCGTGGCGCAAGCGCTGGGCGTGCCGGTCGGCAGCTTGCGTCTGCGGATTTATTTGTTGGCGTCGTTGGCGACGGCCACCGCTGTAGTGACGGGCGGCACCATTGGTTTTGTCGGCTTGGTGGTGCCGCATATGCTGCGGATTTGCTTCGGCAACGACCAGCGCATGTTGTTACCTGCTTCAGCGCTGGGCGGCGGCACGCTGGTGATGCTGGCCGATCTGGCCGCGCGCACGGTGGTCGCGCCGGCTCAATTGCCGGTCGGTGTGATTACTGCTGTGACCGGTGTGCCGGTGTTCCTCTGGATGTTGCTCAGGAGACGTCATTGAGCCTGCGCCATACTTCGCTGTCTACGTCGTCGGGGCCGAGGGAAGCCCCGTTGGCGGCGTGTCATCTGACCTTGACAGTCGGCCGCCGGACTCTGCTTGCCGACTTGAATTTGCGCTTTGCACCCGGTGAAATCTGGTGTGTCGCGGGTCCCAACGGCGCAGGCAAAACCACTTTGATCTCAACCTTGGCCGGATTGCAGCCGCCGGCGCACGGCACGGTCGAACTCGATGGCCGATCCTTGGCGGACTGGTCGAATAGCCGCTTGGCGCAACGCCGTGCGCTGATGCCGCAAGCACTGCGCGATGCCTTTAGCGCCAGTGTCTTCGAGACCGTGTTGTTGGGGCGTCATCCCTATTTGGCCGGCTGGGGTTGGGAACAAGCGTCGGACCGCGAGGCGGCGCACGCCGCGCTGGCCGCGCTGGGACTGAGCGAACTTGCCGCCCGCGATATCTTGTCGCTGTCCGGCGGCGAGCGGCAGCGCGTGGCGCTGGCCGCCATCCTGTGCCAGGATGCTCCGCTGATGCTGCTCGATGAGCCGCTCGCCCACCTTGATTTGCACCATCAAATCGATTGCCTGAAGTTACTGGCGCAGCGCGCAGCCGCCGGTTGCACGGTGATATTTTCGTGCCACGATCTGAATCTGGCGCGCCGTTATGCCAGTCATGCCTTGTTGCTCGATGGCGCGGGCTTGAGCGAGGCCGGTCCGGCACGCGAAGTCCTCAGCGCGGCCAATGCCAGCCGTGCTTTTGCCTATCCTTTGATGTTGATCGAAAGCGCCGGGTATGAAGCCTTGGTCCCCGCATATTAATCGTTATCCTAAATTTTAATCCGACGCATGCAGCGTCCGACCGGAACCCGATCGATGACCTACGCACTCCCTGTGATTACGCCGCTGGACCGGTCGCTGGAAGCGGCCTTGCAAGACAAAATCGTGCATAAGACGAAACCGCCCGGCAGTCTGGGGCGCCTGGAATCGCTGGCTTTGCAATTGGGCTTGATTCAGCGCAGCATGGCGCCGGAAATCCGGCGTCCGGTGATGTTGGTGTTTGCGGGTGACCATGGCATCACGGCGGCGGGTGTGAGTCCTTACCCACAAGCGGTGACGGTCCAGATGGTCGCCAATTTCGTGGCCGGCGGTGCGGCGATCAATGCCTTGAGCCGTGCGGCCGGGATGACGCTGGAAGTGATTAATGCAGGCGTGGCCGCCGACTTGCAGGGCCTGCCCGGCGTGACCGACATCCCGGTTGCACGCGGTACGCGCAATTTTGCCGAACAGCCGGCGATGACGCTGGCTCAAGCCGAGCAGGCGCTGGCGGCCGGCGCCGAGCGCGTGCGGCATCATGCGGCCTTGGGGAGTAATGTCATCGGCTTGGGCGAAATGGGCATCGGTAACACCTCGTCGGCCGCGTGCTTGATGAGTCGTCTATGCAATTTGCCGCTGGCGCAATGCGTGGGGCGCGGTACCGGCCTTGACGACGCCGGGCTGGCGCGCAAGCAAGCGGTGCTTGAAGCGGCCCTGGCGCTGCATGCGGAAACCGGCCGGCACGCCGATGCACTGAACATCCTGGCGTGTTTCGGCGGCTTTGAAATCGCGATGATGGTGGGCGCTTTCCTGGCTGCGGCCGAAGCGCAGATGACGATTCTGGTCGACGGTTTTATCGCCAGCACGGCCTTACTGGTGGCGGTGTCTCTGGCGCCCGCGGTGCGCGACTATTGCGTATTCGCGCATCGTTCGGACGAAGCGGGACATCGCAAGCTGCTTGAATTTTTTACAGCTGAACCGCTACTGGCACTGGGCCTGCGTCTAGGCGAAGGCACGGGCGCGGCGCTGGCATTGCCCTTGCTGTCCGCCGCCACTGCCTTCCTGAATGAGATGGCGAGCTTCGGCGAAGCCGGGGTCAGCGAGCGCGCCGACTGAACCGGCCCTGGCATGAGCACCGCAACTTTGCAGCGCCTAAGCGACGAGGTGCGCTATGCGCTGAGCGCCTGGATGTATTTCACGCGGGTACCGTTGCCCGCGAGCTGGGCGCGCTGGGTCGGTTTCGAAGCGCGCTACATGAGCGCCGCCGCCCGCTATTTCCCCATTGTGGGTGCGCTGGTGGGCGCACTGGGCGCGGCCGTCTATCTGTTGGCTTTGCTGCGCTTTCCGGCGGGTGTGGCGGTATTGCTGTCGATGGCCGCGACCCTGCTGATGACGGGCGCGCTGCATGAGGATGGGCTGGCCGACTGTTGCGATGCATTCGGCGGCGCTTATACGCGGGCAGATACCTTGCGCATCATGCATGACTCGCGCATCGGCGCCTTCGGAGCGATTGCGCTGGTGATTGCGCTGGCGCTGAAATGGCAGGTATTGGCGGCGCTGCCCAGCGGGCGTGTCGCCTGGCTGATGATAGGCGCGCACGCGGCCAGCCGCTGCAATGCGCTAAGCCTGATGCTCAACCTCGATTATGTACGTAGCGAGGGCCGGGCCAAACCGATGGCGCAACGTCTGGGGCTTGGTGCTGCCGGCTTTGCCGCGGTCTCGGGCCTGAGCTGGCTGATGTGGCCTGATTGGCGCTGGGGCGTGTCGGGATTATTAATACTGCTAATCTTGCGCGGCTTCCTGGCGCGCAGCTTTAAGCGCCGCCTGGGCGGTTATACCGGCGATTGCCTGGGGATGACGCAACAACTCAGCGAACTCACCCTCTATTTATGCGCACTGGCATGGACTTGATCTTGATCCGCCATCCGGCGGTCGCGGTGGCGACGGGCATATGTTACGGCGCTAGCGACGTGCCGCTGGCGGCGGCGCCGCACATCGAGATTGCGCGCCTTGCGGACCGGCTGACCACCCTATGCGAGGGGCGCAGCGTGCAATTTCATGCGAGCACTCTGTCGCGTTGCACCGCCATCGCCACGCCTTTGGCGCGCCATTTCGAAGCCGTCTTGCAGACCGATGCACGCTTGCGGGAGCTCGACTTCGGGCGCTGGGAGATGCAGGCCTGGGACGCGATTCCGCGCGCCGAACTGGATACCTGGGCCGACGACGTGGAACATGCCTGCACGCATGGCGGCGAGAGCGTAAGTGCGCTGGCCGGCCGGGTGCAAAGCTGGTTGACCGAGCTGGAAACCCACAGCCATCCTCCCGAGACTGAAGCTGGGGCGTGTGCCGTGGTACTGACGCATGCGGGCGTGATGCGGGTCCTGGCCGCGCTGGCCTTGCGCCTGCCATTGGCAGCCAGCCTCGATTGGCAGCTT
>Ga0302314_10015464_pt1 | contig 12956 bp, 9 predicted proteins | sample III_Palsa_N2_3_FD_200533 | JGI IMG/M metagenome (GOLD analysis project Ga0302314, IMG submission 200533) | Peat permafrost microbial communities from Stordalen Mire near Abisko, Sweden - III_Palsa_N2_3 | ecosystem: Environmental > Terrestrial > Soil > Palsa > Peat permafrost | place: Sweden...
GCATCAGGTCTTCGTGATCGATGCGATGGGGCGGTTGATGCCGTTCTTTGCGGCATCCGAAGTTGCCTTTGTCGGCGGCAGTCTTGTGCCTATCGGCGGCCACAATGTGCTGGAACCGGCAGCGCTGTCGATACCGGTCCTGGTAGGGCCGTACACGTTCAATTTTGAGGAGATCACCCTCAGCCTTATGCAGCAGGGTGGTGCGGAGCGCGTGGCAAGTAACGAAGCGCTTGGTCCTGATGTGCTTGCGCTGTTGCTTGATCCGGCCAAGCGGGAGCGAATGGGGCAGGCGGCGCAAAAGGTGTTTGATCGCGAACGCGGTGCCGTGCACCGAATCATGCAGATGATTGATGCGTTGCTGCAGGAATAGTTGAGATCGGATTAATTGAGATTGGGTCCAGTCGAGATCGGGTCAAAAAAAACGGGCCGAGCGGCCCGTTTTTTAATTTTTCACCGGCTGTTACTGCAGGAGTATGTTGGCCGCCTCGATATCCTTGTACTCGATCCTGCCGGTGGAGTACTTGAGATTCAGCTTGTCCAACACCAGCTGATGGCGTGCCTGTGAATAGGTGTTTTCCGCTGAAGTCAGGGTCTGGATCGCATTCAGCACGTCGATGATGGTTTGCGTGCCCGCGCCTAATCCAGCGCGCGTGGCATCCAAGGCCTTCTGGCCGGATTCCACCGCGGACTTGCCCGACTTAACTTCTTCGATGTCGGCCAGCACGGAGCGGTAATAGTTCAGCGTGGTGCGAATAACCAGCCTGCGTTGTGACTCCAGCGAGTCCTGCGCCGCGTCACGTTCGTAAATGGACTGCCGAACGCGGGACTGCACCGCACCGCCGGAGAAGATCGGTACCGACAAAGTCACTCCGATCGTATTGCCAAAGCGGCCGTTGCCTGAAAGCGCAGCAGCACTTCCGTTTTGTAGCCATTCGGTGGTTTTTGCACGGCTTGCGGTGGCGTTGATGGTTGGCAAATGGCCGGCGCGCGCAGAGGTGATGTCGTGCTCGGCGGCGGTTACGCTGTACTGCTGAGAAAGTATGCTCGGGCTGTATTTAATCGCATCCTGCACCCATGCGTTCGGATCATTCGGTACCGGTGCATCCAGCGGCAATTCATCGCGCAGTTTCTTCAAATCACCGACCGGCTGGCCAGTGATCTGGGTCAGCGCCTCACGCGCGTCGCTGAGCGTGTTTTGCGCGGTAATCGTCTGTGCCTTGGCTGCTTCATAAGCGGCCTTGGCCTGGTAGGAGCCGGTAATCGCCGCAATACCTGCCTTGTATTGCGCATCGGCTTGGTCGTACTGCTTCTTGTAGGCGTCCTCGTTGGCTTTTGCGAACGTCAGCGCGTCCTCGTCAGTCAATATGCCAAAGTAGGCCGTGGCGACACGAACGTACAAGTCTTGCACTGCGGTCTGGTAGGTCTGCTCGCTGGCGTCTGCCGTGGAATGCGCGGCCTTTAGATTGGCAATCTTGCTGAAGTCGAAGATGACCTGGTCGATTTCGCCAGACAGATTGCGCGAACGGACATGGCCACTATTGGACGTTCCATCCAGGCTGCCATCAGAAAGCGGGCCGGAACAGGTATAGGTTCCGGTTCCGGCTGCGATGCCGTTACACAAATAGTCGCTACCCGTCGAGCTGCCGAGTGAGCTGCTACTACTGCTGCTTCCACCAGTTGACTGTGTAAGTCCGAGGCTGGCGGATATCTGCGGCAGCAGTAAAGCCCGAGCCTGGGGTACACCTTCACGAGTCGATAGATTCGTCGCGTCAGCCTGCTGCAGCACAGGATCGTTGGCGCGTGCCTGCCGATAGGCATCCAACAAATCCTCGCTGTGACTTGGCAGCGAAATGGCGGCGAGAGCCAACGCCAGGGTGAGCAGCTTCAAACGCATGGGATGCCTCGTGGGGAATCGGTCGGGAGCAAAATCAAAAGACGAAACGCTTCAGCGGCTCGGCGTGGGTCAGATAAGGCAGATCGGTTTCAAAAAGCGTTTCTTCACGGTAGCGACCGGCGCCCTCGTGCGTCAGCAAAGTGGCGTGCTGCACGGGCGACTGGCCGCGCACAATCAGCGCGCGGGCATCGGTCTTCAACCAGGTCAGCCAGCGTGCGGGGATCGACGACACGGCACCGGTGACAACCAGCGCATCGAACAGTTCGTCCGGCTGCCAGCCATCGACCGCCTCACCGGTGACGAGCTTGGCGTTGGTGACGCCCGCATTTTGCAGGCGTCTGGTCGCCGCCGTGGTGAAGTCGGCATGGATGTCGACGCTGGTGACCTTCGCAGACAGGCTGGCCAGGCAGGCGGTAAGAAAGCCAGAGCCGGTGCCAATCTCCAGTACATGATCGGTCGGCTGCAGGTCCAGCGCCTGCAGGACGCGGCCTTCGACCACGGGCTTCATCATGACTTCGCCGTGCCCAAGCGGCAGGCACAGGTCCGCAAACGCGAGCTGCCGGTGTGCTGCGTCAACGAAATCCTCGCGATGCACCTTGCTGATGACGTCCAGCACGCGGCCGTCCAGCACTTCCCATGGACGGACCTGATTCTCCACCATGTTCAAGCGTGCTTGATCGAAGTTCATTGCCATCTTGCTTACGTCCCGTGTCGATCAAATAGAGGTGGAGAAGAATAATTGCTCAAACCTGAGTCCGACAATCCAAGCAGCACACAATCACAGACTGCCGGTTGTACGGCAGCCTTCGAAGTGCCGGAAGTCACCGCACCTTAATGACGGCCGTCACATGGGGCTCGGTGCCGAATACACCCTTCAACAGCATATGAACGCTTCGACCCAAGCCATTTGGAAAATAATTGAACCGCTGCGTATAATAAAGCTCGAATCATCATTTGTGAAGGTGCGGGCATGAGTATCAGCGCGCAAATCAGACCCCAGGGGCCAGGCCGCCCGAAGGATATGGAAAAGCGTGCGGCGATTCTTGCTGCCGCGAAAGCGTTGTTTATACGTAATGCGTTTGCCGGTACCAGCATGGATGCGATTGCGGCCGATGCTGGCGTATCCAAACTTACCGTTTACAGTCATTTTGGTGACAAGGACAACCTCTTCCGTGAAGTTATTCGATCGCGCGTCCAGGATTGGTTGCCGGAAGAGATCTATGCGTATGACCCGCACGTTGACATCAGTGAAACCCTGAAGAAGATCACTCATGCGCATATGCAGCTCGACTGTGAAAAGGAAAGCATAGGTACGGTCCGCGCGATCCTCAGCGATTGTCGGCAGGGTAATCCCCGCTACGGCAAGCTCCTGTGGGAGGAAGGTCCGGCGCGCACGCATCGCCTAATGGAGACGTTGCTGCAGCACGCCGTGGACGATGGCGTGCTGGATATTTCCAACGTCAAGACTGCAAGTATTCAGTTCATTTCGCTGATCAAGGGCGACCTCCTTCTTCGCCGGCTGTGCGCATGCGATGAGTGCCCGGATACGGCGGCGGCGGAGATCGAAGCCATCGCGAGCGCCGGGGTCGTTACCTTCTTGCGCGCATATAGAAAGCGTTGAGGTGGACGCTAAGCAGTTGCTTCATAGCCGACAGCCCTTGGATGGCAGCCATCGTCGCTGCCGGCTGACGAGTTCCCAAGGCCCTGATCTCCGTATGATGGATAGCGAAATCTACCGTCGCGGTTGAATGGGCTGCTCGATGAAACTTTCCGTACCGTTTGTCCGGTTGCCCGTCTAGTTTGATGCGCCGCGGCTGGTGGCTGAAATTCGCGCATTCGATAGCACATGCTGGGTAAGGCATTCGCAGAATTTCTCAGGTAGTTTTGCTCTTCTGCTCATTTCAGCGAACGGCAACCCCGCTGTCGATGCCATCAATGGCCCGATGCGTGCCACGCCCTATCTTGAGCAGTGTCCTTCTTCTTCACTCGGCTTTCCCACGCGTATTTCTACGCTCGCGTCACTTCCGGTGTGTGGGCGTGCATCGCATGCCCATACCAATTTCCGCGTATCTCAGGAGCAAGCCATGGCCAAGGCCAAGCCGTTCGTTACCGACATAGAGAACATTCGCAAGCGTGCTCGACAGGATATCGACAAGGGCGCCATGACGGCTGGCTACAGCGCCGACCGGTCGACTGTGGTGAAGCTGCTCAATCATGCGCTGGCCACCGAAATTGTTTGCGTGCTGCGCTACAAGTATCACTACTACATGGCATCCGGTATCAACTCGCAGAGTGTGAAGTCCGAGTTTCTCGAACATGCGAATGAAGAGCAGGGCCACGCCGATCTCATCGCCGAGCGGATCACCCAGCTCGACGGCAAGCCGAACCTCTCGCCCGAAGGATTGCTCAGCCGCAGCCACGCGGATTACGTTGAAGGTGTCGATCTGGTCGACATGATTAAGGAAAACCTGGTCGCCGAGCGCATTGCGATCGACAGCTATCGTGAAATTATCGACTATATCGGCACGGATGATCCGACCACCCGCCGCATGCTGGAAGGCATTCTGGCGATGGAGGAAGAGCACGCCGAGGACATGAATACGCTGCTGGAGCAGCTGGGCAAGAAGGGCGAGCCGGCAAAGCCGGCGCCGAGCAAAAAGGCCGCCTCGAGCAAACATCACTGAGACCGGCTGCGCGAAAAAATAAATAACAGGCAAATAAAAAGGGACGACGCAGTCCCTTTTTATTTGCCTGAATTTAGTGGCAGCGATCCGGCCAGCAGCCAATCAGGTCACCAGCCGGCGATGACCAGTTTGCCAATCGTTTTGCCCGACTCCAGTCGTCGATGCGCCTCACGCAGCGTGCTTGCTGAAATAGGCGAGAGCTTTTCGGTACACGTTCCAAGAAGCTCGCCGGCGTCGATCAACGCGGCAACGCGATCGAGAATCTTGCCTTGCTCGTTCTGATCGGCCGTTTTGTAGCGCGAGCGGGTAAACATCATCTCCCAATGGATGCCGATGCATTTCGATTTGTACGGGTCGCCGATATGCAGGGCTTCGCTGGGCTCCACGATCAGTCCGACATGGCCCTGCGGAGCAAGAATCTCGCCAACGGTTTTCCAGTAATGATCGGTGTTGGCGAAGTTGAGCACCGCATCCACCTGCGCGAAGCCCAGCGCCTCCAGCTGCGCTGGCAGTGGCTGGCGATGGTCGATGACGTGATGGGCACCCATCGTTCGGCACCAGTCGGAGGTCTCCGGACGCGACGCAGTGGCGATGACCGTAAAGCCCGCCCGTTTCGCCAACTGAATGGCGATCGAACCCACGCCGCCGGCACCGGCGATGATCAGCAGCGATTTGTCTTTGCCGCCGTGTTCGCTGTCAAACGGCATGCGCTGGAATAGCAACTCCCACGCGGTAACCGCTGTGAGCGGGAGTGCTGCGGCCTCGGCTGCACCGATGGATGTTGGTGCATGTCCGACGATGCGGCTATCGACCAGCTGATATTCGGCGTTGCTGCCCGCTCGGGTGATATCGCCGGCGTAGTACACGCGATCGCCGATCTTGAAGCCGGCGACGGCGTCGCCGATCGCCTCGACCACGCCAGCGGCGTCATAGCCAAGCACCTTGGGCTGAGACTCCACCTGGGATTTCGGCGAGCGCACCTTGGTATCCACCGGATTGACTGAAACGGCCGCCACGCGCACGAGCAAATCGTGACCGCTGGCAATGGGTTTAGATAGTTCGACGTCGATCAGCGACTCGGGATCGTCGATCGGCAGATAACGGGTGAGGGCAACAGCTTTCATGGAAGGCTCCACGGACGAATGACTGGAAAGCATAGCGGCGGCAGAGTGAGCATGTGGTTAGATGCGGCGCATAAAAAACGCGGCGCCTCTTTCGAGGCGCCGCGTCAGTGGATCAATATAGGAAAGTACGAACCGCGATCAGTGCTTGTCCTGCTGATAGCGCTGCACGCCAGCCAGGATTTCGGCCTTGGCCTCATCCGCGCTGACCCAGCCTTCAACCTTGACCCACTTGCCCTTCTCCAGATCCTTGTAGTGCTCGAAGAAGTGGCCGATGCGCTCCAGCCAGTGCGGCGAAACGCCCGTCATGTCGTTGATGTGTGCGTAGCCAGGAAAGACCTTGGGCGACGGGATCACGACCAGCTTCTCGTCGCTGCCGGCCTCGTCGGTCATCTTCAGCATGCCGACCGGATGGCAGCGGATCACAGAGCCGGGGATCAGCGACAGCGGCAGAATCACCAGCGCATCCAGCGGGTCACCGTCGCCGCCCAGCGTGCCCGGCACGTAGCCGTAGTTGCAGGGGTAGCGCATCGGTGTGGACAGGATGCGATCGACAAAAATCGCGCCGCTTTCCTTGTCCACTTCGTACTTGACCGGCTCGGCATCCTTCGGAATTTCGATGATGACGTTGATGTCGTTCGGCACGTCGCGGCCGGCGGAGACGAGATGCAGTCCCATGGAATGTCCTTAGGTGATTTGGAATAAGTTGACTATCGAGGATACGCGAAACGCTGCTGCGACGCAGCAGCGTGGCTGATGCGGCTCTTGCGCTAGCCTCTTTTGTACGGCCTTTCACGCAGCCATTTGGTGGCGATCCATTTCTCGCCCTTGGTCACAGGCAGGCCGGCATGCAAGGAACTCTGATCACCGCTGTCGTAGGCAAAGTAGACGGCTGATCCACGTCGCGCGGTGACTGTGAGGCCGATTTCCGGGAAGGCTGTGCCGCCGCCGCCCTCGGGCGTATTCAGGTAGATCACGATACTGGCGATGCGTTGCCCACCCACGGCGGTAATGGTGCTGAAGCCGGGCTGTTGCGGGTCGAACCAGTCGAAGTGCGGCTCATATTCCTGGCCTGGCAGGTAATGCAGTATCTGCAGGCCCTCGCCGTGGCTGACCGGCATATCCAGCAAGGTGGCAAGACGCTGCTCAATCGTGCTGATCAGCGGCAGTTCGTTGAGGGTGAAAAACATGCCTTCGCTGGTACGCCGGTTGTCGACCTGGTTTTTTCCATCGGTATCGACGGTCATGGCGCGCTTCAAGCGCGGCCGAGCCAGTTCGATTAGATCGGCGCATTCGTCTTCCGAAAGAATGCCGTCCAGAACCCGCAGCGCCGGCTCGTTCACGCTCACCGATATATCCACGCGATGGCCATCGACGTTGACGCTGGGCGCTTCCGGATGCCGGGTTCGCTTGGCTGGCTGCGAACTGGCCGAAGGGGCTACGGCGGTTGCGTTGAGCGTCGCCAGAGGAATTTTCAGCACATCGGCCAGAATGCTGCGGCTCTGACGCGGGTCGTAGCCGCTCTGCTTCATCAGCCGCAGCACCTCCGGCACGCTGTGGCCGGCACGCGTGGTGGAGAGAATCCATTCGCGCAGTTCGGGGCGGATCGACGGGCGTGAGTTCATGGCGGCGTGGGTTGGTCGATAACGTTGAAAGCTTACTTTAGCTGCGGTGGCGAGTGTAGTTGTGAGGGCCGATCGACGCTGGCGCCGGAAATCACCGCTAAAAACCAACGAGCCGGCATCTGCCGGCTCGTTGAAGTCACTATCAGGCCGAGCGATCTACTTCAGCTGATCCCACAGGAAATCGTAGGCCAGCGCGTGCATCAGCGCCGCCTGCTTGTTGTCGGCACCGGCGCCGTGGCCACCTTCGAGATTCTCGTAGAACCACACGTTCGGATGACCCATCGCTTGCATCTTCGCGGCCATTTTGCGTGCCTGCACCGGCCCCACGCGGTCGTCGCTGGTCGTGGTGTAGAAAAGTACGGGCGGGTAATGGCCGTCTTTTTTCACATTCTGATACGGCGAAAACGTCTGGATAAATTTCCAGTCCGCGGTATCCGGGTCGCCGTATTCGGCCATCCAGGAGGCGCCAGCCGACAGGTGCGTGTAACGCTTCATATCCAGCAGCGGTACTTCGCAGGCAATCGCACCGAACAGTTGCGGATACAGCGTCAGCATGTTGCCCATCAGCAGGCCGCCGTTGCTGCCGCCTTCGGCGCCAAGGTGTTTGGCCGAGGTAACGCCGCGTTTGACCAGATCCTCGGCAACGGCAGCGAAATCTTCATACGCGCGCGGGCGATTCGCCTTCAGCGCGGCCTGATGCCACTGCGGACCGTACTCGCCACCGCCGCGGATATTGGCCAGCACATAGACGCCGCCGCGATCCAGCCACGCACGACCGATGCTGCCGCTGTAATGCGGTGACAGCGATACCTCGAAGCCGCCATAGCCATACAGCAGCGTGCGGTTCGAACCATCGAGCTTGATGCCTTTCGGGGCGATCTCGAAGTACGGCACGCGGGTGCCGTCTTTCGAGGTGACGAAGTGCTGGCTCACCTCGAACTTCGAGGCGTCGAAGAACGCCGGGTCCTGCTTGATCGTTTCGGCCGGCACGCTGCCCAGCACGCCGCGCTGCAGCGATGACGGGGTGAGAAAGCCGGTGACGTCGAGCCAGTATTCGTCGCTGTTGTCGGGATCGGTGTCGGCTACGGTGATCGAGCTAAGGGCCGGCGCGTTGGGTACGCTCTCGTGTTTCCACTCGGCGATTGCGTTGCCGTGGTCGGGCGGCGTCAGCACTTCCAGTCGGCTCTTGACGTCATCGAGCACGTCGAGAATCAGATGATGCTGCGTCCAGGCGTACGACTCCAGCGACGTATGCGCATCGGGCTTGAACAGCACGGTAAACGCGGGCTTGCCGGCCATGAAGGCGTCGAAGTTGGCCGCGAGCAACGCGCCGGATGGATATGTGGCGCCACCAACCGTCCACGCCGAGCGCGTCTGCACGATCAACCATTCGCGATGCGCATCCGCGCTGGCATCGGTGGGCACATCGACGCGGACGAGCTTGCCGTCCTTGCGCTGATAAAGTTCGCTATGGAAAAAGTCTTTCGCTACCGAGACGAAATCACGTTCGAAACCGGGCGTGCGATCGTGCATCGCGCCGATCGCCAGATCGGTCGTCTTGCCCTCGTACACGGTCTTCGCATCGGCGATCGGTGTGCCGCGCTTCCACTCCTTGACGATGCGCGGGTAGCTCGATGCGGTCATCGTACCGGGGCCGAAATCGGTACCGACGTACAGGGTGTTCTCGTCGATCCAGCTGGCCTCGGTCTTGGCGACCGGCAATTCAAAGCCATCCTTGACGAAGGATTTGCTCGGAATGTCGAACTCGCGCACGGTCACCGCGTCGCCACCGTCGGGCGACAGCGATAGCAGGCAGCGGGTATAGGCTGGCTTCAGGCAATCCGAACCCTTGAATACCCAGCGCTTGTTCTCGGCCTTGTTCAGCGCATCGATGTCCAGCAGCACTTCCCACTGCGGCGCGGGCTTGCGGTATTCGGCCAGCGTGGTGCGGCGCCAGATGCCGCGCGGATTGGCCTTGTCGCGCCAGAAGTTGTAGAGATAGTCGCCCATGCGGCTGACTGCGGGAATGCGCGCATCGGAGTCGAGCACTTCGAGGATGCTGTCGCGGGTCTTGTCGAATTCGGCGTTGCCGACGAACTGCTTGGTGGTCTTGGCGTTCTCGGTCTTGACCCAGTCCATCGCGCGGGCGCCATGGATATCTTCCAGCCAGAGGAACGGATCGTCCGTGGCCTGGCCGTCGGTGGCTGCGGGGAGGGGTTTGCTGCTGTCGGCGTGAGTCGTATTCATGCCTACCAGTGTGACGCCGAGTGCCAGCATCAGCCAGACCGATTTCATCGTGTGCGCCTCGTGTGCGGGTGATCAAACGAAAAACGTAGTGCGGGCGGGCCGCCAACGATCGAGCGTAACCGGAGTCAGTGGTTGCCGCCTGTGACTAAAGTCAGGGTGAGCCATCAACAAGATGTGTGCACAAAAAATCCCGCCGAAGCGGGATCTTCTTTTGATCGTATCGATGGCCTTACAGCAGCGGAATCAGCAGCAGCGCCACGATGTTGATGATCTTGATCAGCGGGTTCACCGCGGGGCCGGCCGTATCCTTGTACGGATCGCCCACGGTGTCGCCGGTCACCGCCGCCTTGTGCGCCTCGGAGCCTTTGCCGCCGTGGTGGCCGTCCTCGATGTACTTCTTGGCGTTGTCCCAGGCACCGCCGCCGGTCGTCATCGAAATCGCCACGAACAAGCCGGTAACGATGGTGCCAATCAGCACGCCGCCCAGCGCCTTCGGGCCGAGCAGCAGGCCGACCACGATCGGCACAGCGACTGGCAGCAGCGACGGCACGATCATTTCGCGAATCGCCGACTTGGTCAGCATGTCGACTGCGCGCGAGTACTCCGGCTTGGCCGTGCCCAGCATGATGCCGGGGATATCACGGAACTGACGGCGCACCTCTTCGACTACCGCGCCTGCTGCACGACCCACCGCTTCCATTGCCATGGCGCCGAACAGGTAGGGGATCAGGCCGCCGATCAGCAGGCCGATGATCACCATATGGTCGGACAAGTCGAACGTCATCGGCACGTAGGCAGTGTTGTTGAGCGCGGCCTTCGCCTGCGCGGCGACATCGAGGTTGTGCGTGTAGTCGGCAAACAGCACCAGCGCCGCCAGTGCGGCCGAGCCGATCGCGTAACCCTTGGTCACGGCCTTGGTCGTGTTGCCGACAGCGTCGAGTGGATCGGTGACGCCGCGTACTTCCGGCGGCAGGTCGGCCATCTCGGCGATGCCGCCGGCGTTGTCGGTGATCGGGCCGTAGGCATCCAGCGCCACGATCATGCCGGCCATCGACAGCATGGCGGTGGCGGCAATCGCGATGCCGTAAAGACCGCCGAGCGCAAACGCGCCCCAGATCGCGAAACACACCGCGATCACCGGTAGCGCAGTCGATTTCATCGACACGCCCAAGCCCGCGATGATGTTGGTGCCGTGCCCGGTGGTCGACGCGGCCGCGATGTGCTGCACCGGCTTGTACTGCGTGCCGGTGTAGTACTCGGTGACCCAGACGATGACACCGGTGAGCAGCAGGCCGATCAGCGAGCAGCCCCACAGGTTGATCGAGCCGTGGCTGAAGCCGGTCATCAGCTGCGTGGTGATTGGGTAGAACGCCGCCGCGGCCAGCACCGCCGAAACAATCACGCCTTTGTACAGCGCGCCCATGATCGAGCCGCCTTCTTTCACTTTGACGAACAGCGTGCCGATGATCGAGGCGATGATCGACACCGCACCCAGCAGCAGCGGATACAGCACGGCGTTGGGTCCGACTTCGTTGGTCATCAGGCCGCCCAGCAGCATGGTGGCGATTACCGTCACCGCATAGGTTTCGAACAGGTCGGCGGCCATGCCGGCGCAGTCGCCTACGTTGTCGCCGACGTTGTCCGCGATCACCGCCGGGTTGCGCGGGTCATCCTCGGGAATGCCGGCTTCGACCTTGCCGACCAGGTCGGCGCCCACATCCGCGCCCTTGGTGAAAATGCCACCGCCCAGGCGCGCGAAGATCGAGATCAGCGAGCTGCCGAAGGCCAGACCAACCAGTGCATGCAGCGCCACTTCGCCATGCATGCCCATCTTGTTGAGCACGATCCAGTAGCCGGCCACGCCCAGCAGCGCCAGGCCGACCACCAGCATGCCGGTGATCGCACCGCCGCGAAATGCCACGTCCATCGCCGGACTGAGCCCGTTACGCGCCGCCTCCGCCGTACGCACATTCGCACGCACGGATACATTCATGCCGATATAGCCGGCCGCGCCGGAAAGAATGGCGCCGAGCAGAAAGCCGATCGCTGTCGGCCAATTGAGAAAGAAACCGATCAGGATCAACAGCACTACGCCGACAAGGCCGATGGTGCGGTACTGGCGGTTGAGGTAGGCGCTAGCGCCTTCCTGGATGGCAGCAGCAATCTCCTGCATGCGCGCGTTGCCTGGCGACTGCGCCAGGATCCATCTTGCTGAAACCGCGCCGTAAACAATTGCTATCACCGCACACGTCAGAACGACGATCCACCAGCCATATTGCAGCATCGGAGCCTCCCACGAGTAGTCACCCTAGTGCCGGGTCGTCCATCGGCAAACCCGGAGATAGCCGTCCAGTACGGGCGGGTGTGACGAGTATAGGCAGACCAAGCCGCGCATCCTGTTGTGCGACGCAACGCGGGCACACGGTGGGCTTGCCAAACATATGAAGGCGTCGATCCATGTGCTTTAGGCGTCTTTCATACGATCAACATCGGGCCGTCTATGCGATGTTGCCGGACGCTGCGGGGAGCCAGGTTTCGATCAGTGGATACGCGTTGGTGTTGCCGAAACAGCATGCGATCGATTGAACGAGCGAATCGCGCCACCGTGCCAGCAGCTCGCCTACGGCGTAAAGTCCGCCAGCTTTTTCGCCACCGCCAAGTTCTTCAATTGCACGTAGCGGGGCAGGCCATCCTTGTTATAAGGCAGTGGTGCTTCGCCTGCAATCAGCGGGCTCAGATAACGGCGCGCCGCGGCAGTGATGCCAAAGCCATCGCGGGTGATGAAGTTCTTCGGCATCTTCTTTTCGTGGTTGGCTACCTTGCTCAGCGGCGCTGGTTCGATAGTCCAGCGATACGGTGCATCGCTGGTGCGCACGATCACCGGCATCACTGCATTCATGCCTTTCAGCGCGTAATCCACCGCGGCCTTGCCGACCGCATAAGCCTGCTCGGCATCGACCTTGGACGCCGCGTGACGGGCCGAGCGCTGCAAATAATCAGGTAGCGCCCAGTGGTATTTGTAGCCAAGCTTTTCCTTCACCAGCGCGGCCAGCACTGGCGCCACGCCACCGAGCTGTGCGTGACCGAACGCATCGCGACCACCGGCTTCGGCTAGAAACTGGCCGCCTGCATTGCGCACGCCTTCGGAAGCGACCACGGTGCACCAACCGACCCGTTCGACCGTGGCTTTGACCTTGGCCAGAAACGCGGCTTCGTCAAAGACATTCTCGGGAAACAGGATGATGTGCGGCGCGGCATCGGCGCCATCACCGGCGAGCCCCGCGGCGGCGGCGATCCAGCCCGCATGTCGGCCCATCACTTCGAGAATGAAGACCTTGGTCGAGGTCTCCGCCATCGAGGCAACGTCCAGACTCGCCTCGCGGGT
>Ga0302314_10015465_pt1 | contig 12956 bp, 10 predicted proteins | sample III_Palsa_N2_3_FD_200533 | JGI IMG/M metagenome (GOLD analysis project Ga0302314, IMG submission 200533) | Peat permafrost microbial communities from Stordalen Mire near Abisko, Sweden - III_Palsa_N2_3 | ecosystem: Environmental > Terrestrial > Soil > Palsa > Peat permafrost | place: Sweden...
CGGCTTCCTGACCGGCATGGGCGCGCTCGGCGCGGCGGCCGCGCTCGGCGGCTGCGCGACCGCCACCCAGACCGGGGGCGCCGCGCAGCAGGGCGGCGCGGTCACCCTGCAGTCCGACCTGTCCTCGCCGCTGGCCGAGAAGGCCATGGGGGCGCTGGTCGCCGCCTACAACAAGCAAAGCAAGTACACGGTCAAGCTCAACACCGTGGCCGCCACGACCTACCAGCCGCTGCTGCCGACCTATCTGACCTCGGCGAACCCGCCGGACATCTACACCTGGTACGCGGGCTCTGACGCCAACCACTACGCCGCCCGCGGACTACTGCTGGACGTGAGCAAGGTCTGGCAGGCGAGCTCGATGGCCCAGTACTCGACCGCGCTCAAGACGCTGAGCACCGACACGGCCGGCGACCAGATCTTCGTGCCCACCGACTACTACTGGTGGGGCGTGTTCTACCGCAAGTCCCAGTTCGCGAAGTGGGGATTGAGCGAGCCGACCACGTGGGCCGAGTTCCTGCAGGTGTGCGAGACGATCAAGTCCAAGAACGTCATCCCGATCGGCCTCGGCGCGGGCACCGGCACCGCCTGGGTGGCCTCGGCCTGGTTCGACTACTTCGACATCCGGCTCAACGGCGCCCAGTACCACCGCGATCTGCTGGCCGGCAAGCACAGTTTCACCGACCCCCAGGTCGTCGAGATCTTCAACACCTGGAAGCAGGTGCTGCCCTACTTCGACCCGAACGGCACCGCGGTCAGCTGGCAGGAGGCCTCCAACCAGCTCATCCAGGGCCAGTCCGGCATGCTGCTGACCGGCACCTTCTTCGCCGACGCGGTTCCGGCGGGCTCCCTGGACGACCTGGACTTCTTCCGCTTCCCGGTCATCGACCCGTCCGTGCCGGACGCCGAGGAGGCGCCGACCGACGGCCTGTTCGCCAGTTCGCGCACGCACAACGCGGCCGCCGTGATGGACTTCATGACCTGGATGACCACGCCCACGGCGCAGAACCTGTGGACCGCGACCTCCTCGGGCACCGTCATCCCGGCCAACCCGCTGGCCAAGTCCCCCGACACGCCGCTGGTCACGAAGGGCAAGGCGATGCTGGCCGCGGCCGGCGAGCTGACCCAGTTCTTCAACCGGGACTCGACCGACGCGCTGCAGAACACCGCCAACACCGCGCTCGTCGACTACATCCAGAACCCCGGCAAGCTGAACTCGATCCTCGCCACCTGGCAGTCGCAGGCGGAACAGGTGTGGAAGAGCTCCTGACATGACCCTCGCATCCACCCAGGCGCTCCCCTCGGGGAGCGCCACGGCACCCCCGCCCGGCAGCGCACGCGGAAGGCGCGGCCCGCGCCGGTTCAAGCCGTTCGGCCCCTCCCCCGTGCTGATCGCCTTCGTCCTGGTGCCGCTGCTCGTCGAGTCCGTGGCAGTGTTCTGGCCCGCGATCCAGGGCTTCTACATCTCGCTGACCCGGTGGAACGGCGTGAACCCGCCGTCCTACGTGGGCCTGGGCAACTACCACCAGATGTTCGGCGACCCGATCTTCCGCAAGGCGCTGGAGAACACGGCGATCTGGCTGGTGCTGTTCGGCACGATCTCGGCTGTCGGCGGCCTGGGCTGCGCGATGTTCCTGCAGCGCGAGCGGCGCGGCATCTCGATCTACCGGGCCGCGCTGTTCCTGCCGGTGACCTTCTCGCTGACCGCCACCGCGCTGATGTGGCAGACCCTTTACCAGCCCGACGGGATGCTCAACGGGCTGCTGTCCGGCATCGGGCTCGGCGGCTGGCAGCACGCCTGGCTCGCGAACCCGAGCACCGCGCTCTACGCGCAGATCGTGCCGGCCCTCTGGCGCGAGATCGGCTATGTCATGGTCTTGTATCTCGCCGGGCTCAAGGGCATCGACCCCGCGCTTTACGAGGCGGCCAAGGTGGACGGCGCGTCGGCCTGGCAGCAGTTCCGCAACGTGACCCTGCCGCAGCTGCGCAGTGTCAACGCCGTGGTCCTGTCGGTCATCGTCATCGACTCGCTGCGTTCGTTCGACGTGGTGTGGGCGCTGACCCAGGGCGGGCCGTACAACTCCTCCCAACTGCTGAGCACGTACATGTACCAGACCGCGTTCGTGAACACCGACTACGGCTACGGTTGCGCGCTCGCCGTCGTCATCTTCGTGCTCGCATTCGGCGTCATCGTCAGCTACCTGATCCGCGCCTTCAAGGAGACCGACTGATGGCCGCGACTACGTCCCAACTCCCCGCCACCGCGCGGCCGACGCCCCGCCGCGGACCGAGAGGCAAGCGACTGCGCACGGTCGGCTTCCACACCGGCGCGAGCCTGCTGTCCGCGATCTGGTTCCTGCCGATCGCGCTGATCCTGATCATCAGCGTGCGCTCGACCGACGACGTGCTCGGCAACGGCCTCAATGCCCTGCCGCACTCGTTCGCCCCGGGCAACTACGCCTCCGCGTGGAGCGGCGGCGGCATGGAGCACGCGCTGATCAACAGCCTGATCGTGGCCGTGCCGGCGGTGGCGCTGACGCTGCTGCTCGGCTCGATGGCGGCCTTCGCGCTCAGCCGCTACCAGATCCCGTTCCGCCGAACCCTGATCCTGATCATGCTCGGCGGCAACCTGCTGCCGCCGCAGATCCTGCTGGTGCCGGTGGCCAAGCTGAGCCAGGTGTTCGGCATCTACGACACCTTCACCACGCTGATCGCCGTGGAGATCGGCTTCGGCCTCGGCTTCTACGTGTTCGTGCTCCAGGGCTTCATGCGCTCGATCCCCACCGAGATCCAGCAGGCGGCGCTGCTCGACGGGGCCGGGCCGATCCAGATCTACTGGCGGATCGTGCTCCCGCTGTCCCGGCCCGCACTGGCCGCACTCGCCGCGCTCGCCTTCACCTGGATCTTCAACGACCTGCTCTGGCCGATCACGGTACTGATCACCGAGTCGAAGATGCCGGTCACCCCGGCGCTGCTGACGCTGCAAGGCCAATTCGTGTCCTACTGGAACGTCATCGCCGCCGGATCCGTGATCGCCGCGATCCCGACCGTCGCCGTCTTCCTGCGCTTCCAGCGCCACTTCATCGCCGGTCTGAACCTCGGGGCCGTCAAGTGACCGAGAACGTGAACAGGTGGACGCTGCGTACCGCTTCGACGACGTACACCGTCAAGGTTCCCGAGCACAGACGCCGGGCTGAGCTGTCCTCGTGGGGACCGGCCGGTGTCGAGGATGGGCCGTCGCCGCTGGCCGAGCACGGCCGCACGCCGTTCCGCACCGCCGCCGACGCAGCCCCCGCGGAGTACGTGCCCCACGGCCTGCGTCCGTTCGGCGGTGGCGATCTCGAGGTGCGGCGTCTGGGCGGCGAACTCGGCAGCTGGTGGACCTTCGACGGCGAGCGTGACGCAGGGCCCGAACAGTTGCGCCTGGCCTTCACCGACAAGATCCTCGGCCTACGCGCGGAGCTGTGCTACCAGACGGATCCGCGCACGGACGTGATCCGGCGGTGGACCGAGCTGACCAACATCGGCGAGGGTGACCTCGTACTGCGTCGGCTGGACTCCGCGGCGGTCAACGTCCCGGTGCCCGGCGGCGCCCGACTGACCTACCTCGTCGGCCAGTGGGCGCAGGAGTTCCAACTCACTCAGGTCGAGCTCGGTCGTGGCGGGTTCTCCATCGGCAGTCGGCAGGGCGTCTCCGGCCACGACTACGCGCCCTGGCTCGCCGTGCAGGACGCGGCGTTGCCAGACGGCCACGACACCCCGACCTGGGGAATCTCCTTCGCCTGGTCGGGTTCGTGGCACATCGATGCGCAGGCCGAAGCAGGCGGACTACTTCGGGTACGCGTCGGACGCGAGCCGCACGAGGGCGAGATCATGCTGCCTGCCGGTGCCCGGCTGGGCACCCCGCAGGTGCTGCTCGCGCACAGCCCCGAGGGGCTCGGCGGCCTCGCGCGCGTCTGGCATGCCCACGAGCGGATCGAGGCCGGGACGCGGGGCGCGCAGACCCGGCCCGTGCTCTACAACTCCTGGGAGGCCACCGGCTTCGACGTCGATCAGGACAGCCAGCTCGAACTCGCGCAGGTGGCCGCGTCGATCGGGGCCGAACTGTTCGTGGTGGACGACGGCTGGTTCGTCGGACGCCACGACGACACGGGCGGCCTCGGCGACTGGGAGCCGGATCCCGCCGCGTTCCCCGACGGCTTCGGCACCTTTGTCGACAAAGTGCGCGGCCTCGGGCTCGGATTCGGGCTGTGGGTCGAGCCAGAGGCGGTCAGTCCCGCCTCCCGTCTGTACTCCGAGCACCCGGACTGGGTCTACGCGATCGAAGGCCGCCCGGCCACGCTGATCCGCAACCAACTCCTGCTCGATCTCGGCCGCGACGACGTATACGAGTACGTGCTCGACACCCTCGACCGGCTGCTGCACGACCACGCGATCAGCTACCTGAAGTGGGACATGAACCGGCCGCCGACCGAGCCCGGCCGTCCGGGCGAGCCCACGCCGCGTGCCACGGACCTCGACGCAGCGCACGTGGCGAACTACTACCGCGTCCTCGACCACCTGCGCGCCATGCACCCGCACGTCATGATCGAGGGCTGCGCCGGTGGCGGCGGTCGGGCCGACGCGGCGGCGATCGCCCGCACCGACGTCGTCTGGCCCAGTGACAACACCGGCCCGCTGGACCGGCTGGCCATCCAGTACGGCTTCCTGCACGCCCACTCCCCGCACGTGATGAGCTCGTGGGTCACCGACTCCGCCGGGCTCTTCGACACCCGGCCGCGCTCGCTGCGGTTCCGCTTCATCCTGGCGATGGCCGGAGTGCTCGGCATCGGCGCGGACATCAGGGCGTGGACCGCGGACGAGCGCGCCGAGGCCGCCGATTGGATCGCGCTCTACAAGCGCGTCCGCGGCACGATCCAGCACGGCACGGTTCACCTGATCGGCGGACCGCGGGATTCGTCCAGCGCGGTGCAGTACTCGGCGCCGGACGGATCACACGAGGTCGTGCTCGCCTGGAACGGCGGAACGCTCGGCGGACCTCCCCTGCTACCCGGACGGCCGGACCGACTGCGCCTGCACGGGCTCGACCCCGCCGCGCGCTACCGGGACGAGTCCGGCGGAGCGACGTACAGCGGGGCGCACCTGCTGCACGCCGGCCTGCCGTGCGCGTGGACGGCCGAGCACGACGCGGCGGCCGTGGTGCTCAGACGGTGCTGATTTAACACGCACCTTTAACGCAAGCCGCAGGGCGATGGCCCATCATTATTCCTAATTAATCAGTGAGGAGTCGTCGCCAGATGAGTGAACGGGCAGAGCAGGCGGGCGGTCGCTTCGCCGGCGGCGTGGCCGTGGTGACCGGCGCGGCGTCGGGCATCGGTGCGGCCACTGCCGAACGCTTGGCGCGCGAGGGCGCCGCCGTGGTGATCGCGGACGTCTCACCTCGGGGAGCCGAGGTCCGCGACCTGATCGTGAAGAACGGCGGCCGCGCGAGCTTCGTGCAGGCGGACGCGGCGGACGAGGCCGACTGGGCGCGCGTGGTCGCAGCGGCACACGAGTTCGGCCCGGTGGACGTGCTGGTGAGCAACGCCTTCACCGTCGACGTGGCGCCCGCGCACGAGACCACGCGCACCTCCTGGGATCGCCAGCTCGCGGTCAACCTGACCGGCTCGTTCCTCGGCGTTCGCGCGGCGATCGAGGATCTGTGCGAACGCAAGGGCAGCGTCGTGCTGGTCTCCTCGGTCCACGCGCGCGTCGGGATCCCCGGGCATCCCGCGTACGCCGCCGCGAAGGGCGCGCTGGTGGCGCTCTGCGGGCAGCTCGCGGTCGAGTACGCCCCGCTCGTGCGCGTCAACGCGGTGCTGCCCGGTCCGGTGCTGACCGGGGCGTGGGACCGGGTCGGGGAGGAAGACCGCAGGCTCAGCGTCGAGGCCACGCCCGCGGGCCGCTTCGGCAGCCCGGACGAGGTCGCCGCGGCCATCGCCTTCCTGGCGAGCCGCGAGGCCTCGTTCGTCACCGGGGCGAGCCTCGTCGTCGACGGCGGGTGGAGCGTTGCCAAGGCCTCGGCTTGAGGCGCCGGCACTTTCTCATTTACAGAGGTAAGGACACGCAAGACATGTCGCTGTATGGAAGTCGGGGTGTGCACGGCCAGACCGTGGCGACCATCGCCCAACGCGTGCTCAGCGGTGAGCTGGCGGAGGGGGCGACGCTCGACCTCGTCGCCCTGCAGGCCGAACTCGACGTCAGCCTGACCGCGCTGCGCGAGTCGCTCAAGGTGCTCGCCGCCAAGGGTCTGGTCGACGCGCGGCAGAAACGCGGGACCTTCGTGCGCCCGCGCGCGGACTGGAACCTGCTGGATCCCGACGTGCTGCGCTGGCAGTTCTCCGCGGAGGCGGACGTCTCGCTGCTGCGCAGCCTGCACGAGGTGCGCACGATCGTGGAGCCGGCCGCGGTGCGGCTGGCCGCCGAACGGCACACCGAGAAGGACCTCGCCCGGCTCGACGAAGCGCTCGCCGCGATGGCCGAGGCCGCGCACGACCCGCGCGGCGCCGTCGAGGCCGACCTGGCCTTCCACCGCGCACTGCTGGACGCGACGCACAATGAACTGCTCACCCGCATGCAGACGGTGCTCGAATCCGCCCTCGCGGCGCGCGACCAACTGGTGCACGGCACGGCGAAACACTCCGACGACCCGGTGCCCAGCCACCGTGCGGTACTGGACGGCGTCCGGGCGCGCGACCCGGCCGCCGCCGAGGCTGCCATGCGCAGCCTGCTGGAGAAGGCGATCAGCGACGAGAGCCTGCTCACGCAGGCGGACGAGGACGAGGACGAAGCGTGAAGATAGTCAAGATCGAGACCTTCCTGGTGCCGCCGCGGTGGCTGTTCTGCCGGATCGAGACCGACGACGGGCTCGTCGGCTGGGGCGAGCCGGTGGTCGAGGGACGGGCCGAGGTGGTGCGCACCGCCGTGGACGTGCTAGCCGAATACCTGATCGGCCAGGACCCGCTGCGCATCGAGGACCACTGGCAGGTGCTGTCGAAGGGCGGCTTCTACCGCGACGGCCCGGTGCTCGGCAGCGCCGTCGCGGGGATCGACCAGGCGCTGTGGGACATCGCGGGCAAGCACTACGACGCGCCCGTGCACGCCCTGCTCGGCGGTCCGGTGCGCGAACGGGTCCGGGTCTACGCCTGGGTCGGCGGCGACGAGCCGGCCGAGCTCGCCGAGTCGATCGCGGCGCAGGTCGAGGCCGGGTTCAGCGCGGTGAAGATGAACGCGAGCGGGATCAGCTCGCCGATCGCCACCGCCGCGGAGGTCGACGCGATCGTCGAGCGGGTGGCGACGGCCCGCGAGGCGCTCGGCCCGGGCCGGGACGTGGCCATCGACTGCCACGGCCGCTTCACCCCGGCCACCGCCCGCCGCGTGCTGCCCGAGCTCGCCCCGTACCGCCCGCTGTTCGTCGAAGAGCCCGTACTCCCCGAGCACCAGCACGCGCTCGCGTCGCTGGTGGCCGCGAGCCCGGTGCCGCTGGCGACCGGCGAGCGCATCTACGGCCGGGCCGGCTTCCTGCCGGTGCTGCAGGCCGGGATCGCGGTGGTGCAGCCGGATCTGTCGCACGCGGGCGGGATCAGCGAGGTGACCAGGATCGCCTCGCTCGCCGACACCTTCGGCGCCCTGCTGGCCCCGCACTGCCCGCTCGGACCGATCGCGCTCGCCGCGAGCCTGCAGGTCGGCTTCGCGACGCCGAACCTGCTGATCCAGGAGCAGAGCCGCGGCATCCACTACAACAAGGATGCCGACCTGCTCTCGTACGTCATCGACCCGGAGCCGTTCTGCTTCGTCGACGGCCACGCGGTGCGGACTCAGTTGCCGGGCCTGGGCATCACCGTGGACGAGGACGCCGTGCGCGCCGCCGACCGCAACGGCCACCGCTGGCGCAACCCGGTCTGGCGTCACCCCGACGGTTCCCTGGCCGAGTGGTGATCCATGGAAACCGTCGAACAAATACCGCTGACCGTGCAGACAGACCTCGGCCACGGCGGCCGCTGGTTCTCGCTCAACGGCGGCGGCCGCGAATGGCTCTGGCAACGCCACGAACCGCTTCGTGACCGCGTGACCGTGGGCGACGCCTTCGTCGACGCGGGCGGGCTGGAGGAGTGCGTGCCGACCGTGCGCGGGACTCCCGACCACGGCGATGCGTGGACCCGCATCTGGACCGCACTCGACGAATACGCACACGAACACGTCGTGCAGTGCGCGGAGTTCGAACTGACCCGGCACATCTCCGTGCACGAAGGCGCGGTCATCGCCGACTACCGGCTGGCCGCCGATCCCGGCTACCGCTTCATCTGGGCCGCACACGCACTGCTCGACCTGAGCCCGCGCGCCACGCTCGAACTGGATCAGGACACGAAGGTGCGCCTGTTCACCGAAGCCGCGCCGCATCTATCCGGCCCATGGCCGGACGGCGCCGCCTGGATCGAGGGAGACTGGCCAGCTCCGGCCGGACTGCGGCTGGACACCCTCGGCCCGGACGACGGCAGCGGGGTCGGTGCGGTCGCCTACCGCTCCGAGGCCCCAACCCCGCAGGACCGTGCCACCGCCCTAGTCCTCGACGGACCCGACCAACTGCGCATGACCGTGGAGGCCGACGCCCAGCCGACCGCCATCGCACTCTGGCGCAACCTCGGCGGATTCCCGCAGCCCGACCCCTACCGGAGCATCGGCGTGGAACCGATGCTCGGACGCGTCTTCGACCTCGCCGACGCGCAAGACGGCGACTGCGCCGTCACCCCGGCGACCGGCGAGGTGCGCTGGCGGCTGACGATCACCGCGTTCCGCCAGACGGAAGGGAACTGATACCCATGGACCTGCTCGCCCTGCTGCGTGAGCGGCGACTGGTGGCCATCGTGCGCGGCCGCGATGCCGAGGCGGCGTTCGAGACCGTGATCACCCTCGCCGCGGAGGGCGTTAGCCTGATCGAGGTCTCACTCACCACGGACAAGGCGCTCGGCGTAATCTCCCGCGCGCGTGCCGAATTGGGGCCTGAGACGGTGCTGGGCGCCGGGACCGTGCTGACCATCGGCGACGCGCGCGACGTCCATGCCGCGGGTGCCGATTTCATCGTGACTCCCGGCATGGCCGACTCGGTGCGGGAGGCGCGTGCCCTCGGGATGCCAACGCTCGTCGGAGCGCTGACACCGTCCGAGGTGATCGCCGCGCGAGCCGCCGGAGCGGACGCGATCAAGATCTTCCCCGCCTCTGCGGTCGGCGGCCCCAGCTACCTGCGCGCGCTGCGCGACCCGTTCCCCGACGTGCCGTTCGTGCCCGTCGGCGGGGTGGACGAGGAGGCGGCTCGCCGCTACCTCGAACTCGGCGCGATCGGTGTCGGCGTAGGCAGCCCGCTGATCGGCGACGCCGCGCACGGCGGCGACCTCGACCCGCTGCGTACCAGGATCCGCGCGTTCCGGCGGATCGCCGAGGAAACCGCGCGATGAGCGACGCGCTCTGGCGGCCGAAGGCACGATCCGGCCAGCGGCACGCCGTGGCCTGTATCGGCGAGACGATGGTGTCCTTCATCCCGTCGGCGGACGCGTCGCTGGACGAGGCCGCGAGCGTGGATCTCGACGTGGCCGGTGCCGAGTCGAACGTGGCGATGTACCTGGCCGACCACGGAATCGACGCCCGCTGGATCTCAAGGCTCGGTGACGACGCGTTCGGCCGGCGTGTGCTCGACCGGGTGCGCACGTGCGGGGTCGACGTGTCCGGGGTACGCACCGACCCGCAGCGGCCGACCGGGCTGCTGTTCAAGGACCCCGGCAAGTCGAACGGCGGCAGTGGCACCAAGGTCACCTACCGCAGGCAGGGTTCCGCCGCCTCCGCCATGGGCCCGGACGTGCTCGAACTCGACGCGGCGCGCACGGCCGACGTCTGGCATCTCACCGGAATCACGCCCGCGCTCTCCGAGGACTGCCGTGCCCTCGTGGAGGCGGCGCTCGACGCGTTCGGCGACCGGCCCGCCGTCAGCTTCGACGTGAACTTCCGTCCCGCCGTATGGCAGGGCCGCGACCCCGCCGACCTGCTGCGCAGCTACGCTCAGGCTGCTGACATAGTATTCGTCGGACTTGACGAAGCGCAGGCGCTGTGGGGCGCGCAACTGGCCGACGCTCAGGACGTACGGACGCTGCTACCCGAGCCGCGCATCCTGGTGGTCAAGGACGGTGCGATAGCGGCCACAATGTTCTGCGACGAAGCTTGCGTGGTCGTCCCGGCGCTGCGGGTGGACGTCGTCGAACCCGTAGGCGCGGGCGACGCGTTTGCGGCCGGGTTCCTCGCCGCACTGCTCCAGGGGAGATCCGGCGAGCACTGCCTGCGGTCCGGCCATCTGACTGCCGCCGCGGCGCTCTCGGTCACCGGCGATCACGGCCCGCTCCCTCCCCCGGACGAATTCGCGTTGCTGCTCACCGGGGATCGTTTCCTGCCGAACCCGCACGAGCCGGGCTGACGCACCGTCGCGCGGCGGATCCGGCCGCCGCGCGGCCGTCGAAAACGCCGGTCGGCTCCCGTGGACAAAACTTGAACCGCACAGGATTGACACCCCTGACATCCAGCCGTAAACCTTAGCTGGGAGAGCGCTCTCCGAGAATGCCGATGACGCGGCTCAGCACGACATGGCTCACTGTCGTGCGGCTCTCGCCTGCCTTGTGGCCGATGACTCTGACCTGCGAAGTCGCCGGTGCGCACATATCTGAATTCGATCAAAGGGCGGGCGCGGGAAACGAGTGCGGCTCGGCGACTGAAAAACAGAAGATCAGAAATGAGAAGGGATAGCAATGAAGCGTTTCCCTCAACCGCGGCCACCCGCGCCCACTCGCGGCCACCCGCGCCGACGCCGCTCCCGAACCCGCTTCGGGGCGGTCCTCGGGGTCGTGGCGCTCGCCACACTCACTCTCGTAGGGACCCACGCCACGGCGGCGTATGCCGCGGCTGACGCGCCCTTCGGCGGCACCGCGGCCGCCGTCCCCGGCACGGTCCAGGCGGCGAACTACGACACCGGCGGTCAGGGCGTGGCGTACAACGTCAGCTCCACCAACGGCAGCGCCAACAGCTACCGCTCCGACGGAGTCGACCTCGAAGACACCGCCGACACGCTGGACACGACCGCGGCGGGCGGCGCGTACGACCTCGGCTGGACGGCCAGCGGACAGTGGTTCAACTACACCGTCGACGTCGCCACCGCCGGGACCTACGCCGTCGGCATCCGGCTGGCCTCGCCGTACGGGATCACCGACGGGCTGCACATCGACAACTCGGCCGGTACGAACCTGACCGGCCCGGTCGCCGTCCCGGACACCGGCGGCTACCAGGACTGGACCACCGTCACCGCCAGCGTCACCCTGCCGGCGGGCGTGCAGACGCTCACCATCGACCAGGACGACAACGGCTGGAACCTGCACTACCTGTCCTTCGCCACGACCGGCTCCACCGGCACCGGCGGCTCGAGCACCATCAACAGCTCGGACTGGTACGAGGTCGTCAACGAGAACTCCGGCCTGTGCGCCAGCGCGGCCGGCGGCGCCACCACGACCGGCACCGCGGTCGAGCAGCTCGCCTGCACCGGCGCGACCAGCCAGCTCTGGCAGTTCGTGACGGTCGGCAACTACTACGAGGTGCTCAACGAGAACGCCGAGTCCGAGAACCAGGCCTGGGCCATCACCGGCGGAGTCGGCGCCACCTCCAGCGGAGACCTGCTGGAGACCTCGGCCTACGGCGGCACCTCCGACACCAATGAACTGTTCACCGCCACCGCACTGTCCAACGGCGACTACAACTTCGTCGCCGACAACTCAGGGCTCTGCGTCGACACGCCCGGGGCCTCCACGGCCAGCGGCGTGCAGCTGCAGCAGTACACCTGCAACGGCACCGGCGCGCAGGAGTTCAGCCTGGTCGTGCCGAGCACCACAGGCGGCGGTGGCGGCTACGGCGGGTTCCCGTCCGCGTTCTGGGGCGACACCAGCAGCATCCCGAGCGCCTCGGGCGCCATCGAGTTCGACTTCCTCAACGAGACCAACGGCCAGTACCCCGACAGCGAGGTCTACTGGAGCGTCAACGGCGTCACGGAGTCGATCGCGGAGTCCCCGTACTACACGATGACCTCGTGCGTCGCCTGCCGCATCAACTTCTACCTCGGCTCGACGACCAGCGACTACACCGACTTCATCGAGCTCAACTCCAGCGGCGCGACGCTCAACGCGGACACCTCCCGGGTCGAGGCCTGGGGCCTGCCGCTGGCGATCCACCTGCACAACTCCGACGGATCAGACGTGGTGGTCGGCGACGACGACCAGATCTTCTCGGAGACTCGCAGTGCCGTGTTCCAGCAATACGAGAACTACGTACCGGCGGCGTTCCAGACTACGGCGACCGCGGACGCGCCCTACAGCATTCTGGCACCAGGCAGCGTCCCGGCCTTCGAATCGGGGGGTGCGGACGCGAACTACATGACCGCCTACGCCTCCTCGGTCGGAGCGACCGAGACCACCGAGGAGGTCTTCGGCTGCGCAGGCGGGGGCAGTCCCGCCCTGAACGGTGACCCGACGCTGTGCGCGGCGCTGAACCGCTGCGTCGCCCAGTTCTCCGCCACGATCCAGGACACCCCGTCCCAGTACTACCTGAACGCCCCGTGCAACTACTACTCGGCGTTCTGGCACTCGGTCGCGGTGAACAACCTGCAGTACGGCTTCCCCTACGACTACGTGGACGGTCAGTCCTCTGACTTCAACACGGCGGACGGGCAGTACGTGCAGGTGGCGATAGGTTACTAGCCCCACCCGGCAACCCGACGCAGTGAGCTGATGGTCGGAGACCCGTCCCCGCGACGGGTTTCCGACCCGCGTTCGTTCGGCCGCGTTCGGCCCGGTCAGATCGTGGCGGTGTCGATGACGAAGCGGTAGCGGACGTCGCTG
>Ga0302314_10015466_pt1 | contig 12955 bp, 9 predicted proteins | sample III_Palsa_N2_3_FD_200533 | JGI IMG/M metagenome (GOLD analysis project Ga0302314, IMG submission 200533) | Peat permafrost microbial communities from Stordalen Mire near Abisko, Sweden - III_Palsa_N2_3 | ecosystem: Environmental > Terrestrial > Soil > Palsa > Peat permafrost | place: Sweden...
ACTGCGCGTTCTTGCCGATGCTTGGGTGGATCAGCGCTTCGGCCAGACCCAGTTGTCCCCCGTTATGACGCGCCATCGGTGATCTCCGCTTCAATGCCCTCAGTCAGAGCATTTTCGCAAAGATCCCTTCGGGAGAGGGGCAGGGGTGAGGGAGGCACCTTCCATCGGCGATGCCGCAGCCCGAAAGTGCCTCCCTCACCCGCGCCTGACGGCGCGGCCTCTCCCGAAGGGAGAGGCGATGAGCCGCTTTTAGGCGGCTCATGAGGCATACACATCTGAATCGAAAATGCTCCGGGGCCTAGGGCAGGTCCACGATACCCTTGTCGCCAAACAGCAACGCGGCCTGGCCGGGGCGGCTCAGCGCGGCGTTCAGGGGTACGCGATCGGCGCGGCTTTGCGCGACGAAGGTTTTGCCGCCGTCGCTGCTGGCTAGCGTGACCCCGGCGAGCCCGGTGATCAGAATGGCGCCGTCGGCGTCCTGCACGATGCTGGTGAGGGACTGATCGGTGCCGGAGGAGAGTTCGGTCCAGCTCGCGCCCTGGTCATGGCTGGCGAACAGGTGCCCGCGCTGGCCGGCGGCGAGCAGGCTGCCGTCCTTGAGCAGGGCTCCGCTCCAGAATGAGCCCGGGTTGGCCGTCTTGATGGTGCTCCAGGTCGCCCCGCCATCGGTGGAACGGTAGATCAGTCCGGCCTCGCCGGCGATGCACAGGGCCGTGGCCGGATCGCCGAAGATCGCATAGAGATGGTGATCGTTCTCTTCACCGCTTTCCACCGCCAGGGGTGTCCATGAGGCCCCGCCATCGGCGGTCTGCAGCGCGGTGCCGAACAGCCCCACCGCCAGGCCATGCTGCGCGTCCTTGAAGTAGATCGAGAACAGCGGCTTGTCGCTGGACAGATCCTCATGCTGCAGGGTCCAGATTTCGCCTCCATCCTGGGTATGCAGCACCACGCCGTCGTGGCCGGCCGCCCAGCCCTGCCGGTCATCGATGAAGTACAGGCTGGTCAGCAGGGCCTGCGTCGGCACGGCCCCGGCCTGCCGGAAGGTCTTGCCCTCGTCGTCGGACAGCAGGATCACGCCGTGCTCCCCTGCCGCGACCACCCGCTTGCCGGCGCGTGCCGCCGCCAGCAGGGGCGCGTGGGCCGCATCGGCGACGGGCGTTGCGGGCATCTGTGCACTGCCATTGCTTGCGATCGCCTGCACCGCCGTCGTTGCCGCCGCAGCGGAAGCCGGTGAACCCGCTCCTTGATGCGCCGCGTGCTCGAACCACAGTCCGGCACCTATGGAAATCCCGGCCAGAACCGCAAAGGCTTCCAGCAGGCCCGGCTTCAGGGACGAGTTCGGCTTAGTCATGGGCCAGCCCCGGCATGTGCACCGGCCCCTTGCGCGGGAACAGCCTCTCGAGGACGACGGCGAAGGCGGGCAGGGCGGTGATCGCCATCACCATATTGACCATGAACATGAAGGCCAGCAGCTTGCCCATGTCGGCCTGGAACTTCAGCGCCGAGAAACTCCAGGTGGCTACGCCGACCGACAGGGTGATGGCGGTGAACACTGTGGCGACGCCGGTTTCCTTCAGCGCGTGCTCGAACGAATCGACGATGTTCTCGCCCCGGGCCATGTGCAGTTGCAGGCGGTTGTAAATGTAGAAGGCGTAGTCGACGCCGACGCCCACCGACAGCACCATCACCGGCAGGGTGGCGACGGTCAGGCCGATGTCGAGCAGCTTCATGAAGGCATAGCCGATGTAGGTAGCCACCGCCAGCGGCAGACAGCAGGCCAGCATGGCGCGCCAGTCGCGGTAGGCCAGGAATACCAGCGCCATGATGGTGGCGAAGACGTAGAGCAGCATCGGCAGCTCTTCGCTGGCCAGCACCTCATTGGTGGCGGCTTCCACGCCGGCATTGCCGCTGGCCAGGCGGAATTTCACCGCCGCCGTCTGATGGATTGCGCGGAACTGCTTCACCGCCGCCACCACGCCCTGGATGGTGGTGGCCTTGTGATCGCTCAGATACAGGTTCACCGCCATCCACTTGCAGCCCTTGCCGGTGATGGCGGCCGCTTCGTGCGCCTGCGCGATGTTGTAGCTCAAGGTATGGCTATCGCGGGGAATCGTGCTCATCTTCGGCTGGCCTTCGTTGAGGCCCGCGTTGTAGAGCTTGGTCAGCGAGGCGACCGACTCGGCCGAGATCACCCCCGGCACGTTGCGCATCTCCCAGCTGAATTCGTCCACCTGCTTGAGCAGTTCGACATTGCCGCAGGATTCCTCCGGCGCCTCCACCACCACGGTGAGCCAGTCCAGGCCGACATCGAATTTGTCGGCGATGGAACGCGAATCGACGTTGTAGCGCGAATCGGCGCGCAACTCGGTCGAACCGGGCTGCAGGCTGCCGATGACCCGGCCCCGCGACAAGGCCACGGCGGAAACGAAGATCAGCAGCGTCAGGGCGCACATGATCCAGGCGTTGCGCGGCTCGGCGATCTTGGCGATGCGCGCCATCAGGTTGCCGCGGCTCTCGCGCCGCTGCTGCGACAGGCGGCTCCACTCCGGGGTGATCTTCGAGTAGGAAGCGGCCAGCGGCAGCATGACCAGGTTGCTCATCACCTTGTAGGCGATGCCGATCGAGGCCACCACCGCCAGCTCGCGGATCATCGGGATCGGCACCAGCACCATGGTGATGAAGCTGACCAGGGTGGTGGCCAGGGCCAGCACGCCGGGGATGAGCAGGCCGCTGAAGCTGCGCCGCGCCGCTGTGTACATATCGGCGCCGCCGGCGACTTCGCGCACCATGAAGTTGATCTGCTGCACGCCGTGCGACACGCCGATGGCGAAGATCAGGAACGGCACCAGGATGGCCAGCGGGTCCAGGCCCAGGCCGAGCAGGTGCACCGTGCCGAACTGCCAGATCAGCGTGGTCATCGAGCAGATGATCTTCTGGAAGGTCAGGGTCCAGGAGCGGCAGTACCAGTACACCGCCAGAATGGTCAGCAGCAGGGCGATGCCGCAGAACGCCAGCACACCCTGGGCGCCGTCGGCGATATCGGACACTTCCTTGGCGAAGCCGATGATCTGGATCTCCACATCCTGATTCTCGAACTTCTGCCGGATCTGCGTTTCCAGCGAATGGCCGAAAGCGATGTAGTCCAGCGGCTCGCCGGTATGCGGGTCCGGGTCCATCACCTCCGCCGCGATCAGCGCGCCGGAACCGTCCTTGGCCACCAGCTTGCCGATGAAGTCGCCCTTGACCACGCGGTCGCGGATCTGGCCGATGACTTCCGGGGTGAGCGCATCCGGCGTGGTGGTGCCGGGGATCAGCAGGTCGGAGGTGAAGCCGTCCTCGGTGATCTGGGTGACGAAGATGTTGGGGGTCCACAGCGAAGTGACGCTGCCGCGGTTGATGCCGGGCAGGAAGGTGACCGCCTGGGTGACATCGAACAGGCTTTTCAGTGCCGCCGCGTTCCATACATCGCCGTGGCGCGGATGCACCACCACGGCGATGCCGTTGGCGTCATGCAGCTGGCCGCGGTAGTCGTCGAAGGTCTTGATGTACTCGTGGCCCGAGGGCAGCAGCTTGTCGAAGCCGGCGGAGATGCGCAGTTTCGAGGCTTCCCAGCCCATCAGCACCGTCAGCACGGCGAACACCGCCAGCACCGCGCCGCGGTGGCCGAACAGAAAACCTTCCAGCCGGCGGACCAGCGCAGTCAACATGAATCGGAAACCTCAGAAGTTGTAGGCGACGGTGAAGCTGAGATAGTCGCGGTCGCTGGTCTGGTTGGGCGTGCCGCCGCCGAAGAACCAGCTGTAGGCCAGCGCGGCGGTGACGATGTTGTGCTTGTTGAAGTTGAGCGTGAACGTGGCCGACTTGACGTTGGACTGCCAGGGCAGGGCGTTCGGGGTGTTGCCGATCACGCCTTGCGACCAGTCGATCTGCGGCAGCCAGTCGAAGCCCAGGTTCATCACGTTGGCATAGGTGACCTGGCTTTCCAGGGAGTAGCCGGCGGAGAACTTGTTGGGCAGGGCATAGGCCGGCAGCGACCAGGGCACGCCGCCGAGGCGATCCAGTCCGGGGTAGTCGGTGGCGCCGAGTTCGCCGAGGAAGTAGCCCTCGTTGGCGCCCAGGGTGCGCAGCACCCAGCCGCCGAAGCCCTCGGTGGGCGAGAAAATCTGCAGCGCCGACTGCTGCAGCTGGAACTTGGAGCGGTCGACCCAGCCGCGGCAATATTTGCCCGCCGCTTCGCCGCCGCCGTTGACGCAGGCGTAGGGCGCGCTGTTGGCGATGTTGCCGCTGGGCACCGAGGTATCGATGGCCACGGCGTCGTTCGGGCGCCACGACAGTTCGCCGCCCAGCGCCCAGTCTCCGGCATTGGTGTTGTACGACACGCCGTACAGGTTGATGCCGCTGGGGTATTCGATCTTGTAGCCGGCCGAGACCGGGTTGTCGGTCTTGTAGGCGGTGTTGACGGTATAGGTGATGAACGGGATCTTCGAGTTCAGGCGCTCATAGTAGAAGCCGAACGACGCATCGACCCATTCCGGCCGGTAGCGGAACGACAGGCCGTACTGGCCGTGATTGCTGCCGCCATTGTCGCCCACCAGCGGGATCGCGGTGCCGGTGTTGAGCGCTGCGTCGACCAGCAGTGTGGCGGCGGCGGCCGACAAGGGATTGCCCGGGATGGTGAAGCCCTTGATCAGGCGCGGGCCGACGAACTTGGGGTCTTCCATCTGTGCCGTGGTCAGCCCGGTCGTGCCGGTGTCGCCGACGGTGCCAGCGGGCGCCAGGCGGATCAGGCCGGCGGCCAGCAGGGCCGCGCCGGCCGGGTTGGCCTGCACACCGGCGTTGACCACCGAGGTGGGAATGAAGATCGCCTGGGTATTGCCGCGGCCGGCCGGATCGGCGCTGGAGAAGTAGGTGCCGGAAGGATCGAGCTGGAAGCCGTTCCAGTGCCACTGGTAATAGGCTTCGGTGCTGACATCCTTGAACAGGTCGCTGCTGAAGGAGATCATCGGCGCGGGCCGCAGGATTTCCTTGACCTGGGCGCCGGCGACGTGATCGCGGCGCACGTCGATGGCGTTGATCGAGTTGATGCCGCCGAGCACGAAGATGTCCTCGCCCCAGCTCATCACCTGGTAGCCGGCGCGGATGCGCGCGCTATGGTCGAACCACTCGAAGTTCTTGTTGATGTAGGCATCCAGCGGCTGGATGTTGTAGACGGAGTAGCGCCGCGCCTCGGGCAGCAGCGGCGTGCGCTCGACCTGGCCGATGCGCCAGTCGTACAGTCCGGAAATGCGGCCGAAGAAGCTGAAGTCGTACGGCATCTTCAGCTGCAGTTCGCTGGTGTCCTTGACCACTTCGGAAACCAGGTCGTACTTGTTGTAGTTCTGGTCGCCGTTGTCGGCGTTGAGGAAGTAGGCGTCCTGGGAGGCCTCGGGCAATTGCGCCGTCAGGCTGGCGCAGCCGCCGTTGTCCTGCGAGATCAGGCCGCAGGCCTGTCCCTGCATGCGCATCTGCACACCGTAGGACACGGTGGAGTCGAAGGCGCCCTTGAAGCCGCCGCCAAGATCGAACTGGAACGCCGACGCCGGCATCGTCGCGCCGGCGAGTGTTCCCGCCGCCGCGCAAACGGCCAGCCCGCGCCGGAGAGCCTGCTTCTTACATGCACCTGCTGCCTGCTGTCTCATCCCAACCCCCAATCACAATCCAATTTTCTGCCAGTTTTCCGGATCGGCGCCCGCATTGCGGGCTCATTTTTATCCCTGAGCCGATCACACTGTGTTGATGCCGAGTCCGCCTAGCGGGCGCCCTGTCTGCGCAGGTAGTCCTCGGTAAACATGTCGGTTTTCAAACGCCCTTGCTGTCCGGCGAGCCAGTCGGTCTCCGGCTGGCCGATGGTGAAGATGTCGCCCCAGTAGCGGCCGGTAGGCAGGTCGTAGCTGACATAGTCCTGGCTGCTGTCGCAGGCGCCGATCTCCCAGATCGGGGTGACGCTGCCTTCCTGCACGCGCTGGATCTTGCCCTGGGCGTCATACAGGTCGACCACGATGATGCCCCAGGTATCCTCGTCCAGATAGAACACGCGGTGCGGCGCGGAATGGCGCTGGCCGGGACGCACATCGGCTTCCACCTTCCACACGCGATGCAGCTCGTAGCGGCGCGCGTCGGGATTGAGGTGATCGGGCAGGAACTCGGTCTTGTCGCTGAATTTCGTGCCGTCGCGCAGCGCATAGCTGTTGTAGGGGATGTACAGCTCCTGCTTGCCCACCAGCTTGTAGGTGTAGCGGTCGAGCATGCCGTTGTACATCCAGGCCTGGTCGACGTAGTAGGTGTTTTCCAGGCCGATCAGCGGCGCGTCGTAGGCGTAGGTGGACAGGCGCCGCACGCGGCGCTGGCCAGGGAAGTACTGCCAGCCCTCGTTCAGCTTTTGCAGGTAGTAGACGCCCGCGTCGAGCGTGCCCGCCAGCGCCGGCGGCGAGGTGGTTTCCTGGTAGAAGTAGAACTCCACGCCGTTGGCGTCGGCGATGGTCTTGGTGTTCGGCGACTGGAACGGCACCAGGTAGTCGGCAACGTAAGCGATCTTGGTGAAATCCGAGCCGCCCTTGGAAGGCGACAGCATGGTGTAGTTCGGCTCGATGCGCCCCTGGCCTTCATAGCGCAGCTTGTGGTTCCACATTGCTTCGACGCCGCTGCCCGGAATCGGGAAGGGGAAGCCCGAGCCGGTGGCGGTGCCGAGCTCGAAACCGTCGCCGGCGATGGTGGCGATCTTGGCGTTTTCCTTGCTGCGCTGGTAGACCAGATCCGGATAGCCGCAGGAGCGGTGCGTCGGATAGATATCCATGCGATAGCCCTTGATGGTCTTCAGCAACTCCATCTGGCCGGGCGTCAGCTTGCTCTTGTACTGGTCGGCATTGGCGGCGGTAATGGAGAGCAGGGGCTTCTCCGCGGCGTAGGGGTCGGGTCGCACCTGTCCGATCTTCCAGCCGGCCGGGGCCTTCATGTCGCCGCCGGTCCAGGCGGGAATGCTGCCGTCCTTGTTGCCCGCCTTGTCGGCGCCGACCGGAGTCAGATCCTGTCCCAGCCGCGCGATCTGTGCGTCCGACGCCGCCATGGCGGCGCCGCTGAGAAGAGCGGCTGCGGCCGCAGCGAGCAACTGACCGGGCTTGTAACGGGTGATGGGCATCTTCAACTCCATATTGCTATGCGCGCTGCACGCACACTGTTGCACGACTTGGATGGTTCAAACTATCCCTGATCGCCTGCCGGCCATCTTGACATCTGACGCCATGCGCGCCGTCCGTGCGGTGCACGGACGGCAAGCGCCCGCATTCAGGCGATGCCATAGCTCGCCATCAGCAGGCACTCGAATACTTTCTGCGGCAGGATTTTCCTGAGCAGGCCCACCGAGAGCGTCTGGAAAAAGCCGCCCACCTTGTAGCGCGGCCGCGGTGACCGGGTGTTGATGATGCGCTCCAGCAGCCGCGCCACCGCCAGCGGGTCGGCGCCATGGGTTTCGTCGCGTTCCATCACCGCCAGGGCCTTGCCGAAGCGTTCCGTGTAGGCGCTGTCGTGCTGCGCGGCCAATACCTTGCGCCGTTGCGCGGTGAAGCCGGTGCGGAAGTCGCCCGGCTCGATCAAGGCCACCCGCACGCCGAAGGGGCGCACTTCCATGCGCAGCACTTCGCTCATGCCCTCCACCGCGAACTTGCTGGCGCTGTAGAGACCCTGGAACGGCAGGCCGACCAGTCCGCCGAGAGAACTGACGTTGACGATCAGGCCGGCGCCCTGCCGGCGCAGGATCGGCAGCGCGGCGCGGCAGACGCGCAGCACGCCGAAGAAATTGGTGTCGAGCTGTTGCCGCGCCTCCTCGATGCTGGTGTCCTCCACCGAGCCGGCGATGCCGTCGCCGGCATTGTTGAACACCACGTCGAGCCGGCCTTCGCGCGCCAGGATCGATTGCAGGGCCTGCGCCACCGAATCCTCGGAAGTGACGTCCATGGCGATCAGCTGGAAGGAGTCGGCTGGCGGGGAGGGCGCCTGCGCCGCGCGGCGGCTGGTGCCATAGACGCGGTAGCCCCTGGTGTGCAAGTGCTCGGCGCAGATTTTTCCGATGCCGGACGAAGCGCCGGTGATCAGGACCACGGGTCCGGTGTTCATGTTCAGCGTCTCCGCCGCTGGGGCCTGGCTCCGCTCGAATTCCGCCGGAGCCTGCGCTGCTCCCGCACGGGCCGACTCGTCCAGCGCCGGCGCTTGCAGCCGAATCCCTGAAAATGTCCGGTTCAAGTGCAGGCCACTTTGCGGAATTCGATGGGGCTGACCCCGGCCCAGCGGCGGAAGGCGCGACTGAAGGCGCTCAACTCGGAATAGCCGAGCAGATAGCCGATCTCGGTCAGGGACAGGTGATCCTGGCGCAGGTAACGCTGCGACAGCTGGAAGCGCATGCGCTCGACCAGTTCGTTGAAGGTGGCGCCGCATTCACCCAGGCGCCGTTGCAGGGTGCGCTCGCTCAAGTCCATTGCCGCCGCCACTTTCTCGATGGAGACGCCGCCGGCGCGCAGGCCGCGCAGGATGTGCTGGCTGACGCCGGCCAGCAGGTCGTCGCCGGGCGGGGACAGTGCGGCCTGGGCCGCGGCCAGGCTTTGCAACTGGGCCAAGTCGCCGGGATGGGGGCCGTTGACGCGCATGGCCAGCAGCTCGCGTGGCGCCACCAGGGCGTTGTAGGGCTGCGAGAAATACACGGGCGCGCCGAAGATGCGCCGGTGCTCGCTGCTGTCGCGCGGTTCCGGATGTTCGAAATAGACCGCCGACGGCGTCCAGTTGCGGCAGCCGGTGGCGATGCGGGCGAAATTCATCATCTTCGCGATCGACAGTTCGGCATCCTGCCGGTAGTCGAGGATCTCGGCGTCGCGGATGCAATAGGTAAGGACCACGTTGCGGCCTTCGATGCGCAGCTCCAGGTTGGCGCCCTCCTGGTGCACAAAGAAATAGCGCGACACATTGGCGATGGCGCCGGCGATATCCGGGGCCCGCACAATGGCGTCGCAGAGCGGGCCGAAGCTGTCCGGTCCGTGGGAGTTGCCCAGGCGCAGTCCGATAGTGTCGTCGCCGGAGGCGCGCGCAGCCTCCTCCAGCAGTGCCACGAAATGGCGCACCGGCAGGCGGCCTTCCGGCTCGGACAGAAATTTCATGTCCACGCCGACGCGGGCGCAGACCTGGCCCAGGCTGGCGCCGCGGCGCGCCAGCAGGGCATCGAGCCCGACCAGCGAGGCGCAGCGCATGGTGGCCTCGCGCAACGGGGCCTGGTTTGTGGCTTGCAGCATGACTCCTCCTTCGCGCCGCGAAACATCCGCGGCCGTGATCCCTTGAACGGGATTTCTCTAAGCATTTACTATGCCGACTGGACGGTAAAGTAATTCAAGCGATCGCGGCTGTCACCATTCGGTATATTTCTGCCTAATGGCCTCCAGGGTCGGGCGGCGCGCCCGAAACCGGCCGGCATGGAGCGCGCCGCTGTCGTCAGCTGTCAAGCGTGGCGAATTGCACAATGGTTAGATGGCGCCATGAAATGCGTGAACGGCAGAGTGGCGTGAGCGACGACATGCGCGGCGTCCGGGCGAGACGGGCCGAGGTCGGCGTTGGCACGGCCTTTGCCGACCAGCCGGTACATAATTCAAGCAGGATCAGCGGTGGCTCGATGCCGAAAACTCCGAAAGCCCCCAAGCCGGTAAAGTCGCCGGTGAAGACCAGGGGCCGCCCCAATTCGCGCGAGGCGATGCTCGACGCGGCGCAGGACGTGGTGCTGGAAGGCGGCGCCGGCAAGCTGACGCTGGACGCGGTGGCCCGACGCGCCGGAGTCAGCAAGGGCGGGGTGATGTACAACTTCCCGACCAAGGAAGCCCTGCTCAAGGCCATGGTCGAGCGCCTGGTCGAGCACAACCGCCACGCCCATGCCCAGGTCACCGCCAGCCTGCCGGACCGGCCGGGCCGCAGTCTCAAGGCCTATGTGATGAATTCGGTACAGGCACTGGACGTGGATGATCGCGTCAGCGGTGCCCTGCTGGCGGCGCTCAACAGCGACCGCGCCCTGCTGGCTCCGGTGGCGGAATATTTTCACGGCCGCTTCGCCAAGCTGGTGCAGGACGTGCCGTTCGAGCAGGCTGCCCTGGTCTATCTGGCGACCGAGGGCCTGTGGACGCAGGAGCTGTTGCAGCTGTCCCCATTCACCGCACGGCAGCGCGCGCAGATGGTGCGCATGCTGGTGCGCATGGCCGAGCCAGGCCAGCTGGCGGCGGCTGAGGCCGCGGCCGATGCCGGCAAGCCCGCGCCGCACGGCAAGGCAACTTCAAAAAAGGGAAAGTCATGACCGGTTTCATCTCCGCTACACGCGCCGCCCTGTGCGGCACTCTGCTCCTACTGGCAGCCTGCGGCAGCGGCCAGGACAGCAAGCCGGCCGCCGCCGCCGCGGCCCCGCCGCCTGCCGCCAGCCCGGCGATCCAGAAGATCTACGCCACCACTTGCAGCAACTGCCACGGCAAGCCGGGTACCGGCGCGCCGCAGACCGGCGACATCCAGGGCTGGGCGCCGCGGGTGGCCCAGGGCAGGGAGATCGTGCTCAACCACATTATCAATGGCTACAAGGGCATGCCGCCGATGGGCATGTGCATGCAGTGCTCGGAAGACGACTTCGTCGCCGTCGCCGAGTACATGTCCGGCGCCAAGCTCCAGTAAGGCATAAAACATGGCTCTGACACGCAGGGAAATCATCAAGCACGCCGGGGCGCTGGGCCTGCTCGGCGCCGGCAGCGGCCTGGCCAGGGTGGCGCGGGCGGCATCCGAGCGCATCATCGCCTGGCACAACTGGTCCGGCGGCCAGGCTTGCATTCCGGCGGTGCGCGTCGCGCCGGAAGACGAGGCGGCGCTGGCCGAAGTGGTGCGCGGCACCAAGGGTGCTATCCGCGCCGTGGGCTCCGGGCATTCGTTCAGCGCCCTGGTGCCCACCGACGGTACCCTGCTGTCGCTGAGCAACATGACCGGCATCATCGGTTCCGATGCCCAGACCCTGCAATCGGAATTCTGGGGCGGCACCCGCGTCGCCGATATGGGCGAGCCCCTGCTCAAGGCTGGCCTGGCCATGCTCAACATGGCCGACATCGACTACCAGACCATCGCCGGCGCCATCAGCACCTCGACCCACGGCACCGGGCCCAAGTTCGGCTCCTATTCCAGCACCGTGGTGGGCCTGCGCCTGGTCACGGCCGCCGGCGACATCATCGACTGCGACGCCAGTAATCACCCGGAAATCTTCCACGTCGCGCGCACCTCGCTCGGCGCCCTCGGCATCATCACCCGCGTGCGCTTGCAGAACCGCAAGGCGTTCCGCCTGCACGAGAAGATCTGGGTGCAGAACACCGAGGAACTGCTGGAGGACATGCCCAAGCTGATCGCGGAGAACGATCACTTCGAGATCAACCCGATCCTGCATTCCGATGTGTCGCTGGCCACCGCCACCAACGAGACCACCGATCCGCACACCAAGCCTCAACAGGGTGGCGGCGACGGTGACGGCGTCGCCGCGCTGATGGCGATCAACACCTATGCCCGCAACCATCCGCAGGTGCAGGCGGCGCTGCTGGACACCTTCGTCAAGCGCATGATCGGTTCGGATGTGGTGGATGATTCCTTCCGCGTCTTCTCCCATGTGCGCGACCAGCGCTTCAACGAAATGGAATACGAGCTGCCGGCGGAGGCCGGTCCGGCCTGTGTGCGCGAAATCCTCAAGACGGTGCGCGAGCAGAATCTCAACAGCTTTTTCCCGCTGGAATACCGCTACGTCAAAGGCGACGACATCCCGCTGAGCATGTTCAATGGCCGCGATACCTGCGCCATCTCCGTGCATCAGGACTATCGTCTGGACTATCACAACTTCTTCGCGCAGATCGAGCCGATTTTCTGGAAGTACGAGGGCCGTCCGCACTGGGGCAAGCTGCACAACCTCAATCACAACCAGTTCTCCAAGCTCTACCCGCACTGGCAGGACTTCCTCGATGTGCGCGCCGCGCTCGATCCGGGCGGCAAATTCCTCAACGGGCATCTGCGCTCCGTTTTCGGCGTCACCTGCTAAAAAGGTCCTGATCGATGAATCGCCGTAATTTCATGCTGGGCGCCGCCGGTGTCGGCGCAGCGGTCGTCGGTGGCGGCTTGCTGGCACGTCCCTCCGACCATGGCGCGCCTTACGACGCCTATTTCAGCGCCCTCAACGAAGAGCTGAAGAAAAATGGCCCGATGCGTCCCTGCCTGGTCATCGACCTCGACCGCATGGACCACAATCTCGACCTGGTGACCGCGACGCTCAAGGGCGCCGGCAAGAATTACCGCATCGTCGAGAAATCGCTGCCCTCGCCCAAGCTGATCGACTACATCAGCAAGAAGTCAGGCTCGCGCCGCCTGATGTCGTTCCACCAGCCTTTCCTCAACGACGATGCAGCGTTGTTCCCCGATGCCGACCTGCTGCTGGGCAAGCCGTTGCCGGTGCGCTCGGCGGAGCTGTTCTACAAGAACCACAAGGGTCCCTTCGATCCGTCGCGCCAGTTGCAGTGGCTGAACGACACGCCGCAGCGGGTGCAGGAATACCTGGAACTGGCGCGCGGTCTCGGCACGCGCCTGCGCATCAACATCGAGATCGATGTCGGCCTGCACCGCGGCGGCGTCAGCAGCAATGCCGAGCTGGCGCGGATGCTGGATCTGATCGCCGCCAACCCGCAGCAGCTGGAATTCGCCGGCTTCATGGGCTACGACGCCCACGTCGGTTTCGGCGTGCCGCCCATCCTCGGCACACCGCAGGAATTGCTCGCCAAGGCCATGGGGGAGTACCAGGGCTACGTCGATTTCGTCCGCAGCCAGTATCCCAAGCTGTGGCGCGACGACCTGACCCTCAACGCCGGCGGCAGCCCCAGCTACCCGCTGC